>Ga0207752_1000166_pt1 | contig 30643 bp, 19 predicted proteins | sample Pon2CUnioCityCA_6_FD_187272 | JGI IMG/M metagenome (GOLD analysis project Ga0207752, IMG submission 187272) | Marine sediment microbial community from Union City, CA, USA - Pond 2C Sediment 2 (SPAdes) | ecosystem: Environmental > Aquatic > Marine > Intertidal zone > Salt pond sediment ... | reverse complement strand
ACTCATCGATGGTTTGTTGTGCAGCGGCATTGCCTTTCTCGGTTACAACCGCAGAATATACCGACCTTAGCTCAGCCTTACCGCCCGAAAGCTGCCGGCAGATTTGGCAGAGTCCTTCGATTATCTGTACCGGCTCAAAGCCTGCCACCACACAGGGCCGATCGAAATCTTCCACGATCCCGGCGAAAGCTCCGTAGCCGATTATCGCGCTGACGTGCCCGGGGCAGAGGAAGGCATCGATACTATGATTTTTCTCCGAGAGCAGTGCCCGCATCGCAGGCACCACGAGTTTGTGTCCGCTGAGGATACAGAAATTATCGATTGCGCCGGCGGCCGCTTCTTTCACGACGACGGCCGTGGCCGGCGCCGTAGTTTCAAAACCCACCGCTACGAAGACGACTGTCTTGCCGGGATTGTCCTTAGCCAATTGCAGCGCATCTTCGCTGCTTAGAACAACCTTGACATCGGCCTTAGCCTGCTTTGTTTCAAGCGAGCTGTCTTTGCCGGGAACGCGAATCATATCGCCGTAGGTGGCGATTATGCAGTCATCGCGGTCGGCTAACTCCAGAACGGCATCGATATAGCCCTGCTCTGTCACACAAACCGGGCAGCCGGGCCCCGACAACAATTTAAGGTTCTTCGGCAGAATCGACCTTATGCCGTTACGGAAAATAGAGACCGTGTGAGTGCCGCAAACCTCCATGATATTGATTTGCCGCCCTAAAGCCCCACAGGCGTCGCTGATAAGACCCTGCGCTTTGTTAATTCTATCGAGCATAATTCTCGTATTTCTTATCCTGAGATTCGGTTTTGTGTATCCATAAAATCGTTAATTTCCTCAATGAGCTGCCAGGTTTTTCTCGCCTCCTGCTCATCGACGAGCGAAATTGCAAAGCCGGCGTGGACCAAGACCAAATCGCCCAGTTTGGCCTCCGGCAGCAATGTAGTCTTGGCCTTAAAGCGGTTGCCCATCGCATCGACAATGGCCTTGTCTCCATCTAATTCTATTATCCTTGCCGGTATTGCCAAACACATGATTCGTTACTCGTTATTCGTATTACACCATAATAACATCCCCAAACCTGCTTTGGTGCGTTTCTACTATTTTCCCGGAAATTAACAAATCCAGGCTTATTCTATTATGTTATATGTTTTTGGTCAATCTTCGGTTTGCAGAGAAAGCTTCAGACCATTTCCTGTGGCCTTAATCAGGACCATCCAAATTGAATAAGGACCTCTGTGAAAGTGCTTGACAGGCCTATGCGCAAAGTCTACTCTTCGTGCTTATTGGTCAGTCGTTTTGGACTTTGATAGCCGGAATTCAAGCTTATACGAGTCGTATAATTTATTGTTAACAAGCTGGGTGAATACGAGGATACATGAGCAAAGATACAGAAATATCTTTATCTGGACAACGACGGAAAACCAAGCTCGCTTTCGGTGTTGAGAAGTCCAAAACTCTATTCAGGTTGCGGTTGGCTCGCTATAAGGCGCTTGCTGAAGACGTTGCCGATTATATCAGGGAGAGTGAGACAAGAAAGTTCGCTTTGCTTGACGTTGGCGTCGGAAGCGGTCGCTCGATGCGCTATATCGAGGCCGAGGGCGTGGCGGATCGGATAAACTTCTACGGGCTTGATAACAGTACGCACAGATTAAACAGCGTGTACAGGCCGGAGCAATGGCGGTTAACCCAGGCGAATATAGAGAAAGAAATGCCTTATGAATCGGCATTGTTCGACATTGTGATTTGCGAGCAGGTGTTGGAACACCTGGTTAATCCGGCGGTAGTAATTGACGAAATCGCGCGAGTGCTTCGCCCCGACGGATTACTGATTCTGGGCGTGCCGATTTTTCCCTTGGGAATTAGCCATTTCCGCAGGCTGCTGGTGGGTGTTTCCAGTCGTTGGTTGGGATTTTCCCATTCCCATCAGCAGAGCTTCGACAGCATTACGATTAAGTCTCTGGTTTGTGTGCATAATCATTTCACGATTAAAAAGAGCTACGGGTTCAGGATTATCTCAGGCGGCGTTTTCTCCGTCTTAGAGGACTATCTCTGGTGGTATCGGTTCAACCGGTGGCTCGGCCGCACCGTCCCCTCCCTTTGTACGGAAATTCAAATCGTTGCACGGAGAAATCCCGCTCCCTGACAGAGTTGCGTAATTCTTCGAATGACAATTGAAACTTTATGAAGTTCACTTCGTGAGATTAGCGGCGATTGCCGCCTGGCCGAGGGAGATGCCGCCGTCGTTGGATGGGACTTTGCGGTTTAATAACACGGTAAAATCGTTTTTTTTCAACTGTTTCACAAGGCGGCTTATCAAATAACGATTACAGAACACCCCCCCGCTCAATGCGACGGTGTCGAGCCTGGTCGATTCTCTCGCTGCTATGGCCATCTTGAGCAGGGCGGCGGCAATTGTATTGTGAAACTTCGATGAGATTAGCGCCGCGGGCCGGTCATTTTGGATATCAGCTATTATCTGCCTTATCGTCTTACCCAAATCGAGCTGCAATGGTCTGCCGGCAGTATTTATCATTTCAAAATCATAGCTTTCCTCAATACCGCTCTCAATGATTGCCTCCAGAGCCATCGGCAACTGCGCATCGAAATGGTTGTAACTTCCCAGGCCGAGCATAGCCGCGACGGCATCGAAAACCCGGCCGAGGCTGGAAGTCTCCACGCAATTAACGCCCTTCTCGAGCTGTTCCGAAACGACTTTTATATTTCCAGTCTTGTCATTACCGCGCAAGCGGGAATCTATTATCTTTTTCGTTTCCGGATTCCTGCTTTCGCAGGAATGACAGGTGGTTTCTATTTGCTCAAGCAGCCACTCGAATTTCTCTAATGTGAATTTGCCGCCGTACTCTTTCATTAGCAAAGATAAGGCAGGTCTTACGGCTTCTTTGCTCGCCTTGTCCCCGCCCGCCAGCCGGTAGTAAGACAGATGGGCGAATCGCTCAAACTTCTCCAACGATGCAATCAGGCACTCGCAGCCCCAGATCGCGCCGTCCGTTCCGTAGCCGGTGCCGTCCGCGGCAAGGCCGATGACGGGTCCTTCGAGGCCGTGCTCGACCAGAACGGATGCAATATGGGCCCAATGGTGCTGAACCTGGATAATTTTTGCATCAGGCATCGAAAGGGCGTGTCGTGTGGACAGATAGCCGGGATGGAGGTCGCAGACTACAATTTTCGGCTCGACTTCAAACAGTCGCCGCAGGTGCTCGATAGAATCGATATAATGATGATAGACCTCCGCGTCTTCGAGGTCGCCTATATGCTCGCTGCAAATGAGCTGATTTTGTTTAGCGAAGCAAAAAGTGTTCTTCAAATCCGCCCCGGCCGCGAAAATGTCCCGTCGGCAGCTTTTTTCCATAAGAATCGGAGTCGGAACATACCCTCTGGCCCTTCTCAAAAAAGCCGGCTGCTCGTCCACAAAATGCAGAATCGAATCATCGACCTGCCGGTAAATCTCCCTGTCGTGAATCAGGAAGGCGTCCGCAACGTCGCCGAGCCGTTCGAGCGCTTTCTCGTTCTTGCAAATCAAAGGCTCATCGGAGATGTTGCCGCTGGTCATTACCAGAACCTTAATATTTTGAGCAAACAGCAAATAATGCAGCGGCGCATAACACAGCATAAAGCCGTAAGTATTAACGCCTTCGGCGACCGATGGACCAATCGCGCTGTCCGGCTTTCTCGGCAGCAGGACAATCGGGCTTTGAGGACTTTTCAAGAGCCTTTGAGCAGCTCCGCTGACGATCGCATATTCTTTTATCTGTTCAATCGAATCAACCATCATAGCGAAAGGTTTATGGTCTCGCTTTTTGCGCTGCCGCAATCGCTCCACGGCCCGGCTATTGAGGGCATCGACCGCTAAATGAAATCCTCCGATCCCTTTTATCGCCACAATCTTCCCGGCCGAAAGCAACCTTGCCGTTTCAGCGATTACTTTGTCTGTTTGCTCGCTGATTGTCCTGCCGGCATTGTTTGTAAGTCGAATTTGCGGTCCACAGCTCCCGCAGGCGACAGGCTGAGCGTGAAAACGGCGGTCTCTTACATCCTTATATTGAGCAGCGCACTTGTCGCACATCTCAAAGACCGACATGGTCGTATTCGGCCTGTCGTACGGGATGGTCTTGACGATGGAATACCTCGGCCCGCAATTCGTGCAGTTTATAAAAGCATAGCCGGAGCGAAAATCTTCTTCGTCCGCCATTTCAGCAAGGCAGTCCCGGCAAGTCGCAATATCGGCGGTGACCTGTGACAGCGGCGCCCCGTCCGAATCGCTCGTCTCGATGACGAATTCTGTTTCGGATTCTATTACCGGTATGTCGAGGGCATTGCAGGATGTTATCTCTGCCAGCGGCGGTTTGCCGTCGTCGGATTGCAGCCGGGAAAGAAATTCGGCTATTTTTCCCCCCTCGCCCTGCAGTTCGACCGTAACGCCCTTCGTATCGTTATACACAATACCGGACAGTCCCAGCGACATTGCTATCCTGTAGGCGGCCGGCCGAAAACCAACACCCTGAATCCGTCCCGTTATTGATATTTTTCGTCTTTTTATCAAAATTCTGCCTTTGTTCTTACGTTAGTCTCAGATACGCCCGCCCCCAAGGCCGGTTCTTTGGAAAACATTATAATTTGACAGCTTAAAAAAGACAATCAACCGTCGCACGAACAAAATATGACTTCCCGGAAGCGATGCGGAAAAATTTATTTGCCAACGGCGATGATCTCTGTTAATATAGTATCACTTCGGGGCCATAGCTCAGTTGGGAGAGCGCTTGCATGGCATGCAAGAGGTCGTGGGTTCGAATCCCATTGGCTCCATTCTCATAACCCTTTTATTTATAAGTGCTTGCCTTTCGACATTTATTTGCCCGTTATCCCCATTCAGATGTGATACGCCTTTGTACGTCAGTTTTACATCATTCTGCTCGCTGCCTGACAGCGACATGAATCGCCGAGCGGGTAGTCTGACATGCCGCTGTCGTCTTGCATAAGACATTCGTTACGTCTGCTTACCTAATTCTACTGAGGGCCTTTCGGGCTCTCTGCCTGGTGCTGTTGTTCCTTGATTTCTCAGTCACTGTTTTCAGCACCTGCCGGCGCTGGTCCTTGGAAATTCCGCGAATATCCTGTCCGGCAATTCGGACCATGGCCGAATAGGCTTCCTCGACGACCGATGGGTCCTCAGCGAGCGTCGTCAACAGCTCCAGGGCACTATAGCTCGGCGCTTCGGCCAAAACAGCGATAGCCCGCCGCTTCTCTTCGGGTCGCTTGATGTGGGACCGCACGTCCTTGACCTTGACCACCTTTTGTTCGTTGCCGAGCTTCTTATTGACGTGTATGTACTGGAGGTAACCACGCAAACCCAGCACCTGATGGGACATCTTCTCCGCCGATGTGGCCAACATCAGTAGGGCTTGCCCTGCCTCGCTGTCCTCAGGCCAGTTGTTCGGCCAAGTCGATAAGATGCGCACGGCCTCGTCTTGCACGGGGGGCTCAGCGCTCTCAATGGCGGATTTGACAGCCGCCAGCGCATCGTGTCCGCCGATGATAGCCAATGCGTGCAGCCCGATCATGTGGAGTTCGTTGTCACGGCTCTGCGTCAGGGGTCGCAGGTGCGGGATGCACCTCACACCGCAACGGCCGCTGATTGCTAACAGGGCCTTATTGATGCCCGCCCGTTCACTGGAACTGTTAGTCTTTTGAAGCAGCTTGACGAGGTCGGCCGTCTGCTGGTCCTGGCCGATGATACCGATTGTCTGTACGGCCGCGCCGCGAATCTCTGCATTAATATCGTGAAGGCTCGACACGACCGCAGGAAGGGCCTCGCTGATTTGCCTCTGGCCGGCCAGCTCGATGAGAACCTGCTGCAGCTTACCTCGCGCTTGCGGCAGGCGGGCGAGCAGGTCGGCATCCACGTCTTTGCCGGGCAATCTGACCAGCGTTTCGGTGGCTGCTTGTTCAAGATCTGTATCATTCTCGATCACGGCCTCCAGCAAGACCGGCACGCACGAGACATCGCCCAGGCGGATCAGGATGTTGATGGCCGTGATGCGCAGGTCCTTCGGGCCGCTCTGAGCTGCCTTTTGAACGGTCGGTAGTACAGCAGAGTCGCTACGGTCTGCCAGTGCCAACAGCAGCAAGGGGCGCCGGTCGGGACTTAAGCGGGCCAGTTCGGCTGCCAACGCCTCGGTCACGTCACGACCGGGTAGCTCGCGGGCCGTGCGCAATCCGATGCCGAGCCTGTTTTTATTTTGCGATTCCAACTGCTCGATCAACAGGGGAATACCATTGGTCCGGCGGGCCAGAATAGCGCCGCGGATTGCTTCTAAGTGTCTCTGGTCGGGTACGTCCGCCTGGCGGACCGTGTCGTACAGCTTGACGGCTTCGACAGCCTTCTCGTGTGCCAGGAACCACTCCGCACATAGAATGCAGCCTTCGGCCACCGCCGAACGGATGCCGGCCTGCGCATCGGTCAGGGATTGTGTCAGTGCCTTTGCCGCCCGCTCGCCGCCGATGTGTCCCAACGCCACGGCGGCGGCCGATGCGACGCCAGCGTTGGCATCGTCGAGTTTCTGCACGAGACTATCGACGGCATGGACATCACGACGCACGCCAATCGAATTGATCACACCAACAAGCAGCCGGCCCTCCACCTTGTCCAGCGCATCGCGTAAAGCGGCGTCGGCGGCGGGGCCGGGGATCGCTTCGAGCGCGATCCGAGCCCACGACGCTAACTCCTTGTCCGCCAATAGCGGCGCGAGGACCGGGACGGATTGTTCGGTGCCGTAGATGGCTAATCGCTTACAGGTGATGGCTTTCTCACCCTTGGGGGCATCTGACTGCAGCACGGCGATCAAGTCGCTTTCTTTCGCATCTCTTACATCAGCAGCCGGGCGATCCTGAGCGATTGCCCCTACCGATGCAGCGATCACGATGAGAATAACACACCAGGAGAAATACTTTTTCTTTATTATCATGATTGACCTCATAGTTTGGGTGGTTTCTTTCGAAAAATCGTGCGCTAAATTCGCCATGGTTCCCGTAAGGCCTCGCTGCGCAACCGGTTGGCCTGCTCGTCGCCGATGAATTCATTCTTCTTCGGGTCATACTTGACCTTGCGATCAAGGAACAGGGCGATATTGGCTGCATGGCAGGCGATATGCGCCCAGCACGCAGCATCGGCGTTGGCCCGAGTCAGGGCCCGTGTCTTGACACAATCAAGGAAGTCGCGCACATGAAGGTCGGCGGGGTAGCCCGGTATCTTGGTCCCTCTTCGAAGCAGCAGTGACTGGGAGCTCGCGCCGAACTCCGCATCGTCGCCTGTCTCGATCCAGCCGGTTTCGCCTTCGAAACGGACCGGACACGAGCCCAGCGGCAGCCATCCGTCGTTACGCATCACGAGTTTGACGCCGTTGGCATAGCGGGCGTGCAACTGATCGCCGACCGGCTCGTACTCCACGGGCGCCGTGTCGTCGGCATCGTTGGCCAACTGGCACAGGTCAACGCAGTGGGAGCCCCATTCGAGGCATCCGCCTCCGACCAATCCGCCGCCTTTTTCGAAATGGAAGGCGTTCATGAGTTTGCGGGTGTAGGGTCGCCAGGCGGCCGGTCCGAGGTACATATCCCAGTCCACCTGCTCTCGGGGCGGTTCAGGCTCAGCCGGTAACCAGCCGCTCATCTTGGTCCCCAAGCCGCCGGGGTGGGCGTGGAGTGTCTGAAGCGGACCGAGTTTGCCGGTCCGGGCCAGCTCGATCGCATAGGCGAAGTTGGGCAGGCTGCGGCGTTGCGTGCCGGCCTGGAATACGCGGCCCGTGCGGCGAAAGATATCCGCCAGCGCCAGACTCTGGGCGATGTTCTTCGTGCAAGGCTTTTCGCAGTAGACGTCTTTGCCTGCCTTAGCCGCCATCGTAGCGGCCGTTGCGTGCCAGTTCGGACCGGTCGCAATCAGCACGGCGTCGATATCGTCGCGGGCGAGCAGCTCGCGCATGTCGATGTATGGCGTGCAGTCTTTGTTGCCGTTACGGTCATCGACCATGTCCTTGGCACGCCGGCGGTTGTCGCCCCGTACGTCACAGACGGCAACGCAGTGCAAGTCAGGTTCCCGTAAGAAGCAGCCCAGATCGTAACGGCCGCGATTGCCGATCCCAATGGCGCCCAGCCTTATTCGTTCGCTGGGGGCCACACTGCCATTCTTGCCGAGCGCCGCGGCTGGGATCACTTGTGGCACCGCCAGGCAAACACCGGCTTGCGCTGCGGTTTTGAGAAACCGCCGCCGATTCAGACCAACTTTTTCTTTGCACATACTTTACCTCCTGCTGAGCATAAATTTACGGGCCGTCGTCATTACACTTCTCTTGGGGCCCCTTTGTTCGTATGGTAAGTATAACTGGAAATCCTATTCTGTGCAAAAAGATTTTCTCGCCGCTGATAGCGTCAAGCACTATGTTTAATTATAGCGGTAAAAATGGTGAAAAAAACCGTATCCGCCTGCAGAAGAGCAATTTGCATTTTATTTCTATATTGATGATTGCTTGTCCGGCTGGTCTTCGCGAAATGTTTTGGCGTTTCGCTAATGCTGGTTGGCTGGCCAGGTAATCGTGTTGAGCCCCTGCTTAAGGTCGGCGAGCGGCCCGGCGACTGGTCTTGAAAATTTCCTGCCGGCGAAATCTTTATTTACTTTGATGGGGTGGCCGTAACGATCCTCAATTGTCTGCCCGACAGTCGGAAAGACGCCCACGAGATCGGCATCAATCAACGGCCCTTTCACACGAAACGGGGCATCATTCACAGAAAACATGATCGTGGTTCCCAGGGGATTGTTCTTGATTGTAAATTCTGTGATGTAAGGTTCGACGACGCTGTGCTGGTCGCCGAAGGAGCTTTTCTTTGCCCCTTCCAGGAAGACGTTGTAATCCGATTTATAGCCCGGGGCCGTTTTCACCTTGTCGAGTCCCTGTCGAACAAAGATATTGTTAAACCACTTGTCATCTTGGGCAGTGCCGGATTTGCGTCCGACCGCTTTAGTCGTATGCGGCTGAAAGTACTGGGAGCGGCGGTTGGTATCGGGCCTGTAATCGTACCCGCAATCGACAAACAGATTGTGCGCGAAGACCGTTGCCTCAGAATTGCTTCTGGTTGGTTGTCCGACGAGGATGTTGTTATCGACAAGAACGGGCCCGTGGTTCATTTCCAGGAAGACCGTGGCTTCGTCGGTGTTGTAGATAATATTGCCGGAGATACGGATGCCCTGATTGCCGAAATCAATCCAAATCCCGAAAGCCCCCTGAATTTCCCGGAACACGCCGCGAATCAGATTGCCGCTAATTACGGTATCCACACTGTTGTGAAACTTAATCGCAGCGGTTTCCCAGCCGCCGAACTCCCTGCGGTAATTGGTATCTTCAATGAGATTGCCGCAGATTAGAGAGCGGGTAGCGCCTTTCTGGCCGGCGATACCTGCTTGTCCGCACCGTCGGATAATGTTGTTGCGGATGATGTGTTCCCCATAGGCGTCTATGTCGCTGTAATCGACGCCCGGGGCATGCCCCAGAATGATGCCGACGCAGCGTGCGTTGGTGATTGTGCAATTCTCGATTATCCAGTATTTCCCCATTCGCGGACCGATGGCGCCCATCTGCAATTCCAGATTCGGCGGCGCCCAGTTGGCGGCGGCGTGCATAAAATTCAGGCCATCGACGGTGATATATTTAAGGCCGGTGATTTCGGGCATGAAGAGGCTTTCGCGAGCGTTGATTTCGGTCATCTCCTTATTGGGATTAGCCTTGCCGAAATTCGCCCAAATGGTCGTCGCTTTATCGTCCGCACGGCAGAACCAGCTATGCCGGGCCTCTGCTACCTCCTGCGGCGTCTGTCTTTCACGGAAGGCCTCGCCGTTTAGATAGACGTCCCCGCGATGATGCCACTTGCCGTAATTAAGCCAGCCGCCGGAGACGTTCAGGGCGTAAGGATTGTATTGGCCGAAGAATGAGTTCGGTAATTCTACTTTCCAAACGCCGGCGGCTTCGCTTGTCCATGAGGTGATGCGTTCGGAACCTTTGATGATGACTTTTTCGCCGGGCGCTGAACGGTAAGTGATGCGTTTGTTTTCATCGGTACCGCCGCGAAGGGGTTTGACCCATTCGCGATACGTTCCGGCGTGGATAGTCACGGTATCTCCGGGCTTTGCGAGAGATGCGGCTTTGTTTATTGTCAGATACGGATTAGCGTAACTGCCGGAGGCCGAATCGTCTCCCGTTTTTGAGACGTGTAATTCACGCGCGGAAACGCCTTCGTATCCGAAGGCTATGATAATGAATATCGCTATCAGTAGAGATGATTTTCTCATGATAATGCTCCTGTCAGCAGTTCGTCATTTGACTCCATCAACGAGTTTTTTGCACGTTATATCTACAAAGACCATGGCGCTCTCATGGTTCTTGCAAGCATCCTGTTGGCCAGGTCATCGTTTATAAATCGCTCCTTGTCCGGATTCCATCGCAGTTCGCGTCCCAGCCGCAGACAGATGTTGCCGGCGTGACAAGTCGTAACCGAGCGATGCGATACTTCGGCGTTGGATATCGGCACACGGCGAGTCTTGACGCAATCGAGAAAATTGCGATGATGTCCCGTCATGTACTCGTAGCCTCTCTGGGTAACCCTGAGCTTCTGCATAATCGCATCGCTTGATGCAGTAATCTTGCCGGTGTCATCGACGCTGACCCAGTCGTCTGTGCCGACGAATTTGTTGCCCCTGGGGCCTCTGCCGGGCTCGGTCTCATCGTGATAAATCATCTTGACACCGTCGGCGTATGTTGCGACCACCTCGAAACGCACGGGCGTATTGAACAGGCCGTCTCTGGGAAATTCGGCCCGGCCTTCGTATTCTATCGGGCCGGTGTACTGGCTGTCGTTTGCCCACTGGGCCAGGTCGTTAAAATGCGCCCCGAGATCGGTCAATTGTCCGCCGGAGTAATCGTAGAGCCACCGAAAAGAGCCGTGACATCGCCTCGGTGTGTACGCCTCGAAGGGAGCCGGGCCCAGCCACCTGTCATAGTCGAAGCCTTCCGGCACAGGTTCGGGCCTCTGCGGCGGACAAGTCGGGCCGTTATGATAGTAGCAATGCAGGGTATGGAGCCGGCCGAGCATCCCGCTGCGGGCGATATCCACCGCAAAACGAAAACAGGCGTTGCTCCGCCGCTGCGTGCCGGACTGATATACGGTCCCGTATCGCTTCATTGTATCGGCCACTGCCCTGCCTTCTGCGATGGTTAGCGAAATCGGTTTTTCGCAATAGATGTCTTTGCCGGCCTTTGCGGCTTCGATCGAAAGAATGGCATGCCAGTGGTCCGGCGTTGCTATCAGCACCGTATCCAGGTCGTCACGAACAAGTATCTCGCGGAAATCGTTGTATGCCGCACAGTCTTTATTGCCGTATGCCGAATCGACGGTTTCCTTTGCCCTGGCCCGGTGCTTCGAGTCGACGTCGCAGACGGCGAGTATTCGCAGATCATCACAAGTAAGAAAATTTCGCAGATTGTGCATGCCCTGGCCGCCAATGCCGATAGCGCCCATCGTAAGCCGTTCACTCGGCACGGTTATTCGGTTGTTACCCAGAGCCGACGATCGGATATAATGCGGGATGGTAATCGCCGATGCTATAAATCCTGCCGTATTCTTGAGAACTGATCTTCGAGTTAGTGTTTTCATTTTGTCTACCCCAAGTTGACGTTCGTTATCAGGTTAAATCACACCTTCCTTTTGTATTCGAGAAATATCTACCTGCAACTTTTTCTCTGGAACTACGGCAAATGATAACACAATAAGAAGGATTTTGCCAAAACGAATATCCGCAAGGGGCTTTAGTTAATAGTGTGCTTGACGCAATCAATCGGTCTTTAGTAGAATGGCCGGACAGGACGGCAGGCAGTGTACTTGGTGCCGCAGCCGTTAAGATGCTGTTCAGAGTTAAGGAGGTAAGACTATGTCAAACAATCCTATGTATCGGCGTGATTTTCTGGAGGGCCTGGGTAAGATTTCTTTGGGCGCACTTGTGGCTGGAGGTCTCTCTGTGCGAGCAGTGGATGTCCGCGCCGAGCGAGCCCCGAGGGTATGGAAGCCCGTCTCGGAACGAAAGGTGCGGATGGGAATCGTCGGTTACGGCGTATGCCGCTTCGGGGCGGCATTCGGCTTTCAGGATCACCCGAATGTCGAGATTGTTGCCGTAAGCGATTTGATACCCGAGCGGCGCCGTGCGCTGATGAAGGCCTGCCGGTGCGACAAGTCATACGAGTCGCTGGAAGTTTTAGTAAAAGATACCGATATCGAGGCGGTGTTCGTCGCAACTGACGCGCCGAGCCACCCGCGGCACTGTATGGAAGTGCTCAAGCACGATAAGCACGCGATGACCGCCGTGCCGGCGGTATTCGGATCGGTCGAACAGGCCGAGCAGCTTGTGGAGGCGGTTCAAAAGAGCGGCCTGAAATATATGATGGCGGAAACGAGCTGCTTTCGGCCCGACTGCTACGGGATGCGCCGGATCTACAAAGCCGGAGGATTCGGCCGGCTCATCTACTCAGAGGGAGAGTATTATCACTATCATGCAAAGCCGATCGGGTCATTTAAGGGCTGGCGAGTCGGCATGCCGCCCTTGTGGTACCCCACCCACTCCACGGCCTATTACGTGGGTGTGACCGGCAAGCGATTTACCTCGGTATCGTGTGTAGGTTTCAATGCGGGATTCGAAGCCTACCAGCCCGGGGCTAATAAGTACAACAACCCGTTCACGGACGAGGTCGCTCTATTCAAGACATCCGAAGGCGGCTCATCGCGAATGCTGATGTGTAAGGGTATCCACAAACTCGTCGTCGAAAGGGGCCGCGTCTTTGGCGAGCGGGGATGGATGGACGGCACCGAATATCACGGTGCGGCCAAGACGCTTCCCGATACTTCCCGGCCACCACTTCCGCCCGGGATGCCCGCCGGAGGGCACGGCGGCTCCCACGGGCCTCTGGCCAATGAGTTCATAACGTCGATTCTTGAAGACAGAGAACCGCTGGTTAACGTCTACGAGGCACTCGCAATGACTGTGCCGGGCATTGTCGCGCATAAGTCTGCGCTTAAGGACGGTGAAACGCTCGATATCCCGCAATTTGCCCCGCCAAGGGCTTAAAACCGGGCGTGCTTCTTCCGTTGACAGGCCGGCTTATCCAAGATAGCCTATTGACTGTGCTCACACTTGGTGCCGTGGTAAAATGAGATTATAGAAGCGGCAAAAAGAATGTTACATTTGCAAGGAATATCTTGTAGGAAGAAAAACAATGCCACTTGAAAATATGAATGTGATGCTCGGCAAAGCCGCCGGCGCCGGTTACGCCGTCGGCGCTTTTAATATCCTCGACTACAACTCCACCAAAGCCGTTGTTTTGGCCGCGGAACAAACAAACGCTCCGGTAATTATCCAGACCTCGGCCAAGACCGTTATCTACTGGGGCGCCTCGGCCATAATCTCATGGATAAAGCAGCTCGCCGGCACATCGAGAGTTCCTATCGCTTTGCACCTCGACCACTGCAAGGATTTAGACCTTATCGAAGAGTGTATCGAGTCAGGTTGGACTTCGGTTATGATTGATGCCTCTTCAAAGCCGTTTGAGGAGAATCTCTCTTTGAGCAGGAAAGTAGTGGAAATGGCCCGGCCCGGAAACGTTACTGTTGAAGCCGAGCTTGGTGCCATTGTGGGTGTGGAGGATGACATTCACGTGAAACTGCAGGATGCACATCTGGCTGATTCTGAACAGGCGATCAGATTTTGCCGGGATGTCGAGCCGGACTGTTTCGCGCCGGCGATTGGGACCGCTCACGGCGTGTATAAGGGCGTTCCAAAAATTGCATACGATCTGCTCGAAGAAATCGCCGCAAAGATAAAAGTTCCCATAGCCCTTCACGGCGGGACGGGACTGGCCGACGATGTGTTTAAGAGGTGCATCTCGCTCGGTTGTGCGAAAGTAAACATATCGACCCAGCTCAAATATGCGTTTATTGACGGATTTGTCGCTTATCACAACGCAAACAATACCGAATATAATCCGTTGAAAGTAATCGATGCCCAGTTTGATGCGCTCAAGGCTGGTATTGTTGAGAAGATTAACCTGTTCGGAAGCTCGGGAAAGGCTTGACAGAGGAGAATCTCGCAGTCTCCGAGTTGGGTGAGACGCCGAACTTTCTGGAAATTCTGGAGACAATTTTATGCCGAATAAGATAACGCTCGAAGATATTCTGGATAGCAAAGACGAAGGCATCTACAACATCACTACAAACGCGCCAGGTCCGCAAGGCCGCCTGCCTTTATCCGAGAGTCTTCTTGTGGACGCTCCGAGTGGTGACATCTTTGGCATGAGTCAGAATGCGGGCATGGGGTGGGAACCGTCCGAATTACTCCGGGAACAATTTCTGATATTAAGCACCCAGGGAGGGATTCGTGCAGGTGACGGCACACCCGTTGCGCTCGGCTACCACACCGGGCACTTTGAGCTGGGCCTGCCGGCCGGGGCAGCGGCACAGCAATTCCAACGTCTTGGTTACATGCCTTTCGCGGCGTTCTGCACGGACCCGTGCGATGGGCGGACCCAGGGCACGCCGGGCATGATGGATAGTCTGCCATATCGCAACGATGCTGCAACAATCTTTCGCCGCCTGATTCGGAGCCTGCCCGCGCGAAAAGGCGTGCTGGGCGTAGCGGGGTGCGACAAAGGACTTCCCGCGATGATGATGGCGCTGGCATCGATGGACGAGTTGCCGTCAGTGATAGTGCCGGGCGGAGTGACGCTCCCGCCTGCCGAAGGTGAAGACTTAGGAACGATCCAGTCCATTGGGGCGAGATTTGCCCATGGTGAGGTGACGCTGGAATACGCCAGGCAGATGACGTGCCGGACATGTGCCAGCGCAGGCGGCGGCTGTCAGTTTCTCGGAACCGCGGCCACGTCCCAGGTTGTCGGCGAGGCACTCGGGATGAGCCTTCCGCACTCGGCGCTGGCGCCTTCCGGCCAGGAAATCTGGCTGGACATGGCGCGTCGCTCGGCTAAGGCACTGGTCCTACAGCACAAACACGGCTTAAGCATAAAAGATATCCTTACCGACTCGGCCGTTCGCAACGCCATGGTGGTTTACGCTGCTTTCGGCGGCTCAACGAACCTGCTCCTGCATATTCCGGCAATTGCCTATGCCGCGGGATTGAGCCGCCCGAGCCTTCAAGACTGGAAGAAAGTCAACCGGGATGTACCGCGTCTTGTCGATGTTTTGCCGAACGGGCCTGTCGGACATCCCACGGTGCGGGTCTTTCTGGCCGGGGGTGTGCCGGAAGTTATGCTTCATCTGCGAGAACTCGGCTTGCTGGTTCTGGATGTGGTGACAGCATCGGGCCGGCGCTTGAGCGAAATGCTTGACTGGTGGGAAGCATCGGACCGCCGGCGAAGATTGCGGGAATTACTGCATCAAAAAGACGGCGTCGATCCGGACGAAGTGATTATGAATCCAGCGCGGGCCCGGCAATGCGGTTTGACCAGTACGGTAACCCTGCCGCAGGGTAATCTCTCGCCGGAAGGCTCGGTTGTTAAAAGTACCGCCATCGATCCGACACTGTTGGACAGTGACGGCGTGTATCGCAAAATCGGTCCCGCCCGCGTTTTCACAACCGAATCCCGTGCCATACGGGCTATAAAAGCTTCAGATGTCAAGCCCGGCGACATTATCGTGCTAATATGCGCAGGCCCGATGGGAAGCGGTATGGAAGAAATACTGCAGGTGACCGGCGCGCTGAAGCATCTGTCCTGGGGCAAGGAAGTCGCGGTTATTACCGATGGGCGTTTCAGCGGAGTCAGCACGGGCGCCTGCATCGGCCACATTGCTCCGGAAGCCCTGGCGGCAGGTCCGGCGGGAAAGGTGCTGGATGGAGATATAATCCAAATTATCATTGATTGCAAACGTCTGGAAGGAAGTGTCGACTTGATTGGAGATGCTGAGACTCCGGCGAACCAGCGAAGCGTGGAGCTTGGCACGCGCATGTTGGCCGGGCGTCCTCTGCGCCCCGACCTGGCGCCTCATCCGAGTCTCCCGGACGATACGCGATTGTGGGCTGCTTTGCAGAAAGTCGGCGGAGGCACCTGGGGCGGCTGTGTGTACGACATTGATGCAATCGTCCGGGCGCTGAAAGCCGGCAAAGATACCTTGCAGAAATAATAGCGGATTAGTACATTGTGATCCCGCTGTTTTGATAAGGATTTGGTAATGACAGATAATCAGAAAAAAATTTCGGGTGTTTTCGCTCCGGTAGTGACACCATTCAGTTCCGACAAACTCGCCCTCGACGACTTGAGGTACAACCTGCAAAAACTCAAAGAGACCGACCTTACCGGCTATCTTGCGCTCGGCTCGAACGGGGAATTCAGGAGCCTGACCGACAAAGAGCAGGTCCGGGTTCTCGAAGTTTTCGCTGAAGAAAAAGGTAACAAAGTCGTTATGGTCGGCACAGGCTGCGAATCGACCAAACAGACAATCGAAAAGTCACAGTTGGTTAGCGAAATGGGTTTTGACTATGTCAGCGTTCTGACGCCGTGCTACTTCGCCAAACAAATTGACGGCAACATTCTAAAAAGCCATTTTGAACGGATAGCTGATTCGGTGGATATTCCCGTATTACTCTACAACGCCCCCGGCTTTACGGGCGGATTAAGAATACCGGCAAAGACCATACTCGAACTCTCACGTCACCCCAATATTGCCGGTATGAAAGATTCCTCCCCTGAAGGGCCGGCAAAATTGCTTGCGAACCTCGAGACGGAAGAGGATTTCCACATTCTGGCCGGTTCCGCCAATTTCTTTTATCCATGCCTCCATTTGGGAGCTCCCGGCGGGGTAATATCCCTTGCCAATAGCTTGCCTACTCCTTGTTGCGATCTTTACCGGTTATTCATACAGGGCATGTATGACGAGGCGAGAATACTTCACTTCAGACTTTCCCGGCTTAATCAGGCCGTATCAGGAAAATGGGGCGTACCGGGTGTCAAGGCTTCAATGGACATAACCGGATTCAAAGGCGGTCAACCACGTCACCCGCTCAGGGCCGTTACTGAAGAAGCCGCTGAAGAAATCAAACGACAAATCGTGAATGAAGGTTTCATCCCTTAATGGAAAGCAATGCGGAAGCTTCAAACGACAGAAAACACAACAATATTGGCGGTTGATATCGGGACGACCGGTATGAAAATGGGTGTATTTCAAGTCATCGATGAGGCCCTGAGTCCGGTCAGTCAATTCTCGCGGGAATATGAGGTAAATATCTACAATGACGGTTTATTTGGCGATATCGAGCAGGACAAATGGAAACAAGCATTCACCGCCGGATGCAAAGCGATGGCCGAGGCGGTCGGTGATGTTGATGTGATTTCGCTTTCAGGGACGACGCCGGGACTGACAGCCATGGATAATAACGGCGGGGCGCTCTATCCTGCGATTTTAATGCTCGACCAGCGTTCCCGCGAACAGGCACAATTCATAATAGATACCGTCGGCCTGGCAGACCTTCTGGAAACCACCGCCAATATGCCGGTTGCGGGCGGATGCTCGCTGGCGAGTATTCTCTGGATTAAGGATATCCATCCCGAAATTTTCAGTAAGACTCACAAGTTCGGCCACTCGAATACGTACATCGCTTACTGGCTGACGGGCACTTTTGCCATCGATCCGTCTTCGGCGTCGCTGACGTCCCTGTATAATACCGTTGCCAATGACCTGACCTGGAACGAAGATATCGCCGGGACCTTCGGCATCTCACTTGAGCAGCTCCCAGACATCGTTCCGGCGTATGAAAGCGTCGGGCGAGTCAGTGAGTCGCTCGCCGGGCAGCTCGGTCTAAAAAAAGAACCGGCCGTGCTGATCGGAGGCAACGATGCAGTGCTGGCGGCATATTCGGTGGGAATCAAGGATGTCGGAGACGTCATTAATGTCAACGGCACCTGTGAAATCACACTCGTATGTCTCGATCGATGCCTGGCGTCGGCTAATTACAATATCCGGGCTCACGTATTGCCGGATCGATGGCTGACTTTGCACGTGATGAACGCCGGGGGAAAAGCGCTGGACTTCTTCAGGGAGCTGTTCTGCAGCGAATTGAGCGCCGGGCAATTCTACGGCGGATTTCTTCCGCGGGCCATTGAAAGCTGGCTGGATCGCCAAAGTTCTGTTACCTACGTGCCTTATCTTATGGGTTCGCGCTACAGTCTCGATCCGCTCAAGGCCCAGTTTTTGGGATTAACTCAACAGACCACCCGCGAGGAAATATTGGCGGCGGTTGTCAGAGGGCTGTGCGAGTATCAGAAGTCACACCTGGACGAGATCGGAAAGAATGTTCCTCTCAAAAACGTTATCCATATAACGGGCGGGGCGACAAATTCCGCATTGATCCGGGCCAAATCGAAGTGGATGAGAGACTGCGATTACGTCTATGACGAGCAGTCTTCGATGAAGGGAGCCGCCCTGCTTGGTTTGAAATATATCGAGAGTTGAGAAAATCCTTCACCTGGTATTTGAGGTCAGAAGAGTATTATGTTCAGTCTCCACCCACTCGTCATTCTTGTAATCGGCATGCTGACGGTCATCCTTATGATTGCGCTGCTGAAAATGAATGCGTTTATTGCGTTGATTACCTCGGCTGTGGTTGTGAGTCTGCTTGCCCCGGGGGATTTGGCTGAGAAGATCAGCCGGGTGGCAACAGAATTTGGTAAAACGGCCGGCAGTATTGGCATTGTCATCGCTTTGGCCGTAGTCATTGGCAAGTGCATGATGGACAGCGGGGCGGCGGACCGTATCGTTAGAGGATTTTTGTCGTTGCTGGGAGAGAAACGCAGCTCCACTGCGCTGATGGCCAGCGGTTTTGTGCTTTCGGTCCCGGTATTCTTTGACACGGTGTTCTATCTGCTCGTGCCGCTGGCGAGGTCCATGCACCGTCGAACGAAGAAACATTACCTCAAATACGCAATGGCTATCACTGCCGGCGGAGTAATTACGCATTGCCTCGTGCCGCCCACTCCCGGACCGCTTATCATGGCCGACAATCTTGGTATTGATATTGGCGCATTGATTATGATAGGCGTGTTAGTAGCAATTCCCGCCGCCTTCATTGGAATGTTTTTCTCGGGATGGGCTGACCGGCGGATGAATATACCTATGAGACCGCTCGGCGGCGAGCTTTCCGAGCCCGAGCCGCTCGAAGACAATCAACTGCCGGGCCTGCTGGTGTCGCTTCTGCCCATTATCCTTCCCGTGCTGCTGGTCTCGACCAACACGATTGTCAGCACAATGGCCGAGGAAGCCGCCGAAGGTTCGGGCCTGAGCCGGGCCGCAGGGATTGCGGCTGTTTTAGGTGATGTGAATCTGGCGATGCTCATATCCGCGGCCATTGCCATGCTGATGCTCAAGAGCAAACGCGCTCTGACAAACGCTCAACTGGCGAAAGTTGTAGAAGTCTCGTTGATGAGCGGCGGCATGATTATCCTGATAACGGCTGCAGGCGGCGCTTTTGGCGCGATGCTCAAAGCCGCCCAAATCGGCCCGGCGATCCAAAGTCTCTTCAAGGGCGATGGCGGCCGGCCGACCGACGGTCTTATGCTGCTGGGACTGGGCGCTTTTATCGCTTCGATGATAAAAATCGCCCAGGGCTCGTGCACCGTTGCGATGATTACATCGTCGGCGATGATCGCCGCAATGCTCACATCGACCGAGACGTTAGGCTATCACCCCGCTTATCTGGCGACGGCCATCGGGGGCGGTTCGATGATAGGTTCGTGGATGAACGACAGCGGATTCTGGATATTCGTAAAAATGACCGGGCTGACCGAAGCCGAAGGGCTCAAATCATGGACCCCCCTGCTGGCCATAGTCGGTTTCGCAGCGGTCGTCGTCTCACTGCTGTTAGCTCTTATTTTACCTATGGCGTAATTGCAAACACGTTGGAGTAACGATTATTCCCCTGAATTTTCGTCCTTTCCAGCCCCCCTGCTTTTACCCGCCCCTTGATTTGAAAAACTCCCCGCGGGTCCGCCGGCAATAAACAATACTGCAAACCGTGTCACTAAAGCCCCTAAAAGCACATACCCCAGGATAACCTGCAGGCTGAGTAATACGTGCCCCCAGAAACTCTGCGCGTTTGCATACATATCTCCGAATCCCAACGTTGTCATTGTCACTATCGAAAAGTAGAGTGTTCGCAAAGGCACAATCCACCATGCTACCTTCACTCCAAGCCTGTCCACGAATAGATTGCTGACAATCCCGGGATAATCCCTGGTATTCATTAGATAGCAGTCGATAGAACCCCAAACGTAATAAATTGCCGCAAATAGTATTACCAGATTAAAGAAAATCTTTATGATTTGTTTGGTGGAAAGCCCGTAATCGCTTATCCGCCAGAATCCTTTGACCGGTAATCGCAGCCACGGATGTTCCTTATACCACTGCTCCCAGTTCATCCGCCTTATATTGTATTCGAGGAGCTGTTTTTTCCCGGAATCTATACGTAAGCTGTCCAGGCTGACTCCGCTAAAATTTGTATCGCGGTCCACGTGGCAATTCCAAAGCAGCGTTGAGCTGTCAACAATGGCCTGTTCGAAGTTCGCATTTTCCAGATGCGACTTGACAATAAATGCACGTTCGAGGTGCGCATACTTGAGATTCGAATCTTCCAGGTGAGTATAGCAAAGGTTCGCATGGTTCAGACGGGCTCGCTGGAAATTCGCGCCGGCCATATATGCGCTGCTGAGGTTTGCATCTTCGAGATAGCACTGCCCGAGTGCGGCGTTTTCAAGATGGCAATTGCTCAGGTCTGCGCCTTCCAAATGGGCGTCATATAAGTACGCACCTTCCAGATGAGCGTGATAGAGGTAGCTGCCTTCCAAATGCGCGCGACGCAGGTGCGTACCTTCCAGATGCGCCGTGCTAAGGTCAACTCCTTTCAAATAAGCGTCGCTGAGGTCCGCTCCTTTGAGATGTGCTGCCTTGAGGTTGGCGCCTTCGAGATGCACGCCCTTAAGTTTTGCGCCGTTAAGAAGAATATTCTTTCGGCCGTTCTGTTTGCGCCATTCGTTCCATTCCATCGTGTCCTTTTTCTCGGAGCAGCGCAGCAGCATCTCGTATTGCTCCTTGTCTAACTTGGATTCAGGCCTTGATTGATCCCGCTGGAATTCCGATTCGTTTTCATTATTTTCATTCATACGAAACTCCCTTTGAATAATTTCAACTCCAGGTCACCCGGCACATGAGAGCCGCTCATGGTTTTCCCGGATTTTCTCTTTCAGTTTCCCGCCCGCAGGATAGTCAGACCGGTCCGGTCGTTGAAGTTCCCGCCGGTTTGAGATTACCGGTACGGCCGCGTGCGCCCATCGTTTCTGATTTTCTTGAGCAGTCCGGCAAGTTCTTTGACGAGGTCCGGATGCTCTGATGCGACATTGTGTTTTTCCCCGAGATCATTCTTGAGATTATAAAGCTGTGGCTGCCGGTCCAGGCCGAGTTCGGTGTTGGTATTTTTGTTTATCTTCGGCCCCTTGCCCGGCTCGATATATTTCCACTGGCCCCTTATCAGAGAAAGAACGCGGGCGTGTTCTACCAAATGGTCACGGCCGGTCGGCGATTTTCCGAGCAGTGCAGAAAGAATGTCAAAGCTGTCCGGCGCATCGTCCGGGGCGAGTTTCCGGCCGGTCAGTGCAGCAAAGGACGCCATTAAATCGATCTGACAAACCAGCGCATCGGAGAGGCCCTTCTCCACTCGCCCGGGCCAGCGCACAATGAACGGCACGCGCGTACCGGCATCGAAAGCGCTGTATTTACCGCCGCGAAGAGGTCCGGACGGTTTATGCCCGTTAAGTTTTTCCACCGCCTGGTCCTTGTAACCGTCATCCACCACGGGTCCGTTGTCGCTGGTAAAAATCACCAGTGTGTTCTCAGCAAGGTTCAAACGGTCGAGGGTCTTTAAAATTTCGCCGGTGCAGAAGTCGAACTGCACAATCGCATCTCCGCGCGGGCCCAGGCCGCTCTTGCCGGCGAACCGTGGGTGAGGCACTCGCGGAACGTGGATATCGTGTGTCGAGAAGTAGAGAAAGAACGGCCGGTCCTTGTGTTTCTCGATAAAGGTTTTGGCCTTGCCGGTGATGGTATCGGCCATGTCCTCATCCACCCAGCGGGCTTTTTGTCCGCCGCTCATATAGCCGATACGGCTGATGCCGTTTACAATTGTCTGGTTGTGCCCGTGGCTGGGGTGCATCTTGAGCAGTTCCGGATGGTCTTTGCCCGTCGGTTCGTCGCCTGTCGGCTTGCCGAAGCTGACCCGGATGGGATCGGCCGGATCCAGCCCGACTACACGGCGGTTTTCCAGGTACACGCACGGCACCCGGTCGCCGGTGGCGGGAATAAGGAAACAGTAATCGAATCCGATATCGAGCGGGCCGGGCTTAATATCGACGTTCCAGTCGAGCTCACGGCCTTGCGCTCCCAACCCCAGGTGCCATTTGCCAACGACGCCGGTTTTATAGCCGGCCATTTGCATAATTAGCGGCAGCGTCGTCCGCCCGGGCTGGATTATCATTCGGGCATCGCCCCTCGCGATGCCCGTGCCTTTCCTGCGCCAGGCGTATTCGCCGGTCAGCATGGCATAACGTGAAGGCGTGCAGGTCGCCGAGGGTGAATGGGCATTCGTGAATCGCAATCCCCGGGCGGCGAGACTGTCGATGTTCGGCGTTTTAACTTTCGTTGCGCCGTAGCAACTGACGTCGCCATAGCCGAGATCGTCGGCGTAGATGACCACGATGTTGGGACGTTTAGCGTCGGCCGCTCCGAGCTTAACCGGAACCATTGCCGCAGCGGCGGCCAGACTAATGGATTTCATAAACGTACGACGAGACATGTGTGGCGATCTCATGGTTTCTCCTATGATAAAAGTTTACTTCGCTAACGAGACTCTTGTAGCAATCTTCAAGCTCACAAGATCAAACAACCTCCAGAATACCTGAAATGCCGGCGAAGTCAAATACACTATGTCGGCGATTAGGGTATCGTTGGGCCGGGCTATGCTTTGAATAAGAGGGCCGAGTTATATTTGCCGTGCGGGATAAAAAAACCGGTAAAGGCAGGAGACTCTACCGGTGCGATTAGTCGTGTATCTATAAACAACAGCTCGTTTCACTGGGCGTTTTGAATCCGGCTTTCGGCCAGGTTTGCCTGATCCGTCATGTTCAACCGGCTGCTGCTAACCTCGCCCCATGAAGGCTGGCCGCTAAGGCTTGAGAACGGTGTTCCGCCGTACGCACCCATGTTCATTCTTCCCCCGTGAGGCATTTGTTCACGCCCGGGATCCATGCCGGGGTCGCCGGCGTCGATACAGGGGCTTGTGACCGAGTCGGTTGCCCATGCATCATCGTTTGGCGAATATCTTCCGTACCTGCTCATGAGATGGTAGTCGCCGCTGGAATTTGCAAATAAGGGATTCGTATCGATATTTCCATTGCTTCGATTGGAACTACTCAGTTGTTCTATGCAACTGTATCGAGAGCGGCACCGGTATAAGTCACCATCCGTGTTATTCCAAAGGATGCAGTTGACGATGTCGGGGCTGCCGCCGCCGTAAGCACTTATACCGTGACGGTTATCGGTTATCGTCAAATTGGTAAGCGTTGGCGAGGCGCCGTCGAGAAAGATAGCTCCTCCATCTGATCTGTCGCAGCCGGTAATTACGAAATTGCGCAAGACACAATTCGAGCTTTCTGCTGAATAAAACGAAAAGGCGTAGCCGCTGGGGGCGGTCACTACTGCCGCATCGTCGGCGCTCTGGAGAGTGATTGCCTTGTTTCTTAAAACAACTTCTTCCCGGTAAACGCCGGGCCAGACCATGACCGTATCGCCGTTGTAGGTTGCCTGGTCCACGGCCCTTTGAATCGTGGCGAATGCGTCGGATTTGCTCAGGCCCGAGTTGTAGTCGCTGCCGTTGTATTTATCGACGTGGAAGATCCAGGCCTCTGCGCCTTTGCTTGCCTCGGCGGTCCCGCCGTATGCGCCCATGTTGATACGCTTGCCGTTTGTAAGAGGCTCGGCGCCGATCGGGTCCTGGGGATCGCCGGCATCGATACAGGGACTATATTCATATTCGCCGTCTGTTACCCATCTGTCGCTCCAGGACTCGTAGCGGCCGAAGACGGACCGCAGGTGATAATCGCCGCCGCTCGATGATGCGAATAAAGGATCGCTCTCGATGTTGCCCTGGCCGGAATAACCGCCTTCGATACATGAATAGAGAACCGGGCTGCCCGATGCAGGATTAACCAGCATGAGTGGTACGCCGTCGTTATTCCACACGATACTGTTTCTGATTGAGATATTGCTGCTAACCGAGTGAATTCCTCCGCCCGTCGATGAGGCCGACGATTCGGCGGAGAGGCTGTTGTGAGCAATTGTGCAATTAGTTATTATTACACGCTCGTTGGCGCCGTCGCCCGGGGAGCCGGCGCATATCCCGCCGCCGATCTCGGCGGTATTGTCTGAAATGACGCAATTCTCGAATTCGATGCGTGCGGAAGAGCCGCCGCAATAGGCGCCGCCGCCCTGAACATTTCCCTGTGCCGAGTTGCCGGAAATATAGCAATTGGCAAAGAAAGCACTGCTTCGCCAACAGTATATCCCTGCCCCGAGACTATTATAATAGCCGGAGTTATCTTTTATATGGCTGTGCAGGACCGTGGCGTCGGAGCCTCTTATCAGTGCGATGCCGGCTCCGCGTCCGCCGGATTCGGCCGGTCCGGCGCCTCCGGCGCGGCAATCTTCGATTACACAATCGATGATGGTCGGTGAACCGCTGTCAACGCCAATCCCGCCGCCAAGTTCTGTGGCGCATTCTTTGATAATACAATCAACAATGCTTGGGCTGCTGAACTCGCACAATATTCCGCCCCCGATAGCATCCGAGCCCGGCACGGTCGCTCCTGTGATTGTGAAGCCTCGCAGAACGGAGTCCGATCCTTCGTTGCGTCGGAAGTAAAATCCTCTGTGACCTTCGGAACCCGAGCAATCGATAATCGTATCGGAAGGCCCATTCGAGCTGCGAACGGTGATAGCTTTGCCTCTAAAGTCGATGTCCCGATTACCTTCGCCGCTGTAGGTGTCCGGTCCGACCTCAATAATATCGCCGTCACTTGCATTATCGATTGCTTCCTGAATCGTATTAAAGTCCTCCGGCACAAGAATCGTGGCAGAAGGCGAGTACAAGTTTACCTCAAGATTATCTATAAGAACGCCTGTGCCGAAGAAAATGATATAACAACTGCCCCGGACCGAATCTATATAGATATCGCGACTTCCCGGATCCAGTTCCTGTGAGGACGACCAGTTGATGCCGTCGGGTGAGAACGAATAACGCAAATAGCCCGATGATGCGATATTGTTGCCGTACGGTAAGCGCACGTCAACATGAATGCTTCCTTCAATAGCTCCCAGCGATTTTTCTCCGTCGACCGGGAAGCAATAGCCCAGATAGGCCGGATCGTCATTGTAGTCTCCGAATCCCAATTCGCTCTGTGATCCTGCATCGCGATAGTAGAGATATGCCTGCCGTGGAGGAAAGGCTCCCTGCGGCCAGAAAATGGAGTGGAGGTAGCTCTCGCTTTCTGCATTATCTCTGCTGAAATCGTCCTGGTATTCGTAAGTCCAGTCGGCCCGTGACTGACCGGGCGTCAGGCATACTACCGCACTAACCAGAATAATGGCGGTAGTCCAAAACCAACTTGTTCCCGGCAGTCTCATTTATTTTGTCCCTTTTGTATTTTCCACAAATATTCTCAACTACTTTTTTCCAAATCCAACTGGAGCTCACATTACCGGCTCCAATCCTCGGCGAAGGCTCCGCGGGTACATTCCCGACGGTCTATTTAAGTGAACCCTCCACTAACTGAGCAAGCCATATAAGCCCCGGGCCGCTCTGTGGAGCTGTCGGATTCGGTGGTCTGCCCGGAGATACAAATTCCGCACTAACCCCATCGATAGATTGAAGATATGAAAACTTCAGATTTCCTGTCTCGCCTTGCTCGGTCGAGAAGGTGATTTCGTCAATGACGTCTGTTTCCAGATCGATCTTATATACGATTTTGGTGTTTTCATGGTTAAGCTCCACCTCGGCGAACTGGTTGTCCTGTATATACCTTGTCTCGAACCATATACGCTGTTCGGCGGCATCGCGACGCACTGTATCGATTGTATGCAATCCCATCCAGGGCCTGCAAAGCCCCTTGAAGAAGCTGCCGCCCTTGTATGTTTTCGTCTCGGTAGAAGGCGGCCGACTTACGTAAGCTTCATTGTATGTATCGACTATATTCAGAGATCCCACACGCAGTTTGAGCCAGGGGCCGTATCGTTCGCTGGTTAGACTTACGAACGGTATTCTTCCGGTGCCCGAAACATTCTTTCCGTTTACCTGCCCCGTAACTCGGAAGTACGTCCAGCCTCGTTTGTGCATCTGGTCGCGGTTGTCAAAGGTTTTTGCCGTGGCCGGCCAGCTCGACTGGAAGTAGTCTTCTTCAAGGACGTTGGAATGACGGGTAACCCAAAGCTCATTGTCGGCATTTTTTTGGCCCCGGGCGGCGACAACCAGCAGGCCTTTGCCTCTGGGCGTTATATGCTTAATGTTATTTTTGCTTCCCTCGACACGGCAGATAAACTCGGTCATTTCGGGATCGTCCGTCGGGAGCTTTTGCACGCTAAGGTCGCGGGACCACATCCGGTAGTTGTTAATGTAAAGTCGATTATTATTGTAGTAGTAATTCGCTCGTTCGTCCTGCAATATCTGCCAGTACGATTTGTCGCCGACCGTACCGGACTTTGCCATTAGCATCATGGGATCTGCTGTACTTTGTGGGAAATGGTACCAGAACTCCCGGCTGGTATTGCCGCTCTGACCCGCCTGGCCGATATTCTGTGTGCTGGTCAGCGATGGGTGCGGGCTTTCGGCGCCTTGATTCCAGGGCCCTGGTTTCATAACCACCGTTCCGGCGGTTAATGCGCCGGCCGCGGTGAGTGAAACAATCGCCGTCTTTGAAGTTGCCATACCTACGATTCCCGCCGCTAAACCCACCTTTGTCGCGGCAGCCGTGACTGAAACTTGTGCCGCAGCGGCCTCGCTTGGGGCTGTCATCTTGCCGAACAGCACCAGGGCGGCCAGCAGAGAGCCCTTGCCGAAGCCGTTACGCGAAAGCTCACGCTGCAAGGCCCTTTTCGCACGCAGAAAAAGCATTCGCGTACTAAATTCGCTGCATCCCATCGACTCGGCAATGTCCGAGTAGGGCATCTCATCGTAGCAGCGCATTACCAGCACGGCCTTATGACGTGTCCTTAGCTTTTTCATTGCCCCCGAGACTATATGCTTTAACTCTTCGCTGACGAGATTCTCCAGCCCATCCTGCCGGTCTTTCATTGTGTTTTTCTTTTTCATACTGGAAATCGCCACCCTTCGTTGTGTCTGCTCGGTTCTATAATAACGCCGGAGCTTATTAACGGCTATGCCGTACAGCCAGGGCCAAAACCGATCTGCTTTTTTCAACTTGCCTATCACCTTACACATCTCCAACAAGCTTTCCTGTACAATTTCCTGTGCCAAATCATCCTGCTGAGTCAGACGGTAAACGTACGTGTACAGGCGTGTTCTCGCCTGCGTGGCCAACTGACCCAGGCATTGCCTATCGCCGCACCGAGCCCGTCTGATCAGTTCTATCTGGTCCAACTTCTGATCCATACTGGGCCTCTGTTAACACTATCGCATAAAAAACTATAAGTAAGTGCCACTACTGAGGATAAATGTAACGTTTTTTCCATAATTATGCCAAACAATCACTGCCTGTAAAATTCTGCTCTATATGAAATATTTATTATAGGACATAAAAATTTTGGAGTTGCCGCATTACGGCGACGCCTTGCTCAATTTTGTTTTTTTATTTTTCTTTCTATTTTTATCCCAGACGTATCTTGTCGTATCGTAAATACTTGCCAAAAAAAGATTTAGAGGAAAACGGACAGGCAAGCTTTTGGTTTCGGCGACAATTATACAAGCGTATCGGAGCAAAATAAATTGGCGCCGAACTGCTGTGAAAACAACCGGGAAAGGTTTAAAAAAATTGCTAATAAACCGTTATTGTCTGCCGCATGTATGTCTTTTCATAGAGGGTGCCGGGGCCATATCGCCGGAAAAAAATATTTTTTTACACTTGGCCGGAGTATATTTGCTTGAGAATAATCTCACATAGCTCACCTCTCCATTCCTCAATTCTATTTTCCTGTTGAAGTAATATAGACTTCCAGGACTTCTCGAGTATTGTAGCATTTTCTAAGGCATAAATCAATATAAACTCTTTCGGGTTAGTGAATTCGGTCAGTTCGACTTAATTATAACCGCCCAGTCACCTGGTGAAGGTGCGTGCAGGGTGATTTTGTCTTTCGCCTTATCGGCGGAACTCGTGTGTTTGCCTGTTCTCGGATCGATCCACGTAACCGTACAGCTTTGTCCGGCCAACTTGACATTTAAGACCGTTTCACTAACGTCGGCTAAATATACGAGGTAGATATCTTCTTCGGCGGCGAGACAGAATGCACCTGTTCCGACAAGCTCGTTATGTGGCTCCATCGTCGCATACGGAATCGACTCGAATGTTTCGCGCAGATGACGCAATTGAGCGGGGGCTTTGCCTTGGCCGATATGACCCGTATAAAAAGCGGTTCCGGGGCTCCAATCGCCGTAGGTGGCGTACCCGCCGGCCGTTGCAATCGACCAGTGGCATTTTCTGACCCAGTCGGCGTTCTGGCCGTGACTCGGCTTGTCCAGCGCTCCCTCGTAACCATATTCCTCATTCACATAGGGCTTGGGTATTTGACGATACTTCAGGACCCACTCGTTGACCTCGGAACAGTCGCCGTACTGTTGTGTAATTATATAGTCCGCCCATGACTGACCGCCGTAATTCCAATCGGCGTATCCATGAGCGGAACAGGGCCGGTCGTAAGGATCCCATTGCCTGACAAGGTCTCCCATTTTTTCAGCCCAGTCCGGCTTGCGATATTCATTGTGTTCATTACCCAAGTCCCACCAGACATTCGAGAACGCTGCCAGCCGGGCGACGGCATAACGGTAGAGCCGCTTCTCATGTCCGGTCAACACGCCATATTCTCGCGGCAGGTTCTGCTTCTCGATAGTAATGATGCACGTGGCGACGATTCGGCGCTGTCTCATGGCCTGCACGGCACGGTCTAACTTCTGCCAGTAGGCGATGTTGAACCGTGTAAAATCATATCGATGGGGCTCGCCCAGCCAGGCCGGCAGAGGATTCACCTCGCCGACAGGTGCGCCGTAATTCGGAAGCTTCCACGGATCGCCCTGGAACTTATACTCACTCTTGCTGCGAGTGTCGTTATCTCTCGGATAACCCGTCAAAAGAAAGCGAACCTTGTTGAAACCGTGCCGAACACAATAGTCCAGCAGCTCTTCAATCTGTCTATCGCCATTCGATGGATCCAGGAGATGATAGGCCGTCAGGCCCATGTGATAGAAAGGTCGCCGGGATAACGCGAACCGGAAGTGTTTCGGATTTTCGGGATTCACAATTACAGGCTGCATACCTTCGGGCCTGGTCGTTCGAAAAGAGCCTGTGTATTTCTTATCTGTTTCAATGTTTGTTGTCAGCGAAAATTTATACTCGGTATCAGCAAGTGACGGGCAGAATCGGACACGAAAACAGCGTCCCTTTTGGTCGTCACAGAAACCATCAACCTCTACCGGCGAGCCGCCCTGAGGCGTGAAAGTAGCACCGACTCGGACATTGGTAAAAGGATTACCTTCATGTATTGAGTCCGGTTCTACGGTGATTTCGTAAATATCGAAGCACGGGATTATCGACGGGCCTGGCTTGACTGTCATGCCGGCGTGCACTAATTTTGCCGGGAATACTGTTAGGCAAGCACACAATATTACAAAACTGTTACGCATGGTACTATCCTTCGCATAATGCCTCAAGTCATTGGCCTGCTGTATCCCTGTGTTTTGTACTTCTGCAGCAATTTGGTCAACCTTTCCACTATATCGGGATGTTCGTTGCACAGGTTCGTTCTCTCCGAAGCGTCCGTACTCATATCGTATAGTTGTACCGGAGGATCTTCGGGCCGACCTCGGCCGCTCCAGCCCCCTGAGCCCCGGCCAAGAATCAGCTTCCACTTGCCTTCTCTTATTGCAAACATGCCATTAATCGAATGATGAACGGTCGCCTGGCGTATCGGATTGTCGAGCTTTTGTCCGGTCAGAGCAGGCAAAATATCATAGCTGTCCTCTCCCGCATTAGCCGGCAGCTTATACCGAAGCAGCGCTGCGCACGTCGCCAGAAGATCGACGTGGCAGATCGTTTCATCGCTCACCGAACCGGGCTTTATATGCCCGGGCCAGCGGGCTATGAACGGCACTCGATGTCCTCCGTCCCATGCGTCGGCCTTGATTCCCCTGTAGATGTAGCTGGGATTGTGTTCGAAACGCCGCACGCTGTTTGTCTTACCGCTCATATTCGTGCCATCCCGGCCGGG
>Ga0207752_1000164_pt1 | contig 30781 bp, 22 predicted proteins | sample Pon2CUnioCityCA_6_FD_187272 | JGI IMG/M metagenome (GOLD analysis project Ga0207752, IMG submission 187272) | Marine sediment microbial community from Union City, CA, USA - Pond 2C Sediment 2 (SPAdes) | ecosystem: Environmental > Aquatic > Marine > Intertidal zone > Salt pond sediment ... | reverse complement strand
GGAACTGGAGCTGTTCGCCGCCCGCGGCAGCTACAGCTCCTTCTCGCCCACTCATTTTCGGCTTGTCGGCGACGTCGGCAAGGGAGGGCTCCAGGTCGGCGAGGGCGACGTCTGGTTCTCGAACACCTTCGATGATTCGGCCTGGAGGCTGGGCGCCGGCGGCGTCGGTTATGAAGCCAGCACCGGAAACTACCCGGACTACTTCAGCATGGACGTGCAGACCGAAATGCAGCAGATCAATGGGAGCTGCTATATCCGCATTCCCTTCACCGTCGGCAACACGGAATTCTCCAACATGATGCTGAAGGTTCGCTTCGACGATGGTTTCGTTGCTTACATCAACGGCGCCGAGGTGGCCCGCCGCAACTTCACGGGCGATCCGCAGTGGAACTCGACCGCCACCGGCTCTAATCCCGACGACGCCGCGGTCACGCTCGCGACGGTCGATATCTCGGATCACGTCGGCGTTCTGTGGGAGGGCGCCAATGTGCTGGCCATCCACGGCCTGAACATATCGCTCGACAGCTCCGACTTCCTGATCTCGGCCGAATTGGTGGCGGGGGAGATCAGCCAGGGGGCGGTCTCGCCGACGGCCATCGAGTATGCCGGGCCGGTGCAACTGGCGCAGAGCATGGGCATCAAGGCCCGCACGTTCGCCGGCCGGTGGAGCGCGTTGAACGAGGCGACCTTCGCCGTGGGCCCCGTGGCGGAGAGCCTGCGGATCAGCGAGATCATGTACCACCCGGCGAACACAGGCGCTCCGCACGACCCCAACAGCGAGTACATCGAGTTGACCAATATCGGCGCCGAGACCATCAATCTGAACCTGGTCCGCTTCACCGACGGGATCGACTACACGTTTCCGAGCTTCGAGCTGCCGGTCGGCGGTTACTGCCTCGTGGCGCGGGATCTCGCCGCCTTCGAGGCCACATATGGGGCGGACCTGCCGGTCATCGGGCAGTACACGGGGAGCCTGAACAATGCCGGGGAACGCGTCGAGCTGGTCGATGCGGCCGGCCAGATGATTCATCGCTTCCGCTTCGATGACGACTGGTACGATCTGACGGACGGCCTGGGCTTTTCCCTTACGGTGAGGAACCCGCAGACGGCGGATGCGTATAACCTGGACGGCAAGAGCGCCTGGCGGCCCAGCGCCCGCGCGGGCGGTTCGCCCGGCGCGGACGATAGCGGCGACGTACCGGACCTCGGGTCGGTGGTCATCAATGAGCTGCTGGCCAATTCGCAGGGCGGCGGTCCCGACTGGATCGAGCTGCACAACACGACCAGCCAGGCCGTTAGCATTGGAGGCTGGGTCCTCAGCGACGATGCGGATGACCTGATGAAATACCAGATCGCGGGGGGCACGAGCATCGCCGCGGGAGGATACCTCGTGTTCGACGAGGATTCGCATTTCGGCAACCCGGCCGATCCCGGCTGCAAGCAGCCGTTCGCCCTTAGCGCGGATGGCGAGACGGTGTATTTGCACTCGGGTTCCGAAGGGATCCTGACCGGCTACAGCGAGCAGGAGAAATTCGACGCTTCGGATGCCGGCGTGTCGTTGGGACGCTATCAGAAGAGCACGGGCAGCTACAACTTCGTGCCGCTGCGGCAGCCGACGCCGGGAGCGGCCAACGCCGAGCCCCTGCTGGGCCCCGTCGTCATCAACGAGATCATGTACCATCCGGCGACGGACGGCGGTGCGGAGTATGTGGAGCTCCTAAATGCCAGCAATGCGGCGGTTGCCCTCTACGATCCCATCAGGCGGGCCCCGTGGCGGTTCACCGACGACCCGGACGATCCGGGCATTGAGCTGCTGTTCCCGACCGACCCGCCGGTAACGTTGGCTGCCGGTGAATATCTGGTGCTGGCAAAAGACTTGCAGATCTTCAACGCGACGTATATAATCCCTGCCGGCGTGAAGCTCCTGGCCTGGGGGGACGGCAGCCTGGCGAATGGCGGCGAAAAGACTCAGTTGAGTATGCCGGGCGATGCAGATCCGGGTGGGGTTCGCCACTGGATTCGGGTGGATCGGGTTGTCTACAGCGACGGCTCGCATGGCGAGGATTTCGCATCGGGCGTCGATCCGTGGCCCCTGGAGGCGGATGGCCAGGGTGCATCCTTGAATCGCAGGGATGCAGATGGGTACGGCAACGACCCGGAGAACTGGCAGGCGGCAACGCCATCGCCGGGTTCGCCGAACAATTGAGCGGCGAAAAGGACGGGATAGCGGCCTCACGATTGTGCTAATGGCTCTGCGCCATTATTATTATCGGGCATGATGTCGGAGTAGACCGCGACCCTCGCCAAGATGGGCCTAACATAGGCTTGACTGAAAGATGTCATATGTGTTAAAATAGACAAGGATTTGAGCCGGAATGGCCACATCCAGCGTGAAAGAAAACGTGGTGACGGAACACCGAATAATCGAGGGACGTGGTCTCTCCGGTGTGTGACATAGGAAATCGATCAAGGTGGATAGCAGAAAGACCGACACGAGCCCGGGGTATCCAGACTCTGCTGTCGTGGGTAGCTCCGCGAGGCAGGTGGGCTTGATCGAGAGCCCATCCAAACAGAAGGGACCCGACAGGAGTGTCGACCCGAAAGACAAGCAGAAGGTGCGTCCTGCGCCGCCGAAGAAGGTCTCCGTCGACGGAATGCTCGCCTGTCGATTTGAGATGAAATATCTCGTTACGGAGGCGGAAGCAGCGGCGATTACGCACTACGTGCGTCTGTTTCTGCAGCCGGATCGCTACTCGAAGCTGCAGCGCGGCGGGATGTACCCGATTGTCAGTCTGTACCTGGATTCGCCGGACCTGCAGTTGTGCCGGGAGAGCTTGACGGGCCTGAAGAACCGGTTCAAGCTGCGGATTCGCAGCTACACGGACGAGCCCGACTATCCGCGTTTCTTTGAGATCAAACGGCGGATCAACCGCGTGATCTTGAAGAGCCGGGCCCGGGTGATCGACCGCGATGTGCCGACCCTGCTGATGGGCCGGTCGCTGCCGCCGCAGGGCTTTACGACGGATATGGAGGCCTTGAATCAGTTCCAGTTCTACACGGCGGCGGTTCACGCCGGCCCGATGATTCTGATTCGTTACATGAGGCAGGCATTTGAGAGCACTTCGGAGAACCGGGTGCGAGTGACTTTTGACCGGGAGCTCTGTTACAAGGTGAGCAGCGAGCCGTACGTACGCTTGGGCGGCTCCGGCTGGCAGCACAATCAGTTGACAAGGGGCAATGCGATTCTGGAGATCAAATTCACCGGTTGTTATCCGAGCTGGCTGATCCGATTGGTGCGGCACTTCAACTTGGAGGCGCGTTCGATCTCCAAGTTTGCCACGTCCATGGAACAGGCGAGCCAACTGGGTTTCTGCGGACCGGCCTTGAGGACTACGTGGTATGGATAAACTGTGGCAACTGATGGATGAAACCCCCATGGGCGGTGGACCGTTCCATCCGGAGACAATCCTGCTGTCGCTGTTGCTGGCGTTCGTACTCGGTCAGGTGCTTGCCTGGGTGTACTACATCACACACAGCGGCCTGTCCTACTCCCGCTCCTACGTGCAGTCGCTCATCCTGATCACGGTGGTCGTGTCCATGGTGATGGCGGTGATCGGCAACAACATCATTACCGCCGTCGGATTGATGGGGGCGCTGGCGATCGTCCGTTTCCGGAACGTGATCAAGGACACGCGTGACATCGCGTTCATCTTTTCGGCCCTGGTCATCGGGATGGCGGCGGGCTCGCATCGGTACGCCACCGCGGTCGCGGGGACGGCCGTTCTCAGCCTGATCGCCATCTACCTGTTTTTTACGGATTTTGGCTCGCATGAGCCGCACAACGGGTTCCTACGATTCAGCCTGCGGGGTCCCATCGGGCCGGACCATCCCGTGCCCAGCATCCTGCGGCGATTCTGCGGGAATTTCACCCTGATCTCCGTCCAGGACAGCGGTTTCGGAGGTCCGGCGGAGTACGCTTACCAGATCATGATTCGCAATGCCGCCAGCAACGAGCAATTCGTCTCGGAACTGGAGAAGATCGACGGGATTGAAGGGATCAGCCTGACCATGCAGGAGAAGCTGCTCGAAGTCTAACGAGCCATAGGGAAGCATGAAACGAAGAAACAGAAACAATCATAAGCTTCGACGCTCCTATCTGCGTCACATGATTCCGGTGGTCGTCTGGCTGTCCGTTGTGGCGAGTGTGGTCCTGCTGTTTCGCCAGCGAGCGCAGCGGTTTGAGGTTGTGGGGATCGCTCGCGGCGAAGTCCGCCAGATTGCGGTCAGCAGTACCGGGCGCATTACGGACATCTCCGTCGAGCTGTTCCAACCGGTGAGCGCGGGACAGACGCTGGCGGTTGTGAATACGATTCTCGACAATGAACAAATGATCGAATCGGAGCTGACGACGCAGTTCAACGCGGCCGCCGCCGAAGCCGAGCGACTGATGGCTCTACTGATTCCGACACAAGAGCAGTTGCAGATGGATGCCGCCAGTCTCCAGATCAGCCGCGAGGACAATTATCGCCGGTTCATCGTCGATGCAGAGCGCTCGCGCCTGCTCATTTTTGAACTGCAGGCACAAATCGCAGCCGACCGGGTGACTCTCGACGAGCTTGCCATGGAGGTAAAGGTCTGCGAGAAACTGCTCGAAGACGAAGCGATCGTGCCCCTCGAGTTGGAGCGGGTCAAGGTCCAGCATCAGAGCCTGGCGCGGAAGATCGAAGAGGACGAGCGGCTCCTGGAGCAGGTCAAGGCGGATCTTCAGGAGGCGGAGCGTCGACGCGATGAGTTCGCGCAGCAGGAAGTGCCCGAGCAGTCGGTGAACGAGGCGCTCGAGGCGATCCACAAGGAGATCAAGGTGCAGGAGCAGTTGATGAAGGGGCTGCTGGAACAGCTCGCTGCCCTGCGGTCGCGCCGAGTGGTGGAGCTGAAATCGCCGATCGACGGGATCGTGATTCCGATTCGCGGCGAGGACAACGAGGTGCTGCATCAGCGCCCGGGCGAGCAAGTATTGCGGCGGACCGGAGAGGTCGTGGCGGCCGGCGATCCCATTTTGGCCGTTTCGCAGGCCGAGCCGACGGAAATCGTGGCCTATGTGAACGAGCAGCAACTGGAATTCGTTCGAGAGCGGATGGCGGTGGAGCTGATCAAGACCCGGACGCCGGCGCAGATCGCACAGGCGTCGGTTCTGTCGGTCGGCCCGACGGTGGAGTTGATGCCGCAACGCCTGTGGCGCAATCCCACGGTCCCCCAGTGGGGGCGACCGGTTCTCATCAACGTTCCCGCGGGGCTCTCGCTCGTTCCGGGCGAGGTTGTTGGGATCCGGGGGTTGTAGAAACGTATCCCGCTCGTGACGGGGATCGACGCGGAGAGTCTTGAGAATGGCGGACGCATCAAACAACCGAAGATGGCTGTGGCTTTGCCTGCTGTGTCTTGCCGGCAGCCCCCTGTCTGTCGCGGGATGCGGGCCGAAGAACTATAAGCAGGATGCGGACGAGCGAGTATACAACTTTGTCGATAGTAGGTGGGAGCCGGAGTTCGGCCCGCGCGCGAACTACCGGATCACCGGGGTGCCACCGGCCCCGAACGATATTGACTCTGAGCGGATAGCGCGCATCGAGCGGGAAGTCTCCGATACCGGGATTCTCACGATACCGCAGGCGGCGGCCCTCGCGACGGTGCACAACCGCGAGTACCACCTCCAAAAGGAGTTGCTCTATACGATGGCGCTGGACATGCGGCTGGCGCGTCACGCGTACGAGATGCAGTTCTTCGGCGGCGGCACGGCTCTCTACACCAACGACGAAAGGCGGGGCGTGAGACAGGAGGAGGCGGTCGTGGAGCCGAATCTCGGCTTCAATCGGCTTCTCGCTTTTGGGACTCTCGCCAGCGTAGAGATCGGCGCCCGCTGGGTCGATGTGCTTGCCGGGTCGGGTGGCAGCGGACTGTCTTCCGTTTTCAGCGCGAGCGTGATTCAGCCGTTGCTGCGAGGCAGCGACCCTCGCGTTGTTCGGGAGCCGCTGACCCAGGCGGAGCGCACCGCCCTCCAGCAGATCAGAACCGTCGCCCGTTTTCGCAAGCAGGTCGTGGTCATGGTGCTCACGCAGTACTATGAGGCCCTGGAACTGCTGGATGTGGTGCGCAATACGGAGGCTTACATCAACTCGCTTCTGACGCTGGAGAATCGCGTCCAGAAGCTCGTCGATGGCGCTCGACTACCCAAGGAAGAACTGGATCAGGTCCGCCAGGAAATCCTTCGGGCCCGAGACGCCCAAATCCTGGCGCAGAAGGAATACGAGAGCTTCCTTGATCTCTACAAGATGACGCTGGGCGTGCCCCCCACGATGGAGTTCGATCTGAATGTATGGGCCTTCGAGGTTCTGAAGGCCAACGGCATTCCGTATCCCGATATCGCACTCAACGAAGCACTGGAGGCGGCCCTGTGTCGGCGTTTGGACTTGACGAACAACGCCGACATGGTGATCGATGCGCAGCGAGCCGTGTTCGTCGCTGCGGACGGCCTGCGGACCGGACTCAATGTATTCGCCGGCACGCGTCTCGACACGGATGGCCCCAAGACGACCGCCGTCGGGGCGACGCTTGACTTGCCGCTGGACCGCGTGGCTGAGCAAGATTTGTATGCCCGGGCTATGGTCTTGGTGAACCAGAGAAAACGAGAGTACGAGCTCACGGCGGATACCATCAGGATGGAGGTCCGCGAGGCTCACCGTAAGCTCCTGGAAGCGGCCGAGCGATACAATATCTTGTCCGAGGGATTGGATTTGGCCCTGAAACGGGTGGAGCACACGTTTTCGCTGCTCGAATACGCGAGGGTGAGCAGCCGGCGTGTATTGACGGCCCTGGAGCATTTGTACGACGTCAGAAACGAGGCGGCTGACGCGCTGGCCGACTATGCAATTGCCACGATGAATTTCTATCGGGATACGGAGATTCTTCAGGTGCGGCCGGACGGCATGTGGGAGACCGCAAGGTTGCCCACGCCGATGGCCTGGAACGGATTGGCCCTGGATACACCAACGCCGCCGTGATCTTTCGTGTCTGTACTGGGGCGGACCGGACGGCCGCCGCCCAATGGTTTGTGTTGTCATGGAAGTCGTTGATCCTCGGCTTCGAACCGAAGAGAAGGAAAGGGTGGATTCATGCGTTTGGTCAACATACTAAGTGTTCTGGTCGCGCTGTCGCTGCTCTCAGGAAATGCCCGGGCGGCTGATGTGATCCTCAATGAGTACAACGCGGTCGGCGGCAGCGACTACCTCAACGGCGGCGATAGCTCCGCCGACGAGACCGGCGGCCGGGCGTCCGACACGTACTTCGGTCGCGTCATGGGCAATGGCGGAGACTGGTTCGAGATGGTGGTCATCACGGACCACCTGGACATGCGCGGCTGGCAGCTTGATATTTATGAGAACGGCATCCTCGATGAGACCCTCACGCTGACGGCGCACGAGATCTGGTCCGACCTGCGCAGCGGCACGATCATCACGGTGGCCGAGGATGTGCCGAGCGATGTCAGCTACGATCCGGTTGCGGGCGACTGGTGGATCAACGTGCAGGCCCGCGACGACGCCGACGGACAGTACATTGAGAAGTCGGCCTTCCCGGTGAGCAGCAACAACTGGCAGTTGCGCATTCGGAACGTGGCCGGGCAAACGATATTTGGCCCGGTCGGGGAGGGTGTCAGCCCCGCCAGCGGCATCGGCGGCACCGAGATCTTCCGGCTGGAGGAGGATCCGAGTGCAACCATTACGGCGAACTCCAATGACTACGACGACGGCTCCGATTTCAGCACCTTCGGCGCGCCGAACCGCTGGGGCGCCCAGGACCTTGCCACGTTGCGCCGCGTCGTTCCGCCGGCCACCGCAACCATCACCGTCCTGGCGCCGAACGGCGAAGAGGTCTTTGCCTGCGGAGACCTCGTGACGATTCGTTGGGAGAGCGAGGATATTGATGAGCCGGTCCTCGTGGAGTTCTCGATCGATGACGGCGCCACCTGGACCGGGGTCTACCCGCCGAACGTCGGCAACGATGGGCAATACCAGTGGCAGGTTCCCATGGTGGATTCCGATCTGGTGCGCTTCCGCGTGGCGAGCGCGACTCGCCCGTTCGTATATGATGTGAGCGATCTACCTTCCATCATCCTGTCTTGTACACAGCAGGCGGATCTCACCGGGGACTGCCTCGTCAATTTCTTCGACTTCGCGATCCTGGCCGCCGCCTGGGTCCATTAGGCGATCCTGTCGTCTGCCGCGGTCGCCATGGATTTCGGGTAAACCGCAGCCGAGATTCGTAGTGCCATTTCCCAAAGCGTGCCTCTTGAGGCCGCGCGAACTTTCCCTGTCCACGCGGGTGCAGATCGGGTATAGTACGCCTCCCGGCGTGGTTGCAGGTCCCCGGCTTCGGTTCGTTTGGGTCGATGGGTGCGGGATGTGTGGCGTCGTGGCGCGAAGCGCAGCGGAACAGGTTTTTGACGAGGTGTTTGAGATCGATGAGCGAAAAGGCAGGCGCGTATAACTTCGGTCGAATCGAGCAGAAGTGGCAGACGTACTGGCAGGAGCACAAGACCTTTCGGGCGAAGGATTGTGATCCATCCAGGCCGAAATACTACGTTCTGGACATGTTCCCCTATCCGAGCGGGCAGGGTCTGCACGTAGGTCATCCGGAGGGCTATACCGCCAGCGATATCGTCGCGCGATACAAGCGGATGAAGGGGTTCAACGTGCTGCACCCGTTCGGGTGGGACGCGTTCGGCCTGCCCGCCGAGCAGCACGCCATCAAGACGGGCACAGCCCCCGCTGAGACGACCGATCGGAATATCGCCAACATGCGGCGCCAGACGAAATCGCTCGGTTTCAGCTACGACTGGGACCGCGAGGTCGCCACGACCGATCCCGAGTATTACCGGTGGACGCAATGGATCTTCTTGAAGCTGTTCAACAGCTATTTTGACGAAGGGCAGCAGAAGGCCAGGCCGATCGAGCAACTGTCGATTCCGGAGGGCCTGAACGCCGAGCAGAAGTGGCGCTACATCGACGACCACCGGCTGGCGTACCAGGCGAGTATGCCGGTGAACTGGTGTCCGGCCCTGGGAACGGTCCTGGCCAATGAGGAGGTGGTGGGGGGCGTCAGTGAGCGGGGCGGGCACCCGGTGATTCGCAAACCCATGCGGCAGTGGATGCTTCGGATCACGAAGTACGCCGAGCGGCTGCTCGACGACCTGCAAGGCGTGGACTGGCCGGAATCGATCAAGAAGCTCCAGGTCGATTGGATCGGCAAGAGCGTCGGCGCGGAGGTCTGCTTCCGGATCGATGGGCACGATGAGGACATCTGGGTCTTCACAACCCGCCCGGATACGCTCTTCGGAGCCACCTATATGGTCATGGCGCCGGAGCATTCCCTTGTGGACACCATCACGACGCCCGAGCAGACCGAGGCGGTCCGCGAGTACTGTGAGGTCGCCGCACGCAAGAGCGACCTCGACCGAACGGACCTGGCCAAAGAAAAGACGGGCGTGTTCACCGGCGCGTACGCCGTCAATCCGGTGAACGACGAGAAGATCCCGATCTGGATCAGCGACTATGTGTTGATCAGCTACGGCACCGGTGCCATCATGGCCGTGCCCGCGCACGACGAGCGCGACTTCGAGTTCGCGACGAAGTTCGACCTGCCGATCATTCCGGTCGTCGAACCGGCGGACCCCGGTGAGGCGGAGCAAGTCAGACGTGGCGAGCTCTGTTTCATCGGCAATGGCAAGGCCATCAACAGCGGCCCGTTCGACGGCTTGCCGACGCCGGAGTTCAAGGAGAAGATCACGGCCTGGCTGGCCGACCGCGGGCAGGGCAAGAAGGCGATCAATTACAAGCTTCGCGATTGGCTCTTCAGCCGCCAGCGCTATTGGGGCGAACCGTTCCCGATTCTCCACACCGACGATGGGCGGGTCATCGCCCTTTCGGAAGAGGAGCTGCCGCTGATGTTGCCCGAGGTGGCGGACTACCGGCCGCCGGGAACGGGCGAGTCGCCGTTGGCAAAAGTCACCGAGTGGCTGAACGTCACGCTGCCGGACGGGACGAAGGCGGCCCGCGAGACGAACACGATGCCGCAGTGGGCGGGCAGTTGCTGGTACTACCTGCGCTATCTCGACCCGCGCAATTCGCAGCAGGGCTGGGACCCGGCGAAGGAGAGCTACTGGATGCCGGTGGACCTGTATATCGGCGGGGCCGAGCACGCCGTGCTGCACCTGCTCTATTCGCGGTTCTGGCACAAGGTCCTCTACGATCTCGGTTACGTCGGCACGGCCGAGCCCTTCAAGAAGCTGATCAATCAAGGGATGATCCTGGGCGAGGACGGGCAGAAGATGAGCAAGTCTCGCGGCAACGTGGTGAACCCCGACGAGGTCATCGCGGGTTGCGGCGCGGACTCGATGCGACTCTACGAGATGTTCATGGGGCCGCTCGAAGCGATGAAGCCGTGGAGCATGCAGGGCGTGCAGGGGGTGTCCCGCTTTCTGCAGAAGACGTGGCGGCTGATCGTGGACGAAGAGACGGGCGAGCTGGACAAGGCGATCCAGGACGCCGAGCCGGATGAAGAGACGCTACGGCTACTGCACCAGACGATCCGGAAAGTCGGCGGCGACATCGAGACGTTTGGCTTCAACACCGCGATCAGTGCGATGATGATCTTCGTCAATCACGTGGGCCGGCAGCAGATCCGGCCGCGATGCACCGTCGAGCCATTGGTCCTGATTTTGGCGCCCTTCGCTCCGCACATCGCCGAGGAACTCTGGCAGCGCCTCGGGCATGCCGAGAGCCTCGCCTGCGAATCCTGGCCGTCGTACGACGAGGAACTGGCCAAAGACAAGCAGGTGGAGTTGGCGGTGCAGGTCAACGGCAAGGTCCGCGACCGGATCGTCGTGGCCGCCGAGACGGACGACGAGCAGATCAAGGCCCAGTCGCTCGGCAGCGAGAAGGTAGTCGCCGCTTTGGGGGGCAAGACGCCGAAGAAGGTGATCGTGATCAAATCGAGACTGGTGAATATCGTCGTTTGACGGCTGCGTTATGCACGCGGAGATCGAGGCCAAGCTGAAGCTGGATTCGTTGGCGCAGGTCGAGCGCATGCTCGGCGAGTGCGGGGCCTCCTTCCTGCGCGAGACGATGCAGATGGATGCGTACTTCGATACGCCGGACAGAGAGATGACGCGGACGGACAAGTGCCTCCGATTGCGCCGTGAGCGCGCCGGCACGCGCGAGCGGTTGATCCTGGCGTACAAGGGCCCGAAGGAAACGGATGATTACAAGAAGCGCGCCGAGGTCGAGGTTGAGGTGAGCGATGCCGCGGCGATCGAAGCGCTGCTCGGTGCGCTGGGCTATAACAAGGCTCTTGCCTTCAACAAGAGGCGTCGCCTCTGGAGTTTGCACGGCTGCGAGGTGGCGCTCGACGAGCTGCCTCTGTTGGGGAGCTTCGTGGAAGTGGAAGGCCCCGATTCCCAGACCATCGCAGCGGTGCAGAGCATGTTGGGTCTATGCGATATCGCTCACACAGTGAGCAGCTATGCGAGTCTGATCGACGCGAGGTTGTCCGAGCTGGGACAGGATGCTCGCGAGGTGTATCTGCCGGATGCAAGTCCGGCGGAAGAATAGAGAAAGTGAGTTCTGCAATCGTGACGGCAAGGATGGATTTTGCGATTGGCGACGTCAAGGTCGGTTTGGATGCCCCGCTGTTCGTGATGGCCGGGCCGTGCGTGATCGAGAGCGAAAAGGGCTGCCTCGAGATCGCCGAGCGGCTGGTGCAAATCTCCGAGCGGACCGGCACGCCCATGATCTTCAAGGCGAGTTTCGACAAGGCCAACCGGAGCAGTATTTCGAGTTTTCGTGGCCCGGGGCTGGCCGAGGGCATGAAGATTCTGGCGAAGGTTCGCGCGGTCAGCGGCTTGCCCGTGATGACGGATGTGCACGAGCCGGCCCAGGCGGCCGAGGCGGCGCAGACCGTCGATTGTCTGCAGGTCCCCGCTTTTCTGTGTCGGCAGACGGATCTGCTGTGTGCCTGCGCCGAGACGGGCCGCCCTATCAGTGTTAAAAAGGGCCAATTCCTCTCGCCGACCGAGATGGGAAACGTCGTCGAGAAAATCCGCGCCTGTAAGAACGACAGAATAATCTTGACGGAGCGAGGGACGTTCTTCGGCTACAACCGGCTGGTGAACGATATGACGGGCCTGGCCGTGATGCAGCAGTTCGGCTGCCCGGTCGTGTTCGATGCGACGCACAGCACGCAGCAGCCGGGCGGGCTGGGCGCCGCCAGCGGCGGCCGGCGCGAAATGGCGCCTCTGCTGGCGCGGGCGGCCGTAGCGGCCGGGGCCAACGGCCTGTTTCTCGAGGTCCATCCCGAGCCGGATAAGGCCCTCTCCGATGCCGCATCGATCTTGCCCCTCGATTGGCTGGAGGAACTCGTCCGGGTTTGCAGTGGCATCTTCGAGATCGTTCATGGACGCAAGAAAGAATAGAAAGACAACCTACACCTACGGCCCGGTGCCGTCTCGCCGACTGGGTCTCAGTCTCGGCGTTGATATTGTCCCCGCAAAAATCTGCACGCTCGATTGCGTGTACTGCCAGCTCGGCAGGACCACCGAGAAGAGCACAAACCGCCGGGACTTTGTTGATATCGCGGCTGTCTTGGCCGAGCTCCGGGAGAAGGTGCAGGCCGGGGTCAAAGCCGACTACATCACCATCGGCGGCTCGGGCGAACCGACGCTGAACTGCCGGCTGGGCGATCTGATCGACGGCATACGTACTTGTACGGACATCCCGGTGGCGATTCTGACGAACGGCACACTGCTCTACCGTGAGGACGTTCGCGCCGAATGCGCGAAGGCCGATGTGGTGGTCCCGTCTCTGGATGCCGGGGACGCGGTCGTCTTCGAGGCGGTGAACCGGCCGGCGGTCGATATCACTATTGAAAAGCTGGTTTCAGGCTTGGAGCAATTTCGGCGGGAGTTTCCGGGGCAGATCTGGCTGGAAGTCTTTCTGATCGGCGAGGTGAACACGGATGCGGAGCAAATCAAAAAAATCCGGAATTTGATTGGGCGAATCCGCCCGGACAAGGTGCACCTGAACACGGCGGTGCGGCCTCCCGCCGAGCGCGGGGTCCGGGCCGTATCGCGCGAGACGCTCGAGGCAATCGCTCGGCAGATCGGAGAGCACTGCGAAGTGATCGGCGAGGCGCCGACCGGATCAAGCGATCGTCACGGAAGACGCGCGCAAGCAGACATCATATCAATGCTGAAACGTCGGCCCTGCTCCATTCAGGACATCTGCACCGGCCTCGGAATGAGCTATCATGAGGTCGTCAAGCACGTGACTTCCCTCCAGGAATCAGGCGCCATCCGGCTCGAGCGGCAGGGGGGCATCGCCTATTTTTTCATGCGATCGGACGCACGCTGAGAGCCGTCAGACGTGTGCATTTCCCGGGGCGTAGGACCGCCGATGGTGACACACATCGTCCGGCGGGCACCGCAGAATGACCGGTAGGAAGGTCCATATTTTGTAAAGCCGCACGCCCCATTGGCCGATAAAAGCGTTGTGGCGTTTCGACGAGGCATGTTGAAGCGGTCCGTGGGTCCTGAAAGCGTGAGTGAACGCACCACGGGCCGGAGTGGCCCTTCCGAAATGGCCCGCGACAAGGCATCAAAATGAATAGACCGCAGCGACAGCTCGTTTTGAACAAGGGGGCCGAGAAGTACATCTTCCGCTACGAGCATGGGCGGGAGGATGAGCTTCTCGATGCCCTGATCGACCAGGTCAAAGACCGGCGGACGGACTTCGACTGGTTCGATGCGGCGGTCATCAGTTTTAAGCTCACACAGAGCCTGATTGGCTGCGCCGAGCAGCTTCTTGAGAAGAACGCGGACGTTAGGACGACATCATAGCCCGTGCGATGCGTATTCGCTGGGTCGGGTTTCGTGATAGGGATGCTGATTGGAAACGAAAAGGTGGTCGATGATGCCGATAGATCAGATAGGTAGGTGGACTATGGAAGAAGGCAGCGCAGTAATCGAACAGTTCTTGCACTATCTGAAGTTTGAGAAGCGGTTCTCGGAGCACACGGCCAAGTGCTACGGCGCCGATCTGACGCAGTTCACCGAGTTCCTGTTCGCCGGCTCGGACGGCGTCCCTTCGGACCCGCTGTCGCTGGGACATCACGACGGTGGGGCGGCGACGGCCGTGGCCACGCGGGTCGAGCAGGAGGTCGATCAGCGCCTGCTGACGGTCGACGTCAACGACGCGCGGGCGTACCTGGGCCACTTGAACGACAAAGGCTATTCGAAAGCCACCGTCGCCCGCAAGCTGGCCACGCTCCGCAGCTTCTACAAGTTCCTCGTGAAGACGAATCGCTGCAGCGTCAATCCGCTCGTCGCGATTCGGACGCCGAAGCAGGACAAGAAGCTGCCGCGCTTTCTGGAGTACGAGGAAATCAAGCGCCTCCTCGATACGCCCTCGACGGAGTCGTGGCTGGGCGCGCGGGACCGGGCCATCCTCGAAACGCTCTACAGCACCGGCATCCGCGTCAGCGAGCTGGTGGGTCTGAATATGGACGACATCGATTTCCTGAGTGAAGTCATCCATATCCGCGGCAAGGGCAAGAAGGAGAGGATCGCGCCGATCAGCTCATCGGCGCTGCAGGCGATCCAGCATTACATGGAATTCCGCAACAAACGCGCGCAGAGCAACAGCCACTTCGATTCGAAGGTGCTGTTCGTGAACAAGCACGGGCAGCGGCTGAGCACGCGAAGCGTGCGGCGCAAGATGGACAAGTACCTGAAGATGGCCGGGCTGGACCCGGCGATCAGCCCGCACACGCTGCGGCACAGCTTCGCCACGCACATGCTCAACAACGGCGCGGACCTGCGCAGCGTTCAGGAGCTGCTCGGCCATCAATCGCTTTCGACGACTCAGGTGTACACGCATCTGACAACCAGGAAGCTGAAGGAAGTGTACGAGAACGCCCACCCGCGCGAGCACACCGGACCGACTCCCTACGGATCCGATGAGACGCCCGGAGGCAACGGACACCTTTAGGAATACCTCCCCGTTCTCGCAGACGATACTCCCTCCGGTGAGCCGCTCAGTCGAGCGGCTCCTTTTTTTTTGGGGGTTCTGAATCGTTACCTGGGGGCAGTGCGCTCGGTGCCGGGAATTCGGCGATCGGTGACACCGGCGACGTCCGGCGGCGGAAGTCGACCTCACGGCCGTCGGTCGTTCGGAGGCGGCTCTATGATGCGTCGGGGCCGTTGCTGACGCTGCTGTACTCGGGGACGAGCTCCTTGATCTTGCGGGCCAGGGCGGCCGGGTCGCTCCCCCCGGCGATGCTCAGCAGCTCGGCGATGCCGGCCCGGAGTCCGGCGCGGTCCATCGGGATGTTCTTCCAGATGCTGATCTTGGGATGACCGGTGCGCTGCATGTCCTCGCCTTCGATCCGCAGCTCCTCGAAGAGCTTCTCGCCCGGGCGGGGGCCGGCGAAGGCGATTTCAATGTCCTCGCCGGGGCGAAAGCCGCTGAGCGTAATCAATTCCTTGGCTAAGTCCAGGATCTTCACCGGCTCACCCATATCGAGGACGAAGATCTCGCCGCCTCTGCCCATCGTGGCGGCCTGGAGGACAAGCTGGCTGGCCTCCGGGATCGTCATGAAGTACCGTTTCATCTCCGGATGCGTGACCGTGACGGGCCCGCCCTCGGCGATCTGCCTCTTGAAGATCGGTACGACGGAGCCCTCTGAGCCGAGGACGTTGCCGAAGCGGACGGTGACGAAATGCGTCTTGCTGGTCTTACCGAGGTCCTGGATGTACATCTCGGCGATGCGCTTGGAGGAGCCCATCATGCTCGTCGGGTTGACGGCCTTGTCCGTGCTGATCATGACGAAGTTAGTGGCGTGGTGCCGGTCCGCCGCGTCGGCGACGGTCTGGGTGCCCAGGACGTTGTTCTTGACGGCCTCGCCCGAGTTGAGCTCCATCAGCGGGACGTGCTTGTGCGCCGCCGCGTGGATGACGACCTGGGGCTTGTACTGTGCGAAGATCTCCTTGACGCGCGCCTTGTCGGTGATGTTGCAGACGAGCGGCTGGGTCGGAACACGGGGGAACTGCCGGCGCAGGTCGCGCTCGACATAGAACAGCGGGTTCTCCGCCTGTTCGATGAGCAGCAGCAGCTTCGGCTCGAACTGGCAGATCTGGCGGCACATCTCCGAGCCGATCGACCCGCCGGCGCCCGTGACCAGGATCGTCTTGTCTCTGGCAAAAGCCTCGATCTGATGCAGGTCGAGCCGGACGACCTCTCGGCCGAGCAGGTCGTTGATATCGACGTCTCGAATCTGGGAGACCCGCAGCTTGCCCGAGGCGATGTCGGTGATGGAAGGGACGGTGCGGAAGCGAATCTTGGTTCCCCCGCAGACCTGGATCACCCGGCGGAGTTGTTGATGCGTCGCCGAAGGCATGGCGATGGCGATCTCTTCAATGTTGCGATCGTCACAGATTTCCGCCAGTCGCTCGACCGGTCCCAGCACGGGGATGCCGTGGATGTCCGTGCCCTGTTTGACGGGATCGTCGTCGATGAATCCCACGACGTCGTACTGCGCGACGGGCATCCGATGGATCTCGCGGAGCAGGGCTTCGCCGGCGTTGCCCGCCCCGACGATCAGGAAGCGTTTGAGCCGCAGGCTCTCGGTCGTGCGGAATTCCTCGTGGTACAGGCGAATGATCATTCGCAGGCCGGCGGGCAGCAGGATGGTGCTGAACAGGTCGGCCATGAAGACTCCCTGGCTCACGGCGGCGATGCCCGGCGGCAGCGCTCCTCGCACGGTCGGGATTTGCAGGATCACGGTGAACCAGATGGCCACGATGATCAGCGTGCTGACCAGCGAGGCCCGGAGGATGCCGAGCAGGTCGGAGATGCTCACGTAGCGCCACCAGCCGCGATACTGCTTGAACAGGGCGAAGGCCGGCAGCTTGACGGCGAGGAAGAACAGCAGCAGGAAGGGATACTGCTCGACGAGCCAGTCCCGCCTGAACTGCATGTTGTTCGCCACGAGAAAGGCGAACATGAGGGAAACCGCAAAGGCGAGGACGTGGGCGAGGATGATCAGCGGCTTTCGGAACGTCAGCAGAAAGCTCGCGGGAGATGCCGGGAGACGCCGGTGTGGGCTGTCGCTGCCCGGCGTTTCGGTCTCAACGTGTCGCTCTGACATAAGTCCCCGGTATCGTGGCTGGCTTTCTCATGGAACGCAACTGCAAGTATAGAGGGAAGTTAGCAGCCGTCAAACGACCCTGAGCCTATCATCGGCAGATCGTGCAGCACAGTTAAGTTCGGCCGGGCGGCTTATCGTGTGAGCTGCACTCGTCTGAGGCCGAGCGCCGTCCGTTTATTCGGACGTTTTCGGAGATTCTTGCGGCTCGCCCGCTGCTTCCTGCTCTGGCTCGGCGGGGAGCGGTTCGGAGACCGTCTCCAGGCGCGCCGGCTCAAGAGCCGCCTCGTCGGAGTACAGGTAGACCTCGTCCAGCGGAGTGTGATCCACGCGGTTGCGTATCAGGGCGTAAATGACCGTGTGGGCCGAGAAATAGAAGCTGATGAGGAACGAGACCATCAATCCGACGACCGCCAGGACCCAGAGGCGGATCAGCAGGGCCCCGAGCCACAGAGAGCCCGTTTCGGGGGCGGCCGCGGCAGCTCCCGCGAATTCGGCGAACGTTGGCTCCGGCCATATCGCATGGAGCTTGAGGTTATCGCCCAGGAAGCCGACTTCCAGGAAACGGTACACGCTCCAAAGCAGCAGGAAAGCGAAGAAACGCACGAAGATGTAGCAGATGGCCCCGTAGAGGACGGCCACGACCGTGTAGAAGCCCATCCGCCAGGGTTTGGCATAGACATAGCTGAACGACCGGCTGACGGCGTCGAAGCAGTCGGAGTCCTCGTAGGCGATGGCCGGCGCCATCAGGTTCAGGCCCGCGACGGTCCCGATCAGGACGACCGAGATAAAGAAACCGGCAATCAGGGCCAGCGACAGAAACAGTCCGGCGAGCAACTCTCCGACGAAGGGAATGTTGCCCGCCAAACCGAGCCCAACGATGAACAGGCCGATCACGACGATGACGGCGACCGGTGTCACCGGGGCCGCGAGGATCGCGGTGAATTTCCTGACGCCGAAACGGACCGCCTCTACGAGGCGCGGTTTTTCCCCGCGCGCGAACTGCATCGCGGCGATCCGGCAGATCGCACCGCCCGCCAGCGCCATCACAACCACCACGATCGCGAAGAAGATGATGCTGTAGATGACGTGGTACGTGAACGCCCAGATCAATGCCTCGATGCAGTGGACGACACTCTGGACAACGCTCGGGACAACGATCGAGATATCGAGTGCGAAGATGGCGTACAGCGCCGTATGGAATTGGCGGGTGCCGAAGTCCCACAGCGTGGCAAAGACGCCTGTGCGGGCATTGGCCGTTTGCCGGAGGGCAATCACGTTCGCATCGGAATCTCCCGGCGAGACGTATACATCGAGTTCCGTGATCAGGCCCGTGTCCGCTGGGGCCGGCTGGACGCCGAAATCTGAGCCGGGGCGAACGGCGGGAGCGTCCATGACAGCCACGGTTGGGTTGAGATCCATGACCCAGCCGGCCACGCAAATCACGGCCAGTGCGGCGAACGCCAGGAGCAGCTTCGATGGCTGGATGGCCATGCGGAAGGACCGAAAGATCTGGGGGAAAAGAAAGCTGCCAAGGGGTAGTACGGGCTCTTTCTCGTCAACCATACGGCCTCCTTTCAAAAGCACAACTCCGCTTTACCGTTCAGCCTGACCGACCGCTTCGGTCCACAGCATGTTACTCTGCAGTGGATTCGTCGTCCACAGGATTCTGCCCGGCGGTACGTCCTGGCGTTCTCAATCCGAGGAAGGTTCCTCGAGAGCCGGCTCCGATTCTTCATCCGGCTTGGCGGCGATTCTGTATTCAGCGTCCAACCAGGCTCCCAAGTCGATGAGTTTACATCGTTCCGAGCAAAAGGGAAAGAATTTCGGCAGCTTCGACGGTTCCTGCTGAGATTTGGTCACCCAATGTTTGCAGATCGGGCACGTGAACCGGTGTTGCTGTCGTGATTGGCTCTTGTCGATGTGTTCTCGGTCTCCCATCCGAGTATCCCGGCGATCCTCTAAACGGTCAGCCGCATCGAAATGCGGGGTATGACGTCTGCGTACATACGTTATCGTGTCCCACCCTCTGCTACATCCTGCCCATCCACCCGGGATAGCGCCGGCTCTGATATCCCGGGGCGGACGCCCGCAACCGGCCGCTACTCGCCCCGCTCCACGAGGCCCTCTTCGAGCATCCGTGCGTACTCGATGGAATACCGGGCCCAGGGCTGAGCCTCGAGCCTCGCCTTGGCGATCGGTTTACCTGTGCCCTCGCAGATCCCATAGGTCTTGTTCTCGACGCGGGCCAGGGCCTCGTCGATTTCCACGAGGAGCCTTCGTTCACCATCCATCAACCCGAGAGAGAACTCCTGCTCGTAGTTATCCGTACCCAGGTCCGCCATGTGGATCGGCATGCTGGAGAGATCACCGCTGGCGTCAAGCCTTGATTTCCGGAGCGTTTCCCCCTCGATCTCAAAGACGTTCTGCAGGATTTCCCTTCGCTTTTGGAGCAGCATATCCCTGAAGTGCTTGACGTCGACGGCACGCAGACGTGCCTTGGGCGTTCGTTTCTTCCCCGTCTTGCTTGTCTTGGTCTTCTTGGGCGCCTTCTTGGGCGTATTCTTGCGTTTCTCTGCCACGTTTGCATCCACCTCTTACAGTGACTGAAAGACGACACCTATAAAACAATGTATTATACCATGTCCGGGTACTCTGCGATAGCCAAATTTTGCTGGGAAATGCCTGGGAGCATGAAATATTACGCGTGCGCCGCAGCCGTTTGCTGTGTGATGGTTCGGTCCTAAGTGCTTGCCTGTGAAAGGCTTACATCTGCTGCCTCTCCGTGGTTGGCCCCGTCGGCTTGTGGCCGGAGGGGTCGGCATCCTTGGCCATGGTGCCCAGTGGCAGCAGGAATCTTTCCCGACCCACGACGCCTGAAAACACGCGGACCTTGAAGGCGCGTTCGACCGCTTCCGGCGTCAGTACATCGGCGACTTCACCGATCCGATAATGAGGGGGCTTTGCAGAACGCCCGCTTCCCGCCGCATCGGGCGATTCAGCCAATCCGTACAGCAACAACGCTTCATCACAGTATTGGGCCGCTAAGTTGATATCATGCGTCACCGCCACGACGGTCGTGCCCCTATCACGCTGGATGGATTTCAACAGGTCGTAGATTCTGACCTGGTGCTTGAAATCGAGGAACGACGTCGGCTCATCAAGCAGCAGGATGGGCGTATCCTGCGCCAGGGCCCTCGCGATGAACACGCGCTGCCGCTCGCCCGCGCTGAGGTTGGCCAGCGGCCGTGAGGCGAACCGGGCCGTGTCGGTCAACTCCAGCGCGTGTTCCGCGATCTCGCGGTCCGCCCGGGTCTCGAAGCCGAACCGACCGTAGTAGGGCGTTCTCGCCATCAGGACCGTCTCCTGAACGGAGAACCCAAAGGCCGGAACGAATTCCTGGCGGACCACGGCCACTCTTCGGGCAATCTCCTGCACCCCATAGGACCGGAGATTGGCTCCGTCTAGCAGGACTGTGCCGGATTGTGGCGTCAGAGTGCCGGCCACAATGTTGAGCAACGTGCTCTTGCCCGCTCCATTCGGCCCGGCAACGGCAAGGAACGCGCCGGTCCGGACTGCGAAGCTGATATCCCGCAGGATCGGTTTGTCCCGACCGTAGCCGAAGGTAACGTGTTCGATCTGGATTGCCGAGGTCATGCGGGGGAGTACACCTTTCTGCTGTACCGAATCAGGAGGATTAGAAAGAACGGCCCGCCGATCATCGCCGTAACGACCCCCACCGGCAACTGGGCGGGGGCCACGACCACGCGGGCGGCGGTATCGGCCACCACCAGGAACATGGCCCCGACCAGGCTGCTCAGAGGCAGCAACTGACGATGGTCGGGCCCGAATACGAGGCGAACGGCGTGCGGGACGACCAGGCCCACGAAGCCGATGAGCCCGCTCAGGCTGACCGCGACGGCGGTGATGAGCGCCGAGACGGCGAAGGCCGCGAGTTGAACCCTCTCGACCGCAATCCCGATGCTCCTGGCATCGCGGTGACCGATGCTGATGACGTTGAGCTGTGGACTGAGAAAGAACAGCCCGACGATGCCGGCGGCGATACAGCCGCCGCCGATCCAGAGGACGTGGAGGTCCTCTTCGGTCATGTTGCCCATCAGCCAGAACATGGTGGCGTAGAACTGCTGACTCCGGGCGATGGAGACCAGGAACAGGATCACGGCGGAGAGGAATGCGTTGACGACGACGCCGGCCAGGAGCAGGCCTGTGACATGGTGCCTGCCGGTGATACGGCCGATCCCCCAGACCAGCCATACGGTCCCGAGGGCCCCGAGGAAGGCGAACACGGCGATCGGGGACCGGCCCCAGAGCGTCCAGCCGAAACCGCTGAGGACCGCGAGGATGGCGCCAAGGCCGGCGCCGCTGGAGATGCCCAGGATATAGGGGTCCGCCAGCGGATTGCGCAGCAGGGCCTGGAAGGTCACGCCGGCGGCGGCCAGCGCCGCCCCGACCAGGGCCGCGAGGATCACCCGTGGGACCCGAACGTGCAGGAGGATCTCATAGTCCGGGTTCGGTGTCGTGGGGCTCGCCGGTCCGCTCAGAGCCGCTTTGAGTGAGATGGCCTGGGGGCCGGCCAGCGAGCACAGGAACATGACCAGCGCCAGCAGCAGGGCCGCGACGGCTACTCTAAACAGCAGGGTTCCTGGCGCCAGGGGCGGATGCATGTCGCTATTCTCCGAACAACTCGGGTCGAAGGCATCTTGCGATGGCCTCGATCCCGGCCGGCAATCTCGGGCCGAGCCGCGAAACGAGGTTGCCGTCGATGACGTAGATCCGTTCGTCGCGCACGGCGGGGACATTCGGGAATCGGCGCCAGTGGGACATCGCCTGCTCGCGCAAATCCGTCGCATCCTTCGCCATCGTCGGTTCGATGATGACCTCCGGACCGGCTGCGATGACCTCTTCGGCCCCGATGGGCGGGTACTTGTACAGCGTCGAACCGATAGCGTTCTCGCCGCCCGCCAGTCCAATCATTTCGTTGATGAAGGTGTCCCGTCCGGCGACGCGAAGCGGCTCTCGCTGGACGACCCAGAGGACCTTTACCTTACGCGCGCCGGCAGCCGCCGTCTGCACGCGGCGCACTTGCGCACGGATGCTTTCGTTCAGTTCCCGCGCCTCTGCCCCTGCGCCCGCGGCCTGTCCGACGGCGTCGACGGCGCGGAAGAGGTCGCCGACGCTTTCGATATCGACGACGAGGTTGTCATAGCCCATACGGCCCAGTCTTCGCGCGAGATCCTTCTGCTGTTCGAACGCCAGGGTCACGATCAGATCGGGCCGGGTGGCGATGACGGCCTCGACGCTCGGCTGCCAGAAAGTCCCGACCTTCGGCCTGTCCGCCGCGGCAGGGGGGTAGTCACTGTCTTGCGTGACGCCGACCACACTCTGTCCGAGCCCGAGGGCGAAAAGGATCTCCGTGAGATTCGGCGCCAACGAGACGATACGGTTCGGCCGCTGCCGGTCCGCAGACGCCGGCTCTGCGTCCACTTCCCGCGGTTGCACGAGAGCGTAGCCCGAGACGACCCACAGGGCGAGCGCCGACAGCAGAAGCCACCATTTCGTCATCAGGTCCTCTTGAACTGTTTTTCGAGTTCGTTGATGGAGAATTTGATCGTCGTGGGCCGGCCGTGCGGGCACCGGCTCGTCGACTCGAACCGTTCGCGGTCGGCGAGCAGTTGCCGGATCTCGTCGTTGGTAAGTTTCTGGCCGGCTTTGATAGCCGCCTTGCAGGCCGTCATGTTCAGGATATCGTCGAGCAGGTCATTGGTTCCTACGGCGGCCCCTCGCTCGACGAGCAGGTCGATCAGGTCCTGCACGAATTCGACCGGCGAGACGTCTGCCAGCAGAGCCGGGAAGGTCTGCACGGCGTATGCCCTCGGACCGAACGCCGTCAGTTCGATCCCCAGGCGCCGGAGCAAATCGGCATGGCCCTCGATGGCACCCGCCTGCGCGTCAGTCACTTCAAAGCTCTCAGGCAGGAGCAGCCTCTGCGATTCGAGACTGTCCCGCTGGAGCCGTCGATGCAGCGTCTCATAGAGCATGCGCTCGTGCAGCGCGTGCTGGTCGATGATGACGAAGCCGTCGTCGGTCTGCTCGATGATATAGCTGTCGTGGATTTGCAGGTACCGGTTGTCCTGCATCTCAGGCGGCAGCGCCGGCGTCGGCGTGCCGATCGGCGTCGTATGAGGGCTCGGTGGGCGGCGGTCGCCGGCGCTCTGGCGCAGGTCGAACTGCTGCTGCCGGTGAGTCGGGCGGTGCTTCTGAAAGAAATCGGCCATGGCCTCGGCGATCTGCTGCTTTCGCAAGTCGCGGCTCACGCCGTTTTCATTCGTCGGGCCTGGTTGCCTCGATGGCAGATGGGCGGGCGTGCTGAGATCGATGCCCAGGAGACGCTCGCGAAGCACCCCGAGGACCTGCGAATGGACCAGATTGGCGTTGTAGAAACGCACCTCGATCTTGGTCGGATGCACGTTCACGTCGTAGTCGGCGCAGGGCATCTCGATGAACAGGAAAACGACGCCGAAGCGGTTCGGCTCCAACAGCCCGCGGTACGCCTCCTTGATCGCGTGCGAGATGAACTTGTCGCGGATGAATCGGCCATTGAGGAACGTGTACTGGAACTGGTTGCTCGTTCGGGAAATGCCCGGCATACCGAGCAAGGCGCGGATGCGGATTCCCTTCTCCTCGCTTTCCGTTTCGATCAGATCGCCGCCGGAATCGGACAGCAGCATAGGAAAGAGCTGGCCGACTCGCTCTTTGAGACTGCCGGTCTTCGAGAGGCGATGCAGTTCTCTGCCGTTGTGAATGAGCGTCAGGTCGAGGCCTCCCTGCGGCAATGCGATTCGGGCGAACTGCTCACTGATGTGGCCGAGCTCCGTGTTGGCGGTCCGCAGGAACTTGCGGCGGGCCGGCGTCTTGTAGAAGAGGTCGCGAACCTGGATCGTCGTGCCGAAGTCGCCGCTGCAGGGGGTGACGTCGCCTTTGTCGCCGCAATCGATTTCGAGGCAGTGGGCCTGGTCGGCGTCGCGCGTCCGGCTGACGACGCGCACCTGGGCGATGGAGGCGATGCTGGCCAGCGCTTCGCCCCGGAACCCGAGCGTCGCAATCTGATGGAGGTCCGCGGCGTCCTTGATCTTGCTCGTCGCATGGGATTCGAACGCGGCGGCGAGGTCCTCGGCGTCCATGCCGCCGCCATTGTCGGTGACGGTGATGAGCTTGCGGCCCCCGTCTTCGACGGTCACTGTGATGGCCGTCGCGCCCGCATCGATACTGTTTTCCACCAGTTCCTTGACCACGCTCGCGGGACGTTCGATGACTTCGCCCGCGGCGATCAGATTCACCATGTTCCGGTCAAGGAGAACGATTCGACCCATACGTCTGTTCCAATCTCAATCGTCCAATGATGTACTACGCACCGCTGATGCGAACAGATCGTAGCCGAGGGTGCTCGACGGCCCGTTTGGCGCTGGAGCGGCCCTTCTCGTCGAAGAACGTGATCCTGGCGTTCCGAAGTTCTATTCCTGGAGCAGGCTGCGGCCGGTCATTTCCTCCGGCTGCGGCAACCCCATGACCTCCAGCAGCGTGGGACCGATGTCGGCCAGCGTGCCGCCTTCCCGCAGCTTCTTGCCTTTGTGCCGGTCGTCGAAGATCACCAGCGGCACGTCACCCACCGTATGGGCCGTGTGCGGACTGTCCGGGGACCCGTCGATCATCTTCTCGAAATTGCCGTGGTCGGCGGTGACGATGGCGGCCCCGCCCATGCTCTTGACCTTATCGAGGATCTTGCCCACGCACTCATCCACCGTCTCGGCCGCCTTGATCGCCGCCGCCAGATCGCCGGTATGCCCCACCATATCGGGATTGGCGAAGTTGATGACCATGACGTCGTATTTGTCGGAATCCAGCCGTTCGAGCGCGACGTTCGTCACCTCGTAGGCGCTCATCTCGGGCTTCAGGTCGTACGTTCTGACCTTCGGCGATGGGACGATCTGCCGGTCCTCGCCCTTGAAGGGTTTCTCCGTATAGTCGTTGAAGAAGAACGTCACGTGGGCGTACTTCTCCGTTTCGGCGCAGCGGAACTGCTTGAGCCCCAGCGAGCTCCAGTACGCGGCGAGGATGTTCTTCATCTTCGACCGTTTCGGGAAGGCCACCGGGGCGGGGATGGTCGCATCGTACTCGGTCAAGCAGACGAGGTACACGTTTGGCTTGACCGTCCTCGGGAACTCCTTGAAATCGGGATCCACGAAGACGCGTGTCAGCTCCCGGGGGCGGTCGCCGCGGAAGTTGAAGAACACGACGCCGTCGCCGTCGTCGATTGTCGCGATGGGCTCCGTTTCCTCGTTGACGATCGCCGTCGGCTCGATGAACTCATCCGTGACTTCTTTTTCGTAGCTGTTCTGGATCGCTTCATCGGCGCTGCGGGCCTTGAGTCCCTTGCCGAATCGCAGGCATTCATATGCCTTCTGCACCCGGTCCCAGCGGCTGTCCCGGTCCATCGCGTAGAACCGGCCCATCACCGAGGCGATCCGGCCCACCCCGATCTCGGCCGCCTTCTTCTCCACCTCGGCGACGTACCCGCGTCCGCTATCGGGCGGCGAGTCGCGCCCGTCGGTGAAGGCGTGAATGAAGACATCCTTCAGGCCGTTGCGCTTGGCCAGCTCGAGCAGTCCGTAGAGGTGACCGAGGAGCGAGTGTACGCCGATATCGCTGCACAGGCCCATGAAGTGGACCTTGCCCTGGTGCTCCTTGACGAAATCGATGAGTTTCAGGAATTGCTCGTTCTCGAAGAAAGAGCCGTCCCGGATCGCGTAGGTGAGGCGGACCGACTCCTGCGGCACGATGCGCCCGGCCCCGATGTTCTGGTGGCCGACCTCACTGTTGCCCATGGTCCCATCCGGCAGCCCGACATACTCGCCGTACGTGTGGATCAGACAGTGGGGGTACTCGGCCATCAGCATGTCGTCCGTCGGGACATGGGCCCGCCGAACGGCGTTGTACGGATCTTCATTCGGGTCCGGGTTGTGACCCCAACCGTCGCGTATAATCAGAACGCATGGCCTTTTCTTCGGCGCGATCTTCTCTTTTGTCATGTAGAACATGCCTTTCAAATAGTAGCATCGGGGGCGAGGCGCAGCCTGGTCCCGCCGGACGATCTAAGAGTGCCACATCATAGTAACACGCGTCGGACCTGTCAAATGTTTGCCCGTTCCTCGCCGATATAGCAGCAGGGCGAATCGGGGGCTTCCGTGGCCCGAGGGCCTTTGGTATAATCCGGCGGTCGGCTGGGAGCACGAGGGCCGATCCGGACAGCCTCCGGGCATCCACCTCGCTCTGAAAGGCGATTTATCGGTGTCTGAGGGAAGAAATACGGCGATCGCGGTATGGTGGAAGAGCCTGCTGGTCGGCTTGTGCCTGGCGGCCGGGTGTTCCGACCAACGTTCGGCAGTAGACCTCTACATGGACGCCGTGGCGCTTCGTGAACTGGGGCAAGATCAATTTGCCATCGAGAAGTTGAACGCGGCTGTGGCGGCGGACCCGGATTTCACTATGGCGTACTCGGAATTGGGCAAGGTCCACCGGGCGCTCGGAAACCACGAGCGCGCGTTAGCCGCGTTCAGGCAGGCGGCGAAGCTGGATCCCTGGTCGCTTGAGACCCATTTGGAGCTTGCCAGAACGTCCGAGAAGCTGGGGCAATACGCGCAAGCCGGCGCGGCGTATGCCCGGGCCGCGGAACTCGATCCGGACAATCCGGAGGTCCTGATGGGGGCCGCCGAGTGCTATCTGAAGGCGGGGCAGCTCGTTCGAGCGCAGACGTACGGCGAGCGGGCCGAGCAGATGGGCGAGAAGCCGCAGGAGGTTCTGCCGCTGTTGGCCCGCATCTACCAAGGACAGGCCGACTACGGGCGGGCGATTCAGACGTACGGGCGGCTACTGTCGCTGGCCGGCAACGACCCGAACGTGCTGCTGCCTCTGGGCGTAGCGTACATGGAGGCCGAGCAGTACGACCGGGCCCGGGAGGTTCTGGTTTCGGTGACGCAGATGCGGCCGACTGATAGTGCGGCCTTTCGCCATCTTGGATACTGTTCCGCCAAGCTTGGCGATACGGACCGGGCGATACAGATGTACCAGAGAGCGATTGATTTCGACGACAGGGACTGGGAGGCGCATCGCGGCCTGGGTGTTGCCTATATGCTCAAGGCGGGCCAGACGGGCGATGTCCGCTGGAAGGTTGCGGCGGTTCGCCATTGGAGACAGTCTCTCGCCATCGAGCCCGACCAGCCCAAACGGCAGACGCTGGAGAAATTGATCCGGGAGCATTCAAGACCGCAGGATTCATTACGGGGATCGAGCTATTAGAGCCATGCAGACACCGAACCAGGAAAGCACTGCCCAGACCGTTTCGAATGGCCGATGGGTGAGCCGCTGTAAAGCCGAGCTGCCCGATCCGGCCGCACACGTAATCTTCTGGCCCATCCTCATTCTCGGCCTGACGCTGGATCTCTGGACGAAGTCGGCCGTATTCGCATGGCTTGAGAATAAGCCGCCTGAGTACTGCGCCCGGATCATCGATGGGATCGTGACCTTTAGAATTGCGTTGAATGACGGGGCGGCCTTCGGAATCGCCTCCGGCCGGCAGATGTTTCTGGCGGCCGTCTCGGTGGTCGCTCTGTTCGTGATCCTCGGCGTGTTTCTCTTCGGCGGGGCCAGGCAGCGCGCCGTTCAGGTCGCATTGGGGCTCTTTGCGGCCGGGGTGAGCGGCAATTTGTGGGACAGGCTCTTCAACGATGGGCGGGTCCGCGACTTTATCGACGTGGTGTACTGGCCCGGCAGGCACTGGCATACGTTCAACGTGGCGGACGCAATGCTCTGCGTCGCGGTCGGCCTGCTGATCGTCGCCACGTTCTTCACTGATTCGTCAGATCGAAAACGTGCTCAGCCACAAAAATAGGGGCGTTGATCGCCGCGCACAACGCGATCGCGTCGGACGGTCGGGAATCGACCTGGATCGCACGGCCGTCGATGCTCAGGTGAATCTTGGCGAAGAAGGTATGATTGCGGAGATCGTCGATCACGATGCGATCGACTTTGGCGCCGAGATGGTCGATGACGCTGGCTAACAGATCGTGCGTCATGGGCCGGGGCGGCTTGATCCCCTTGAGCCGACGATCGATGGCGAAAATCTCCACGATGCCGATCACGATGGGGAAGCCCCGCGTGCCCTTTCGCTCCTTCAGCACGATGATCTGCTGGTCGGAGGTCTCGTTGATAATGATCCGCGACAGTTCGACTTCCACTTCCATTTCCGTCCCCCTTATGGGTCTCAACGGTCGAGTTCGGCCAAGTGCCTCTCGACGGCCTGCAACTGCTCCTGAAGCTGTTCGAACCTCTCTCTCGCTTGCGCGACCACCTCGGGCTTGGCCTTCGTCACGAAATTCTCGTTGGCCAGCTTGCTCTCGACCGCTTTGCCGGCCCGCTCGATCTCCTGCTTCTGCTTTTCGAGCCGAGCGCGTTCCGCCTCGGGATCGATCACATCGTGCACGTATACCTGCGTCTCTTCTACTATCGCCGTGGCGGCGTTGTTCGGCTTGGCAATCTTCTCTCCCGCCTCGAAACGCTCCAACCCCGACATCTGGCGGACAAGCTCGCCATTCGCATTGAGCATATCGGCCAGTGCCTTGGGGGCGTTGGCCGAGGCGGTGAGCTTTGCCTTCGGTGCGATGTTGTACTGGCCTCGGATATCACGAATCGCCCGCACGACTTCCTGAACGACCCCTATCTGCTTCTCGACGGCTGCATTCTTCAGTGGCCCCATGTCCGCCGGCCAGGGACTGATCGCCAGCGCTGCCGCCGGTTCGGACGCCGCAATTGGCCTGAGCTCGCGCACCGGGATCAGCTCGTTGAGGTTCTGGTAGATGCCCTCCGTGATGAATGGGATGAACGGATGAAGCAGACGAAGCGTTTGGTCGAGCACAAAGGCCAAAACGTTTTGTGCGACAGGCCTGCTGCTGTTTTCCCGCATTCGAGGCTTGATCCACTCGAGGTACCAGTCGCAGAAGTCGTTCCAGAAGAAGCGATACAACTGCGACAGCGGCTCGCTGAACTTGTAGGTTTTCAGGGCCTCCGTGACTTCGTCGCGCGTCCTGGCGAGCCGTGACAAGATCCACTGGTCCGTGATGTCCACGCCGGCGGCGTCGAAGCCGGCGGGATCGACACCCTCCAGATTCATCATGGCGAAGCGCGACGCATTCCACAGCTTGTTGCAGAAATTGCGACCGATATCGAACTTGGGCGATGTATTGACCTTGCGGCCGTCCGGCAGGGTCATGGGAGCCACGGGCATGCGGATGTCCTGCGTATCCGTCGTCATGCTCGCCAGCGTGAATCGCATGGCGTCGGCGCCGTGGCTGTCGATCGCGACGAGCGGGTCGATGCCGTTGCCGAGGCTCTTCGACATCTTGCGGCCTTCGCCGTCCTGGATCATCGCGTGGATATAGACATCGCGGAACGGGATATCGCCCGCACAATACTGGCCCATCATCACCATGCGCGAGACCCACAGCGTAATGATCTCGCGGGCGGTGCACAGCACGTCCCCCGGATAGAAGGCGCTGAGCTCCGGCGAATCCTGCGGCCAGCCCAACGTGCTGAACGGCCACAGCGCGGAAGAAAACCACGTGTCGAGCACGTCCGGATCGCGGTTCCATCCCCGCGACTCGAGCTTCCTCTCCACCTCTTCGTTGTCCGCCGCGACGCAGACAAAGGTCACCGGCCCTTCCTCGGTTTCCATCGTTGTCGAATTGACTCGCTCGGATACATCGGAGAGCTCCTGCGACACGGCGTCTTTTCGGGCGCCCTTCGACCAGATCGGAATCCGATGGCCCCACCAGAGCTGACGCGAGATGGGCCAGTCCCGCAGGTTCTCCAGCCACGTCTGGTAGGTCTTGGCGTATCGCTCGGGAATGAAGCGCAGCCGGCCGTCGACCAGGGGCTTGAGCGCCAAGCCGGCGAGCGAGTTCACCGGCACATCCGTCCCTTCGATCAAGCCCTCGCCGAACCGCTGGGCCAGATGTGCGACAGGCCGCTTGACGGCGATGTACCACTGGTCGGACAAGTACGGCTCAATCGGGACGTGGCTGCGGTAGCTATGGCCCACCTCGTGGGTGTAATCCCGGACGTCCTCCAGGAGGCTCTCCTGGCGGAACCACTCGACGACGGCTTCGCGCGCCTCGAAGCGGTCCATACCCAGGAGGTTGCGAGCCTCCGGCTCCGTTGCGTCGTCCCAGCCGTACTTGTCGCTGATCGAGCCGTCGGGCGCCATCACGTTGATGACGGGCAGATCGTGCCGCTGTCCGATGGCGTAGTCGTCCGGGTCGTGCGCGGGCGTCACCTTCAGGAACCCCGTGGAGAAGCGGGCCTTCTCGTCCTCGCTCTCGGGGTTCGGCAGCACTACGTGCTCATCGGCAATGATCGGGATGATTCGCCCGACGATGGGGAGCCGCACCATCTTGCCGACGAGGTA
>Ga0207752_1000163_pt1 | contig 30831 bp, 27 predicted proteins | sample Pon2CUnioCityCA_6_FD_187272 | JGI IMG/M metagenome (GOLD analysis project Ga0207752, IMG submission 187272) | Marine sediment microbial community from Union City, CA, USA - Pond 2C Sediment 2 (SPAdes) | ecosystem: Environmental > Aquatic > Marine > Intertidal zone > Salt pond sediment ... | reverse complement strand
GTGCGGGATAACTGATAGGAAATCCTCTGGCTTATGAGATTGATCCGGTAGATCCTTTCCCCTCCCCGTTCCTTTAAAAAAGTATTGTTCTGGAAGTCATAAAGAAATCTTAGATTCCTTAGTGGTTTGAGTGTCGCCTGCAAGCCGTATGACGTTTTATATCCTAAAAAAGGTTCCTCCTCGTAATACTCATCATCATAACTTATGCCGCCCCCTGTTGAAAAAGATAGGCCTACGGTCAGCCATGAGAAAGGTTCGGATTCAAGGCGTGACCTTAATGTCGTTTTATAAAAATCAACTCCCTCATATCGTTCCAGGCCGGTTGTGACTCCGAAGTAAATAAACGTGTTCCGCCACCCGCTGATAAAACCCCCGATCCGTATCTCATTGTCTGTAAGATTGTCATCAAAGTCATAGATCCTGGTGTAATCAATACTGGGCCGGATGTTGACAATGATATCATTCTGGGGAAGTATGCTGTAGGATAAGCGCGTTCTGAAAGAGCGGATATCTTTCCGCCTGAAATATCCTAAGGAAGATTCGAATTCCTCAGGAAGACTGGAGTATTCTGCTGAAATATCCCAATGGCGGGAAACATGGGAAAGACTAAAATTCATGGCGGGTACGACATCTGTCTGTTCGTCCTGTACTCTGCTTGAAGAGCCCGCAACCTGAAAAGAAAATCTATAGTACTCACTAAATTTAAAGTTGCCGTCTATCCCACCGATACGGTTATAATTATTGAAGATGGAACCCCACCCCTCACCGGTTTCCTTGTCCATGAGAATAAATCCGATATAGGACTCCTTAAAAACATCGTGTTTGAGTCTCAAAACATTGATCATTCCGTGTTCCAGACGTTCCTGATATTCCTCTGATACATTGGGGATATCAATAATCGAAGGCGTCTGGTCAAAAACATTCAGGAAACCAAGGCTTGTCTTTCCCATCTTTCCTGTAAGCTTCACTCCCCACAAAGGATTGATAATATCCCTGGTGTACAGAAGTTCAATGGGAGTGTCAAAGATATCCTTTCCTTCCAGAAAAAAAGGCCTTTTTTCCGGATAGTACAGTTCATATCTCTGGTTGACATCGATTTGAGGCATATCAGCTTCTATCTGGCTGAAATCCGGATTCAATGTCAGGTCAGTCGTTAAATCAGAGGTGATCCCGTATTTTAAATTTATGCCGGGTTTGGGTCTCAGCTTGTCTTCATCCGTCTTTTTCCCGGTGACGACCGGCATCACTTCCAGATTTTTTCCTCTTTCAAGTTCCCCTTCAATGTGCAAAACCCCTTCCTGCGTGAGAAAACCATTTGCATCTCTGGAACGAGGCGACCAGTAGATCTCTTCATTGTTTCTCTGGATATCTCTCTGTATCTGAAGACCCCAAATCTGAGACTTCGAATCCGGAAATCTGAGACTTTTAAAAGGGATTTGTACCTCAATAGTGTATCCCATCTCATCAATTGTGGCATTTGAGAGAAAAAAAGTGTCCCATGTCCTATCAATCTTATCAAAACCGCCTCCCGGCCTTCTCCTATGGAACTCATTATATATCCCGTCAGTCTGAACACCGCAGGGATTTATCTGAAAAGCGAATGCCCTTTTTTTGTCATAAAACGTATCAAGATAAATGACTATCTGGTCATCCCCTTCAGCCTTATCCCTTTTACAGAGACTGGCTCTGATCGCCTTGGGCCTTGAATCATAACACCGCACAGCTATGTAGAGATTTTTTTTATCGTATCCTATGTAGGCTTCTGTCTTTTCTGAAGGAACACCGCCTTCAACGGGCTCGAATTGGGTAAAGTCATTGAGAAAAGCCGCATTATCCCAGAATGGCTCATCCAGGCTTCCGTCTATAACGGGAGCAGAGGAGAACTCAACGGCTTTTACATTATAATTCCCATCACTCTCTGAAGCCGGCAACAAAAGGGCGCTCATCAAAACAAGAGCCAGTGATGTGAAAAATTTTATATGTTTCCGGTACATTACTAAAATGACTTCTGGGTTTCCTCTTTGTTACTCTAACCTATGGACATGAACACTGCGCTGCCCCGAAGCACTTTCCAGGGGCGCAAATGCCTTTTATGAAAAAATTAACAATCAAGAGCATATATAATAAGTATTTTTCTATCTTATGTCCATAATCGAAATATTTTTCTCATCCAGACTGATTCCTAAATCTCTGTAAAGTCCTGCAAGGGAAAGCTTATAGTCTATGATTGACTTGAGCTCTTGACTTCTCTGCGTAGAAAGGTCCGACTGATACTGCAGCACAAGGTAATTGGTGCTGAGTCCCACTTTCAGCTTTTCCTCTTCTGCCTCCAGCTGCCTTTCCGCCAGTTCTCTGGCTGCCTTGTAGGCCTGTATCCTTTCATAATTCGTCGCCACGTTGCGGACAGCTATTTTTATGTCCCGGAATATCTCCTGTTCCTGGTTTTTCAACTGAAGTTTGGCCATCTCCAGGTTTAATCTGGCCTGTTTGAATTGAGCCCTTGAGAGCAAATTACTGATAGGAATATCCAGAGTCAAACCCACTGACCAGTTTTGATATCTAAAGGCAAATGCATCTGAAAAGGAATCACCGAAACCTCCCGGTACTTTGCCTACGACTATTCCGGAGAGAACATTGTCATTTAGATACAATACCCGGTCTCCGGAAACACCCGGACTCCAGTATGAAGCGGAAAAATTCAATCCCGGAAGAAGCTGGTTCTTAGTGTAATTCATGTCTATTTGACTGTTTTCAAGCGATATCCTGGTCGACTCCAAATCCGGACGGTTCTGCAGTGCAATGGAAAGAGCTTCATCCAGGCTTATCTCCTTCTTCTCGTACTCTGGTTTATCTTTTGGCACAATGGTGACCCCTCTCGGCATCTCAATATCAGAAGTAAGGTTTATGATGGTCTTTAATATATCCTCATTGTTCTTGACCTCGGTTTCAGCGGCAAGTATGTCCGCCTGTCGTTGGGCAACTGTTGCCTGGGCATTGATGATCTCAATGGGAGCCATGGTCCCGACTTCCACAGACCTTTTGTTCTTTTCTAATAGGTCCTCAGCCAGCTTCAAGGACTGCTTTTGAACATCCAGGTTTTCAATCGCATACACATAATTCCAGTAGGCCTGCTCTACCTGATACACAATCTCCTGGATCGACCTTTCCAGATCCCTTTCAGAGATCTCAAGCTCGTTTTTGGCTACGATAATATCCTTTCTGCTGATCTTCATCCCGAAATCTTTTAAAAGGGGCTGCGTTATATCAAAACTAAGCGTACTCTCGTATCGGGGATTTATGGTCATAAAGTTCCTGTTGGTATCATAGGAATATCCGTCCAGGCTCAAGCTAAAAGTACCGCCGGTCGGCAGCTGCTGTGAAATCTCAGTGCTAAAATTGTTGCTTAATGTCTTTACTGTACCCTCAGCATCAAGCCAGGAATAGGAAGCCGAATTCTGATCCCTGCGGTTGTAGTTCATTGAAAAAGACGGAATAAATTTTTCCTGAGCCGCGGCCACTGAGAGCTCTGCCAATTCCGGACTTATGAGTTCCACCTGGACACTTAGATTGTTCTTTAATGCCTTTGCTATGCATTCTTCCAGTGACAATGAGGCTTCATTCGGCTCATTCTGAGCATTAAGGAATAATGACATTCCTGCTAAAAGCAATAGAGCTGCGGTTAATTTTCGCATTTGCATCTTATCCTCCTAATAATCAATCTCTTATTCTTAATTTATGGTTTCAAAACAATTTGCCTTTTTAGTCTCTTTCGTTCATCTGAGCTTATTTTTATTCATAACGAAGGGCATCAATAGGATTAAGCTTGGAAGCTTTCCTAGCCGGATAAAAGCCAAAGAAAACACCGACCGATCCGGCAAATAAAAAAGCGAGCAAAATGGATCCAAAAGAAACAGAGGTCTCCATATCCGCAAATTGAGCAATAAGCTTGGAACTCCCAACGCCCAGCAAAATCCCTAAGATGCCTCCCATCAGACTCAGGACAATGGCTTCGATGAGAAACTGAAGCAGGATATCATTCTCTCTCGCTCCAACGGACATCCTTACCCCTATTTCCCGGATCCGTTCAGTGACCGAAACCAGCATGATGTTCATGATTCCGATTCCACCCACCAGCAGAGATATGGAAGCGATCCCTCCCAGCAAAATGGTGAGGACCTGAGTGGCTTCCGAGGCACCCTCCTGTATGTCAGCCATATCCCTTACATTGAAATCATCTTCTGCTCCGGGGGCGATCTTGTGTCTGATCCTTAACAATTCCTCTATCTGTTCCTGTGCCTTAGCTGTATCACTCCCTTCGTATGCCGATACATCAATGGATTGAACATATTTTATCCCGACCAGCCTCGTCTGAGCTGTGGTGTAGGGAATGAATATCACATCATCCTGACTAAACCACATGGCCTCTCCTTTTGCCCTCATGGTCCCTACGACCCTAAAAGGGATTTTCTTTATCCTGATGACCTGGCCGATAGGAGACATGCCTTCAAAGAGATTGTTATTGACCTCGCTTCCCAAAACACAGACTTTCTGGCCTGTCTTAACCTGAGCTTCGGTAAAAAACGCCCCTTCATCAATCTCCCAGTTCCTTATCAAAGGGTATTTATCACCCACTCCGTATATAGACGTATTCCAGTTCTTGTTCGAATAGATGACCTGCACTCTGGTATTGACATTCGGAGACACATACTGGACCAGATCACATTGTTCAACAATGGCCGCTGCATCGGCTTCAGTGAGCGTATCATAACTTCCTCCTCCTCCATGACGTCCCCGGAATTCCCTGCTTCCAGGCCTTACGAAAAGAAGGTTTGTTCCCATTTCACTGAACCGCTTCTCCACTTCCTTTTTAGCTCCTTGTCCGATACTCACCATGGCTATAACGGCTCCCACTCCGATTATGATGCCAAGTGCTGTTAAAAAAGTGCGCATTTTATTTCGGCCCAGGGCCTTCAGTGCAACTTTTATGGTTCTGAATATTTTCATCACTCCCTCCTGTCTTCTTTCTCTATGAGACCGTCCCGAATATGAATGATATTTTCAGCATAATCTGAGACTTCCGGATCATGTGTGACCAGGATAATGGTGATTCCGCTTTCCTCGTGGAGGCTTTTGAAGACTTCCATGATGTCCATCCCTGTTCTAGTGTCAAGGTTTCCCGTAGGCTCGTCTGCCAGAATCAGAGATGGACTGTTGACAAGGGCCCTGGCAATGGCCACTCGCTGCTTTTCTCCTCCGGATAACTGGTTCGTTTTATGCTCCTCCCATCCTTTTAATCCGACCTGCTTGATCGCCTGCCTGGCTTTCTCTCTAGCTTCCTTTGCCGGAACATTCGAATAGATCAGGGGGAGCTCGACGTTTTCAAGAGATGAAGTCCTTGCTAAAAGGTTGAAATTCTGAAAAACGAATCCGATCCTCTTATTTCTTATACCGGCAAGGCGGTTCTTATCCAGGGTGGAGACTTTTTCGTTTTCAAGATAGTAGGTTCCTTTTGTGGGTTTGTCCAAACAACCTATGATATTCATTAACGTGGATTTTCCGGAACCAGAAGGGCCCATAATGGCTATCATTTCTCCCCGTTTTATGGAATAGGTAATTCCTTTCAGAGCATCCAGTTTGGTCTCACCCATAATATAGGTCTTGGTGATATCATCCAGTCTAATAATAGTATTGTTATCGTTCATTGTCCTTTCCTGTCTTACCGGAGCATCCTCATCACACCGGGCCCGCCTCTTCTCTCATTCTCTGCTTCGCCTTCATCAACGATGACTTCCTGACCTTCTTTCAAATTATCACTCTTTATTTCAGTATACACATTATCTGTTACTCCTGTACGTATAAAGAGTATCTTGAGTTTTCCCTGCTCATCCTCTATCCAAACACTGGCCCTGTCATTTCCTCTGTTCTGTGCCATGCCAAATCCTATCTTTTGACCGGGCATACCTGAGTTGGTTCCCTCAGCCTGGGGGTTTTCTCCTCCCTGTGCCTGCTTTGCCTTTCTCATCTCAGCAAAAACTTCCATCATTACTTCCTGAGAAGGACTAAATCTTAAGGCTGTATTGGGAACACGAAGGGAATTTCTTGCTTCTCCCACAATGATAGATACCGTTGCGGTCATTCCGGGTCTTAATTTAAGCTCAGGATTCTCAACATCCACGATAGTGGGATACGTCACCACATTAGACTCAACCACAGCCGCATACCTCACCTGCCTTACTATGCCCTCGAATTCTTCATTTGGAAAAGCATCCACTGTAAACGTTACTTTCTGGCCTTCCTGTACTTTCCCTATATCCGCCTCATCCACTTCACATTCAACCTGCATCTTAGCGAGGTCATTGGCTATCTGAAAGAGTGTAGGAGCCTGATAACTCGCGGCCACGGTTTGACCGACATTGTAGTCACGGCTGATCACAATCCCATCGATCGGAGACCGGATAATGGTATGGGAAAGGTCGACTTTGGCCGATTCAAGCTGAGATTTTGACTGCTCAAGACTGGCTTCAGCCTGCTGCAGATCAGCCCTGGCATTGAAATAGGATGCCTCAACGGTTTCCTTCTCTTCAATAGAAACCAGATCCTTCTCAAAAAGCTCCAGGGTCCTGTCCATTTGTCTCTTGGCGTTTTGAAGGCTGACTTCCGCTTTTTCTACGCTGGCTTGGGCACTGAGGTAATTTGCCTCCCTTTGGTTTACCTGGGTCTGGAAAAGATCCGGGTTAAGCTTGGCAATTATCTGACTTTTCTTTACAGTGGAATTAAAATCAACGTAAATTTCCGCAATCTCTCCCGATACCTGACTGCCTACCTCCACAATAGTCACCGGATTGATCTCTCCCGTTGTATCGACCAGGGCCTCAATATCCCCTCTGTCTAATTTCTCCTTCAAATACACGAGTCCGTTAGAACTGCCGTTCTTAAACACAGTAAAGTATAAAATCACGAAGATAACAATCAATCCTATTACAGAACTAATAATTATTTTCTTTTTCATTTCATCCTCCTATTTCTTTTCGTTTTTTAATTTGTCCTTAGTTCTTTGAACTGCTTTTCTTCTCTCCTGTAGATATTTTTCTATCATCTCCTCAAATTTTATTTTTTGCTCATCAGTGAGAACGTTTTTTATATCATCAATAAGTTCTTTCCTTATGGAAAAGAACTGTTTGCCGACCTGATGCCTTACTTCATCAATTTTTTCCTCTGTCCTTTCAAATACTTCCCGGATTGCCTGTTCCTGAGTGCTATCCAGGTCAAGTTCTTTAGACATTGTCTCAAGCGTAGGGAAAGGAGGCGGCGGTTTTCTGTCATGAGGAGGCTTTGATGTGTCTTTTTTTATGAAAATTTTATCACAAAATATGCCGCTCACAATTCCCGCAGCAAACACGATGATAAAGGAAACGATTATGATTGTTTTATATTTGTTTTTCATGGAAAATACCTCCTAACTCCATTTTCTCCGTCTATAGATGTAAAGATAAGATGGATGTTCTCGTTTTCGACCCGCCCTTCTTCTAATAAAGGAAGGCTTTCGACAAAAGGATTCTGGTTCTGCAGAAGGATTTCAGCACTGCTCAATTCCTTTTGTTCAGCAGGAACAAAAATCATGACCAGAGATGCAAATACGATGAGAACCAACAGAGAAATAGGGATGGCTCGCAAGCCCCATTTTTTCCATGCCAGCCATGATTCGTAACTTACTTCTCTTTTCAGTTTGGGCTTCAAGCGTGTCCAAAAATAAGGTCTGGGTTCTGGAAAAACCTGTTCTCCAAGCATCCCAAATATGTTTTCGTATTCTTGCTTTTTCTGCCGGCATAAGGGGCATTCTTCCAAATGCTTAAAAAGCTCTTCCTCTTCCCCTGGCTTTAAAGCCCGGTCAAGGGACCTTGATATAAGCTTTTCTGCCTTTTTACATTTCATGATTCCCTCCTAAAGAGACTTAAGTAAGGAGCCATAACCTTTCTAAGCTTTTTTCTGGCTCTAAAAAGCCTGGAATCCACAGTTCCCAGAGAAATATTAAGGATCTCAGCGATCTCCGAATAAGATTTTCCCTGGATATCTCTGAGTGTAAGAATAATTCTATGCTTTTCCTGCAGCTTGCCGATGCTTCTTTTTACAAGTTCCAATTTTTCCTGCTTTTCGCTTTCTCTATTTAAATCTACCCTGTCCTCAATTTCTATATGGTCATCAAGACTTACTTTCTCTATACCTGACTCTTTCCGGTAAAAATCCTTTACCGTGTTGATGCCGATCCTGTACAACCAGGTACTGAACTTCGACTTGAGATTAAACCTTGGAAGCGCTCTGTAGGCTTTGATAAAGATCTCCTGAGCCAAGTCATCGGCTGTTTCTCTGTTGTTTGTCATGCTGTATGCTAGATAAAACATTTTATTCCTATGTTTTTCGACAAGCATTCCGAACGCGTCCTTGTCTCCTTTCTGTGCGGACTGGACTATCTTTTCTTCTTCCATAAAACCATGCCACTTTTGTAACCTCTGTCTAACATTTAGACGAAAGGCAGGAAAAAATCTTCCAATTATTGTCTTTCTTTCCCAATTATAAAGTTGTAGTTTATCTCACTTTCGCTTTGCAGTCCACTGTCTTGAACCAAAATCTCCCATTTGCATTTCACCTGACATGGTATCACCTTCCACAACACCGGTATAATTTACGGTAAACTCTCCTCTTGGAGTGCTTCTGGTTACAGTCCACTCGATTTCACTGCCTTTTATGGTGCCAACTCCCGTAGATTCTCCTCCACCTCGTCCTTCCATGGTTACTTTTAATGATTCTCCTTCTTGATCAAAATGAACATTTTGTGTGAATTCACCCCGGGGATTCTGCATTGTTAATTCCCAGTCCCCAGAAACATCAACATTTTGCCAACTGAGACCCAATGTCAAAAACGATAAAACCATAATTCCTGATAAAAGAGGGATTCCTTTCATTCTATTCTCCTTTTTCTTTTTTCATTTAGACTGCCTTTAAGTCCGGTTTCTTCCCATTTTGAAAAAATTTTCAAAAAAATAAAGCTTTGACTATTTTTCATCCGGGACTCTTCGCAAAAATGAGTGCCTGAATTTAAAAAAGATGGATCAAAGATAAGTAATGAAGCGGCGTGTCTCCGCCCGCAGCGGAAGGGGTTCCCCACGGGGGGATGGGTGGAGCGAGGACGGAGATATGCCGCGGAATGATCACTTTTTCTGCTTAGAAAGCTCTGAATCCCAAGAAAACTTGACAACTCAGCCGGTATAAGCCAAAATTCTTGGTTATGAATACGCAGCAAAAGCATCCTGTTGATGCTTTTTTACATCCCGAACGCCTTCCTACCATTTGGTGTCCCGGATGCGGTATCGGCATTGTTGTCAACACGTTTATCCAGACCTTAAAAAAATTAGAAATAAAAAAGGAAAAAACTGTCATTATTTCCTCAGGGATCAGCTGCACCGGGAAAATAAGCAACCATCTCAGCATAAAAAATATTGAATCAGAGAAACCTTTTGAAGAGGCAAAAAAATTTAAGAAAAAAAATTCCCGATCCAAGGTGACCGTTTTTTTCAGTGACAGCGACTTGATGGTTGCCGGTATTGACAGTCTGCTGGATATCTGTGATAAGGGAACAGACATTTGTGCCATTTATATAAACAGTTTTGTGTGCAACACATTATTCTTTCATAAAAAATTCATTGATTTTAACTTCAGCAGGGAAGGCAGAAAGATCGAACCTAAAGAGGTGTTCAACCTGCCCCATCTTCTGAAGAAACACGGAGCCTCTTATATTGCAAGATGGACTCCTCTTCACTGCCGAAGACTATCCAATTCCATAAAAGAGGGCCTTTTGAAGCCCGGATTTTCCTTTATAGAAGTCATTTCTCCCTGTCTCATGTATTATGCAAGCTGTGGCTGTGAAGGAAATACTATTGACAGGATGGGCGACTATCTTAAAAATGCTACAATTGAAAACGATCATCCTATGGAAAACCTCAATACCGAAGAAATAGAGCACATCATAATAGGGAAATTTTTAGACAGGGCATAATGGCTGCAAAACAAAAACCAAGTACTCTGGAAAACATATTCCATCCTACAGATTATTTTCTTGCATCCGACATATTTCCTACAGTATGGTGTCCCGGTTGCGGTATTGGAACCGCTGTATACAGCTTTTTCGAAGCCTGTAAAGAAAAAGATATCGAGAGAGACGACCTCTACATAATCAGCGGCGTGGGATGCACGGGCAAGATAGCTGAATTTTTATGCCTTCCCTCCTGTTCAGTAACTGATGGTCATATCATTGAAAAGGCTGTGTATATAAATGAGCACAATCCAGAAAAAAAAATCGTGGTTTTTCTCAACAATGCTGACTTTCTTATCTCCGGAGGAAGAGAACTTAAAAAAGCAAAAAAAAAGAAGCTGAACATACTGATCATCTATATCAACAATTTGATATATGCCTTAAGCAGGGACCAGGCCTTTCCCTTGACTCCTTATATGCGCACATCGACCCAGGGGGAATTCGAAATCCCTTTCAACATACCCTTTATGGCCTGTTCTATCGGAGCCTCATTTGTAGCGAGATGGACCCCTATAAAAGCGGGTTGGATGAAGCAGTCTTTTGTGGAGTCTTTTTCCGTCAAAGGGCTTTCGGTCATAGAGGTCCTTTCTCCCTGCCTGATATATGATTCAACCACAGGAAGAATCCTAGACCCGGTTGAAAAGATGGCCTTTTATAATGACAACTCTGAAATCCAGTTCTGGGTGCCCATCAAAAACCTTGATATCCGAAGACAAAAAAAAATCATTATTGGTAAATTTTTAGATAAAAACAGGATGAATGACGATTAAAGGACAAAAAGTTGAGGTTTTCGTCCTAAAAGAAAGGTGCAAGGGATGTGGTATCTGTGTGGCTGTTTGCCAGACAGAAGTCCTGGAGCTATCTGAAGAAAAAAACAGCTTTGGTTACAGACATCCCATTGTTATTAATGCAGACCGCTGCCTGAACTGCGGCCTGTGTGAGATGTTCTGCCCTGATTTCGCCATATGGGCGACCCTAGAGAAAGAAGGGGTTCTCGGATGATGCATAAAATAGTCAATAAAGAAAAATTAAACCCTGATACTTACAGAATAGAAATCAAGGCAGCGCATATAGCGGAAAGATTCAGAGCAGGGCAGTTTGTCATAATCCGTATTCATGACAAAAGCGAGAGAATTCCTTTGACAGTTTCCGACGTGGACCCAAAAAAAGGAACCGTAACTCTGATTTTCCAGGTAGTGGGTAAGACCACTCTGGAGCTCAGCATTTTAAATGCGGGAGATTCGATTTTGAACTGCGTGGGACCTCTCGGCAATCCCACTGAGATTAAAAATTTTGGGAGATTGATGTGTATCGGAGGCGGCACTGGCATAGCCTGCATATACCCGATTGTCAAGGCATTGGCTGAAGCTGGAAATGATGTCATCTCGATTCTCGGGGCCAGGACAGAAAATATGCTGATTCTCGAAAAGGAGATAAAGAAGATAAGCTCTCAAATCTATATTTCTACCGATGATGGCTCTAGGGGGCATCACGGGTTTGTCACGGACGTACTTAAGAGTATTCTTTCAGAAAGCCAAGCAGCCAAAAACATAAACCGTATTATCGTGATAGGGCCTCCCCAGATGATGAAGGCAGCCGCAGACGTGACCCGTCCCTTCCAGATAAAAACGATAGCCAGTTTGAACACCATCATGGTCGACGGTACCGGCATGTGCGGATGCTGCCGTACCTATGTGGATGGAGAGATGAAGCTGGCCTGTATTGACGGGCCTGAATTTGATGCCCATAAAGTCGATTTCGATGCGGTCATAAGCCGTCTGTCAATGTTTCGAGAAAAAGAAGTCTTGGCTTATAAGGATTTTAAGAAGAGGATGAGTTCCAAATGATCAAACTCGGTGGAACACGCGTCCCCATGCGCGAACAAGAACCCAAGAAAAGAATCAAGAACTTCAAATCAGTCCCGCTTGGATATAATGAAGAAGAAGTCATCAAAGAAGCACAGAGATGCATTCAGTGTAAAGGCCTTCCCTGTGAAACAGAGTGTCCCATCAACATGAAAATACTGGAAATGATCAGAGAAATAGCCAATGGTAATTTTAAAAAAGCCTTTTTTATAATAAAAGAAGACAATCCCATCCCTGCGATCACAGGCCGTGTTTGCCCTCAAGAAAACCAATGTGAAGGTGTCTGCCCCCTGTCAAAAAGAGGGCAAGGGATCAACATAGGCAAACTCGAAGCCTTTGTCGCGGATTGGGCCCGTAGAAACGGGATAAAAGAAGAATTCCATATCCGGGAAAAAATGGAAAAAACGGCTGTCATAGGCTCCGGTCCAGCTGGAATAAGCTGTAGTGTGGATTTAAGAAAATTTGGTTATCAGGTAACCCTGTTCGAGGCTTTGCATAAAGCGGGTGGAGTGCTGCAGTATGGAATTCCCGCCTTCCGTCTGCCGACAGAAGTGGTTGATTATGAAATCCAATACCTCAATGATATTGGAGTGGATATCAAACTTAATTTTTTCGTAGGGCAAAACATAAAATTCAATGAGTTGCGAAGAGAATTTGATTCCATATTTATCGCCACAGGTGCCGGAGCTCCCATGTTCATGAATATTCCCGGAGAAAATTTAAAAGGAGTGTACTCTGCAAATGAATTCCTCATAAGAGTCAATCTTATGAAAGCCTATAAATTCTTAGAATTTGATACTCCTATTGTGTGCAGGGGTGCCATAGGGATTATCGGAGCCGGGAATGTAGCCATGGATGCGGCCCGATGCGCTCTCAGATTAGGCGTGGAAAAAGTCTATGTGCTGTACAGACGCACAAAAAAGGAATCTCCGGCCAGATCCGAAGAAATACATCATGCCCTTGAAGAAGGCATTGTTCTTAAGGAACTCGTTGCCCCTAAAAGGTTAATAGGTGGTGGCGACGGCTGGCTTAAGGAGACCGAGCTCTATAAAATGGAACTGGGGGAAACAGATAAAAGCGGCCGGCCCCGCCCCATAAAAATAAAGGGAAGCGAATTTACAATCAAAGTCAACACAATCGTGGAAGCACTGGGCTCCACGCCCAACAGACTTTTCCTGTCAAGAACCCGGGAGCTTGAAGTGAACAAATGGGGCCAGATAAATGTTGACCATAATCAAAGAACAAACATTGAGGGCGTTTACGCCGGGGGAGATGCCATAAGGGGAAACGCAACTGTGATTCTGGCTCTTGGAGACGGGAGAAAAGCGGCCAAATCAATGCACAACTATATCAGAAACAAATCCCGCTAAAACCTCCTTTCTAAGTGGGATTATTGCCGCTTCTCTGCCGTCTATATAAATAGCAACTCCTTGTCAACATAAAATGGAAACACAAAAAGGACACCGCCAGAGGCTCAAGACGAAATTTCTCAGAGGCGGCATCGACAGTTTTCTTGACTATGAAGTCGTAGAACTCCTCTTAACACTGGGCACCCCCAGACGTGACTGTAAAGAGCAGGCAAAGGAAGCCATAAGGAAATTCAAAACCCTCGGCTCTGTATTGGAAGCTGAGACCAGTGAACTGCGGGAGATAAAAGGAATCGGGCCCAACAATGTATTTGGAATAAAACTTGTGAGGGATGTCTCACGGCGCTTTTTAAAGTCATGTATGTTGAACAAGACCGTGTGCAACTCTTCAAAAGAGGTGTTCGACTATCTTTATCTCACTCTCAGAGAATGCCGCAAGGAAAAATTTCAAGTCCTTTTCATAAATGCCAAGAACCAAATCATAGACGAAAAGACTTTTTCGGAAGGAACCGTAGACTCCAGCGCTGTGTATCCCAGGGAAATAATCCTGGCTTCTCTCCAGCACCGCGCCTCCTCCCTCATCTTTGTGCACAATCATCCGTCAGGAGACCCATCCCCATCCGAGAGCGATAAGGAAATAACAAAAGAGCTGGTCTTTACAGCACAAGTCATGCAGATCAAAGTACTGGACCATATTATTATTGGGAATAACTGTTACTTCAGCTTTGCAGATGAGGGATTGATCGAAGAGTACGAGCTTCTCTACCTGAACACAAAAAATAATTTTTAACTTGGCGATTAAGATTATAATGAGTAACAACGACGACAAAAAAGGACATGACAAATATTCGAAGAAAATCTTGAATCCCGCAGAAAATAAAACAATAATAAACACGTCGCCATTTTTTTATGAAAAGTCCAGGTTAACCTGGATGATTCACAAGTCGAGGTTGCTGCAGATGCGAGGCACAGGGTGCGAAGCTGTGGTCCTTCACCGCGAGTATCCTGTAACGAAGCAGATGCTGTAAGATCGGCTTGCCTGAAAGGTAATAAAATGGCGATTAATATAAAAATGAAAGACAACATTGATAAAATAGAGACAATAAAAATTCACAAGAAAATCTTGAATACTGCAGAAAACAAAACAATAATAAGCACATCGCCATTTTTTTATGAAAAGTCCAGGTTATTATGGTTTACAGGTATATCTGAATTATGGTAAAAGGAAGAAGAATTTTATAATCCAATGCGAAAGGAAGAAAAATAAATGTGTGAATTGAGGGAGGTTTATATCATAGGAGCCGCCCGCACGGCTATTGGTAGTTTTTTAGGAAGCTTAAAAAGATTTAAAGCCACAGAGCTCGGAGGGTTTGCTATCCAGGAAGCTTTAAAAAGAGCTCAAATTACAGGTTCAGATGTCGATGAAGTCATCATGGGAAACGTGGTGTCCGCCGGATTAGGACAGGCACCTGCCAAACAGGCATCCATGAACGGAGGCATCCCGCCCACTGTCAATTCTTTTGCCATAAATAAAGTGTGCGGTTCTGGATTAAAGGCTGTATGGCTTGCTGCAAATTCTATCTGGCTGGAACAAAATGAGATAGTGGTGGCTGGAGGCATGGAAAGCATGAGCCAAAGTCCCCATTTGCTATGGAAAGTCAGAGAAGGCCAAAAAATGGGAGATCTCAAGCTTAAAGACTCCATGATCTTTGACGGGCTGTGGTGTGCGTTTGACGACCATCATATGGGTATCACAGGAGAGATCATTGCTGAAAAATTCGGTGCAACCAGGGACGAACAAGACCGGTATGCTGTAAACAGCCATCAAAAAGCAGTGCACGCTATTGAAAAAGGATATTTCAAAGATGAGATCGTTCCAGTTGAGGTCCCGCAGAGAAGAGGAGATCCTGTCATATTTGAAGTCGACGAAGGGCCTCGAAAAGACGCTCAACTGGAAAGACTGTCCAAACTGCGGCCTGTGTTTAAAAAGGATGGAACCGTAACCGCGGGAAATGCCTCCAGTATTAATGACGGGGCTTCAGCATTAGTGATTGCCTCAGAAGATGTGGTTAAAGACAAAAAACTAACGCCCATAGCTAAAATCTCAGGAATGACATCAAATGCTCTTGAACCAAGCATGGTCATGTATGCACCCAAAGGAGCTATCGAACAGCTAATGGATAACCTGGATTGGAAAATGGAGGATGTGGACCTTTTCGAAATAAACGAAGCCTTCTCCTCTCAACTAGTAGTCCTCCTCAAAGAACTGGGTCTGGACGAAGAAAAAGTAAACGTTCACGGAGGAGCCGTGGCGCTGGGGCACCCCATAGGAGCCACAGGCGCTCGAATCCTCACGACTTTGATATACGCTCTCAAACACAGAGGGCTTAAAAAGGGAATAGCTTCCCTCTGCCTAGGCGGGGGAGATGCGGTAGCCATGGCCGTCGAAATAATATAAGAAGGAGGAATTTATGAACATAAGAAAAATAGGCGTTGTCGGCGCTGGAACAATGGGCACAGGAATCGCGCAGACTGCAGCTGCATCGGGATTTGACGTGACTCTTAATGATATTAAAGAGGACCTTCTTCAAAATTCCCTAAAAAGAATAGACAAAAGCCTGGCCAAGTTCCAGGAAAAGGGAAAACTCAAAGAAGACAAAGAAAAAATAAAAGCAAGGATACAGACCACTACCTCCATCCAGGATCTCAAGGATTGTGATTTTGTCATCGAGGCCGTATTTGAAAACTTTGACGTAAAAAAGGAAGTCCTGCTTAAGCTGGACGAGATCCTCCCTCCGGATGTGACAGTGACATCAAACACTTCTTCCATTTCCATAACAAAGCTGGGTGCACTGACAAAGCGGTCCGGTAAATTCATGGGGATGCACTTTATGAATCCTGTTCCTTTAATGGTCCTTGTGGAACTGATAAAAGGCATGGATACGAATCAAGAAACCTATGAACTTGTCAAGTCTCTATCGGAGCAAATGGGGAAAGTCCCAGTGGAATCAAACGATTATCCGGGATTTATTGCCAACAGGATTCTTATGCCCATGATCAATGAGGCGGTTTTTGCCCTTATGGAAGGCGTGGGAACAAAAGAAGCCATTGACCAGGTTATGAAATTGGGAATGAACCATCCCATGGGACCGTTAGCTCTTGCTGACCTTATCGGATTAGATGTGTGCCTCTATATCATAGAGGTCCTTTACGACGGATTTAAAGATCCGAAATACAGACCCTGTCCTCTACTGAAAAAAACGGTCGATGCCGGTTATCTCGGAAGAAAGACAGGGAGAGGATTCTACGACTACACCAAATAGAAAAGAGCTATCACAATCCCCGGCAGCTCTGTGTTAGGGCTTTATTTTGTGGCAACAGATTTTATATAATCATAAGAGAATGAGGAGAAGGAAATGAGCCAACAGGCAAAATCAAAAAACAACAATCCGAGAGAAAAGGCTATAGATGCCGCTCTTTCCCAGATAGAAAAGCAGTTCGGAAAAGGGGCTGTCATGAGAATGGGGCAGAAGGAAGCTGCGGTCAAAGTCCCCTCCATCCCAACAGGATCCATTGCTTTTGACCTGGCTCTTGGGATCGGAGGATTTCCAAGGGGACGGGTGGTCGAAGTATTCGGCCCTGAAGCCACAGGAAAGACCACATTAGGAATCCACGTCATCGCCGAAGCACAGAAACAGGGAGGACAGGCTGCTTTCATTGATGCCGAACACGCCATGGACCCCAATTATGCCGCAAGCATAGGTGTCAATATCGATGACCTTTTGATATCCCAGCCGGACTACGGAGAACAGGCCCTTGAGATCGCAGAAGTCCTGGTCAGAAGCGGCGCCGTGGATGTCATTGTAGTCGACTCCGTAGCTGCCCTGGTACCAAAAGCAGAGCTGGAAGGTGAAATGGGGGATGCGCATGTCGGACTCCAGGCCCGGCTCATGTCCCAAGCCCTCCGCAAACTCACCGCCATTGTCAGCCGGTCCAAAACATGTTTCATTTTTATCAACCAGATCAGAGAAAAAATAGGTTTCTTTTTAGGGAATCCCGAGACCACCAGCGGGGGAAGAGCCCTCAAATTCTACTCGTCTCTCCGTATCGATATAAGAAGGATAGCCTCATTAAAGGAAGGGGACGATTTTGTCGGAAACCGGGTGAAAGTAAAAATCGTGAAAAACAAACTGGCCCCTCCGTTTAAAAAAGCCCAGTTTGACATAATTTACGGAGAAGGGATCTCCAGAGAATCTGACCTGATCGACTGCGGTGTGGAATCCGGCATTATTGAAAGGGCGGGAACCTGGTATTCTTATAAAGACGAAAGATTGGGCCAGGGAAAAGATAATGTGAAAAAACTGTTCCAAGAAAAAAAAGAACTTGCGGATGAAATCGACAGGGCTATCAGAAAAAAAGTAGGTCTTATAAAATCGGAACAACCTGAAACTGAGAAGAGCCCACCTGAGCCAAAAAAATCCTAAAGTAAAATCCCAAATATCAAGAAAAAAATCACGGCTCCTCCTCCAGCAATCAAGGCATAGGGGATTTGGGTCCGCACATGGTCTATATGATCCGTGGCAGAGGCCATGGAAGAAATAATGGTGGTATCAGATATGGGTGAGCAGTGATCTCCGAACACACCTCCTCCTAAAACCGCAGCTGTGACCAGAGCAGGATCAAGTCCGATCAGAGAGACCATAGGTATCCCAATAGGCATCATTATGGCAAAAGTTCCCCAGGAGGTTCCCGTAGAAAAAGCGATCAGTGCTGACACAGCAAAAACAAGGGCCGGTATGATCGCTGCAGGAAGAGTGGATTTGACTGCCTGGGCTAAATAAGCTCCGGTTCCCAGAACATCGCAAATGTCTCCGATGGCAAAAGCAAGCATCATCAGAACAGCCAGGGGAATCATTCCTCCCACTCCCTTCATAAACGTATCTGTCAGCTCTTTGGTGCTCATGATTCCCTGTGCCCTGTATGCCACTGCCGCAACCACAAGGGCTGATATCACAGACCACAGCACAGCCACAGAGCCAGAGCCTTCCATAATATGGCCTTTGCCTGAAATGAAAAGAGCCACAGGCATCATGAATATCATAACTCCCACCGGGATAAGCATATTCACCGGCCTGTGCGGGATACCCGGCTTTTCCTTCATCATCACGACTTCTTCCGAGATCAAAGGCTCGGCACCCTCACGCAGCAGCTTGCCCTGATCTCTCACTCTCATTTCTGCTTTCTTCATAGGCCCGATATCTTTTCCCGTGAGGATGACAAGCAAAACAATCATCAACGCCAGGATAGCATAAAAATTCAAAGGTATAGAAGAGACGAATACTTTTACCGGATTTGCGACTCCCTGGCGGGCCAGAAGGCCTAAGACTAAAGCGCCCCATGCATTGAAAGGAACCAACACGCATTTTGGGGCTGATGTCGAATCCAAGATATAGCTCAACTTCTCTCTGGAAATCTTCAGCCTATCAAAAATGGGACGGGTCACGGCCCCAGAGATCAGAATACAGATACTTGATTCTATAAAAATAACAATCCCTAAAAACCAAGCCAACAAACCTGCTGATTTCCTTTTTTTCACCAGCCCTTTGCCCACGATCCAATTGACAAATCCCTTCATCCCTCCTGAATACTGCGTAAAGGTGATGACTGCTCCGATCATACAGCTGAACAGTATAACTTGAGTATTATCCGCACTCGAAAACACGTGAATCAGTGAATTGACCGTGCTCACAATCCCTTTAAACGGATCCCAGCTGCTGGCAGCAGTCCAACCTATCCAGATGCCCAGCGTCAATGAAAGATAAACCTGTTTGGTTTTTATAGCCAGAAATATGGCGATCAAAGGAGGAAGTACGGATACCCATCCGAATGAATCAATCATTTTCGCTGAGACAATTGAGGGGTAAAACAGTAATCAAACCAATAAATCCTCAGCCCACCCAATGGTCTCAATATCAATTGTGTTAAGGTCGCTGTTTCCCAGTTTATAGATCTTATCCGCGGCTTCCACGCAGATTGGAGGGGGGGAGAGAGGCCAGGGTTCTCCCCTGAGTTCTTCTCTTTTTGCCATAATGATCTTCAAACAGACCGCCTCCACTGCCACCGGGTCCATCCCGGCTATCAATCCATTATAAGGCCACCTGTACCGGGGGTCCACCTGGGGGCCTTTATCGCACACCGGATGCAGCGCATCTACCAGAACCAGCTTAGTTTTCCCCTTGACCTGTGGGAGATTCCAGATTTCTCCCAATTTAGTGCTGTTCTGGTGATGGTAATTCCGGGGGGCTCCGGAATAAAGAATGTAATTTTTTATCACAGTCCCGATCCCTGTCAGCCAGTGGGCTTTCAAGCCAGGGAGTGAAATAAGGGCGGTAATGGGTTCAAGGTCCACGGACCGGCCCTGGGCATTTCTGATGTTTTCTGCAGGGATACCTGCGGAGACCAACGATTCCTTTATCACATCGATCAACTCATCGTGAGTGGGATTCATAAGGGGAGTGGGCACCAGGCCTATGATATCCTGAGGGCTGACCAGCTCAAGCCAGGCCTCGTTCCTGTTCTTCTTTCCGGTTACATGAAGGAGTGTTTGTTCAAGCATATTTTCCAGTACTTGTTTATCCACATTCAAAGCCGAATCCATAGCGTTCTTATCCCTGACGATGACAACCGAACTCCGGCTGTCACTGCTCACGGCCCCTTTGAGCCATTCCGGCCCCAACAGGGTAAACCCAAGCGTGGCTCCTACGGATCCCCGGATGAAATCCCTTCTTGTAACTGTAATTTTTTCTTTTTTCATTACACTCTCCTTTAATTTGAAAGTGAATCTAATAAAGCCTGTTCTATCATCTCCTGAGCTGACTGCTTATCAGGACATTCAAATACAAGAGCCAGCCCCCGGCCGCTCAACCTAAACCCCATCCAGCCATCTTCAATATGAAAAAAACCCTGGCTTTCCCGCTCTCTATCCGGCATCACTTTACTCTTCTGATCCGGAAGATAAGCTTTGAAAAAACTATCCAGGGCTGTTACAGCCCTCTCTTGATCAGGATATTTGATAACCACAAGTCTCGCCGTCTGCTTTTCCCTGCTCTCCAGTTCCCTTTCATAAGTGACAATCACAGCTTCGGTGGAGAGGTCCAGGTTTAAAATGTTTTCATGGCTGATGTAAAACAATGAATTGAGAACCAGATAAGAACGGAAATAAGCGGTTCTGTCTTTCCTCAGAGTCCATGGGGAATCCGTTGAAATCTTAACGCTGTGCAGCATTTCCGGTGGCGAAGGATGGCCGCGTCCGGCTGTGATGATTTCCCCAAGACGAAGGATGACTTCCTTAACACCCGGCATATCCTTAAACGCCATGATCCGGATATAGAGATTATCCGACCACACCCGCAGCAGTCCTTTTCCATATAAGGCCCTGTTCTGAGGGATAATAGCTTTTATAAATTTTCTTTTCTCAGGTTCCCCCAGGTTCACAGGTTCACCGCCCCAATCCATCGATAACAATCCGAAAGCATCCTGTGGGTCCTTCATGGTGTACAGCTCCACAACGATATCATTGCCGCTTTTATTCTTGTATTCATATACGGCCAGGTGATCAAAATGATAGCTGAGATAAAGCTCTCCCGCACCATTCATATAATCAAATATATTTGTCTTCTCTATCCGCTTTGGCACCCTCTCCAGCTTCCATCCATCAATTGTATCCGGAAGATTTATCTCTTCAGGCTTCATGACACAAGCCTCTCCTAGGGACAAGGGAAAATACAATACACAAAAAAGCGTAAAAAAAAAGAAGAAATACCTGCTTATCGTCATACTTCCCTCGTTTGTTCTTGATAACTACTTTTATCTGATAAGAAACAGAATGTCAACCGTTGGAAAGAATGGTTTTAGCATTTTTTTTTTCAATATTGTATAGTGTTATCTTCATTAACCTATATTATTCATAAAAAAATGGCGATGAGCATTTTTTTGTTTTGATTTAAGGGATATGCATGCTTTTTGCAAAAATAACAACTGAAATATTTTTGTTTGTTTTTACTTTCATTTTAATCGCCATTTTTTTACCATTAAGGCAAGCCGATCTCACTGCATCTGCTTCGTTACAGGGCACTCGCGGTGAAGGACCAAAGCTTCGCACCCTGTGCCTCGCATCTGCAGCAACCTCGACTTGTTCATCATATAGGTTAGTTATTTTTAAAAGGAGATTATGAATGGCTGGATTTGAAGGTGTCAAATGGGCTTCCAAGCAAATGAGGTATCTGCTAGACAAAAGGGAATTTGAAATTTTAGATGGAAGTGCCAAAGTCTATGCGGTATCCCGCTCTATTCATTATGGTCAATTTCTTTCCTTTGAAGGAATCCGGTTTTTCTGCAGGAAAAACAAAAAAGGCCGTATTGAAGTCACTTTTTTAAACTGGAATGATAATCTCAAACGTTTCCAGCGGGGAATATCCTTTAATCTGAGCAGAAAACAGCAAAAATTTGTCCCGAAAACCGAGGAATTGGAAAATATCTTTATCCATCACTATTTCAAACAGCCGGACATGAAACAGTTCCTGGAAGAGATGGCAGAAAAAAAGGCTCAGGGTTACCTGCGTCCCTTTACCGTTGACGAGGAACAATCCATCGGGGTCACATTTCCCGGAAAACCATCCATCAGAGCTGTGACCTGCCGCTATGACCGCTACCTGGGGGAGCCATTCAGCGGAGTGGTTGTCCCACATCTCATACGGGCTGTAGGAATCAATAAAACAGGATGCCTTAAATTAGGAATAAATTATTTGATCAGTGTGAAAGCTATTGATGCCGCCAAACAAATAGATCCTGAGGCAGCTTCCGCGCTTTTTCTTGATGATAAATCGGACGAGGAAGTTGGGAAACGGCTCATTACAGAATGGGATTCCTCCTGCTGTCTTTTTGCCCTGCGCGACAATACAGTGATCAAAATCCCGGAAAATGAGCTCATACTTCCCTCTGTGACCATACAGGGAATAGTCCGGATTTTAAAGAAAATGGGTATAGACGTGAAGGAAAAATACATTTCCTACCAGGAGCTGATCGATGATGTGGCATCAGAAAAGCTCGTGGCCATCTGCAGTGTAGGGACAGCAGGAATACTCAATCGATGCAGCAAACTAACATTAGTGGATGCTCAAGGAAAGCCTCTGGCCGTACATAAGCCTGACCAGAACCATAGACTTTATAAAGCATTGGGAGAAGCCCGGTCCCATTACTGGAATATCTATAAAGGAGAAGCGGATATCCCGGAAGGCATTTGCCTGAATAAGTACATCCTGTAAAAAACTTTTACAAAAAAGCTATGGAGTGGGAAACAAAAGTCACCCTTATCAAAAAGGCTGTAAACTCAGCCAAGCCCGGCCTCAAAAGCCAGCTGACTATGATCACGGATCCACGACCGGGGCATAAAACCTATGCAGAGATGAAAACCAAGGGTAAAAACGCCGGTGTCCTCGTCCTTTGTTTTCCACAAAAAAACATACCCTATCTCATACTAACCCGAAGAACGGATAAAGTGCTGTATCACCCCAACCAGATATCTTTTCCCGGAGGACAGTGTGAACCAGAAGAAAGCCCCCTGGATGCCGCTTTAAGGGAAACGCATGAAGAGCTGGGGATAGCCCCTGAAAAAATCAGGATCCTCGGCGAACTCACTCCTCTTTACATTCCCCCTAGTGACTACTGCGTTTATCCGGCTGTAGGCATCATGGATCTCCCCCCAGCGTATAATCCCAGATCAAAAGAGGTGGCAGAGGTCATTGAAACCCCCTTGACTCACCTTCTTGATAATAAAAATCTACTCAAAGAAATCTGGCCATTGCACGGCAGAAGTGTTACAGTGCCTTTCTATTTTTTCAAAAACCACAAAATCTGGGGAGCCACTGCCATGATTCTGGCTGAATTTCTTGATATCATCCGACCGGCATTCACAACACGTCTTTAAGCACCTCCAGAGGCGCTTCGACTTTTCCAAAGGGCATGGAGACCTGTGCTCCGGCCAGATGCTCCTTCAATTCCTCGAGAAGCTCTCGGGCTATCTGAATGCCGGCTTTTTGTGCTTCTTCCTTATTCTTTGCTGCCTTCATGCGCTTGATGATCTCCTCAGGAACAAAAGCCCCGGGCATCTCATTGTTTAAAAACTCAGCATTTTGGACACTGACCAAAGGCCATATGCCGGCAACAATAGGGATCCTTACATGCTCGATCCTTTTTAAGAATTCAATGAACTGCTCCGCATCAAAAACAGGCTGTGTGACAGCGAATTGAGCCCCGGCTTTGACTTTCCATTCGAACCGGCTGATCTCATAATCAAGGTCAACCGCACTTGGATTGACTCCCACCCCTATGAAAAATCCTGTAGGGTTTTTCAATGGATTTCCGCCCAGGTCCATACCGCGGTTTAAGCTGTACACCACATTTGTGAGACCGATCGAGTCCACATCAAAAACCGCTGTTGCATCCGGATAAGTGCCCATCTTGGGAGGATCTCCTGTGATAAGAAGGATATTCTTGATCCCTGCACTATAAGCTCCAAGAAGGTCTCCCACCATGCCAAGCAGGTTCCTGTCTCTGCAGGCATAGTGCTGGATCACTTCCATCCCGATCTTCTCCTGAATAACAAGGGAAAGATAGCTGGAACTCATTCGGGATAAGGCTCGGGGACCGTCAGGGATGTTCACCGCATCCACACCAGCCTGCTTAAAGAATTTTGCTTTTTCCAATGCTTTTGAATAATCGATACCTCTGGGCGGTATGATCTCTACCGATGTTATAAATTCTTTATCATATATCTTCCTCGCCGTTTCAGACCTCTCGCGGGCAGGTATTTCAGGCTTTAATTCTTTCTCAGCAACAATCTGTATACGAGCTTTTATCCTTTTTCTGGGCCTTATAGACTGGATGGCTTTCTGCATCTCTCTGGTAAACCCAGCATTGGTCCCGCAGCAGCTCCCGATGATCTGCACCCCAGCTTGAGCGAAACGTCTGGCATATTCTCCAAAATATTCAGCTGTGGCAAGATAGATGTTCCGGCCATCCACATTCTGGGGGATGCCTGCATTAGGCATGACGCTTACGGGGATATCAACAGCGGCTATCATCTTTATGATCGAATCCAGCATTATCTTCGGCCCGACACTGCAGTTTAGACCCACAATATCAGCACCGAATTCCTTCATCTTTCTCCCCAACCTACCGGGGGGAGTCCCAAACAGAGAGTTCCCGTCATCACCGATAGTCATATGAGCCATTAAAGGGACATCGAACTTTTCCTTTATGCCTAAAATAGCCTGCTGGATAAGATGAAGGTCTGAAAAAGTCTCCAGAGAAATAATATCCACCCCTCCGTCCAAAAGAGGCTTTGCCTGTTCCTGATAGATCTCCCGTGCCTCCTGCTCTGAAAGTATGCCCCACGGCTCCAATCGTTCGCCTAAAGGCCCTATGGAACCAGCCACATATACCTTGTCCCCTGCCATTTCCCTGGCTATCTCCGCACCCTGATAATTGATGGCGTGTATCTTGTCTTCCAGCGAATGTTTCTTCAGCTTGATCCTGTTGGCACCAAAAGTGTTTGTCTCAATGATATCAGCACCGGCTTCTGCATAGGACCTGTGTATTTCCTTGATCATCTTAGGATTGGTGAGATTCAGCTCATCGTAGCAGGTGTTAATAAAAATCCCCCGGGCATATATCTCTGTCCCCATAGCTCCGTCCATAAGAACGATGTTTCCCTTTATGAAATCAAGAAAAGGCTTTTTCATTGTTTTCTCATCATAACAAAATTACCGGTTTCATGCACATTTTACCTCTCTTTGAAACAGATTTCCATGCATCCTGGAATCAAACTCTCTTTCTTGTATAGATTTTATCACAAGGTGCTTGATTTCAGCCCTCTTCCTGATATATGTTAAGATTTTAATACAAACTAACCTGATTTATTCACAAGTCGAGGTTGTTGTAGATGCAAGGCACAGGGCATGAAGTCGTGGTCTTTCACTACGAATGCCCTGTAACAAAGCAGATGCAATAAGATCGGCTTGCCTGTAAGGTAAAAAAATGGCGATTAATATTAAAAATCATAACAAGAAAAATGTTCAGATAATGGTTCTAAAAAATATCTTGTATATCGCTAAAACAAAATGAATAATAAAAACATCGCCATTTTTTTATGAATAGGTCAGGCAAAATGAAAAAAGGAGAATTTGTCATGAAACGCGTTTTTTTTATTTTATTCACTGTTATATTTTCCTTCTTCAGTCTATCCCCTGGTTGGGCGGAAGATAACTGTTCCAGCTTCCTGGTCACGAAAGGAGCCTCTAAGGACGGCTCTGTAATGATCACCTACACGTGCGACGGTGAATTTCTCCCCCGTCTTGAGTACGTGCCCGCACAAGACCATAAAAAAGATGAAGTCATAGAAATAAGGGGCTGGAGGGGAGAAGTCATGGGAAAGGTCAAACAGGTACCCCATACCTATGCTGTGGTGGGACTGATGAACGAGCATCAGGTTGCCGTCGGAGAGACCACATTCGGGGGAAGAATGGAGCTGAGAAATCCCAAAGGCCTTCTCCACTACTTCACTCTCATGAACCTTGCCCTGCAGAGGGCCAAAACAGCCAGGGAAGCCGTCACGGTCATGACTGACCTGGTCGCTGAATACGGCTATGCCAGCACAGGTGAATCCTTTTCCATCGCCGATCCTCATGAGGCATGGATCATGGAAATGATAGGACCGGGAAAAGAAGGGAAAGGAGCTATCTGGGTGGCCCTCCGGATACCGGACGGATATATTTCAGGCCATGCAAACCAGGCACGGATAGGAAATTTCCCTTTAAATGACAATGAGAACTGCCTGTATAGTGAAAATGTGATATCTTTCGCTGTAGAAAAGGGATACTATGATGAAAGCTCAGGAGAGCCGTTCAGCTTCAGAAAAGCTTATGACCCTTTGAAACCGTCCTCTTTAAGGACCTGTGCTGCCAGGGTCTGGAGTATGTTCCGCAGATCCGCCCCTTCGCTGAACCTTTCCCCGGATTTTCAAAGAGGCGTCAAAGGCGCCAAACGCTATCCTCTCTGGATAAAACCGGACGAAAAGCTCTCTCTTCAGGACGTGATGAACATCATGCGGGACCACTACGAAGGCACTGACTTTGATATGACCAAAGGGATTGATGCAGGACCATTCGGGTGCCCTGTCCGCTACAGGGACCTGACCTGGAAAGTCGATGACGTAGAATACTCCTGGGAACGGCCTATTTCCACACAGCAAACCGGTTTCTCTTTTATCTCTCAGTCCAGAAGCTGGCTTCCCAATCCCATAGGAGGCGTTTATTGGTACGGAGTGGATGATACCTACACCACCTGTTATGTGCCTCTCTACTGCTCGATCAACGACCTCCCCGAACCGTTCACCAAAGGAGACATCCAGGATTTCTCATGGGATTCCGCTTGGTGGGTGTTCAATTTTGTCTCTAACTACGCCAACCTCCGCTACTCAGACATGGTTAAAGATATCCAAAAAGTTCAATCCAAACTGGAAGGTCAATTCCTGTCTCTCCAACCTATCATAGAAAAAACAGCGGTGGAGCTGTACAATACAAACCCGGAACTGCTCACAAGCTATCTCACGAATTATTCAGTTTCTCAAGGTCAAGAAGTGGTCAAGAAGTGGATCGAACTGGGAGAATTCCTTCTCACCAAGTACAATGACGGGTATGTCAAAGACGAAAACGGACGCCCGAGAGGGCTCGGATACCCCATAGAATGGCTCAAAAAAGTCATAGAATCAAAACCCGACCAATTCAAACTGCCAAAATGGGGAGATGAAAGCAAAGACGGAAGGCTTCACTAAAAAAATTTCGTTCCCGGTATAGACTGCAGACAAAAAAACGATTATAATATTTAACGGATAAATCGGAAAATTAGGTTGTATTAGCCTTATAAATCGATAGATTATTTCCCTGAAATTCTAATTTTTTAAAGAGGTCGGATTTCTAATGAATACACGTATCGCTCAAATGAGAAACATCGGAATCAGCGCTCATATTGACTCCGGTAAGACCACTCTAACCGAACGGATTCTGTTCTACTGCAAAAAAATCCACAAAATCCATGAAGTAAAGGGTAAGGACGGGGTAGGCGCCACCATGGATTTTATGCCTTTGGAAAAAGAAAGAGGCATAACCATCACATCCGCAGCAACAAATGTGAAATGGAGAGACCACTCCATCAATATCATTGATACTCCCGGACATGTTGATTTCACTATTGAGGTCGAAAGAGCCTTGAGGGTGCTTGATGGAGCCATTTTAATACTCTGTTCCGTAGGCGGAGTCCAGTCTCAGTCCATTACCGTTGACCGCCAGTTAAAACGGTACAGGATCCCTACCATAGCCTTTATCAACAAATGCGACCGGGTGGGTGCGGATCCTTATAAAGTAAAAAACCAGCTCAAAGAGAAGCTGGGCCAAAACGCCGTGCTTATGCAGATCCCTATCGGACTGGAGGACAACCACAAAGGTGTCATTGATCTGGTTAAAATGAAGGCTATTTACTTTGAAGGGCAGGAAGGAGCAGAAGTCCTTGTCAGAGATATCCCGGAAGAACTTAAGAAAGAAGCCAACTCCAAGAGGGAGGAAATGCTGGATGCCGCCTCCATGTTCTCTGATGAGCTCATGGAAGCTGTATTGGAGGGAAAAGAAACCGAAGAACAGATTTACAGGGCGGTCAGAAAAGGGGTCATTGCGCGTGAGATGACTCCTGTTTTTATGGGCTCAGCGTACAAAAACAAAGGAGTGCATCTCATTCTCGATGCCGTGGTCGATTACCTGCCAAATCCCTCTGAAGTCACAAACTACGCCGTAGATCTGGATAATGAAGAAAAACCCGTAGAGCTGAAACCGGATCCTCAGGCCCCGGCAGTGGCCCTTGCTTTCAAGCTGGAAGACGGGCCTTACGGTCAGTTGACATATATCCGCATCTATCAGGGAAGTATCAGAAAAGGGGTCACATTTACCAACACGCGGACAAAAAACACATTTAAAGTGGGACGGCTCATCCGTATGCATGCGGATACCATGGAAGACATAGACGAGGCCGTGTGTGGGGATATCACTGCTCTTTTCGGCATAGACTGTGTCTCAGGGGATACCTTTGTCAAACCAGGTCTTAACTTCGTCATGACCTCCATACATGTGCCTGATCCCGTCATCTCCCTTGCCCTTAATCAGAAAAACAAAAACGCCTCTGGAAAAATGGCAAAGGCATTGAACCGCTTTGTCAAAGAAGACCCTACTTTCAAGACCTATGTTGACCATGAATCCAATCAGACTATCATCGAGGGAATGGGAGAACTGCACCTCGATGTGTATATTGAAAGAATGAGGCGGGAATACAACATCGAAGTGGAAGCAGGCCGGCCCGAAGTCGCCTACAGAGAAAGCATACAGCAAACAGCTCCTTTCAACTACATCCATAAAAAACAGACCGGAGGAGCGGGTCAGTTCGGTCAGGTCATAGGATATATCGAGCCTTTTGCAGAAGGCAAATATGAGTTCAAAAATGAAGTCAAAGGGGGAAATATCCCCAAAGAATTTATTCCTTCCTGTGATGAAGGATTCAAATCAGCCATGGCAAAAGGCTCTCTTATAGAGCATCCTATAACCGGTATCAGGGTCATCCTAACTGACGGACGTTCCCATGCTGTGGATTCTTCAGATGTCGCTTTCCGAGCAGCTGCCAGGGAAGCTTTCATACAAGCCTATAAAAAAGCCATTCCTCATATCCTGGAACCTGTGATGAAAGTGTCCGTGGACGGCCCTTCTGAATTTGCAGGAAATATTTTCTCTTCTCTTACCAAAAGAAGGGGTATTATCATCAGTTCAGTGGAGGACGGCACATTCGTAAGAGTGGATGCAGAAGTGCCCCTTAAAGAAATGTTTGGTTATTCCACGACTCTTCGCTCATTGACCCAAGGTAAGGCAGAATTTACAATGGAGTTCCTTAGATACGCTAAGGTTCCCAAAAACATTGCTGAAGAATTGATCTCAGAATATGAAGAAAAGAAAAGGAACAAATAAAGAAACGGAGTGAAAAAGAATGGTTAAATCCGAGATTATAAAAAGAGGCCCTTTGAGAATACTGGAAAAATCACTTCGCGGCGGGCTAAAAAAAGGGGAGATCGGTGTGCTCGCTTCAAAAAAAGGTGTCGGGAAGACCGCCTGCCTGGTCCATATTGCCTTAGACAGACTTTTCCAGGGAAAACATGTGATCCACGTCTCCTATGCCAGCAGAGTCGACTATATAATCAACTGGTACGAGGATGTATTTAAGGAGATCGCAAAAAAACAAAAGATTGAGCCTTCACTCGAAGTACATAATGAAATCATAAAGAACCGTGTCATCATGAACTTTAATCAACAGGGGACACGTACGGAACAGGTCTTGAAAAGCATAGAAGCGATGATCAGGCAGGGAGATTTTGCAGCCGACACAGTGATTGTGGACGGATTTGATTTCACCCAATCAGCTCCTGATGATTTTGGCAGATTCAAAGAATTTGCACAAAAAGCCGGGGTTGAGGTCTGGTTCAGTGCCTCACTAAAAGAGAAAAAACCTCTTTTTGATGAAAAGAGATATCCTATGACTCTGGTCAATTTTATGGGAAAAATCGACGTGCTTCTCACCTTAAAATACAAGGACCATTTTGTCCACCTTAATGTGGTGAAAAACCGGGAATATCCGACTACGGGAAAACCGCCCCTGCGTCTGGACCCGGCCACTTTTTTGATGGCCTAGTGTTTATCTCAAGTCTTTGACTTTTAGGATACCCCCGGAATCCTGTGCAATATAAAGATATCCCTCCTCATCAATGGTGATCCCTTCCTGATTATCTCCCAGAAAGGCATATTCCTTTATAATTTTTCCTTTGAGGTCAACCTCAACCAGAATATTATCCGCATCACTCACAATGTTCAGAAGCCCGGATCTGGTATCAAAATGCATGGCTGCCGGGTCATCCAGTTTTAAGGGCAAAACCCTCAAAATCGTGGCTTCACAGGTTTTTTCCTTACAGGTTTTAAGCGGAATGAGCACTTCCATGATACAAGGGGGATCCCACTGGTTTCCCAAATAGAAAGCGCCTCCTTCCGGATGAATGCTGTCCGGGACAAAAGCTATGGATTCTATGCCGTTATCATGGCCCTCCTGCTTCTGTATGTATTCAGGATCGCCCTGGTACATCCTGTTTAAAGGAAAAGTCCGGGTGACCTGCTTATGATCCGGATCGAATTCAAGGATCACATCATCCCCTTCTTTGACTATATAGAGAAAACCGCTTTCCGGATTGACGGCTATTCCTTCTAAATCACCGGGAATCTCCTGCCTGAACAAAGGGCTCCCGTCTGTCCGGATCTCTGCAAGTTCTCCCTCATCACTGACTACAAACAGGGTTTTTCTTAAGGGATGATAACAG
>Ga0207752_1000162_pt1 | contig 30899 bp, 22 predicted proteins | sample Pon2CUnioCityCA_6_FD_187272 | JGI IMG/M metagenome (GOLD analysis project Ga0207752, IMG submission 187272) | Marine sediment microbial community from Union City, CA, USA - Pond 2C Sediment 2 (SPAdes) | ecosystem: Environmental > Aquatic > Marine > Intertidal zone > Salt pond sediment ... | reverse complement strand
ATCCCGCTTGCCCGTCGTCGGTCTCGGTCTACTGCTGGCTTGCCTCGTCTTCCGCTGGGCGCATACTCGCTTTGGTCCCTGGGGGGGCTTGCTGGCCACTGCCTTCTGCGTGCTTGATCCCAACATTCTGGCTCATCAGCGACTCTCCACCACGGACCTGGGAGGCACCTTTTTCGTCTTTCTGGCCGCCTACGCTTTCTGGCGTCTATCCCGGCGCCCCTCGGCAAGGCTCGTCCTGGCAGCTGGCTTGGCGCTGGGCCTCGCCTTCTCGGCCAAGCTCTCGGCTCTATCCTTTGGTCCTATTTTGGCCCTGGCTTTCTTGCTCGACAGGCTGAGTGGAGGTCACGGGCGGGGGAGCCGGCTGCTGCGTGGCGTAGTGATCATCGCGGTAATGGGTGTCGTCTCCCTGTTTGTGATCTGGGCTAGCTACCGTTTCGGTGTCGGTCCGTTGGAACCTACAGGTGTTATGGTGCCGGCACCGCCGTATCTCCGAGGCGTGCGCGCGGTACTCAATCTGGCTGGTGGAGGACGAGCAAGCTACCTTCTGGGTCAGATCAGTAATGAAGGATGGTGGTACTATTTCCCTGTTGCTTTCGCGGTCAAGACCCCTCTTCCGACCCTGCTGGGCCTGATTGTGGCAACAGCGGCGATGATCTTTCGGCCAAGCCGTGACGATCTGTTCATTGGCGTTCCCCCTTTGGCGTTCTTTCTGGCTGTCACGACCACGCGCCTGAACTTGGGCTATCGCCATATGTTGCCGATTCTCCCTTTCCTGGCGCTTCACATGGGTCGTCTTGCTTCGCTTCCACTCCGCGGCACCCTGCGATTTGACTTGCGCCCTCTTCTTCCCTTGGTCCTCGCTGTATGGCTTACTGCCAGCACAATCGCCATTTATCCCCATTTCCTTGCCTACTTCAACGTCATCGGGGGTGGCCCGGAGAACGGTTGGCGCATCCTGGTCGATTCGAACATCGATTGGGGCCAGGACTTGATAGGGCTCCGGAGCTGGATGGCGGAGCAGGGCGTTGACTCTGTGAAGTTGAGTTGGTTCGGTAGCGCCCCGCCAGAAGCGTACGGTATCAATCATCAACTGCTACCTGGCCTTCCCCATGGATTTCCACTCTGGGAGGATCCGCCGTTCGATCCCGACCAGCCGGGGCCTGGCGTCTATGCTATCAGCGTCACCAACCTGGTAGGAGCCGTCCTTCCCGACCCTGAGCTCTATTCCTGGTTCCTGGAACGGGAGCCGGACGATCACATTGGCTACTCTGTGTTCATCTATCGGGTATCGGCACCATGACGACAAACGTAAGGCACTCCAGTCAGACGAAACGTGAACGTCACGTGGAGCTGTGGCTGATGGTTGCTGTGCTACTGATCGCTGCTTTCTTCCGCTTTTACCGTCCCACCGGCGTACCTCCCGGACCTTCGCACGATGAGTTGCGAATGATGCAGCTGGGAGGGCTGATCGTCGATGGCGAACGTCCGCTCCACTGGAAGATAAGCTACAGCGCCGAACCCCTCTATATGTATCTCCTGGCGCTAGCCATGCCGACCTGGGGATTCACCCCCTTTGGTGCTCGGCTGGTGACCCGCTTTGCGGGATTGCTGCTCATCCCGGTGAGCCATCGCCTGATCAAGCGTCTCTTCGGCTGGCGCGTGGCGCTCTTTACCAGTGGGGTGCTCTCGGTGACTTGGTGGCCGCTATTCTTCAGCCGCGTGGCCTTGCGAGGTATTACTCTCTCCCTGACGTTTACCGGCGCAGTCTTCTGTCTGTGGCTGGGTTTGGATGTGGGCAATGGATCGCCAAACGAGGCGGTGAGACGGACGAGATGGCGCTGGTTGGTGGCAGGAGCAGGGCTCATGGGGCTCACGTGGTATACATTCACCGGGGCCCGTAGCACGATTCTTCTCTTGCCGATACTGTTGGTCTATCTTGGACTGCTCGGGCTGATCCCCTTTCGCCAGCTGTGGCCGGCAGCCGTGGTAGCGCTTGGAATGGCAGCCTTAGTCGCTGCCCCATTCATTTACGAAGTGAGGGTCCACCCTGGGACCGCCGAGACTCGGTTGGGTCAATTGGGCGGGATCATCGACGCGCTCCTCGCAGGCAACCCGCTCCCCGCCATCAAGCAGTCGGCGAACACGCTTGGCCTCTTCCTCTTCACGGGCGACCCAAACTGGCGCTATAACGTATCGGGGCGGCCTCCGTTTGGGCCCATCCTGGGGGCGTTGGGCGTCCTTGGCCTGCTGACGTGCGTTGCTCGGTGGAAGGAGCCGCGCCACTTCATCCTCGTGGCCTGGACGCTATTGGGGTTGGCTCCAGCGATGCTGACGCCTGAGGCACCCAGCTTTGTCCGTGCCATCGGGGCACTGCCGGCGGTCGCGGTATTTCCTGGGGTTGGTGCTGTGGCTCTGACGAATTGGGCCATCTCCCGTATGAGAGGGAGATTCAGACGGATTGTTCCTCTGCTGCTCGTCCTTCCTCTGGCCCTGAACGGATTCGACACCTTTCGAGACTACTTCGTTACCTGGTCGATTCAGCCAGAGGTGCATGAGATCTATCAGACGGGATTGACCGAGGCGTTTCGAGACCTCAATAAGAGCAACCTGGAGGGGACAATCTGGGCCTCCGAGCCATTTCCCGACGACCGTCACTTGCTTCTTGCTGACAGGATCCTGCGTCGCGAGGAGATCGAGTTACGCTGGTTCAATGCGGAAAGAGGGCTGATCCTCCCGCCTGTTGAGGGCGCGCGGCGGTACTTGCTTGCTGACTTCGTGGAGCCTGACGCGACGTTGTTCACTCGCTGGATGAACGACGCGACCACAATTCTGGAAGGGATTCCGCCGCCAGGCGCTCCGTCCTACCGTGTCTACCAGGTCCAGGGTGAGAATGTGGAAACTCAACTTTCAGAGATTGCGGCTCAGTCGAAGGCCTCACTCGATCTCCGTGGGCAGCGGCATGTTCCTCTGCCCGCTCGTTTCGAAGACACCGCCATGTTGCTGGGCTATGAGCTGGAAGACGATCGTCTGAACAGCGGTGAGGATGTCGACCTTATCGTCTACTGGTGCGTGCAGGGGCCCGTCTACGAACCTCTGGCCAGCTTCGCCCATCTGATTGATACCCAGAGTAATGTTCTTGGACAGTATGACGGGTTCGACGTTCCGCCCTGGTACTGGCAGTCCGGAACAGTCATCGCTCAGGTCTATCAGTTTCCTATCGATCCGAAGGCAGAACCTGGGCCCCATTGGCTGGAGGTCGGGCTCTATCACTCGGATACGATGCAACGTTTGGATGTGGTAGATGAAACGGGGGTTCCCCTTGGCGATCGTCTGGTGTTGAAAAAGGTGATCCTCGAGTGAACCTCGTCTTCCTCATGGATTGTTGTTAGAGCCTTCCTTCTGCCACGACTCCAGGGCATCCAGGTGCCGCTTCCGGGTTGACGTCTCGAAGTGCCTTATAGTCGATACGGCGTCCAGGATTCATAGTACTCCCAGCCTCGATCTTCGTTCAAGTTCGCCAGTTCTCTCACCCGCTGACGGTAGCTATCATATCCGAAATTCATGTACTGTATAGCATGTCCTGGACACCGCACATTTCCGACATTGACAAGGCTTGGGTTCTACGGTAGAATCGTGGCGCTCAGGCAACCCCCTCTCGACACGATATTTGAGGGATGTCACGGTGTGTCGGTGTGGTCCCGTGACCTGGCCAGAAGGCTTTAGATATGAAGGAGGGAAGACTGTGACCGAGACACGACGTTTCCATTGGACATTGTTGGCTTCGCTTTTGGCCCTGACGCTGGCTTTGGGGTTCACATTCCTGCTCTCTCATTTCCAGGTTCAGGCGCAATCAGCGAGCGAGACAGCAGAGGCAGCTTTGCAGGCGCGCAAAGAGGTCAGCTCCGATGAGGCTGAACCAGGAGATGTTCTCACGTACACAATCACCGTGTCGAATAGTGGTGACAGTTCAGCCGGCACCTGGCTGACGGACGTTCTACCTGCGCAACTGAGCTATGCCAGCGACAGTCTGACTGCCACTCTCGGGACGTGGGGCGTAGAGGATGGAACCATCACCTGGACCGCTGAGCTCAGCGGCGGTGAATCCGCGATGGTCATGTTCGGTGCTGAGGTTTCCTCGGCGGTTCCTCGTGACAGTTGGATCACCAACACCGTCGAGATTTCCGGGCCGTCTCAGTCGCTCACTCGGTCGGTCGAAGTCTATGTTCCCCCGGATGTTTACTACGTCTATTTGCCGAGGCTGGTAAGGCGCTGGCCACCGGTACCCTATGCGCCCACTTTGGATGAAATCGTTAACGCGGATGAAGATCAGAATTACCGGGTCAGCTGGTCCTATGACGCGAGCTATCCGGCTGAGACAGTTCCCGATAGCTACGTTCTACAAGAGGCTGAGGATTCGAACTTCACCCAGGACGTCAGAAACTTCGATCCTGCAGTAGACCCGGATTGCGGGACTACCTCCACCGGGTATTACTGTGACATCGACAACGACAGCGGGACGTACTACTATCGGGTAGCCGGGGAAAACCAGCATGGAATGGGGCCTTGGAGCAATGTGGAGCAGGCCTACGTCTGGAGTTACGACGATGACTTCAGTGATTACGAGAGTGGCTGGCCGCGTCTGTGGGAGAGAACGCGCGGCGCCCTCTATCAGGTGAGGCCGTATGAGCACCCCGATTGCGGGTCCAGCAAGGACTGCAAGTACGAGGATGGTGACGGCTACATCGTCGCGCGGCGAGCTGAGCAGAATCCTCGTGCGCAGTTCACCCCCGACGTGGAGGTGCCTTCGACCAATTACCAGCTTGAGGTCGATTCCCGTTGGTTTGAGGCTTCATACAGAGCAACGTACGAGATCTTCTTCTCTGCCGAGGACGATTTCGACAGTTACTACGCCGTCAAGGTGCGGATTGAGGACCCCAAGGTGACTCCTCTCGAGTGTACGTATCGGGTGTACAAGCACGACAGAGGCGACGACGAGAATTTCCATTCCGATGACTGGCGAAAGTCGGACAGTATACGTTGCGGCGTGGTTCGCTGCAATGATGACGGGGACAGCTGTGGAACGACCCGTTGGAACGAGTGGAAGATCCGACGTGAAGGGGGCTGGATCAGCGTGGAGGTCAATGGTGACCTTCTGGGTAAGTGGAAGGATGACGACCCCCTCGGGTCGAATCGAGTATTCGGCTTGGGTGCCACGAACTACGAAGGCTTCACTCCCTCCAAGCCAGTGTTCGACAATTTCGAGGTCGAGCTCGAAGACTGAGTAAGACTTAGCAGTGGGACAAGGGGGAGACCTCAGGGTCTCCCCCTTGTTTTGTAGGCAACCCAAAGCGATACCCGAGCAAGGTGATCCGGATGAGGACGATATGAAACGGCGTTGGGCGAATATTCTGCGCGTGTTGATCAGTGCCGGTGCACTGATCTTCTTGTTCTGGAGGATCGTCAATCCAGGCGAGACGCTTACTGCATTGCGACAGGCCAATCTGAGATACCTTGCGCTGGCACTCTTTCTTTATCTCTCCAGTCTGGTCGTGCGGGCTTACCGCTGGTTCATCCTCTTGCGTGGTCTCGATTCCAACGTATCTTTTGGCCGCCTGGTGCGCCTCTACTTCGTGGGGCAGTTCTTCAGTAGCTTCCTGCCAACCCAGTTTGGCGGGGACGTGATGCGTGCCCTGGAACTGACAGAGGAGACAGATTCCTCTGCTGCTGTCGGTACCGTCTTGCTGGACCGGATGTCTGGCCTCCTCGTGCTGTTGCTGATGGGACTGGTTGCGTTGCCTTTCGTCGCTGCACGGATGGATCCGTGGCTGATTTGGCTGTTGATCGCTGTGGCTGGAGGTGGTTTGGTCGCGGGTGTTGTGGTGCTACAGGGCCGATTCCTGAGGCGGATCACTGCTTGGCTTCCGCCCAGTCTATCTCTGGCAGGCCAGGGCTCCCTCGCCCAGATCTATGCCGCCGTGACTGGCTGCGGCTGGAGAGCGATGATGGGAGCCTTTGCCGTGTCTGTAGGTTTCAATCTGATCAACGTCCTCATAAACTGGCTCTGCGGACAGGCCGTTGATGTAGGAGTAGATCTGGGCTACTTCTTCATCGTGACCCCCATTATCTCTGTCTCAGGAATGGTTCCTTCCATCGGAGGATGGGGTGTGCGAGAAGCGGTGAGTACCGCAATCTTCGCGCCGATTGGTGCGGATGCGGATGTTGCAGCGGCGCTCGGCATCTCAATTGGCGGAGTGACCCTGGCCGCTGGTCTCCTCGGCGGCCTCTTCTACGGTATCGAAAGGCTACTTGGCTGGCGAATGAGACGGCAGTCGCCTGATCCCCTTCAGAATGATCACCAGTTCAAGTAACGACAAAGTCAAATACGTCCGCAAGCTCCAGAATCAGAAAAACGTCCGCCATCGCGATAAACGCTTCGTGATGGAAGGCGTCCGCCTGGTCGAGGAGGTCGTTCGGGCCAGCATCGTCCCGAACCTGGTCTTCTACACGGAGGCCCTCGCCGAGGACTCCCGAGGGAAAGCGCTCCTGGCGACACTCGAGGCCCTGAATGCGCCATGCTACGCTGTGAGCGAGTCGGTGATGGAGGACTGCTCGGACACGGTGACCCCCCAGGGCATCCTGGTTGTCTTGCCTTTCCCCGAGCTTTCAGCGCCAGACCCCCTCACCTTCGGGCTGATCGTTGACCGTCTACGGGATCCCGGCAACTTGGGGACCTTGCTCCGGACCGCCCTCGCCGCTGGGGTGGAGCAAGTCCTATTGGCCCCGGGGACTGTGGATTTCAGTAATCCCAAGGTCGTCCGATCTGCGATGGGGGCCCACCTCCGCCTTCCGATGGTGGACGCGGGGTGGGATGCCATCACGGAAGCAGTCGCCGAATGCGACGTCTGGCTGGCGGCGGCCGGGGGAAGAAGACGCTACACGGACGTCGACTGGATCCGTCGCGCGGCGCTGATTATTGGCAGCGAAGCCCACGGAGCCGGCGAGAGAGCGCGAGCGCTGGCCGATGGCCGCGTCTCTATCCCCATCAGACCGGCCGTCGAATCCCTGAACGCGGCCGTGGCAGCGGCGGTCATCCTGTTCGAGGTGGTTCGCCAGCGGGGCTCGCCAGCAACTCCCGGCTCTTCTTGACAAGGCGCTGCTTCTAGGGCATAATGCTTTGTCAACTCAACAAAATGAAAAGGCTGTGACGGAGAGAGTAGGCGGAGGGAAGCCTCCAGGGAGGCGGGGCCGCAGACTGAGAGCCTCGCCCGGCGGAACTCCCTCGAAGTTCGCTCCTGAGCCGACGGGTGAACGTCCGTGGTGCGCACGAAGAGATGGGGGCGCGCTGGTTCAAGTAGCTCGCTCCGCAAGCCCGGCGTTATGGGGGCAGCCGATTGCGCTCGCAGCGCCGTCGGCGGTTCGAGTGGACTCTAGAGGAGTCAAGCAGGGTGGTACCGCGGGAGACTGGCGCTCTCGTCCCTATGGGACGAGGGCGTTTTTGGTGTTATGTGAGGCGAATAATCGAGAAAAAGGGTGAATCGCATGTTGGATAAACTTCAAAGAGTCAAAGAAGAGGCCCTCCCCTCTCTGGGAGAGGTGCAAACCAGCGAAGAACTCGAGCTCTGGCACAAACGCTACCTGGGCAAGGGCGGCGCGCTGACAGAGATGCTCCGATCCGTCGGGGATCTCCCCAAGGAGGAGAGACCCGCCTTCGGCCGCGCCGCCAATGAAGCGAAGACCGCTCTCCAAGAGGCTTATGAGGCGAGGTCTCAGGCTCTGGAGCGAGAGGAGATGGAGCGGGAGCTGAGAGAGAGCGCCATCGATGTGACCTTACCGGGACGTCCCATCGGGCCTGGTCATCTCCACCTTACCACGAAAACGTTGCGCCGGATCTACGATATCTTTGCCGACATGGGCTTCCAGGTCTACGACTCTCCGGAGGTGGAGACCGACGAGCTGAACTTCGGCCTCCTGAATATGCCACCTCATCATCCGGCGCGGGATATGTGGGACACGTTCTGGGTCGATGAGGGAGTGGTGCTGCGAACGCACACGTCGCCGGGGCAGATACGCGCGATGCGGGAGTACCATCCGGAGCCCATACGCGTGATCCTTCCTGGCAAGTGCTACCGTTACGAACAAGTGACCGCCCGTTCGGAGCATCAGTTCTATCAGGTGGAGGGACTGGCCGTTGGGCACGACATAACGATGACCGATCTGATCGGCACACTCACCCAGTTCGCGCAGCGCTTCTACGGCGGCGAGCGTCATCTCCGCATCCGCGGTTCCTACTTCCCCTTCACGGAGCCGTCTATCGAGGCCGACATCGATTGCATCCTCTGTGAGGGAGAGGGATGTCGGGTCTGCAAGTACAGTGGCTGGCTCGAGATCGCCGGAGCTGGAATGGTCCATCCGAACGTGCTGGAAAATGGCGGATATGATCCGGATGAGTGGAGTGGCTTCGCCTTCGGCCCCGGTGTTGAGCGGCCGGCTATGCTGAAACACGGCATCGACGACATCCGGCTCTTCTACGGCAACGACCTGCGGTTCCTGCGGCAATTCTAGATCGATTAGAGGAGCTATGGTCGGGAAGCGAATCCCTTTGAGACGAGGCGATGTTCTGTCCGTCGTCGCTGTAGTGGCGCTGGCTACGGTCTTCTTGGCGCCGGCGCTGCGTCCGGGCTATACACTGCTGCCTTTGGGTTTGGAGAGCAAGATCGCCCCGTGGCATGGGCGAGTTACCCAGCCGGTCAAGAACCCGCTCTTGAGCGACCCTTTCTATACCTTCTATCCCCGCCGCTTGTTCTTCACCGCCTCCCTGCGGCAGGGCATCTACCCTCTTTGGAACCCTTTTATCTTCAGCGGCCATCCGGTGATGGGAGATACAGCGGCACAGACGTTCTACCCGCCTAACGCCGTGACGGCCCTGTTTCTCTCGGCTGCGCGGGCACTGCCTGTCCTCGCGTGGTTCCACCTTATGCTCACGGGCGTCTCTATGCTTGGATTCCTGCGCCTTCTCCGCCTCCGACCGGGGCCAGCCCTTTTCGGCGCTGTGGGGTGGATGTTGAACAGCAATGCTGTCGTATGGCTCGAGAACCCGCATCGGCTCAGCACCCTCGCTTGGCTCCCTACTGTCTTCCTGTTCTACGAGCTGGCGCTACGAAGGGACCAGCTCTGGCCGGGCGTTGTGGCTGGCTTTCTCTATAGTCTCTCTATCCTCGGAGGACACACCCAGTTTGCTCTGGGCAATGGCCTGGCACTTGGAGCCTACGCTCTCTTGCAGGCAGTCAGGCTGTCCTGGAAAGAGCGACGTCCTGTCTGGCGCCCTCTGACTTTGGCGATGCTGATTGGTCTTGTCGGGGTTGGCGTTGGCGCGGTTCAACTGCTGCCAACTTATCAGCTGACCACGATGAGCCATCGGAGCGTGATGGGTGTAGAGAACTTCCTGCGCAACGGGTGGCCTTCTCGGCACGTCCTTAGCTTATGGATCCCGGACTTCTACGGCAATCCGATTCGCGCCCCTTACTGGGGCCAGCACAACTATGCTGAGACGACCCTCTACTATGGGGCTCTGGGCTTTCCTTTGGCCTTGACCGCCTTGGTCTGGACGCACCGGACTGCGGGTAGATTCTTCGCTATCGCTCAGGTGATCACCCTGTTGATCGTCCTCGGTACCCCCTTTTCCCGCTTGCTCGCTTGGCTCCCGTGGGCGCGTTACTTCCGACTGATCAGCTTGATCACCTATCTTCCTTTCTTCGGGACTGGCGCCGCTGCCTTCGGGCTTGATGCTGCGATGGAGACCTCTCTGCGGAATCGAGTCAGATGGGTTCCTGTTTTGCTGGTCTTGGCGGGTTTAGTAGGGGTCACAGTCGTTATCGCTCTGGGTCAGAGTAGAGGGGTCATCAACCATTGGGCCCAAATCTCTCCCTCTCTTTGGCGTACCGGATTGCTCTGGCTCGGCGGGATGGGATGTCTTCTACATATGGGGCGGAGCCCGAAGCTGGGAGTCTCTCTCCTGGTTCTCATACTGGCGGCTGACCTCCTTCACTGGGGGATGCCGTTCAATCCGGTCAACTCCCTCGACATACTTTATCCTGAGAACGAGGTGACGTCGCTGCTTCAGCAGGATTCTGCTCTCTTCCGGGTTCTGCCTCTGCAGACGGATCGGGTCGTCTTCGGCCCTAACGTTCTCTCCACATTCGGTCTCCAGGAGACTGGGGGCTACTCCTCGCTGATGGTGGAGCGATACAGACAACTGGTCAAGGCCATCGACGATGAGATTGCCATCCCGTGGATGCGGCCCAATTCAAACATCCTGGTCAACAGTCATTTCGACTCCCTCTTCAGCTTCCTCAACGTCAAATACGTGTTGTCCACGTATCCATTGGACGAGCAATTAATCTCTGTCGAGACAGCTCGACCGGGGTGCACAGAGCCAGGCCTGGAGCTGACCGCTGGCAAGCGCATCACCGGCTGCTTCCGCGCTCTCCATCCGGGGCTCAACCGCGTGGACGTGCCGTTTACACGGGGAGAGGGAACGACTGTCGGCCCTGTGCACTTCCTGTTGTGGCGGGATCGGGCGGGAGCCGAGTTAGTAGCCGACATCACAGTCAACGGTGAGGATCTGCCGGAGCAAGGCCCGTATTCCTTCTTCTTCGCTCCCGTCGTCGACTCGGCCGGAAGCCGCTTCGTCTGGGCGATCGAAGCCCTGGGAGCGGGCGAGGAGGCCACTGCCGCGATCTGCCAGGGGGGAGGCAGTTTTCGGGATCGCCCGGCCTTCACCGCCTACAGCACTCAACTGCAGCTCGCAGACGTCCGCCAGGGAGTCTGGATCTATGAGAACCCCAATGTCCTGCCCCGGGCTTACGTGGTACATCGCGCGGAGATAAGTCGTGATCAGGATCCGTTGAAGCGGCTCATCGACTCTGATTTCAACCCTTGGACGACGGCTCTCCTGGAGGAGCCCTCCTCCGCAGCCATAGTGACTGCGCTTGCTGAGACCCCGCTTCGCTCCTCGTCATCGACCCATGTCACCAAGTACGGGCCGCACCGGGTCGAGATAGAGGTAGGGATGACCGACCCGGGCGTACTGGTTCTCAGTGACACGCACTATCCCGGCTGGCAGGTCACCGTGGATGGACTGCCGTCTCAGTTGCTGCGGGTGAACTATGCGCTGCGTGGTGTGTACCTGCCGAGTGGAAACCATCGAGTCGTATTTCGCTTTGCGCCTCGCTTCTTCCAACTCGGCCTCCTGTCGACGGGGACAACTCTGATCGTTGGGCTATTGTTTCTTATGGGCGATCTCTTCCATTGGACGGTCTTCCGACACATATGAGCCAGGTCATTGCGCTGAGGTCTGAAGGAACGTCACGCCGATTCGTGGTCGGTCTGGCCGTCGTGCTGATCTTGGCGCTGCTGCCACGTCTCTTCTATCCTTCATCACGGTATATGTTGTGGTACGATCGTTCCGTGCACTTCTGGGACGCGCTGCTGGCAGGGGATTTCGGCGATACATATCAGCAGTATCACCCAGGTGTGACGACGATGTGGATCGCTGGCCTTGGTCTGCGTCTATACTCGGAGGCGCGAGGCTGGTCGTCTGACGTGTTGCTGGAGCCCCCGTCAGGCATGTCCGGGCCTCAAGCTGGACCGGCACAGGCCGGCACAGTTGCGTTGGGCGTCTCTATCGCTGTATGTATCGTGTTTATCTACGTCTCGCTTGTCCGTATGACCGGTTGGCCGGTGGCGTTTTGCGCCGGATGTCTCCTGGCGTTGGACCCATTTTATCTCACCCACAGCAAGATGATCCACGTCGACGGGCTTCTGGCAAGCTTCATGCTGGTCAGCGCCTTGCTTCTGCTTGCCTACCTACGGAACGAGAGGCGGACATATCTTGTTGGCAGTGGGGTATCTGCCGGTCTGGCCTTCCTGACCAAGAGTCCAGGCCTCTTTCTGATTCCCTACGCTGCGTTTGCCCTGGCGCTGAGCTCGCTGGTAGCCGACCCCTCCAGCCCGAATCTCTCAGGCGTGCATCTCCGGGGCAAGCAGCTCTGGACGATAAGCCGCAGACTGATGATCTGGAGCCTCACAGCCTTATGCGTCTTCTTCCTCTTCTGGCCAGCTATGTGGACCGAGCCGTTGAATACGCTGTCCAGGATCGCCACGAGCATTCAGCATCACGCGACGACCCCCCATCCGGGTGTCAACTACTTTGCCGGTCGGGTGACCGAGCAACTTGGCCTCCTGTACTACATAGCAAGCTTGGCGTGGAAGACCACTGTGGTCACACTCCCAGCCACGTGTGTCGCCGTTTTACTGCTACTGCGGCGGAGATCAGGACGAGAATCTGGATTTCCGGTGTGGTATATGGTAGCGTACGCGGTCGGTTTTCTGTTGTTGATGACGCTGGGGGCCAAGAAGTGGTCGCGCTACATCCTGCCCACCTTTGTTGCGCTGGATGTTGTGGCAGCCTGGGGGTTGGTGCAGGTTGCCAACTTCATAGGAGAACAGCGCCGGCTGCGAGAATGGAGCTGGGTTCCAACGGCAGTGGTCGCCGCCGCCTTGGTTGCTCAAGCGATCTCGGTGCTGAGATACCATCCTTACTATGGCACCCACCACAACCTATTACTGGGCGGGTCTCGGGTGGCGCGACGCGTCTTACACCTGGGTGACCAGGGCGAGGGGCTGGACCTGGCGGCCCGTTTTCTCAATCGTCGCCCGGGCGCAGAGCGACTAACCGCTGGAGTGCAGGATACGGACAACGTGATGTTCCGAAGCAACTTTGTCGGTCGCGTAGAATCGATGGGACATCCTGACGTCGACTATAAGGTCTTTTCTGTCCATTACACACAGCGCAACGAAGGGGCATATCGGTGGTCGGAGGTACGAGAGGCTTACAACGAGACGAATGAGCTCGTCTGGTCTGTCTCCTTCGATGGTGTGCCATACGTCTGGGTGTCCCGGGCTTATCCGCACGATCCGCAATCATTTGATATGGATCACCCACTGAATGTAGCACTGGGAGATTCTATTCGCCTGTGGGGTTATTCATTGAGTTCAAGCGAGCTGACATCAAGTGAGACGTTGACGGTGACACTGTTCTGGCAGTCCACGGGTGTGTTATCCGCGGACTACCACGTCTTTGTGCATCTTCAGGGTGAGGACGGCGCGCTCGTGGCTCAACACGATGGTACCCCTCTCTATGGCGAAAGGCCAACCTGGGGCTGGCAGGAGGCTGAGGTGCTTCAGGACGGACACACGCTTCCGACTGATGATAGTCTACCCAACGGTAGGTATGTGCTCTCAGTAGGGATGTACGATTATCCGAGTGGTGTCCGGCTGCCAGTAGTCGAGCCTGGTGGTGAACGGCTGCCAGATGATCGAATTGTGCTTCAACAGGTGGAAATTGCCTCTTCTGAATAGAGTATTTAGTCATGTTTCTAGATTCCGATCTAAGGAGATGAGAGGGTGAGAGTACCGTTATCCTGGTTGAAAGAGTACGTGGACGTTTCGGTCCCTGTCGAGGAGCTTGCCGAGCGGCTGACGCTAGCCGGTCTCGAGGTGGAGACCATCGAGTACATCGGCTTGCCCCAGGCTGAGCTCCCCTGGGATCCAGAGAAAATCGTCGTCGGTGAGGTCCACTCCGTGCGGCCCCACCCTAACGCCGACCGGCTGGTTCTGGTCGAGGTGGCCTACGGCGGCCCGGAGACAGAGGTCGTGGTCACCGGTGCTCCGAGTCTGGTGGAGCGTGAGGGGGAGAGCGACCTGCATCTGAAAGTCGCCTTTGCCGTGGAAGGGGCCCGGCTCTACAGCGGTCACGCCGAGGGGAAAGAGGTCATGACGCTGAGAAAGGTCAAGATCCGTGGCGTTCCTTCGCGAGCGATGGTCACCTCTGAGAAGGAGTTGGGCCTTTCGGAGGCGCAGATCGATATCCTCTACCTCCCTGATGATGCACCGGTCGGCATGCCCCTCGCTGGGTACCTGGGAGATGCCGTGCTTGAGTTCGACATCAAGGGGCCGTTTGCTCATCTCAACTCTGTGCTCGGCGTTGCTCGAGAAGCGGCCGCATTGCTTGGCGTGCCACTCAAACGAGACGTGCTTGAGGCACTGGAGCAACATCCGACCGGGCTCTCTCCTGATCCCGATTTTCTGGTGCTGGAAATTGCCGATCCGGAGCTCTGTCCTCGCTACTCTGCAGCCTTCATCGAGGACGTGGAAGTGCAGCCGTCGCCCTTCTGGATGCAGGTTCGCTTACGGCGCGCAGGTGTCCGTCCGATTAACAACATCGTAGATATCACCAACTACGTGATGCTGGAGCTGGGTCAGCCGTTGCATGCCTTCGACTACGACCTTCTCCGTTCCCGACCGAATGAGGAACGTCCGGCTATCATCGTGCGGCGCGCCGAGTCTGGCGAACAGATGAGGACCCTGGATGGCAGGATGCAGACCTTCGACGAGGATATGCTGCTCATCACCGACGGGGAGGGACCGGTCGCTGTGGCAGGCGTGATGGGGGGAGAGGAAAGCGAGGTCTCTGAAGACACCACCGACGTTCTCCTGGAGTCGGCGAACTTCGACTATCTCAACGTGCGCCGCACGTCGCGAGAGCTGGGCCTGCCGACCGAGTCGAGCCAGCGCTTCGGTCGCCAGGTCGATCCGGAGCTGACGGTAAAAGCAGCGGCCCGGGCCGCCTATCTGATGGCGGACCTGGCAGGCGGGCAGGTGGCGCCCGTCCTTGGAGATCTCTATCCAGGTAAGCAACCGCAGCACCAGATCGAGTTCGATCCCCATCGCGCGGCACGCATTCTTGGCATTGAGATTCCGCTTGATGAGATCGTCCGGATCCTCTCGTCGTTAGAGTTCGGCGTGACGGAACAGGCAGGACCGGATGGGACGCTCACGGTTGCCGTGCCGTCCCATCGCCGTGACGTCAGCCGCCCTGCTGACCTGATTGAGGAGATCGGCCGCATCTGGGGCTACGATCGGTTCCCGGTGACGTTGATGCGTGACGAGCTCCCGTCACAGCGAGAGAATGCCCGCCTGGAGGGGGCCGAGCGAGTACGCGACGTGTTGACGGGCTGCGGGCTGGAGGAGGTCATCACCTACTCTTTGGTGAACCTTGAGGGAGAAGGAAAGCTCCATCCGGGAGCGACGAGGCCTGATCCCGATTCTTATCTCCATCTGCGCAATCCGCTCTCATCGGAGCAGGACACGCTGCGTCAGACCCTCCTTCCCTCGCTGCTCGATACTACCCGCCAGAATCTACGCTTCGTCGACCGGGTGGCGATCTTCGAGATAGGGCGGATCTATGTACCCGTGGAGGGAAAGACGTTGCCGGACGAGCCTCGACGATTGGGCATTGTGATAACTGGGCCCCGGGAAGAAAGATCGTGGCTTGACCATCAGGATCGCACGCAGATGGATTTCTTCGACCTCAAAGGGGTGGTGGAGGCGCTACTTAATGGGCTGGGGATCGACGGTACGTTCAGCCCCGGTGAACACGATGTCTTCCATCCGGGCCGCTCCGCTCGGGTAAGCGTCGATGGTGAGCACGTGGGCGTGATGGGGGAGCTCCACCCGCTGGTTCGGGAGGCCTTTGAGCTGCCGGAACAGCCAATCTGCGCGTTGGAGTTCGATCTGGACGCGCTGCTAGCGCCCTGGGGCGCGCCGCGGGAGATGATACCCCTCTCTGCGCACCCACCGGTCTATGAGGACTTGGCCGTGGTGGTCGATGAAGAGGTCCCTGCGGTTCGTGTTCGCAACTCGATCACGCGAGCCGGTGCTCCTCTCTTGCGCTCGGTCACCCTGTTTGACGTCTATCGGGGCACCCAGGTTGGGTCCGAGAAGAAAAGCCTGGCCTATCGTCTCACCTATCAGGCCGAGGATCGCACACTGACGGACGAAGAGGTCGCCCTGGTCCGGGAGAGGATTATCAGTAGGCTGAAAGAGGAAATTGGAGCAACGCTGAGGAGTTGATCATCTAAATAGCCGCTCGCGGGAACGGATCTCCAGGCCCCACCCGTCGTTATCCCCGGCTCCGTCCCGCTAGCGGCTACTTTCTACCGCCTAACCACTGCCCAGCAGTCTGGTGCGAAGGTTGAGCAATCCGCGAAGGGCCTTTTGTCCTGCCGATGGGTTGTCCAGTGTCTGCAGGCCGGCCTGGTAGGTAGCCAACCCTTCCTGTCGATTGCCTGACTTCCACTGTTGCACACCAAGCGCAAGCAATGTCTCTCCTCGTCGCTGACCGTCGCTCAAGTCAGCGAAGATATCCGCCGCCGCACGCAGACACTCCTTCGCTTTCTCCCGCTCTCCCTGGCTTGCGTAGAGCCCTCCCAGGTTCCCCAGCACCTGCGCTTCCCGACTGCGATCGTCCAGCGCAGCGAACCCTGCTCGTGCCTCTTCCAGGGTCGCGATGGCCTCGTCCCACTCGCGCTGCATCCGTTGGACCACGCCCAGGTTATTCAGCATCTCGGCTGCTTCGACATCGTCGCCTTTGGCGACGAACATCTCGCGAGCCTGCTCGAACCTGTCGGCTGCTTCGGGATACAGACCTTCCTGAAAGAGCCGCAGCCCTTCTTCCTTCATATCGTGTGCGGACATTACTTCATCCATTCTCGTGCCTCCCATTCACAGTCTCAGTAGGTGATCTCCAACAGCCCTTCGGCGATGGCTCGCAGTTTACTGGCTGGCATCTGGGATAGTCTCATCGCTACCTCGAGGTACTTAATATTGACGGGTTTGGCGACAAACTTCTGTACGTCCTCTGGGAGCTCGTGGAAGCGGCGATCGAGCGCCTGCTGTTGATGCCAATCTCCCACAACCCCTCCCTCCCCGTCCACGAAGTGTTCAATGGGCAGTTTCAAGTGGCTTGCAAGTAACTCCAACTCGGAAACAGGGATAGGCTTTGTGCCGTGTTCGTACTCGGAGACGCGGCTGGCGGGATGATCGAGCACCTCGGCCAGCTCCTCTTGTGTCACGTCGGCTTCTAACCGCGCTTGACGCAGGAGGACCCCCAAGATACGATGCCGTAGACCGAGCAGCGTCCGAAAGTCTCGATGGTCTCCCTCGGATTCCAGCTTCGGGTCCCTTTCCCAGAAGCGGTGGATGGGTGTGTCCAGGAAGTAGCCCAGGACTTCAAGCTCCGGCAATGAGATGGGTTTGCGCCCTTCCTCATAGGCCTCAATGGTGTCGCTGGAGACATCTAGAGCGTCCGCACATTCAGCCCTTGTCCGTCCCGCCCGCTGTCGTGCATCTCGCAGCAGCACACCGATAATGCGGTCACGGAACGTCAGCTTCTTATCAACCATAGGATCCTCCTGTAGCGGCATCGTATTTTCCGCGATTATAGCATGCCACCCTTACCCAGCAAAACGGCCAGTGTGATACACTCACCACTGGTCGTTCTTACGGCTCCGTCGTAGCCAGCCCGGCAACGAGTAAGTCGAGCGCTACTTCTGAACGTATCTCCCCGGTCTTGATCCTCACGTCAGTTTCTGAGAGGTGACGATAGACCTTCTCAAGCTGGGCGGCAGTGAAGTGAGATGCCTGGGTATGGAGCTTGCCGGCTGGAAATGGATGAATCCCGAGCGTGTTCGCCACGTCCCGGGCTGAGGCGCCTTTGGCCTTCAATTCTTTGACCTGGATCAGGAGTCGGAATTGCCGCACGATCATCCCCAATAGTCCCAAGGGATGCTCGCCCTCTTCTAATAGGCGGTGGAGTGTCTGAGCAGCGGTGCGCCCATCACGATGTCCGAGGGCATCGACGAGATCGAAGATGACCGCTTCCTGTGAGTAAGGCACCAGGATCTCCACGTCCGGCTCCTCGATGGCTCGTTCTTCAGCTGTATACGTGACTAACTTCAAGATTTCCTGATCGAGCAGCCGCAGATCAGTACCGACAACCGCGGCCAGGCGAAGGGCAGCTCGATGTTCAATCTCTCCTCCGTGCATCTCGACCCGTTTCTTGATCCATTGAGGTAGTGCCTTCGTATCTGGACGTTCAAACCGCTTAACGTACCCTTGCCGTTCTTGCTTCGCTAGCTTGACGACCGGGTGGCTGGACGGCAACGCCTTCTCCTCAACGAAGACCAGGCGCGTCGTCGGAGGTAGATTCGGGAGATAGTCGATCAATGCGTCGCGTAAGCCCTGCTTCGCCTCAGACAGGCTCTGACCCTTCCGGGAGACGAGCGTCGCGAGTAGTCCCCGGACAATGACGAGGCGCTTCTCAGCTAAGAACGGAAGGGCGTCACAGGCGTGACGGAGATCGGCCAGCGTCAGCCCCTTTCCATCCAGTACCGTGGTATTCAAATCCACAGTATCAGATGGGCCCAGTCGATGCTTGAAGCTGGTCAGGGTCTCGGAGCGCGTAAACTCGTCCTCACCGTGGAACACGTAGAAGGTAGGCTTTGTCATGTCGCCTCTGACCTGGGATGGGCTGATGAGCCTGCTCCGTTTCTATTCTGAGGATTAACCCGTGGTACGCACCTGGTGGACTACTGTGCCAGGATGTTCGTTCCTGATGATGCTCTCAATTCGTAGATCACCCATCTCGGCTTTGGTCGTCACGCGGGCCTGGAGGATCGCCCCCAATGGCCTGGATAGCATGACTCCCAAAGTCCCAACAGCCCAAGCCAGTGGCAGGCGAGATAGACGATCGAGAAGGCCCTCGCGTCGATTTCGAGAGAGACCGCCCAGCGAGATGAACGCTCCCAGTCCTGCAATGGCACCGGCCACGACGTAGTTGGAGCCGCAGTTAGGATGGATAGCCATTCCTTGTTCGCCTGCTTTAAGTCTCCGCAGTCCCTCCTGTGCAGCGTCGAGAACGTCTTTGGTGTCCACCTCGCCGTAGATGTAGAAGCCCCACAGGGAGGAGCGCCCCATCAACGCAAGGGCCTTATTGCGCTCACTGAGGATCTGTATCGTGGCGTGCTCCAGGGCATGATTGCGTCGCACACGGGCGACAGCGGGCGAATTCAGTAAAGCTGACAGCGGTCCTTGGTTCATCAGTCCTCCAACAGCTTTGAAGACCGATCGGGTTTCGACGGTTTGGCGATAACGATCAGTCTATTCCGCAGGCTACCATAGGGATGGCACGTGACGAGGGTCAGTCGCTCATCATCGGTGGGCATCACGTGACGGGCGTTCGCCAGTCGCACCTCTAACGGCTGTCCAGCCTCCGGCAGGATCAGGGTCTCGGAAACCGCATAGGTGCGGGAGATTTCTTCCGAATGGACGACAATCCTGTCGCCAGGGTGCAGCGTATAAAGATCGCGGAAGATCTCCCCGTTATTCGTATTGTGTCCATTAAGAACCACGTTGCCGCGCTCTCCGAGCTTGGCGGACGTGTCATGCCAACCAGCGGCACGCTGATCCGGGACTCCCCACCCTGCCTGCACCTTCCCTTCCACTTCCTTCGTGAATGTTGAAACAGGGACAACCGGCCCGTCCACCCTGAGGCGGGGAATGACGATACGAGTGGGCGGCGCGGCGTTCGGCTGTTCGGACTCGGGCCCGATAGAGTTCGGGGTGGCGGTAGGCGTGACAGCCGAGACAATCGTCGGGCTCGGAGACGGAGAGGGCTCAGGCGTCCGCAGGGGCACCTTGGTCCCCGTCTCTGTAGCCTTTGGTTCGTCCGAATCAGCAGCAATGACCCCCGGCGGCCGCGATGAGGATGTGACCACCGTCATAGATGGGGGGCTAGCCAGGCGCGAATGGACGTAGGGATATGCCAGGACCCCGGCCACGATAAGTAACACCGCGCCCCCTACGATCAGCAATCGTGCTACGACTCCAGTCTTATCCATCAGATTGTGGTCATGTCTCGTCGGTCATCCATAAATGCGCGTTGATTATACTTGGTGAACGACCTCAGGACAAGAAGGCCGGGTTCGGTGCTCCCCGAAGACTACCTTCCCTCACCACTAAGTCGGTGTTATAATACCGCCCAACCCAAGACCCAAGAATTTGCACGTCTTTATCAAGAATATCGAGGAGTGATACATGGAAACCTCTCAGATTCTCATTGTGCTGGCTGCCCTGGTCTTGATCCTTGCACTGGCTTGCTGCTGTTGCGCGGGTACTTTCTTTCTGCTGAGCCGTGAAAGCGGCAGTCCGTCTATTCCCGACGTCGAGGTTACAGTTCCCCGCGTCTTCGACACGCCGACTCCTGCTCCCACCCCTGCCCTTACTCGCGCGCCCACAGGAGGACTGGGAGAGGAGACTGAAGCCCTATTGGAAGATGCCGTGATTCCCGTGCGTGACCTCCACGAGTTGGCGATACGGCTGAGAGGCCTACCGCCTGATACAGAGCGGACTGTGAACGAGGGAGGCTCCCCCGACTATGAGGTTGACACCCGCCGTCTGTTTCACGCCTCCAACGTAGACACGGAGAAGCAGTTCGATCTTTACGCCACCTTGAGGTATAAGACCGAGCATGTCTATATGTGGGTTGAGGAGAACATGCAGGTTGATCAAGATGCCCTGGAGGACGCGGCCGACCGTTTCGAAGAGGAGACCTACGCCACCAATCGCGCTTTCTTCGGCTCCGAGTGGAGTCCCGGTGTCGACAACGACCCGCATTTGAGCATTCTTCACGCCACCAACCTGGGTGACAGCGTAGCCGGATACTACTCGAGCGCCGACGAGTTTGTCTCCGAAGTGCGTGAGGACTCAAACGAGATGGAGATGTTCTACATCAACATCGACAACGTAAGGGTAAATAGCGATTTCTACAATGGGGTGCTGGCTCATGAGTTTCAGCACATGATCCACTGGTACAATGACCGTAACGAAGAGACCTGGCTGAATGAGGGATTCTCCGAGTTGGCAACCTTCCTCAACGGATTCGACGTCGGGGGCTCCGACTGGCTCTATGCTGATGCGCCGGATACCCAGCTCAATTCGTGGCCCTCAGGACCTGGCGCGGCGGGTCCTAACTATGGTGCTGCCTACCTCTTCACCTCCTATTTCCTCGATCGATTCGGCTCCGACGCCACACAGTCTCTCGTAGCCCATGCTGAAAACTCATTCACCAGCGTGGAGGACGTGCTACAGGACGAGGGTAGCGACTTAGTCTATGAAGACCTATTTGCCGACTGGACCGTAGCCAATCTGATCGATGCCCCGGCCATCGAGGATGGTCGCTATGGCTACGACGATATCGACCTTCCGTCGGTCGACATTGAAACCACCTACTTTGCCAATGCCTATCCTGTCTCCGAAAGTGCGACCGTGCATCAGCACGGCACCGACTATATCGAGCTGCAGGGCAGGCAACCGCTTTCCTTCGACTTCACTGGCTCGACGCAGGTCGGCCTGGTGAGCACGACGGCCCACAGTGGGCGCTATTTCTGGTGGTCCAACCGGGGTGACGACTCGGACATGACGCTGACCCGGTCCTTCGATCTCTCGGACGTCACGGATGCCACCCTCTCCTACTGGACCTGGTACGACATCGAGAAGGACTGGGACTATGCATACGTCGAAGTCAGCACAGACGGGGGCCAGACCTGGAATATCCTCAGCGCGCCCGCCAGTGTGGACACGAATCCCAACGGCAACTCCTTCGGCTCGGCCTACACAGGGTCTAGCGGCGGGGGTGAGACGGCGCAGTGGATCCGAGAGGAAGTGGATCTCTCAGGCTACGCCGGTCAGGAGGTACAGGTTCGCTTCGAGTACATCACCGATGATGCCGTCAATCGGCCGGGGCTCGTTCTGGATGATATTAGCATCCCCCAGATTAACTACTCCACCGATTTCGAGACGGACGAAGGAGGATGGGAGTCGGCTGGCTTCATTCGCCACGCCAACGTGCTCTCTCAGCGCTGGTTGATGCAGCTGGTCACCTTTGGCCCTGAGACGACGGTTCAACGATTGGAGTTGAGCGACGACCAGACCGGCTCATGGACCGTCCCATTGGACAGGGACACCGATCGGGCGATCGTCGTGGTATCCGCCTTGGCGCCGGTGACGACGGAGTGGGGGTCCTACAGCTACGAAATCACGAGGCAATGACCCAGGCCCAAGCCTTACTCGTTGGAGTCTGTCAACTCGGCCCCGCCGATCAGTGATGGATGTTGACCAGCGTGCCCACCGAAGCCCAGTCGAACAGCCACTTCGCCTCCTCGGTAGGCAAGTTGATGCACCCGTGGCTCATAGGATGGCCGAAGTTGCTGTGCCAGTACGTGCCGTGGAGCCCGTAGCCTTTGTAGAAGTACATCGTGTAGGGCACGTCTCTGAGGTAGTAGTCAGGCCCTCTCATATCGTCTCTTAGCAGCTTGACGTATATGTGGTACTTGCCGACCGGCGTGGGGGTGCGCGGTAAACCGGTAGACACCGGGGTGGTGCGCACAGGCGTCTGCCCTTCGTAGGCCGTGAGTGTCTGCCGGTCCAGATCTACGTCGATCCAGTGGACATTGCCGGCGACAGATGAGCGTGCCGGAGACATCTCGCCAGGGGTTGGCGATGGCGCGGCTTCCGTAGGACGCGGCGTGACTGTCGGTGGTGGTGTCGGAGTGGGAGTGGGAGTGGGAGAAGGAGTGGGGGTCGGGATCGGCGTCTGGGTGTCCGTTGGCACAGCCGTGTCGAGGGGGGTGCTGGTTGGGGAGGGGATTGCCGTCCCCGTCGGCGAGGGAACCGGCGTAGCGGTCTCCCCAGGAGTTGGGCAGGGTGTGGCCGCCAACGCGGCGATCGCAGATGAGCTCTGGGGCGCATACCATAGGAGCACCAAAAGCATCCCTGCGATGAAAGCACCCACGGAGCCGAAGGCGGCGACCGGGACGAGGCGGCGCCAGCCTTTCCTTGCCTCAGGCTGAGGGGGCTCCTGAGAGCTCGACTCTTGTGGAGCAGAGTCTATGCGCGATTGAGCCCATTGGCGTGCTGCTCGAGCACGAGCGTTGTCAGGATCAAGGTCCAGCGCTCGATTGGCATAGGCCAGGCCAGCGCGAGGGTTGTCGCTCAGCCAGGCGGTCCACAGTAGGGCCGCCACGTTTGTCGGATCCCGGTTCAAGACGGCCCGAAACGCCCGGCGGGCTTCGGCCTTCCGCCCGTCCTTCGCTGCGGCCTTACCTTGTCGTAAAAGCGTATCGAGGTGCTGGTCCATGATTGTTCGTTGAGTGGAGAACGGCGCTCCAGCCGGCTGAATGCTCGATTGCGGCCAGTGTATCATCAGAAAAGCATGTTGTCAATGGGTCTCGTCAGTGGGGGTGCGCTAACGAGTTGTCGCAGAAGAGGAAAAGATGAGGAGATCTCCCTTTGTCCCTATAATGAGGGACAACGTTCAGGCGAGAACTGAAAGGAGATCTCCTATGAGCAAGAATACCATGGACGAGCTGAATGCGCTAACCGATGAGCTGAGCGACGTTCTTGAGGGGGCTGTTGAAGAAGCTCTGCCCCTTGTCGAGCAAGAAGACACGGACCTGCGAAATTTGGAGAAAGCGACGAGAGCGGTGATGATGCGAGTGGGTAGGCGGTTTCTGGAGTTGTTGGTTGAAGGGAGTCGGCCTGATGAGAAAGAGGAGACGGTGCCGTGTCGATGTGGAGGAACAGCAGAATTTGAGCGGAATCGGGCGGGCACTGTCATCACGACCTTTGACCAGATCGAGTTCATCCGGGGGTACTATCTCTGTCCCGAGTGTCACGAAGGGACGTACCCTCTCGATGAGCGCTTAGGGCTGTGTGCAGGCGGGCTGAGTGCGGCTCTGCAAGAAACCGTCGCACTGATAGGCATCCACGTCCCCTTTGAGGTGTCGAGTGAGTTGTTGGAACGGTTGACTCAGGTGTCGATCAGCGACAATGGGGTACGTGAATCTACGGAGTGCATTGGGCAAGAGCGGCTGGAAGCAGAACAGGCCCTGGTGGACGCAGCGTGGGATCCAGATCGCTTTGAGCTACCCGAGGGTCCTGAGGAGCCACCAGAACGTCTCTACGGCTCGATCGATGGGACCTCTGTACGGACAGAAGAGGGATGGCGAGAGGCCAAGCTGGGCAGTTGGTACACGACGGACAAGCCGCCTGAGAGGGAGCCTCTGGAGGAGTGGACGCCTCGAGCAGAGGATATCAGCTACTACGGAGACATCAAGGAAGCAGAGAAATTTGGCCGTTTGGTGTACCTCAAAGGGCGACAGCAGGGGGTGCACGAAGCGGAGGAGATCGTCTTCGTCGCCGACGGAGCGAAATGGATCTGGAACGTGGTTGAGGAGCACTTCCCCGACGCCGTACAGATCGTCGACTGGTACCATGCGGCTGAGCATATCTGGGAGGTAGCTAACACCGTCTATGGTGAGGGGAGTGACGCGGCTCAGGAGTGGGCGGAGGAACAACTTGATGGGCTGTGGGAAGGAGACCTCACGCACGTCCTCCAAGCTCTCCGTGCTCAGCTGAACTCAGACCTGGAGGAGGATCCCGCACGACAGGCGATCACCTATTTCGAGAACAATCGGCACCGCATGCGCTATCCTGAGTTCCGAGCTCAAGGCTATCAGATCGGAAGTGGGACGATCGAGAGTGGCTGCAAGCGCGTGATCGGGGCGCGGTTGAAGCAGGCGGGGATGACGTGGACGCTGGAGGGAGCACGACAGATGATCAAAGCGCGAAGCACGTATCTCAGTGACGAGTGGAATGCATTCTGCAACCAACGCCAGCCGCCGCGACGAACCTACTCCCGCTGCGTTGCGTGACAACTCGTTAGTGCACCCCGTCAGTGGCCCATGCCCGGAAAGTCTACGGTGAGTTTCTAGGCGAGTTTCTAGACTCCAAGAGCATAAGGTCAACACGCAGAGATGTCGGGTGAGCCTTTCGTTTTGCTGGCTTGCCACCTCCCCTCGGCGCACCGACCGTTGACCGGACTCGGTGAGCTCCCTTGACTGCCCGTGATCAAGAAAGGAACACACATGTCGCATGCTCCTGTTGAATCTACGGCCCCTGGGAAAGTCATCCTTTTTGGTGAGCATGCTGTCGTCTATGGAGAACCGGCCATTGCTGTCCCCGTCTCGCAGGTAGAGGCTGGAGCGACTGTCGAGCCTGCACCATCGGGCAGCGGGCTGACGCTGGTCGCTGCGGATCTAGAACAGCGGTTTACGCTGGCCGAAGCGCCACCTCGGGACCCGCTGGCGCTCGCGGCGCGTCTCACGCTGGATCGTCTGTCCGCCCCTGCCCCCGACGCTACAATCGTCATTCGATCCTCGATCCCGATCGCGAGCGGGTTGGGAAGCGGAGCCGCCGTCTCGACGGCCATAGTGCGGGCGCTGGCAGAGTTCATAGGCCGTCCCCTCTCTCCGGCCCAGGTGAGCGAGCTGGTCTTTGAGGTAGAGAAGATTCACCACGGGACCCCCAGCGGGATCGACAACACGGTCATCGCGTACGAGCGGCCGGTCTACTTCATCTGCACAGAAGCGTCTGGTCCCCACTTGGTATCTGTTGGTGCTCCCTTCACCCTGGTGATCGCGGACACAGGGCTTCCGAGCCCAACCAAACGCCTCGTGAGCCGTGTGCGCGCGGGATGGAAACGGGATCGGGCGCGCTACGAGGCGCTCTTCGAGGACATTGGGGAGATTGCCAGGGAAGCTTATCGGAAAATTGAGACGGGCGATGTCGAAGGTCTGGGTCCCCTGATGGACAAGAACCACGCCTTACTTATCCAGCTGGGGGTCTCGTCCCCCACGCTGGACAGGTTGGTCGACGCCGCGCGGGAGGCCGGAGCGTTAGGGGCGAAGCTTTCGGGGGCCGGCCAGGGAGGGAATATGCTTGCGCTGGTAGACGTGGAAGATGCTCAGAACGCAACTGAGGTGTTAAAGGAAGCAGGTGCGGCGCACGTGATCCGCACGACTGTGGCGTGACGGCACGTTGCGAGGGGCTCGTCTCCTGTTACAACTCTTGGAAGCGTACCTCCAATTCCTCCAACAACTCCGCCGCTTCCACGAGTTTGTCGAGCGGATTCTCTTTGCCGGTGAAGTATCGGTAGTCGCACGGCATCACGTCCAGCGTGTCGACCAGGTCTCTGTGCCGATCCCTTACGGCTCCGTCGCTAATGCCGTAGAACTCGGCAATCTTGTATCGTTTCACCGGGCGTAGATTGACCTTGCGCACAATATAATCGAGCGCTGCTGCCCAGGTCTCTGCCTTACGGATGATTAGGCGTTCCCGGCCCAAGGCGATCCGATACTCCAGCCACATCTGGAGAGCGGCACCAATCTCCTCGACTGGCATCCCAGCCTGTGTCATTCTGTCAGTGACCATTTCTTCCACTTCATCCATTCCGCTGGAAAAGAGCAGCTCAAAGCGCTCGGTGAGGTTTGTGTCGGGTTCCAATCTGATGAACTCCGCCAGAACTCGAAGCGCCTGGTCGTAATCCCCGCTCCGCGCCAGCGCCTGAGCCAGATCTAGCTGATAGTCTGCGTTCTCCGGGTCGAGGTCAGCAGCAGCCCGGAGCTCCTTGACCGCCTGATCAACGTCCCACTGCTCGTAAGCTTGGACGCCGGTTTTGTGGTGTCCCACTGCCTTGCGGCGCTCTCTCTTCGTGGTTTTCTTCTTAGCCATGCAATACGCTCCCTGTCAGGGCCTTTCTCTGAGGAACTTGCGGGGCAACTCCGTCTCAATTCAGCGACAACCGATTATAGCATAGGCGAGTGAAATGGACAAAGCTCTCCGATCGTACAACTGGAGCCGTTCTCGACTCTCCTACCTGCACGACAGAGAGTTGATGAGTTGCTCCAAGAATGCCGATTGCTCCTTGAGATACCGGCTTTGAGCATTCTCAGCTTGCTTAAGAACGCAGTTGGGGCGTTCTTTGAGACGTACACTTTTGCAAACATCTGGCCCGTGCTATAATTCTCTCCTGCACCCAAGCCGAGGGTGCAGCCGCAAGTGCCTAGAAAGCTGCTGCACACCGTATGCGCGTCTACCTCGACAATATAGGCTGCCGGCTCAATTGGAGCGAGATAGAAATGCTGGCCCGACAATTCGTGGCCGCCGGCCATCCTGTCGTAGCGACGCCGCTGGAAGCCGACGTCATCCTCGTCAATACCTGCGCCGTCACCGCTCAGGCCGAGCGCAAGACTCGCCACGAGCTTCGCTCCCTGCATCGCGAGAACCCCGATGCTCAGATTGCGGTCCTCGGCTGCTTTCCTACGCTGCGGTCGGAGATGTCCCGGGACTTCCCGGGTGTTTCGTGGGTCATCCCTAACGCTGACAAGGCGCGTACGGTAGACCTGTTGACTGCCGAGCCATTGTCGCCGTCGCTGTGGCGGGAGCCTACGGAGGAAGCTGAGATGCTTCGCACCCGGGCTTTCGTCAAAGTGCAGGACGGATGCGACAATCACTGTACGTACTGCATCATCGCGTCGCTTCGCGGGTCCTCGCGCAGCCGACCCCTGGCTGATGTCGTAGCGGAGGTGCGGACCCTCGTCGAGGAGGCCGATTGTCAGGAGGCCGTCCTTACGGGCGCGAGCCTCGGTGCTTATGGCCGCGATCTGGAGCCGGACGTCAGTCTGCGGACGCTGATTGAGACCCTTCTGGCTGACAGCGACATTCCCCGATTGCGCATCTCTTCATTGGAGCCATGGGACATCGACGAGACGTTCTTCGAGTTGTGGGACGATCCTCGTCTATGTCGTCAGATTCACCTCCCACTTCAGGCTGGCTCCGACGTGACCCTGCACCGCATGGGCCGCCCCATCACCCTAGGTAAGTTCAGGCGGCTGGTAAGGGCTGCCCGAGCCGCCATCCCCGATCTGGCCGTAACCACGGATGTGCTGGTTGGTTTCCCCGGCGAGGATGAGCATGCGTTTCGCCAGAGCTATGCCTTCGTGGAACAGCTGGCATTCGCGAAGCTACACGTCTTTCCTTACTCCCCTCGTCCTGGCACACCAGCAACGAGGCTGCCGCATCAAGTACCAGGCCATGTGCGGGAAGAGCGGGCGCGCCAGATGCGGGAGCTCGGCGCTGAGCAGAGACATCGCTTTAGGAAGCGATTTCTGGGGCGAGACCTGGAGGTGCTGTGGGAGAAACGACGTCGCGATGGGAGATGGACTGGCTGGACAGATAACTACATTCGGGTAGTGGCGTCCGAAGAGGCGGATCTGTGCAATCAGATCACCCCCGCCCGCTTGGTGGCTTTGGAGAACGGCTATGTAAAGGGAGAAGCGCTGAAATGAGAGACTGCACCTTCTGCCGCATCGCAAGCGGAGACGAAGCAGCCCCCATCGTCTACCAGGACGAGGACGTGACCGCCTTTCACGATCGCAACCCTCAGGCACCCACCCACGTCCTTATCATCCCCAACGAGCACATCGAGAGCGTGAATCAGGTCACCGCCGAGGATGCGGAACTTCTTGGCAAGTTATTCATCGTAGCTCGTCAGGTGGCAGAAGAGGAAGAGGTTACGGGCGGCTATCGGCTGGTGGTCAACACCGGCTCCCGGGCTGGGCAGTCTGTGTTCCACCTCCATATGCATCTGCTGGGTGGACGCCCATTGAGCTGGCCGCCAGGGTAGCCGAGAGAAAGAACCACAGGAATCTCGGTCACGTTTCCTGTGCCAGTCCTTAGCTGTTTCACGCTCGTAGTGCTAGATCACGTCCAATGAGGAGATGTAAGTGACTACCAAAGTCTATGACGCCGTCATTATCGGTGCCGGGAGCGTCGGACTTCCAACCGCCTTCTTCCTGGCTCAGGCCGGGCTCGAACCGTTGGTGATCGATCAGTTCGCCAGCCCCGGCCAGGGGTCCAACAAGGCTGCCATCGGCGGGATTCGCGCCACCCACTCCGCCCCATCGAAGATCCGTTTATGCCTCGAATCCCTCGACGTCTTCTCCACGTGGGAGGAGAGATATGGGGACGACATCGAATGGCATCGAGGCGGATACTCTTTCGTGGCCTATCGCGAGAGGGAGGAGCAAGCTTTGAGGGATCTTCTCGACATCCAGCAGAACTTTGGACTGAATATCCATTGGCTGGACAAGGACGAGTTGCTGGAGGTGATCCCCGATCTGAACCCGAAGAATCTCGTTGGAGGTACCTATTCTCCGGACGATGGATCCGCTTCACCGCTGCTGAGCGCCCACGCCTTCTACACCAGGGCAGAGGAGCGAGGGGCCCGTTTCCACTTCAGAGAGCGAGTTACAGGCATCATCACCCGTCGCGGAAAGGTGGTTGGCGTCCGCACGGATAAAGGTGGCTACGCGACCGAGACGGTGATCAACGCGGCGGGCCCCTGGGCACGGAAAGCGGCTCAGATGGGAGGGCTTGACGTACCGGTGACGCCTGATAGTCACGAGGCCGGGGTCACGGAGCCGGTTGAATGGTTTGTGGAGCCGATGATCGTGGATCTGCGCCCGACCGAAGGATCCAAGAATTACTATTTCTATCAGCATGGGACTGGATCCCTCATCTTCTGCATCACGCCAGAGCCCCCGATCGTAGGAACCGATCGTCGGGAGACCTCTGAGTTTCTTCCAATGATCGCTCCCCGCATGGTGGGACTCATGCCCAAGTTGTCCAACATTCGCGTGCGTCGCACCTGGCGCGGTCTCTATCCGATGACTCCGGACGGGTTCCCCATCATCGGACGTTCGAAGGACTTGAAAGGGTACACCTTTGCGGTTGGTATGTGCGGGCAGGGGTTCATGCTGGGGCCAGGCGTTGGGTCGTTGCTATCCAGATTGGTCCAGGAGGAGCTGACGGTAGAGGATCGGGAGACGTTAGAGGATCTGAGTCCCGATCGGGAGTTCGGCGGAGAGGAGAAGCTGAAATAGCCGCCAGGGGGCAGACGCATAGACCGTGGACGGTCGATTCCTTCACTGAGCTCTCGGATTCGCTCGTGAGCGCCCCAAACAGGGAGGTTGTACGATAGGCATAGGAAGACCCTCTACTTGACGCCCCTACATTTGGCGCATATAATCCTACGTGGTTTTGCCTATCCCCGCCCGTCCGAGCCGTCTGCGCAACAGTACGACAGCTAATAAGGAGAAGAAGAGCCTATGGCGATGCTAGAAGTCGAGGATATTCGCACCTACTACGGCGACATGCAGGCCCTATTCGGGATCTCCCTTTCTGTGGACAAGGGCGAGATCGTGACCATGATCGGTGCCAATGGGGCCGGCAAGACCACGACGCTGAAGAGTATCAGCGGCCTTCTCTCCCCCAGATCGGGACGCGTGGTCTACGACGGCAGGGAGATCCAGGGCACGTCCGCGCACAAGCTTGTGACTCAGGGGCTTGTCCTCGTCCCCGACGGTCACCAGGTGTTTCCCACCCTCACGGTGGTGGAGAACCTGAAGATGGGAGCGATCACCCGTAAAGACCAGAAGGCCGTCCAGGAAGACCTGGAATGGGTCTACTCCGTTTTTCCCCGCCTTGAGGAGCGAACCACCCAGATTTCCGGTACCCTCAGCGGTGGAGAGCGTCAGATGCTCTCGATTGCCAGAGCTCTGATGGCCGACGTCGACCTCCTTCTTCTCGACGAGCCCTCGATGGGCCTCGCTCCCTTTCTTGTGCAGGAGATTTTTGAGGTAATCCGCAAGCTGAACGAAGAAGGAATGACCATTTTGATCGTCGAACAGAACGCGAGAATGGCCTTCTCCGTGGCTGAGCGGGGTTACGTGATCGAGGCAGGCCACGTGGTGTTGGAGGGGTCGGTCGAGGACTTGAAGACAAATCCTCAGGTGAAGACTGCCTACCTGGGTGGAGAATAGGTCGATACCCGATTCTAGCGCTCGATGAATTTTCTAATCTGTTATCTTCCACCGTGACAAAGCCTGCGAAATCTGGCAACAGGAAGGAGGTGGTATTGGAGGTTAAACACCGCAGTCGTAGTCTTTCCGTTTCACGTCAGTAACCAGGACACTATGGGTCCTGGTGCAAGAATACTTAAGAGGAGGTAGGAAGTGAAGAAGCTGCATAAGCTCGTGACT
>Ga0207752_1000161_pt1 | contig 30926 bp, 30 predicted proteins | sample Pon2CUnioCityCA_6_FD_187272 | JGI IMG/M metagenome (GOLD analysis project Ga0207752, IMG submission 187272) | Marine sediment microbial community from Union City, CA, USA - Pond 2C Sediment 2 (SPAdes) | ecosystem: Environmental > Aquatic > Marine > Intertidal zone > Salt pond sediment ... | reverse complement strand
CGGCACCCGCCGGCACTACCGCGCCGGTGGTGATGCGCACCGCCTCGCCCGGCTGCAACTCGCCGGCAAAGGGGTGGCCGGCCAGCGATTTGCCAACCACGCGCAGCTCGATCGAGCCATCGCCAGTCGCCGGCAGATCGGCGCTGCGCAGCGCGTAGCCATCCATCGCCGAGCAGCAGTGCGGCGGCACGTCGATCGGCGCGTGCTGGTCTTCGGCGAGCACCCGGTCGAGCGCCTCGGCGATGGTCACGCGCGCCACCGCGGTGCGCCGCACGACCTGCTCCAGCACCCGCTGGCGGGCCTCGGCGACGGTCAGCGAATCGGGATCGAAATCGCTCATGCAGCTGGCGCTGGCGGCTGTGGCGTCGCTGCCGTTTCCGTTGTCGCCTTCGCTGCTGCCAGCGCTGCTGGCGCCGTCGATCAGCGCGACGACGAAATCGGCGATGGCCGCCGGATCGTTGAGATCGAGCAGTGCCGGCGGCTGCGGCGCCCCGGCCGGTAGTGGCGCATCGCAGGCGACGGCGGCGATGCGCGCGTCCTGCGGATAGAGCAGCGGTCGGCCGAGGGACGGGCGATGCAGCTCGATTTTGCTGATCTCGGCGCTTTTGAAGCCTTCCACCAGCACCAGATCCAGGTCGCTCGGGTCGAGCCGCGCCAGCTCCGCGACCAGCTCCGGCTCGCGTGCTTCGCGGCGTTCGGCGAACATCGCCCAGCGCCGCGCCGAGGCCACCAGCACGCGCTCGGCGCCGGCGCAGCGCAGGCGGTGGCTGTCCTTGCCGGGGCGATCGAATTCGACCGCGTGATGGGCGTGTTTGACCACCGCCACGCGCAGGCCGCGCGCCGCCAGCAATGGGATCAGTGCGCTGATCAGGGTAGTCTTGCCGGTGCCGCTCCAGGCGGCGAATCCGATCAGCGGGAGGGACGATTCGATCATGCGTGCAATGGGTCCGGGAGTGGTGGCGGCAGCGGCCGCAGCTGCGCTGGCGGCGGCTGTGGCCGGCGCATTCTATGCCATCCGCCGCGCCGCTGAATACCTCGCAGGGATGCCGCGCCGACGCCTGCGCGGCGCGCGGTGCGCGGCGCCGTGACAGCGGCCGATGCGGCGCTGGTCGAGCGCTTCTGCGATGCCCTGTGGGTGGAGCGCGGCCTGTCGGCCAACACCCTCGCCGCCTACGCCAGCGACCTGCACGGCTTCGCCCGCTGGCTGGGCGAGGCCTCACCGGGCGATGAGGCGCGCCTGAGTGCGGCCGGCGCCGCGGACATACAAGCATATCTCGCTGCGCTGATCGCCACCGGGCGCAAGCCGCGCAGCACCGCGCGGCTGCTCTCCAGCCTGCGCCGCTTCTACGCCTGGCTGCTGCGCGAGGGGCTGCGCCGCGACGACCCGGCGTCGCTGATCGACGCGCCGCGCATCGGCCGGCCGCTGCCCGGGTCGCTCTCGGAGGCGGACGTCGAGCGCCTGCTGGCGGCGCCGGATGTCGGCACCACGCTGGGTCTGCGCGACCGGGCAATGCTCGAAATGCTCTACGCCTGCGGCCTGCGGGTCTCCGAGCTGGTCGCTCTGAGCCTGGCCCAGGTGGGCCTGCGCCAGGGTGTGCTGCGGGTCTTCGGCAAGGGCGGCAAGGAGCGCCTGCTGCCGGTGGGCGAGGAGGCTTGCGAGTGGCTGGCGCGCTACCTCGACGAGGCCCGCCCGCAGCTGCTGGCCGGGGTCGAGGGCAGCGATGCGGTGTTCGTCACCCGCCGCGGCGGGCCGATGACGCGGGTCAACTTCTGGTATCGCATCAAGGATTACGCCCGCCGCGCGCAGATCGCCGCGGCGCTCTCGCCGCACACCCTGCGACACGCCTTCGCCACCCATCTGGTCAACCACGACGCCGACCTGCGGGTGGTGCAGATGCTGCTCGGCCACAGCGATCTGTCGACCACGCAGATCTACACCCACGTCGCTCGCGAGCGCCTGCAGGCGCTGCACGCCGAGCACCATCCGCGCGGCTGAACGGCGCGCGACGCTGGTGTCAATCTGTCGAAACGGCGATGGTGTCAGCGGCGCATTCGTGGACAATGCCGCTACGGCGGCGGCACTTGCGGGCCGCTGGCGGCCGCTGTGCGATGCGCTGGAATTATTCGCCGCGCCGCTTGTCCGACTTCAACCGCGCAGCCTTTGCGCCGCCGCCCGTTTCGCCGCGCGGCTACCGATCAATCAGCCACGCTCAACCAGCTACGCCCGATAGCTACGGATTTGCCGATGAAAGCCCCGATATCTCTCGCTGCTGTACTTGCCCTGCTCGGCGCCCTGTTCGCCGCCCCCCAGCTGGCCGCCGAGGAGGCGGACAGTGAGCAGGTCGCCGCGCTGCGCGCCAAGCTCGAGCGCGATATGCCCCAGCTGCCCATCACCAGTATCAGCGAGAGCCCGCTGCCGGGTGTGCTGGAGCTGATCTCCGGCGCGCGCGTGCTGTACCTCACACCGGATGCGAAATACATGATCGACGGCAGCATCATCGATCTGGACAGCCGCGAGAACCTCACCGCGCAGACCCGCGGCCGCGTCCAGTACGCCGCCATCGAGGCCGTCGGTGAGGAAAACATGCTGATTTTCCGCCCGGAGGACGGCGGCAGCGGGCGCAGCATCACCGTCTTCACCGACACCAACTGCGGCTTCTGCCAGAAGCTGCACCGCGAGATCGACAGCCTGCTGGAGGCCGGCATCAGCGTGCGCTACCTGATGGTGCCGCTGCGCGGCTCGCGCGCGGTGATGGAGTCCGTTTGGTGTGCCGACGATCCGCAGCAGGCGATGACCGATGCCAAGGCCGGTCGCGATGTGCCCGAGCGTAGCTGCGACAACCCCATCGACCAGCACGTGGCCCTGTCGCGTGAAGTCGGCTTGCGCGGCACGCCGTTGATTTTCGTTGACGACGGCAGCTCGATCCCCGGCTACCGCCCGGCGCAGGATCTGATCAAGGCCGTCACCGGCGGCGAGCCCCTGGCACTCAAGTAGTCGCCCCGCCGCGCGCTGGTTGCTGCTGACCGGGGCGCCGCCCAGGGGGGCTGACCCGGTCGCGGTCACCGGTCGCTGCCAAGGGGGGCGCTACCAGGGGTGGCGCTCGGCTTGCGCCTCCATTCCGACTGCCATATCGCCGGGGTTTACAGCCCCGGCCTTTTCCTGCCTGCCGGTATGATGCCGCGCTGCGCGAATCGCAGAGCGGCCGGCTTCCTGTGATAATATGTGCCGTTTTTATCCGGTCTTACCCTCAACGTCGGGAATCTCCGCCAGATGAGCGAATTCGCGAAAGAAGTCCTGCCCGTCAATCTCGAAGACGAGATGCGTCGGTCCTACCTCGATTACGCCATGAGCGTGATCGTCGGCCGCGCCCTGCCGGACGTGCGCGACGGCCTCAAGCCGGTGCACCGCCGCGTGCTCTACGCCATGCACGAGCAGGGCAACGACTGGAACAAGTCGTACAAGAAATCGGCGCGCATCGTCGGTGACGTGATGGGTAAGTACCACCCACACGGTGATTCGGCGATCTACGACACCATGGTGCGCATGGCGCAGCCCTTTTCCATGCGCTACCTGCTGGTGGACGGGCAGGGCAACTTCGGTTCGGTGGACGGCGACGCCCCGGCGGCGATGCGCTACACCGAGGTGCGCATGGCCAGGCTGGCCCATCAGCTGCTGGCCGATATCGAAAAGCAGACCGTCGACTTTCAGGAAAACTACGACGGCTCCGAGAGCGAGCCGACGGTGCTGCCGACGCGGGTGCCGAACCTGCTGGTCAACGGCTCCACCGGCATCGCCGTGGGTATGGCGACCAACATCCCGCCGCACAATCTCGGCGAAGTGGTCGCCGCGACCATCGCCCTGCTCGACGACCCGTCGCTGGACATCAACCAGCTGATGGAATACCTGCCCGGCCCGGATTTCCCCACCGCCGGCATCATCAACGGCGTGCGCGGTGTGCGCGAGGCCTATCGCACCGGCCGCGGCCGCGTCCACGTGCGTGCGCGCTGCGAGTTTGAGGAGTACGACAAGGGTCGCCGCGAGCGCATCGTGGTCACCGAGCTGCCCTATCAGGTCAACAAGGCGCGGCTGCTGGAGAAGATCGCCACGCTGGTCAAGGAAAAGCGCATCGAGGGCATCAGCGAGCTGCGCGACGAATCCGACAAGGACGGCATGCGCATGGTCATCGAGCTGCGTCGCGGCGAGGTGCCGGACGTGGTGCTCAACAACCTCTATCAGCAGACGCAGATGCAGACGGTGTTCGGCATCAATATGGTCGCCCTCTCCGGCGGTCAGCCGCAGCTGATGAATCTCAAGGATATCCTCGAAGCGTTCATCCGCCATCGCCGTGAGGTGGTCACCCGGCGCACCGTCTTCGAGCTGCGCAAGGCCCGCGAGCGCGGCCACGTGCTGGAGGGGCTGGCGGTGGCGCTGGCCAACATCGACCCGGTGATCCAGCTGATCAAGGAATCGTCCAACCCCGCCGAGGCACGCGCCGGACTGGTCGCTCGCGCCTGGGCGCCGGGCATGGTCAGCGGCATGCTGGAGCGCGCCGGCGCCGAGGCCTCGCGCCCCGACGGCCTGGAGGCGCGCTGCGGCCTGCACGACGACGGCTACCACCTCTCCGAGGCGCAGGCACAGGCGATCCTCGAACTGCGCCTGCACCGCCTCACCGGTCTGGAGCAGGACAAAATCCTCGCCGAGTACGAGGAAATTCTGCTCAAGATCGCCGAGTTGATCGAAATCCTCGAAAACCCCGATCGCCTGCGCGCGGTGGTGCGCGAGGAGCTGGAGCTGATCACCGAGACTTTCGGCGACCAGCGCCGCACCGAGATCCTGACCGATTTTTCCGATCTCACCGTCGAGGATCTGATCACCGAGGAAGACGTGGTCGTGACCCTCTCCCACGCCGGTTACGCCAAGGCTCAGCCGCTCTCCGATTACGCCACCCAGCGCCGCGGCGGGCGCGGCAAATCGGCCACGGCGATGAAACAGGAAGACTTCATCGACAAGCTGTTCGTCGCCAGCACCCACGACACCCTGCTGTGTTTCACCAGCCACGGTCGGGTGTTCTGGAAGAAGGTCTACGAGCTGCCGCTGGCCTCGCGCGGCTCGCGCGGGCGGCCGATCGTCAACCTGCTGCCGCTGCAGCCGGATGAGCGCATCAACGCGGTGCTGCCGGTGCGCGAATTCCCCGAGGACCGCTTCGTGTTCTTCGCCACGCGCAAGGGCGTGGTCAAAAAGACCCCGCTGTCGGATTTCTCCCGGCCGCGCTCGATCGGCATCATCGCCATCGACCTGCGCGTCGATGACTATCTGGTCGATGTGGCGCTGACCGATGGCGGCAGCGACATCCTGCTGTTCTCCTCCGGCGGGCGCACGGTGCGCTTTGACGAGGGCGAGGTGCGCAAAATGGGTCGCGCCGCTGCCGGCGTGCGCGGCATCCGCATGCCCGAGGACGGCGAGGTCGTGGCGCTGATCGCACACAACCCGGCGGTGGACAGCGCTGGCGACATCCTCACCGCCACCGAGCACGGCTACGGCAAGCGCACCGCCATCGACGAGTACCCGCGCAAGGGTCGCGGCATCCAGGGTGTTATCGACATCAAAACCAGCGCCCGCAACGGCGGCGTAGTCGGTGCCGTGCAGGTGGTCGACGACGACGAAATCATGCTCATCTCCAACGGTGGCACGCTGGTGCGCACCGCGGTCGCCGAAGTCTCCCAGCTGGGCCGCAACACCCAGGGCGTGCGCCTGATCCGGCTGGTCGAGGGCGAGCAGCTGGTCGAGGTGGAGCGCGTCGCGGCGCTCGATGGCGAAGACGCCGTCGAGCTGCCCGGTGGCGATTCGGGCGCGGCGCCGGCGGCGCATTCCGCGACCGATCCGGGGGGCGACTCCGGAGACCGGCCCGGGGATGACCCGGCGGGTGACGGCGGAGACGCCTGATGGCGCGCGTGTTCAACTTCAGCGCCGGCCCGGCGACGCTGCCCGAGACGGTCCTGGAGCGCGCCCGCGACGAGCTGCTGGATTTTCGCGGCTGCGGCGCTTCGGTGATGGAGATCAGCCACCGCGGCGAGCTGTTCATGGCGGTGGCGGCGCAGGCCGAGGCCGATCTGCGCGCGCTGCTCGGCGTGCCGGACAACTACCGCGTGCTGTTTCTGCAGGGCGGCGCCCGCCAGCAGTTCGCGCTGGTCCCCATGAACCTGCTGCGCGGCCGCGAGCGCGCCTGCTATCTGGATACCGGCCACTGGTCATCGCAGGCCATCGAGATGGCGCGCCACTACTGCGAGCCGCTGCTGGTGGCCAGCGGCAGCCAATCCGGCTACACCGCACTGCCGCCGCGCGACAGCTGGCGCATCGACGCCGATGCCGCCTATTTTCACTACGCCAGCAACGAAACCATCGGTGGCCTGCAGCTGCACCAGCCGCCCGAAGTCGGCGATCTGCCGCTGGTCGCCGACATGTCCTCGGATATCCTCTCCAAACCCATCGATGTGTCGCGCTTCGGCTTGATCTACGCCGGCGCACAGAAGAACATCGGCCCCGCCGGGCTGGCGCTGGTGATCGTGCGCGAGGATCTGCTCGGCGCGCCGCTGCCGGGCACGCCGAATATTTTCGATTACGCCCGCCAGGCAGCCAGGGATTCGATGCTCAACACCCCGCCGACCTTTGCCTGGTACCTGGCCGGGCGGGTCTTTCAGTGGCTGCTGGAGCAGGGCGGGCTGGCGGCCATCGAGCGCATCAACCGGCGCAAGGCGGACAAGCTCTACGCCGCCATCGACGGGAGCGATTTCTACCACAATCCGGTCGATCCGGCCTGCCGCTCGCGGATGAACGTGCCGTTCACTCTGGCGCGTCCGGAGCTGGACGCGCGCTTCCTCGCCGAGGCCGAGAGCGCTGGTCTGGTCGCGCTCAAGGGCCACGCCGCGGCGGGCGGGATGCGCGCCAGCATTTACAACGCGATGCCTGAGGAGGGCGTCGATGCACTGGTCGGATTCATGGCCGAGTTCGAGCGCCGCCACGCCTGAAGTGCGGCACAGAGACAGCGATGGCGAATAGAGAAGAAGAACAGCTCAAGGCGATCCGCAACGAGATCGACGACATCGACCGGCAGATCCAGAGCCTGATCAGCCGCCGCGCGCGCTGCGCCCAGCGGGTCGCCGAGGTCAAGCTGGCGCACGATGACAACGCCGTGTTCTACCGCCCGGAGCGCGAGGCGCAGGTGCTGCGCGAGATCATGTCGCGCAACGAGGGGCCGCTGCCGAAGGCGGCGATGGCGACCCTGTTTCGCGAGATCATGTCCGCCTGTCTGGCGCTGGAGAAACCGCTGCGGGTGGCCTATCTCGGCCCGCAGGGCACCTTCACCCAATCCGCGGTGCAAAAGCACTTTGGCCACGGCGCCGTGCAGGCGCCGCTGGGAGCCATCGACGAGGTCTTCCGCGAGGTCGAATCCGGCCAGGCGCAGTACGGCGTGGTGCCGGTGGAAAACTCCACCGAGGGCGTGGTCAATCACACCCTCGACATGTTCATCCGCTCGCCGCTGAAGATCTGCGGCGAGGTGGTCGTGCGCATCCACCACAACCTGCTCGGCGACGCCCGCCAGCTGGATGACATCGAGCGCGTCTTCGCCCACCCGCAGGCGCTGGCGCAGTGCCGCAACTGGCTCGATCACAACCTGCCGCGGGCGCAGCGGATCGCCGCGCCGAGCAACGCCGAAGCCGCTCGACAGGTCGCCGGCGACGCCAGCGCGGCGGCCATCGCCGGGTCGGCCGCGGCGGAGATCTACCAGCTCACCGCACTGGTGCAGAACATCGAGGACGAGCCGGACAACAGCACCCGCTTTCTGGTCATCGGCCACGACGAGGTGCCGGCCTCCGGCGCCGACAAGACCTCGCTGCTGATCTCCGCGCAGAACAAGCCCGGCTCGCTGTACAAGATGCTGGTGCCGCTGGCGGAGAACGGCCTGAGCATGACGCGCATCGAGTCGCGACCCTCGCGCGGCGGCCTCTGGGAGTACGTTTTCTTCATCGATATCGAGGGCCACAAGGACACCCCCGGGGTGGCCGATGCGCTCAGCGCACTGCGTCACGAGGCGGCGCTGTACCGCGTGCTCGGCGCCTATCCGAAGGCGGCGTACTAGCGGTGTCGGCATCGACCGCGCGCGCACCGGTGAAGATCCGGCGCATCTGCATCTTCGGCGTCGGCCTGATCGGCGGCTCCTTCGCCCTCGGCCTGCGCGCTGCCGGTTTCGATGGCGAGATCGTCGGCAGCGGGCGCAGCGCGGACAATCTGGCCCGCGGCGTGGAACTGGGTGTCATCGATCGCTACGACACCGATCCGGCCGCGGCCGTGGCGGGTGCCGATCTGCTGCTGCTGGCGGTGCCGATGGGGGCGATGCGCGCGCTGCTGGAGCGGGCCGCCCCGGCGCTGCGCGCGGATGCCATCGTCAGCGATGCCGGCAGCGTCAAGGGCAGCTTCGCCGCCGATGCCCGCGCGGTGCTCGGCGACAGCCTGCATCGGGTGGTGCCCGGCCATCCCATCGCCGGCACCGAAAACAGTGGCGTCGAAGCCGCCTTCGCCAGCCTCTACCGCCAGCGCCGGGTGATCCTCACTCCGCTGGCCGAGACCGATCCGGCGGCGACCGCTGTGGTCGCCGAGCTGTGGCGGCTGTGCGGCGCCGAGGTCGAGTGCCTGTCGGTGGCCCGGCACGACCGCGTGCTGGCCGCCACCAGCCATCTGCCGCACATGCTCGCCTTCAGCCTGGTCGACACCCTGGCGACCATGCAGAGCCGCGACGAGATCTTTCGCTACGCCGCCGGCGGCTTTCGCGATTTCACCCGCATCGCGTCGAGTGACCCGGTGATGTGGCGCGACATCTGCGTCGCCAATCGCGACGCCCTGCTGGAGGTGGTCGAAGAGCTGATCGAGCACTTTCAGCAGTTGCACGACGCCATCGAGCGCGGCGATGTGGCGGCCATTCACGAGACCTTCGCGCGCGCCAAGGCGGCGCGCGACGCGCACCTCGACAAGTTCAGCCAGCGTGCCGAGTAATCACCGTGCCGAGTAAGCCATGAGCGATATGCCCCAACTGGCGCTGCCGGCGCTGGCCGCCTGCCACGGCAGGGTGGCGCTGCCCGGCTCGAAGAGCCTCTCCAACCGCGCGCTGCTGCTCGCCGCGCTGGCCGAGGGCGAGACGCGCATCGACGCGCTGCTCGAATCCGACGATACCCGCCACATGCGCCGCGCGCTGGACGCGCTGGGCGTGGCCATCGACGGCGATCCGGACCGCGGCTTGCGGGTGCGCGGCTGCGGCGGGCGTTTCGCGGTGCCGGCGGCAAAGCTTTCACTCGGCAACGCCGGCACCGCGGTGCGCACGCTGACCGCGGTGCTCGGCGTGCTCGGCGGCGATTACCGCATCGACGGCGTGGCGCGCATGCGCGAACGGCCCATCGGCGATCTGCTCGACGCCCTGCGGCCGCTCGGCGCGCAGATCGACTGCGCGGCGGACGAGGGCTTTCTGCCACTGCGCATCGGCGCCTTTGCCGATAGCGGCGCGGCGCGTGTCGCGGTGCGTGGCGACGTGTCATCGCAGTACCTGACCGGCTTGCTGATCGCCCTGCCGCTGCTCGGCCGGCCGGTGGCGCTGGAGGTCGCCGGCGAGCTGATCTCCAAACCCTATGTGGACATGACGCTGGATCTGATGGCGCGCTTTGGCGTGCTCGCCGAACGCGATGGCTACGCCGCTTTTCGCTTCGACGGCGCGCAGCGCTACCGCAGCCCGGGGCGGCTGCGCATCGAGGCGGATGCCTCCAGTGCCTCGTATTTTCTCGCCGCCGGGGCGATCGGTGGGCGGGTCCGCGTCGAGGGCGTCGGCCGCCGCAGCGTGCAGGGCGACGTGCGCTTCGCCGATGCGCTGGCGGCGATCGGTGCGCGCATCGAATGGGGCGACGACTGGATCGAGGCGGAGCGCCCGGCGAGCGGGCGACTGGCTGCTTTCGATGCGGATTTCAACCACATTCCGGATGCGGCGATGACCCTGGCGGTGACCGCGCTGTTCTGCGCCGGCCCCTGCCGGCTGCGCAACATCGCCTCCTGGCGGGTCAAGGAGACCGACCGCATCGCCGCGATGCACAGCGAGCTGCTGCGCCTGGGTGCCGTCGCCGAACAGGGCGATGACTGGCTGGCAGTGAGCCCGGCTGCGCGGCTGCGCGCGCACACCGCGATCCACACCTACGACGACCACCGCATCGCCATGAGCTTTGCGCTGGCGACCCTCGCCGGGCTGCCGCTGACGATTCTCGACCCGGGCTGCACGGCGAAGACCTTCCCCGGCTTTTTCGACGCTTTCGGCGCCATCGCCGAGGAGCTGGCGCCATGACCGCGCCGGTGATCACCATCGATGGTCCGGTCGGTTCGGGCAAGGGCACCATCGCCCAGCAGCTGGCTGAGGCGCTGGGTTTTCACCTGCTCGACTCGGGCGCGCTGTACCGCCTCAGCGCGCTGGCGGCGCGCCGCGCCGGGGTGGCGCTGGATGACGGTGATGCGCTGGCGGCGATTGCCACGGCGATGCGCATCCGCTTCGAGCCGCGCCCGGGGCAGGGCCTGGCCACCTATCTCGACGACGCCGACGTGAGTCTGGAGTTGCGCACCGAACAGACCGGCGAGCTGGCTTCGCAGGTCGCCGCGCTGCCGGCGCTGCGCCACGCGTTGCTCGCGGTGCAGCGCAGCTTTCGCCGCCCGCCGGGGTTGGTCGCGGATGGCCGCGATATGGGCACAGTGGTTTTTGTCGATGCCGAACTGAAGGTTTTTCTCACCGCCAGTGCCGAGGAACGCGCCCGTCGGCGCTTCGCCCAGTTGCAAAACAAGGGCTTGGATGCTAGCCTCCCCGCCCTTTTGCAGGAGATTCGTGCGCGCGACGAGCGGGATAGCAGCCGCACCGTCTCGCCACTGCAGGCGGCCGCCGATGCGGTGGTCGTCGACTCCACTTCGATGTCCGTCGAAGCGGTGCGGGAGAAGCTGCTGGAACTGGCGCGCCAGCGCCTCGGCAGCGATTTTCCGCGTTAACGGCCCAACCCGCGGGATAGCGGGGCGGGCGATGTTCAATAACCGCGTGAGCCAGCAGGAAGCCCCACGGCCACGGCGTTATTTTTCCTACCTGAAGGTCAACTCAATCCATGTCTGAATCCTTTGCCGAGCTTTTTGAAGAAAGCCTTGCCAAGACGCAGATGAAACCCGGCGCCCTGCTGATGGGTACCGTGGTCGATATCTCCGGCGGTTACGTGATGGTCAACGCCGGCCTCAAGTCCGAGGGTGTGATCCCCGTCGAGCAGTTCCGTAACGACACAGGCGAACTGGAAGTCGAAATCGGCGACGCTGTCGAAGTCGCGCTGGACGCCGTCGAGGACGGCTTTGGCGAGACCCGTCTGTCGCGAGAAAAGGCCCGTCGCGCGCGCGTCTGGACCATGCTCGAAGAAGCCCACGAGGGCGATGAGGTCTGCACCGGCAAAATCACAGGTAAGGTCAAGGGCGGTTTCACGGTCGATATCACCGGCATCCGCGCGTTTCTGCCCGGCTCGCTGGTGGACATCCGCCCGGTGCGCGACACCGCGTACCTCGAAGGCAAGGATCTCGAATTCAAGGTCATCAAGCTCGATCAGCGCCGCAACAACGTTGTGGTTTCGCGTCGCGCAGTGGTGGAAAAGGAATACAGCGCCGAGCGCGAAGAGCTGCTCAAGAACCTGCAGGAAGGCATGGAGATCGACGGCATCGTCAAGAATCTCACCGACTACGGCGCCTTCCTCGATCTCGGCGGCATCGACGGTCTGCTGCACATCACCGACATGGCCTGGAAGCGCGTCAAACACCCCTCCGAGGTGGTCGAGGTCGGCCAGGAAATCCGCGTCAAAGTGCTCAAGTTCGATCGCGAGCGGATGCGCGTCTCCCTGGGCCTCAAGCAGCTGGGCGAGGATCCGTGGGTCGATATCACCCGCCGTTATCCGGAGGGTACCCGCCTGTTCGGCAAGGTTACCAACATCGCTGACTACGGCTGCTTCGTGGAAGTCGAAGAGGGCGTCGAGGGGCTGGTGCACGTCTCCGAGATGGATTGGACCAACCGCAACGTCAACCCCAACAAGGTGGTGACGCTGGGCGAGGAAGTGGAGGTGATGATCCTCGATATCGACGAGGAACGCCGCCGCATCTCGCTGGGCATCAAGCAGTGCCAGCCGAACCCCTGGGACGAGTTCGCGCAGAACTTCAACAAGAATGATCGCGTCTCCGGCAAGATCAAGTCGATCACCGACTTTGGCATCTTTATCGGTTTGGAGGGCGGCATCGATGGCTTGATCCATCTCTCCGATCTGTCCTGGAGCGACGGCGGTGAAGATGCCGTGCGCAACTTCAAGAAGGGCGATGAGGTTGACGCCGTGGTTCTGTCCGTGGATCCGGAGCGCGAGCGCATCTCGCTGGGCATCAAACAGATGGAGCAGGATCCCTTCGGCCAGTACGTCGCCGACCATCCCAAGGGCAGTGTGGTTAAAGGAATTATCCGTGAAGTCGATGCACGCAGTGCGACGATTGAGTTGGCAGAGGGCATCGAAGGCATTCTGCGCGTCAGCGAGATTTCTCGCGATCGCGTCGAAGACGCCCGTCAGATGCTCCGCGAAGGTGACGAAATCGAAGCCAAATTTATTGGCATCGATCGCAAGTCCCGTTCGCTCTCGCTGTCCATCAAGGCCAAGGATTCCGATGAGGAGGCCGCGGCGATCAGCGATTACAGCCAGTCGTCCAGTGGTCCGGGCACTACGCTCGGCGACATTCTCAAGGAGCAGATGGCGAATAAGGATTAAGTCGCACTGCTCTGAGCGGTAAGGGAAATTTTGGCCAAGGATGGCTATATAGAGGATGTTTCCCGTCAATCTCAGAGTGGGATAGTGCAGACGATGACGAAGTCGGAACTGATAGAGTCTCTGGCCAAAAGCCAGAGCCACCTCGCATATAAAGATGTCGAGCTCGCGGTAAAGGGATTGCTGGAACGCATGAGCCAATCGCTGGCCAATGGTGAGCGCATTGAAATTCGCGGCTTTGGCAGCTTCAGCCTGCACTTCCGTCCGCCGCGGACCGGGCGCAACCCCAAATCGGGTGATGCCGTGGCGCTGCGCGGCAAGCATGTGCCGCATTTCAAGCCAGGCAAACAGCTGCGCGATCGCGTCAACACCGTCACGCCGCAGACCCGGTTTCCCGGCGACGACGACTGATCCTGTCTACCCGGGTGCCACAGCCTGTGGTGCCCGTTTCTCTTGCCACGCAGTTGGCATTTTTCAAGCGGTTATCCGCCCCGCCAGTGGTCAAGCACCGGGCGCGTCGCTAGACTGTGCGCCGTCGCAAGCCTTGGATCTGCACAGCCGTGAAATTCATACACTTCGCCCTGGCGATCGCCCTGATGGCGGCCGCTGGCACCTTTGCCTATCACAACGCCCAGTCGGTCTCGCTGAACTACATGCTGGGTGATATCGAGATGCCGCTGGCACTCTTTGCACTGCTGTGCTTCGTGGTCGGCGCGCTGTTCACCGCGCTGCTGATGGTGCCGCACCTGCTGCGCAGCAGGCAGCGCATCCGCCGCGCCAACCGCGCTTGTCGCGAGCAGGAGCGCGAACTACAGAGCCTGCGGAAAATGCCGCTTGAAGGCGCAGTCACCGCGGAAAACTGATCGCCGTGATCGAGCTGCTCTGGCTGTTGTTGCCGGTCGCCGCAGCCACGGGCTGGTGGACCGGGCGACGCCGGGGCCGGGGCGCGGCAGGTGGTGCCCGCGGGCGTTACGCACCGGATTACTACCGCGGCCTCGCCTACCTGCTCGACGAGCAGCAGGACAAGGCCATCGAGCTGTTCATCAAGCTGGTTCAGGTGGACAAAGACACCGTCGAAACCCACCTCACCCTCGGCAATCTGTTTCGCCGTCGTGGCGAGGTCGATCGCGCCATCCGCATCCACCAGAATCTGATCGCCCGCCCGCGGCTGCCGCGCGCGGTGCGCAGCGAGGGCCAGCTCGAACTGGCCCGCGACTACCTCGCCGCCGGCCTGCTGGATCGCGCCGAAGGCGTGTTCACCGAGCTGCTGAAATCGAGCCGCCATACCTCCGAGGCTTACGCCGGGCTGGTGCTCATCTACGAGCGCGAGCGCGAGTGGCGCTCGGCCATCGACACCGCTGAGCGCTGCTACCGCGCCACCGGTGAGAGCCGGCGCGCGGTGATCGCCCATTACCATTGCGAGATGGCCGAGGAAGCGCGCTGCGCCGGGGACACGGATAGCGCGCGGCGGCTGATGGACGAGGCGCTGCGCTTCGACGCTGACTGCGCTCGCGCCAGCATGCAGCTCGGCGATCTCGCCGCCGGCGATGGTGACCCCGAGGCGGCGGTCGAACACTACCGCACCGTGCAGCGCCAATCCCCGGAATTACTGCCCGAGGTCATCGATCGGTTGATCGAAGCGGTGCGCTGCAGCGGTGATGCCAAGGCCCTGGATGCGCTGATCGTAGACAGCGACGACCAGCTCGGTGCCTTCAAGGTGACCCGCGCGATCACCGGCTTGATCGCCGAGCGCCAGGGGGAGCGCGCTGCAGCGCGCTTTTTCAAGGAGCAGCTGGTCAAGCGGCCCTCGTTGAAGGCGCTGCACCACTGGGCCGGGATGGAGCTGCAGCGGCGCAAATCGGGCGAGCGGGAAAACATACAGGTGGTGGTCGATATGCTCGATCGGGTCATCGCCCGGCGCCCCGGTTATCTTTGCAGCCACTGCGGCTTCAAGGGCCAGACCCTGCACTGGCATTGCCCCGGTTGCCACCGCTGGGACACCATCCGCCCGCTGCTGGGCGAGGAAAACGAGTAGCCGGCCAGCGGCCGCCGACGAGGGATACCCCCGATGAGTACCACTGATCCGCGCATCATCGTCGCGCTGGATTACGCCAGCGCGGCGCCAGCGCTGCAGTTCGCCGACAGCGTCGATCCCGCCAGCTGCCGGTTGAAGGTCGGCAAGCAGCTGTTCACCGCCGCCGGGCCGCAGCTGGTGCGCCAGTTGGTGGCGCGCGGCTTCGCGGTGTTTCTCGATCTGAAATTTCACGACATCCCCAATACCGTTGCCGGCGCTTGCGCCGCCGCCGTCGATCTCGGCGTGTGGATGCTCAATGTGCACGCCTGTGGTGGGCCGCGGATGCTTTGCGCGGCGCGCCAGGCGGTGCCGACGGGTGGGCCGCTGCTGATCGCGGTGACCGTGCTGACCAGTGCTGATGAGGCCGATCTGCGCGCCGTCGGCATCGCCCGCAGTGCCGCCGAGCAGGTCGAGCTGCTGGCCGGGCTGACGCGTGACTGCGGGCTCGATGGCGTGGTCTGCTCGGCGCGCGAGGCCGCTGAAATGCGCCGCCACAGCGGGCCGGATTTCGCCCTGGTGACGCCGGGAATCCGCCCGGCGGGCAGCGACAGTGGCGATCAGCGCCGCGTGGTCACGCCGCGACAGGCGCTGCGCGATGGCGTCGATTATCTGGTGATCGGCCGGCCCGTGACCGCCGCGCCGGACCCTCAGGCGGCGCTGGCGGCCATCGCCGACGAGGTGTCGCGGGCGCTGGATGCTGAGGCTGGCTGAGCGGGCGCGATCTGCCGCGGCGCGATTGGGTGTTCGGGGTGTGAATCGGTTCACAAAAAGCGCTAGACTGGTGGCGGGGCGGGAAGCCCCATCAACTCAAGGCAAAAGGAGACTGCCATGCGCACAGGGAAGGCCATACTGGTCGCCGCCATTTTGTGGGCGACATCTTTCGCGGCGTTTGCCGCCACCCCGATCGATATCAACACTGCCAACGCCGAGGCTTTCGCCCGGGCGATGAAGGGCGTGGGGCCGGCAAAGGCCGCGGCAATCATCGAATATCGCGCGCAGCACGGCCCTTTCACATCGGTGGAGGAGTTGCTGCAGGTGCGTGGTATCGGCGACAAGACGCTGGCCGACAACCGCGATAAAATCAGCGTTTCTCAACCACAATAGCGTTGTGCTCGTCGCCGGAAAGCGGGTGAGCGGCTCGCTTTCCGGCAAAGAGGACGCGATGAAAAAGGTCTACATCACCGCCCAGCAATTGCTGGAGGATTCCTACCGGCTGGCGCTTGAAATCCTGAAAAGCGAATTTCGGCCCAATTTCATCGTCGGCGTATGGCGCGGCGGCACCCCGGTGGGCATCGCCGTGCAGGAGTTGCTGGATTTCTTCGGCGTCGAGACCGATCACATTTCCATCCGCACATCTTCCTATTCGGGCACGAGTCGCCTGGAGGGCGTGCCGGTAGCGGTGCACGGGCTCAAGTATCTGGTGCGCAATGTCAATTCCGACGATCGCCTGCTGATTGTCGACGATGTATTCGACACCGGGCTTTCGGTGGATTCGATCATCGAAACCATACGCCAGAAGGCGCGGCGCAACGCGCCACAGGACATCCGCGTGGCCACGGCCTACTACAAGCCCGGGCAGAACCGCACCCGCCGGGCGCCGGATTTCTACATCCACGAGACCGAGGAATGGCTGGTTTTTCCGCATGAAATGAAAGGCTTGACGCTGGACGAGATCTGCGCCAACAAGCCCGGCGTGCGCGAGATCATGCAGGAAGCCCTGCGCCATGCGCCGCGGCGGCCGGATTGAGCCAAGCCCCGGTCAGCCAAGCCCCGGCCCGACTGCTGCACGCGGCGCGCCCGCTCGCTCGCCACCACATTGGCCACCGCTGGTTCTCGGCGCGGTGCGACAAGTTCGAAAAAGCCGCTTTTGAGCTGCTTTAAAGCACGCGGGAGGTCGCATCCGGCGCGCGCCGACGCTAGACTTGCGCCCCGCCGGCGGATCGCGACAGTAGCGCGGCCGTGGCGATGCTGCCGAGTCGTCTAACATTGCGCGGCGCGCTGCATGCCCATTTAAATACAACCGGCACTCTGCCGGCTCACTCACGTGGCCTGTCGTAGCGGCCACCACTGTTGAGAGATCAATATCTCATGCCAGTTATTACCCTCCCCGATGGCAGTCAGCGCAGTTTCGCCGATGCCGTTTCGGTGCGCGATGTCGCGCTGGATATCGGTCCCGGCCTGGCCAAGGCCGCGCTCGCCGGCCGCGTCGATGGCCGGCTGGTGGATACCAGCTTCGTGATCACCGACGATGCCGAGCTGGGCATCGTCACCAGCCGTGACGAGGAGGGTCTGGAGGTTATCCGCCATTCCGCCGCGCATCTGCTGGCGCAGGCGGTGAAGCAGCTTTTCCCGACCGCACAGGTCACTATCGGCCCAGTGATCGAAGACGGTTTCTACTACGACTTCGCCTACCAGCGCCCCTTCACCCCGGACGACATCGCCGCCATCGAGCAGCGCATGCAGGAGCTGGTCAAAGCGGATATCCCCATCGAGCGCAGTGAGATGGATCGCGATGAAGCAGTGACGTTTTTCCGCGAGATGGGCGAGGAGTACAAGGCAGAGATCATCGAGAGCATCCCCACCGGCGAAACCCTGTCGCTCTATCGGCAGGGCGATTTCATCGACCTGTGCCGCGGGCCGCACGTGCCCGGTACCGGCCACCTGAAAGCGGTCAAGCTGACCAAGCTGGCCGGTGCCTACTGGCGTGGCGATTCCAGCAACGAGATGCTGCAGCGCATCTACGGCACGGCCTGGGCGGATAAGAAGGCGCTGAAGAGCTACCTGCATCGCATCGCCGAGGCGGAAAAGCGCGATCACCGCAAGATCGGCAAGCAGCTCGACCTGTTCCACTTCCAGCCAGAGGCGCCGGGCATGGTCTTCTGGCACGCCAACGGCTGGTCGCTGTTCCGCCAGGTTGAGGACTACATGCGCCAGGTGCTGGCCAAGTACGACTACGGTGAAGTGAAGGCGCCGCAGGTGATGGATCGCTCACTGTGGGAGCGCTCCGGGCACTGGGAAAAGTTTCGCGACGACATGTTCACCACCGAGTCGGAGGACCGCGAATACGCCATCAAACCGATGAACTGCCCGGGCCACGTGCAGATCTTCAATCAGGGCCTGAAATCCTACCGCGACCTGCCGCTGCGCATGGCCGAGTTCGGCTCCTGCCACCGCAACGAACCCTCCGGCACGTTGCACGGCCTGATGCGCGTGCGCGGCTTCACCCAGGATGACGCGCACGTTTTCTGTACCGAAGAGCAGATTCTCGGCGAGGTAGGCACGCTGATCGACATCATCTTCGAGGTCTACCGCGAGTTCGGCTTCGAGGATATCTCCATCAAGCTCTCCACCCGGCCGGAGCAGCGCGTCGGTTCGGATGCGATCTGGGATAAGTCCGAAAAGGCGCTCGATGAGGCGCTGCGCGCCAAGGGGCTGGCGTTCGACCTGCAACCGGGCGAGGGCGCCTTCTACGGTCCGAAGATCGAATTCTCTCTGCGCGACTGCCTGGGCCGCGTCTGGCAGTGCGGCACCGTGCAGCTGGATTTCTCCATGCCCGAGCGGCTCGGCGCCCACTACATCGCCGAAGACGGCAGCAAGCGGGTGCCGGTGATGATCCACCGTGCCATCCTCGGTTCGCTGGAGCGCTTCATCGGAATTCTCATCGAACAGCACGAGGGTCGGCTGCCGCTGTGGCTGGCGCCATTGCAGGTTGCAGTGCTCAATATCACCGACCGGCAGGCCGCCGCCGTCGAAGAATTGGCGCAGATGCTGAAAAGCGGCGGTTTTCGTGCAGTTGCTGACTTGAGAAACGAAAAAATCGGTTTTAAAATTCGCGATTACACGCTCAAACGTGTCCCTTATCTGCTGGTCGTCGGCGATAGGGAAGTAGAAAACCAGTCAGTGGCCGTGCGCACGCGATCCGGTACCGATCTCGGTACGCTCTCCATCGACGATCTGATCGTCCGTCTGGAGCGGGAAGTCGCGAGCCGCGGCCGCGACACTTTGGAGGATTGACGTATCGCTGTGCAAAGAGAAAAGGCCAATCGGAAGAATGGCGAAATCACCGCTTCCGAGGTCAGGGTCATCGGCTCTGATGGTCAGCAGGTTGGGGTCCTGTCGCTGCGCGCGGCTCTGGAACTGGCTCAGGGGGAGGGGCTCGACCTGGTCGAGATTTCGCCCAATGCCGAACCGCCGGTGTGCCGGATCATGGATCACGGCCGCTTCAAGTTCGAGCAGGCCAAAAAGGCGCACACCGCGCGCAAAAAGCAAAAGCAGGTCCAGCTCAAGGAAGTGAAGTTTCGCCCCGGCACGGAGGAGGGCGACTACCAGGTCAAGCTGCGCAACCTCGTGCGCTTCCTCGAACAGGGCGACAAGACCAAGATCACGCTGCGCTTCCGGGGCCGGGAGATGGCGCATCGCGAGCTTGGCTCGCAGCTGCTGCAGCGGGTCGAGCAGGACCTCACCGAGCTCGCCATAGTCGAGCAGCGGCCGAAGATGGAAGGTCGGCAGATGGTGATGGTGATGGCGCCGCGCAAGCGCTGAACCGGTATTTCGTCGCTCGATCCGCGCCGGGCAATCGGCGCGGTGACCGCGAATAAGGCGCTGTACTCCGGTACAGCGCTATTTTATGGCCCGCAACGCAGGGGCCGATCAGTTCGCGACCCGGTAATTCACGCTCCGACCGGGCCGGACACAGCAAACCAATGGTAAACGGGAGTTATCAGGCAATGTCCAAACTGAAGACCAATCGCGGTGCCGCCAAGCGCTTCAAGCGCACCGGCTCCGGCGCCTTCAAGCGCCACCAGTCGCACCGCCGTCACATCCTCACCAAGAAGAGCACCAAGCGCAAACGCCAGTTGCGCAGCCCTTCGATGGTCCACGAAGTCGATGCGCCGATGGTTGCGCGCATGCTTCCCAACAGCTGATTCAGTGGAGAGGATGTAGATGCCCAGAGTAAAACGCGGCGTGCAGGCACGTGCCCGCCACAAGAAAATTCTCGCCAAGGCCAAAGGCTATCAGGGTGCGCGCAGCCGCGTGCTGCGCGTCGCCAAACAGGCGGTCACCAAGGCCGGTCAGTACGCCTATCGCGATCGCCGCCAGCGCAAGCGCCAGTTCCGCGCCCTGTGGATCGCGCGCATCAATGCCGCGGCTCGCCAGTGCGATATCTCCTACAGCCGCATGATGAACGGCCTGAAGAAGGCCGGTGTGGAGATCGACCGCAAGGTGCTGGCGGACATCGCCGTGCACGATATGCCCGCCTTTAGCCAGCTCGCAGAGAAGGCCAAGGCCAGCCTCGGCGCCTGAGCGGACGCGCACAGCGCACCGCGCAGATCGCATCTCCGGGGGAAAGGCTTGGCCTTTCCCCTTTTTTGTCTCCAACGGAAGCGAAAACAGTGTCGCAGCAGTTGCAAGATCTCCTCGACAGCGCCGAGCGCGCCGTGCAAGGCGCGCCTGACTTGCGCAAACTGGACGACGTCCGCGTCGCCTATCTCGGCAAAAAGGGCCTGATTACCGAGCAGCTGAAAAGCCTCGGCAAGCTGCCCGGCGACCAGCGCCGTGCCGCCGGCCAGGCGATCAACGCCGCCAAAGCGCAGATCCAGCAGTGGCTGGAAGCGCGCAAAGAGGCGCTCGCCGAAGCTCAGCTCGAAGCGCAGCTGGCGGCGCAGACCATCGATGTCAGCCTGCCCGGCCGCGGTCTCGGTCGCGGCGGCCTGCACCCGGTGACGCGCACCGTGCAGCGCATCAGCGGCCTGCTCGGCCAGCTCGGCTTCGAGGTCGCCGAGGGGCCGGAAATCGAGGACGACTACTACAATTTCGAGGCCCTCAACATCCCCGCCCACCACCCGGCGCGGGCGATGCATGACACCTTCTATTTCGACGCCGGCCGGCTGTTGCGCACGCATACCTCGTCGGTGCAGATCCGCTACATGGAGCAGCATCGGCCGCCGTACCGGATCATCGCGCCGGGGCGCGTCTACCGCTGCGATTCGGATCAGACCCACACCCCCATGTTCCACCAGGTCGAAGGGCTGTACGTCGATGAGAACGTCGCCTTCACCGACCTGATGGGGCATCTGGAAGCCTTCCTCAAGCGTTTCTTCGAGCCGCTCGACGTGCAGATCCGCTTCCGCCCGTCCTACTTCCCGTTCACCGAGCCGTCCACCGAGGTGGATATTCGCATCGGCGACGGCAACTGGCTGGAGGTGCTCGGCGCCGGCATGGTGCACCCGGAGGTTTTCCGCGCCGTCGGCGTGGACAGCGAGCAGTACACCGGCTACGCCTTCGGACTCGGCGTCGAGCGCCTGGCGATGCTGCGCTACGGCGTCGATGACCTGCGCCTGTTCTTCGATAACGATCTGCGCTTCATCGAGCAGTTCAAATGATCCACGCCAGCCAGCGAGAGACGAAACGATGAAATTCAGTGAACAGTGGTTGCGCGAGTGGGTCGATCCGCAGATCGATTCGGCCGAGCTGGTCGAACAATTGACCATGCTCGGTCTGGAGGTGGATGGCGTCGAGCGCTGCGAGCTGCACGAACAGATCGTGGTCGCCGCCATCGATGCCGTCGAGCCGCACCCGGATGCCGACAAGCTGCGCGTGTGCAGCGTCGACGATGGCAGCGGTGAGACGCTGCAGATCGTCTGCGGCGCGCCCAATGCCGCCGCCGGCATGCGCGTGCCGCTGGCGCGCGTCGGCGCCGAGCTGCCCGGCGGGTTGAAGATCAAGCGCGCCAGGCTGCGCGGCGTGGCCTCCGCCGGGATGCTCTGCTCGGCGGCCGAACTGGGCCTGTCCGAGGACGCCAGCGGGCTGATGGCGCTGCCGGCGGATGCGCCGCTCGGCGAATCGATGGGTGCGTATCTGAACCTCGACGACGCGGTCATCGATATCGACCTGACCGCCAACCGCGGCGACTGCTTCAGCATCCGCGGCATCGCCAAAGAGGTCGCTGCGCGCAATCAGCTCGACGTCGCCGAGCCGCAGACGCCACCGGTGGCCGCGGAAATCGACGACGCGCTGCCCATCGAGCTGGACCCGGCCGCCGGCTGCGCCCGCTACTGCGGTCGCGTGCTTCGCGGTATCGATGCCCGCGCCGCGACCCCGCTGTGGATGGCCGAGTGCCTGCGCCGCTGTGGCCTGCGCAGCATCTCCGCGGTGGTCGATGTGACCAACTACGTGATGCTGGAGCTGGGCCAGCCGATGCACGCCTTCGATCTGGCCGCGCTCGACGGCGGCATCCGCGTGCGCCTGGCCGAACCCGGCGAGCGGCTGGAAATCCTCGACGGCCGCGAGCTGACGCTCGACGATGACGTCACGGTGATCGCCGATCACCGCCGTGCGGTGGCCGTCGGCGGCATCATGGGCGGGCTGCACAGCGGCGTCACCGATGACACTGGCGACGTTTTTCTCGAAAGCGCGGTGTTTTTGCCCACCGCCATCATGGGGCGGCCGCGGCGCTACAACGCGCACACCGATTCGGCTCACCGCTACGAGCGCGGCGTCGATCCCGAGCTGCAGCGCCGCGCCATCGAGCGTGCCACCGCGCTGTTGCAGCAGATCGCCGGCGGCCGGCCGGGCCCGGTGGTCGAGGCGGTGCTTGCGGACAAGCTGCCGCGCGGCGACGAGATCCGCCTGCGCCGCGCGCGCCTCGATCGCCTGCTCGGCGTGGCGCTGCCCGACGATGAGGTCGAGGGCGTGCTGCGCCGTCTGGGGGTGGCGCTGCGCGGCGACGGCGAGGACTGGATCGCCAACCCGCCGAGCTATCGCTACGACCTGCGCATCGAGGAGGATCTGATCGAGGAACTGGTGCGGGTGCACGGCTACGATCGCATCCACCGCAGCAATCCCAGCCATCCGCCGCAGATCCGCGCGCTGGATGAAACCCGCGTCGATGCCGACCAGCTGCGCCGCACCCTGGTCGAGCGCGATTATCTGGAGGCGATCACCTACAGTTTTGTCGATCCGCAGATCCAGCGGCTGGTCGATCCGCAGGTCGAGGCGCTGCCGTTGGCCAACCCGATCTCCGCCGAGCTGTCGCTGATGCGCACCTCGCTGTGGCCGGGGCTGCTGCGCGCGCTGCAACGCAATCTGAATCGCCAGCAGCGGCGCGTGCGGCTGTTCGAGCACGGCCTGCGCTATCTGCCGCGCGGCGGCGAACTGCTGCAGGAGCCGATGCTCGCTGGGCTGGCCAGTGGTCCACGCCTGGCCGAGCAGTGGGGCGCCGGCGATGGTGAGGTCGATTTCTACGATGTGCGCGCTGACCTCGATGCGCTGCTGGGCATGGCGGCGGCCGCCGATGTGACGCTGGTCGCCGAGCGCCACCCGGCGCTGCACCCGGGGCAGAGCGCCAGCCTGCGCGCCGGCGGTGAGACGGTCGGCTGGATCGGTCGCCTGCACCCGCGGCTGCAGTCCGAGCTGGACCTCGATCAGTCGGCGATCCTCTTTGAGATCAATGCATCGATACTGTCACAGGGCAAGTTGCCCATTTTCAAAGAGATATCAAGGTTTCCTTCCATCCGTCGAGATATTGCTATAGTTGCTGACCGCGATATGCCCATGCAAACCCTGCTGGCATGCGTGGAAGAGGCGGCACCGGACTATCTGACAGCGGTTGTACCTTTTGACGTGTACACCGGCGAGCACGTAGAGACTGGATGCAAGAGTGTTGCTCTTGGCTTGATTTTACAGGAACTTTACCGCACGCTAACCGAGTCTGAAGTCGAGGAAGCCGTTGCCCGCATCGTGGTCAGCCTGCAAACACAACTCGGTGTGACCCTGAGGGAATGAGCATGGCGCTGACCAAGGCAGACATGGCAGAAATGCTTTTCGAGGAACTGGGACTCAACAAACGTGAGGCCAAGGAACTCGTCGAGCAGTTTTTTGAAGAAATTCGCTGCGCGCTGGAGCGCGGGCAGGACGTGAAGCTCTCCGGTTTCGGAAACTTCGTCCTGCGCAGCAAGAAGGAGCGACCTGGACGCAATCCGAAGACCGGCGAAGAAATTCCCATCTCGGCGCGTACGGTGGTGACCTTCCGCCCCGGACAGAAACTCAAACAGCGCGTCGAGGCCTATGCTGGAAGCGAGCAACAATAGCGAGCTGGCGCCGATTCCCAACAAGCGCTACTTCACCATCGGCGAAGTGGGCGAACTGTGTGGGGTGAAGCCGCATGTGCTGCGATACTGGGAGCAGGAGTTCCCGGATCTCAAGCCAGTCAAGCGGCGTGGCAATCGGCGCTACTACCAGCGGCACGATGTCATGCTGATCCGCCAGATCCGCAGCCTGCTCTACGAGCAGGGCTACACCATTGGTGGTGCGCGCCAGCAGCTCTCCGGGGATCACGCCCGCGAGGACAACCTGCAGACCCTGCAGGTGATCCGCCAGGTGCGCAGCGAGCTGGAGGAATTGCTCCGCCTGCTGCGCTCCTGAGGCGCATCCGCACTTTCCCGGGGGCAGCGCTTCGTGTATTCTCGCGGCCTCTTTTCGGGGCGTAGCGCAGCCTGGTAGCGCACCTGCATGGGGTGCAGGTGGTCGGAGGTTCGAATCCTCTCGCCCCGACCAACAATTTCCAGCGTTTATTCAACGGCCTTGGGGTGATCGCCTTGAGGCCGTCGTCGTTTCGGCGCCGCCAGCTTGCGCTGCTGTTGGCGCATTGCCTGCCGACGGCCAATCATTGTTGGCCTCGATCCCCGCGAGGATATCCACGCCGCGAGGCGTGCCACGCTCTGATGCAAGCCATGCCCTTTTCAGTCCCGATCCCACCAATTGCCGCGGGTAATCTCTGTGCCCTGAGCAATCTTCGTTCTGCATTGGATGTAAAATAAACTTACATAAAATTTTAAATACTCTTATTTTTGTTAGTTTAAATTGAATGTAAGCTACTTGCACCGGATGAGTTATCAGGTGTGCTGTGAGCGATGATGCGAAGACACTGAAGGTTTCGGTCTGGCGTGGCTCGGGGCGTCGGGGCGACTACGATCTGTTCCGGGTGCCTGCCCGCGACAACCAGACCGTGCTCGACGTCGTAAGCTGGATTCAACAGAGCATCGATCCCACCCTGAGCTATCGTTACGCCTGCCGCGTCGGCATGTGTGGCTCCTGCGCGATGATGGTCAACGGCCAGCCGCGCTGGACTTGCCGCACCCACGTTGGTCGCGTGGTCACGGATGGCAAGCTGAGCATTGGCCCGCTGCGGAACCTGCCGGTGATCAAGGATCTGGTGGTCGATATGGATCCGTTCTTTGACAAGTGGATCGAGGCGGGAGGTGTCCACGCTGCCAGCCGATCGCGCGCCGAGCCGATCGAGCAGATCAGCCCGCAGGCGCCCGGCCGCGCGGCTGCCAACCGGGCGATCGAATGCATCAACTGCGCGGTGTGCCACGCGGCTTGCGACACGGTGGCGGCCAATCCCGACTATCTCGGCCCGGCTGCGCTACAGCGGGCCTGGACGCTTTTCAACGACGATAAAGTGGCGGATCGGCAGTCCGTGCTGGAGGGCGTTTCCGGTTCGGGCGGCTGCCTCGCTTGCCATTCGCAGGGCGGCTGCACGCACTTCTGCCCCAATCAACTCGATCCCTTGAGCGCCATCGCGGGGCTGAAGCGCGCCACCGCCCGTTCATTCTGGAAAAGTGGCGCCTAGCATGCTCAATCGCGGCCTGTACATGGCGCAACGGCTGAGTGCGATGCTTATGGTGCCCCTGGTGTTGGGGCATCTGGCGGTCATGGTCTATGCCGCCCAGGGAGGGATGAGCGGCGCCGAGATTCTCGCCCGCACCCAGGGCAGCGTCGCGTGGTTCCTTTTCTACTCGGCATTCGCCGTCGCCGTCGCCGTGCATGCTGCCATCGGCCTGCGGGTGATCGTGCACGAGACCATCAAGCCCGGCCGGCTGGTGATCGAGTTCGTCACCTGGGGGGCGGGCATCCTTCTGCTGTCGCTGGGAGCGCGCGCCGTGATGGCCGTGACGATGTTGTGAATCTCAAGCCACATCGCCAGCACCCGCTCTGGCTGGCCTACATGCTGCATCGGTTGTCCGGCCTGGCGCTGGTGTTGTTTCTGCCCGTGCATTTCCATGTCCTGTCGCTGGCGCTGACCGATCCGCAACGATTCGACCACTTCCTCAGTTTTGCGCAACACCCGCTGGTCAAGCTGGCCGAGGCCGGGCTGGTGTTTCTTCTGGCGGTGCATTGCTTCGGTGGCCTGCGCCTGCTGGCGCTGGAGTTTCTGCCCTGGTCGCCGCGGCAGAAAAACCTGGCCGCCAGCGCTGTCGCCGGCGCATTCCTGATCTGTGCCACCTTCCTGCTGCGCGCGGTGTAGAGCGTGCACGCGACAGTCGACATCGAGCGCAGCGACACCGATATCCTGATCCTCGGCTCCGGCGGGGCCGGGCTGCTTGCGGCGCTGCACGCCCAGCAGGCAGCGCCGGCGGGCACCAGCATCACCCTCGCGGTCAAGGGCCTGCTCGGCAAATGCGGTTGCACGCGCATGGTGCAGGGGGGGTACAACGTCGCCCTGGGCCACGGCGATACGATCGAGCGGCACTTCATGGACACCATCAACGGTGGCAAGTGGCTGCCCGATCAGGACATGGCGTGGCGGCTTTGCGAGCAGGCGGTGATTCGCGTCCGCGAGCTGGAAAACGAGATCGGCTGCTTTTTCGATCGCAATCCCGACGGCACCCTGCACCACAAGGCCTTCGCCGGCCAGACCGCCGACCGCACCGTCCACAAGGGTGACCTGACCGGCATCGAGATCATCAATCGCCTGATGGAGCAGGTGCTGGCCCGGCCGATCCGGAAATTGCAGGAGCACCGCGCCATCGGCCTGATCCCGACCGCTGACCGCAGCGCGCTGGCGGGCGTGTTGTTCATCGACATGCGCAGCGGACGCTTCCGCTTCGTGCGCGCCAAGTGCGTGATGATGGGCACCGGCGGCGGCCCGACGATGTACAAATACCACACGCCGTCGGGCGACAAGACCATGGATGGGCTGGCCATGGCGCTGCGCCTCGGCCTGCCGTTGCGCGATATGGAAATGGTCCAGTTCCACCCCACGGGACTGCTCGCCGGCGACCATACGCGGATGACCGGAACGGTGCTCGAGGAGGGGCTGCGCGGTGCCGGTGGCCGCTTGCTCAACGCGCGCGGCGAGCGCTTCATGTTCGACTACGACCCGCATGGAGAGCGCGCCACGCGGGACGTGGTGAGCCGCGGCATCTATGCCGAGATGCGCAAGAGCGAGCGGCCCTCGCAGGTCGGCGTGTTCATTTCGATGGGGCATCTCGGCGCCGATAACGTGCGGCGAAAATTTTCCGGCATGGTCAAGCGCTGCGCGGATTCCGGCTTCGATCTGGCCGCGGGCAAGGTGGAAGTGGTGCCCACGGCGCACTACTTCATGGGCGGCGTGGTCGTCGATCCCGACACCCGCACCGGCATGCAGGGCCTCTACGTTGCCGGTGAAGACGCCGGCGGGGCACACGGAGCGAACCGGCTCGGCGGTAACGGCGTGGCCAACTCGACCGTCTTCGGCGGTATCGCCGGCGACGTGATGGCCAGGGACATCCGCCGCATGGCGACTTTCCGGGATGCGGACGAAAGCGCACTGGCCGCAGAGCTGGCGCGCGCCTGTCGGCCGTTTTCGCAAGCCGTTGCGCCGATTCTGCCGCTGCGCCACAAGCTGCAGGAGGCGATGTGGGAAGACGTCGGGGTGATGCGTACCGGCGCCGGTCTGCGGCGCGGCTGGCAGCGGATCGCCGGGATTCGCGATGAACTGCTGCAGACCGGGGTCGATGCGTCCAGTCTGGCGTTCAACCTGACCTGGCACGATTGGCTCAACATGGCCTCGCTGATCGAGGTTTCCGAGGTCATCGCCCGGGCCGGCGAGCTGCGCGAAAACTCGCGCGGCGCACATTTCCGGGAGGATTTCCCGCACAGCGGCGATCTGCAGGAATCGTATTTCACTCTGGCGCAGAAAACTGCCGGCGAGCTGACGCTGAGTCGCCAGCCGGTGCAGTTCAGCATCGTTCGCCCGGGGCAGACCATCCTGCCCGCGGGCGAGCCGGAAACCCTCGTTGCAAGCCAATAAGACCGCGCCGCGGTGTGGCTTCGGCTGCACCGGATGGCGGCGCGGCCGGGAGCTGACGTGATACCGATCGAACTTGTCCAGACCACCGCCGAGGCGCTGATGGCCAAGGCCGCCATCGAGATCCCCGAGGACTATCTGGGCGGGCTGAAGAGGGCGGCCGAGTCCGAGACCGGCGATCTGTCCACCTTTGTTCTGCACGCCATGCTGGAGAACTACGAGGCAGCCAAGGAGGACCGCTGTGCCATGTGTGGCGATACCGGCACGCCGCGCTGGTACGTGAAAATGGGCAACGAGACGCGCATCGAAGGCGGTCCCGTGGCGCTCGAAGAGGCGCTGCGCAGGGCCACGGCCAGGGCCACCAGCAGCGTGCCGCTGCGCCCCAACCGGGTGCACCCGCTGTGGCGCACCGACCACGACAACAATGTCGGCATCGGCGCGCCGGAGATCGAATACGGCTATGAACCGGGCGGTGAATGGATCGATCTGATCACCGTCCACAAGGGCGGTCTGTTCGGCACCGACTACCGGATGCTGTTCCCCTCGGACGGCATTCAGGGGATCAAGCGCTTCTACCTCGACAGCCTGATCGCCTTCGGCAAGCGCGGCCTGGCCTGCCAGCCGGCGATCATCGGCATCGGCCTCGGCGGCTGCAAGGATACCTGCATGGTGCTGGGCAAACGCGCCGCCTGCCTGCGCACGGTGGGCGACCGCAACAGCGATCCGCGCATCGCCGAGCTGGAGGAGGAATTCACCGAGCTCGGCAATTCCATCGGCATGGGCGCGATGGGTTTCGTCGGCAAAAACATGGTGATCGACACGCATATCGAGGTGGGCTACTGCCACACCGGCGGCATGCAAATGTCGGTGCATGCCTTCTGCCTGTCCTCGCGGCGCGCGGTGGCGCGCATCTATCCCGACGGGCGCGTCGAGCAGCGCACCGATCCCGACTGGTTCACGCCCTACCAGCGGCGCGAAACCGTGGGCTGGACAAGTCTTGCGGAGGCCGCCGGATGAAGCCGCGTGAAATCACCCTGTGCACGACGCCGAGCGAGGCGGACATCGCCGCGCTGCGCCTCGGCGACATCGTCTATCTGGACGGCCTGATCTACACCGCGCGCGAGGGCGTCTACATGCGCGTGCTCGAAGCTCAGGCGGAGATCCCGATGGATCTGCCGGCGCAGAGCGCGGCGAATTTCCACTGCTCACCCGCCGCGACGATCCGCGACGACGGCAGCTTCGACATGGGCGCGGTCACCGCGACCGCCAGCTTCCGCTTTTCGAAATGGCTGCCGCAGTGGATCGCCAGGACCGGCGCCCGGCTGATCATCGGCAAGGGCGGCATGTCGTCGCGAGACTACAAAGCGTATTTCGTGGCCAACGGCGCGGTCTATCTGTCGACCGTGGGTTACGGCACCGGCGCCCTGTTGGCGCGGGGCATCGAGAGGGTCGAAGCCGTCCACTGGCGCGAGCAACTGGGGCTCGCGCAGGCGATGTGGGTGATCCGCTGCCGGCGGATGGGGCCGTTCCTGGTGGCCTCGGATCTGCGCGGGACCTGCCTTTTCGAGCGCGAGAGTGCGCGCATCGCCGAGCACTTCGAGCGCGTTTACCAGGGCACCAGACCGGCCGTTCTCAAGCGTTTCGGCGAGACCGACGACCGCAGCGACGAGCTGATCGGCTGAGTCGGGCCTGTTCAGTCGGGCCTGTTCGGCCGGGCCTGCTCAGCCGAGCTGGCCGACGGTTTGCGGTGAAAAGGTACCCACTGCGATGGCGCGCTGCATCGCCGCGGCGATCTCGCGGACCACCCGGCCCTTGGTGCTGTCGCGGCGGATCACCAGACCCAGATGTCGCGCCGGGCCGCCCTCCGTGGCCAGCGGCAGGCGTCGCAGCAGTGGTGGATTGGCGAGCTTGACGCAGGGTTCGGGGACGATCGAGACACCGAGATCGGCCAGCACCATGCTGTAGATCGCCTCCAGTCCGCCGAGCTCCATGGTGTCATCGACCTTGATCTGCCGGGCTTGCAGCCAGCGCTCGATCATCGCGCCGACCACCGCATGGCGCGAAAAGCGGATGAACGGATGGCGCTTGAGAATCGCTATCGGATCATCGCCGCGGACGCGCTGCGAGCAGATCAGAAAGAGTTCCTCATCCGCCACCGGCAGCCAGTCGAGCTCCGCCGCGAGCAGCTCCGGACGGGCCACCAGGGCGCCGTCCAGGGCATTGCGTTCGACCTGGTGGATCAGCGGAATGGACAGCCCCGGAAACAGCCCGACGCGCAATTCCGGGCAGGTCCTTTTCAGCATTGCCGCGGCCAGTGGAACCAGTCCGGTGAGGGAGGTTGGCAGCGCGCCGAGCCTGAAATCCCCCTTCAGCCCGTCATCGCCGAGCACCGATGGCACGATATCGTCATACGCGCGCACCACTTCGCGAGCCTTGACCAGCAGTGCGCGGCCGATCGGGGTCAGCACGGGGGTGCGCGTGGAACGATCGAAAATCGCCACCTGCCACTCCTCCTCCAGGGCGCGCATCTGCTGGCTGACCGCGGCATGGGTGACGAACACGGCATCCGCCGCGGCGCTGAAGGTGCCGTGATCGGCGATCGCGATCAGCGTTCTGAGTACCCGTATCGTCATCGTGGCGACTCCTCGTCCGCGGGGCTTGCCGGGGCCGTCCTGCGGCTTGCTCCAGGCCGCGCTTGCGGGCGCGTCTGCGGGCTGTCGACGGCGTTTTTCATGTAAGAAAATTCTATAAAAAGCGCAAGAAATACTAACTTTTCGTTCGTATTTCTGACAATTATCGTGTCCTGCAGGTGGCCCTGCAGGTGGCCCTGCAGGGCTGGCACCGGAACTTTTGCAACAGCCGCACCCCTCGCTGGGCACGGCCTTGCGTGCCGCGACCACGCGGGCGATAACCGGGCCAGGCACATCGAATTCCGGA
>Ga0207752_1000160_pt1 | contig 30970 bp, 20 predicted proteins | sample Pon2CUnioCityCA_6_FD_187272 | JGI IMG/M metagenome (GOLD analysis project Ga0207752, IMG submission 187272) | Marine sediment microbial community from Union City, CA, USA - Pond 2C Sediment 2 (SPAdes) | ecosystem: Environmental > Aquatic > Marine > Intertidal zone > Salt pond sediment ... | reverse complement strand
TTTTGAGATCGTCTCCGAGCACCACGATTGGGTCGGCATGAACTTCTGGTTCGACGACATTCGCGTCACGGGCTCGAGCAGAGACCCATAGGACCAAGGCCGGCTCGACACCGCCTGAACGCGCGGCTTCGCGTTTGGTGACCCACTCCGAACGCGGCCGAAGCGACCGTGCTGGCAGAGTCTACCGCTCATGTCATTGCGAGCCCAGCGCGGCAATCTCCTCCTCGGGCCTCCAGCATGGTACTCCAAGCAATGGGCAGCCAAGACCGGGAGGCGTATAAGTGCTTTTTGGATAAGGAGTTATACGAGTAGGCAGAGAAAATGTACTTGAGACCTTCAGTTCGCCCTGCTGCGCCTATCTTCCCGACCTCAGGGAGATGACTTCTCGCAGCTCTTATTGTGTTGGGCCGGACACCATGCTACAATGCCCGGAGTGACCGAGAAGGAGCCATGAGTGCTGCAAGTGCGTGGGCTTCATCATCGCGCCTTCGGCGAGAAAGCCGAAGGTGCCTCATAGGGACAGGAACCTGCGATCCTGCATCTTATGCAAGTCCGGCTGATTGATATTAGGTGGCCACTCCAGACATGACTCGATCCCGCCACATAGATTTCAATGCACTTGAAAAGAACTCCTTAGGTGTATATACGGTCCCCCTGGCAGAGGTCGGAGCGCTTAGGTTTGCTGATGTCCCGTACTATTCAACGGTAGAGGTTGAGGGGCTGCCCGGAACTGACGAAACATACGGTCTCAAGATCACTGCAACACACGCCGGAGGCCCCACCGATGAGTTCTTTACGCTCAATCTACATGTCACTTTTCATGTTCAAGGACACCCAGATGACGACACGGCTGTTAAGACCTGCAGGCGCAAGAGCAAGCACATAAAGCGGTTCTTTTGGAAACTTGCAGATGTGCTCGCACTTAAGGATGGACCAGATTGGGTTCCTTTTTTCGTGCACGATTCAGCGCTCTATCAAGATATCCTCTTTTCGCGTACCTTCTCACGCAGCGAAAACCCCGTACTTATTGCCTTTATCGAGCCATTCGTTGCGCGCTTCACGGAGCTCTTGAAATCGAAAAACCCACTGCTCTTTATATGCCACGCATCAGAAGATAGGCCAGTGGTTGATGCCCTCTGCAATTTCCTCGACGAGCAGAACGTGCCCGTGTGGTATGACAGGCGCGAGATCAGGGTGGGGGAAAGTATTGTCCAGCGCATCGAGTAAGGACTTGATGCCGCATCTCATGTAGTAGTCGTATTGTCGTCTACTTCCACTCAAAGGCCTTGGGTTCAGAGAGAGCTTTCATCAGCGCTTACGCGCCAACTCCAGGATGCATCCGTGCAAATCCTTCCTGTAGTCATTGAGCAATGCACCCTGCCAGTGCTGCTCTCGGATATCCGGTTCGCCGATTGCAGAACTGACCTCCATACTGGGTTCCGAGAACTCTTGGGCGCTGTTCTGTAAATAGTGCGGACAGCTATCAATTACGGACGTCAATAACCGGTATCTGTTCCCAGTGTCTCCGTCCTCTCCCCTCATCAGCTCACAGAGCCAACCTGATATGACAGCCAAGGGCGCTTCCCAGTGACCGTCCTCAAATGCGCCGCAACTTGGTTAGTTGATTTGACGGCCAATTTGAAGACAAAGTCCCTATACCTCAGGACGTAATCTTTTACGATCGGATCTTCAGTCCGACCGCGGTGGGCGATGGCTCCACGGTCATTGATGTGTCTTATCAAGTTGTTCCTTGCTTGGTCTACGGACTGCCCCTGCCACTTCCAGCACGCCGACAGACGCCGCAGGCCAATAAGCCCTTCAAACAGTGCGTCGATGCTGTCTGGTTTGGGCGTATTGAAACTTCCGACATAGCGTTTCATCAGTTCTCCTCTGTGATCCTTTAGGACGCTCCGCCATCCATCACCCGCCAACGACCAGACCGCCGCAGTATCCCCATTCTCTTTGATGAGAGGCTTCGTCGAAAGAGCACGAACTTTCTTCGGGACTGCGTTGGGTCCATTCGCCTGGGTCAGAAGAAAGTCAAAGGCCTCCTCCGCCAAATCTTCAATGAAGGCTTCCCAGAACGCCGTGATAAGAACGACACCACTATGGTTCAATACTGCCATCCCCCAGCGTCGACCGGGCCTATCACCTGTAATGTTCTCATGGATCTCAATCAAACGCTCGGCATCCTTCATATTCTCTATGAGACGCTCGACCGCTTGGCACGAACGGGCTACTTGCTTCACCATGCGTGACTCCTCGGTTTACACCTGATAACGGGGACAGGCACGAATGGCGGAACCGCCAACCACTTCGTCGCAGCTTCGTCACGGTGCTTCTCGGTGGACAATTATCGCGAAATGGATCGAGGCAGGCAAGGAGAAAAAGCGGAAAGCCCCGCTTTGAAAACCCGAAATTTGAAACTCGAAATCCGAAATAAATTCAAAGCACGAAACACCTCGAGGCGGGGAAATCCGAAGCACGAAACTCGAAATGCGAAACAAGCGCGAAGGACCGAAATGCTGCTGCTTGGGTTACGATTCTGGCCCGGTGGAACCTACCGCCAGCAGCTTTGCCTGCGCGGATTCCAGGATCGTGTCGCGGAGGAACGAACTGGCCTTGAGGATCTCGATACCGATCAACTCTCCTTTGTCGTTCAACTCCGCCGTAACATTGGGGCTCAGCTCGACACTCTGTGCCTCGGGTCCTTCGTTGACGACCAGGTGCAGCACATCCTCTTTCTCAAAATACACCAAACGGGGCTTACTCATGAACGAACCTCCCGGTCTGAACGCGGAATGCGATCTGTCGGCGCGTGGTCGCGTGGACGGTTATGGGCGTAATCACTTCATTGCCTGTTTCATACGGGACCAACACCAGTGTCTTCCCGCAACGACCGACGGCGATCCGACGGTCCGTTGCCGTATCCACGTACCTTTCCGTGGAATGCTTCACGATCTCTTCGATTCTGTCGAGGTCGAATCCTCGCCGTGCTGCTCTGTACCTGAAATAGTCAGTCCAGGCAATCTCCATCGCGTCTTCATCTCTCCTGGCATATCGATTGGATCATAACTTGTTCAGTCTAAGCGGCTCGTGGCGGCCTGTCAATTACAGCATCGTGCTTCCGCGGTCCTATTTCGCGGCCGCGGGTCGCGGGCACTGGTTCACGAAATCGAGGGCCTTTTCCATGAAGATTTCGCCGGTCATTTCGCCTAAACAGGTGCGGGTGATGTATTCGTAGCGGTCGAAGCTGTCCCAATCGACCCTGGCGAGGATGTAGCCGAAGGCGTCGTTGGTCAGGCCGAAGAGCAAGTTGTGCTCGCCGTGCATCTTTCGCTTGAGATAGTAGCCGATGTTGGGCAGGGCCTCGCCCGGGATCGTGAGCATCTGAGCGTTGCCGAGGTTCACGACGTTGACCTGGCTCGAGACGCCGCCACGATCGTTGAGCTGGAAGCCCAGCGGCGACAGCTTCACCACCGCCAGCAGCATCTCGTTCTCGATGGGAAAGTCCACGGTAGTGGCGCCGCAGAACAGTACGGGATCCTCCTGGATGGGAGCGTCCGCAACGATTCGAATCGCCTCGTCCGCCAGCAGGTTCCCAATGCGGATACACTCATCCCACCTCTGCACATCCCTGCCGTCGGAATCGCGGCAGTCGGCGGTCACCATGCCGCCGAGCGCGCCGTTCATGAAGATGCCGGCGCCCGCGCCCCGTTCTTCGAGGCGGTCGTAGAGCGGGCCGACGAAATCCGGACACAGAATGCCCTGTCCCGGCCCGATGATTTCCGGGTGACACGCGTAGCTGATGAGGGACGCGATCGGCTCGCCCGCGACGTCGAGGACCTGCACGACGCTGCACCGGGGATCGTAGAGGCGCTCGGCGTAGTAATTGTATGCGATCTTGCCCTGCGCCTTGCCCGTGGCGATCTTCACATGTCCCGGCTGCAGGTTCTCCACGGCCTCGTTGATCGCATCCGCTAGCTTGAGGCAGACATCCTCGATATAGGCAAGATCGGCGGAGGTGTTGCCGCTCTGGTCCGGAAAGCCGTAGCAGTCGGGGGCGCTATGGTTGTGCGTGGCGCCGATCAAGATGTTCTCCGGGGCAATGCCCGAGACGCGGCTGCGGACCCTGTCGCACAGGACCCCGGGGAAGCCGAGGAAGTCCGTGCTGCAGATGGCGACGCGGACGCCGCTGTTCTCGAGCACGAGCGCACGTACGGTCAAAGCGTCGATCTTCTGTGTGACGGGCCGCGAAGGACCGACGCCGCCCGAGACGGGCAACATCTTCTCCGGCGTCACGTCGCGCACGGCAACGCCCGCGCGAAACGCCGCAGACGTACGTCCGAGCGGCGCCAGACAAAGCAACACCACCACGACTGTATAGAAACACTTGCGTCCTGTGCTCATGGCATTCCTCCTGAGTCACTACAGAGTTACCGGTCCAACCGATATTGGTTCGGGGTCATCCCCATCGTACTGCGAAAATGTCGGGTGAAATGGCTGTGATCGTAGAACCCGTGCTTCTGGGCGATCTGGGTAATCGTCTGGTCCGTGTGCACCAGATCGTAGCAGGCCCGATGAATCCGGTACTTCACGAGAAAGGTCGTCGGGGAGATCTGAAAGACCTGCTTGAACTTCCGCTCGAACTGGTTGACCGAGAGGTACATCAGCGCGGCCAGCTCTTCCACCCGAATGGGCCCGCTGTAGTTTTCATTGATGTACCGGACGACCTCCGCGAACGGCTGGTGAGGGCGCCAGCTCTCGCCGGACCTGCGAAAGAATCGCGTGATGCCGGCGACGCCGACCACATGGTCGCGTCGAGAGACAAGCGGCACTTTGCTCGTGATATGCCAGTCGATGCTGCCGTCGTTGTTCGAGACGAGCTCGATGCGGTCCACCAGGGTCTTCCGCGTCTTCATCACCCAGCGATCGTCACGCAGAAACAACTCCACGAGGCGCGGGGGAAAGAACTCGAAGTCGTCTTTGCCGATGAGGTCCTCTTCCTTGTCGAGGCCCAATTTCTCGAGAAAGGCGTGATTGCCCATGATGAATCGGCCGGTGCGATCCTTAGCGAAGAAACAGGCGTCGGGGAGAGAGTCGAACAGCCGTACAAAGTCGGTTCCTGTCTGCAGTCTGGCGAGCAGTCGGTTCTTGAAGTCCAGGGCACGCATGGTATAGCGATATTCTCGTTAAACCCACTCAAAGCGACCTTCACGGCATGGTGAAATTGTACACAAAAAAGGTGGCCTCATGCAATCGTCTAATTCCCCGTTTTCGTAGGATTAAAGTGCCGATGATCGAGATGGCAGAGGCTTGGAATCATCCTTGTGTTCTGCCTGTACGTCGGGTCCGGTCGGCCATTAGGTCGGCTGTAGGCCTGCGGCGGATCTCTCATGAAAGGCGCACTCTACTGGTTTGCGTGGAAAGACGAGGAGCAAGACGATGCACAGACGTGCCGCCGCATTCACGCTGATCGAGCTACTGGTGGTCATCGCGATCATTGCCATCCTGATGGCCATTCTCATCCCCACGCTGCATCGGGCCCGCGAGCAGGGGCAACGCGCCGCCTGTCTGAGCAATCTCAAACAGCTCACGATGGCATGGATTCTCTACGCCGACGACAACGACAACAAGATCGTTCATGGTTGTACGGGCGGACCGGGCGAGATGCCGATCCCGCAAGATGAAGACGGCTGGGTCCATTGGGCCGGCTACTCGGATACCACAACCGACGTGGATCAAATCAAAGCCATCGAGGAAGGCGCCCTGTTTCCATTCTGCAAAACCGCCAAGCTGTACCAGTGCCCCAGCGGGCTGCGCGGGGAGATGCGGACGTACGCCATCGTCGATTCCATGAACGGCTGGCCCACCAAGCCGGAGCTTACGATCAAGAACCGGATGCAGATCACCCGCGGCGGGGAACGCATCGTCTTCGTCGATGAGGGTTGGGTCACGCAGGCGAGTTGGAGCATCCCGTACGACCGCGAGTCGTGGTGGGGCTCCACAATCGCTCAGGCCGGAATCACGGCGGCCGATAATCGTCACAAGGACCCGCCCCCCGTTCGGCATGGCGGCGGAACCTCCTTCTCCTTTGCCGATGGGCACAGCGAATACTGGAAATGGAGGGATCAGCGGACGATCGATTATGGCAAATTGACGCCGGGCGCCAACCCTCTCCAGCCGGGCAATCCGGACCTGCACCGTGTTCAGCAGGCCGTCTGGGGCAAATTGGGATACGAGCCGGTGCCTGAGGGCTCAAGCTGACGCTTGGCCCGGACCGATGGGCAGCAGTGTTTGTCTCGGACCGAATCGATGCTGCAATATGGTTGATCGCCGGGCGACACCAACTATGTCAGATAGGGTGTAGTCGCAGGTAGACGCAAAATGGTGACATGTGGACACAAAATATGTTGCCCTGAAGACCTGAAATATCCGATTGCTATGAAGTGCCCGTTCACAGCGTCATATGGGATGAGTCACGATCTCAATAGTAACGGAAGGAGACTGTTGTCGCCAAAATGATAAGGGTGCCGCTATGTGACGCGTTGGAGGCTACGATCCGTGTCTCTTCGAGGAGGAACAACAATCAGAACGACCCTCGCATTGGCTGTATTATCGGTCTGTGCGGCTGGCGGGCCGGTAGCATTGGCCAATCTACACATCAGCGGGTAGGTCGTCTCGTACTCGCCTGAACACGTCGCCGAGGATATCTCGGGGAACGAGTGCTACGGCACAGCACGAGGCGAGCCGGACCATGTGGACATACTCACCGAATCCATATAGAGCAGCATTCTGTGAAGGAGGATGTATCATGTCGAGAAAGATGTATGATTCTCAGAAGTTCATTTACATAACCTCCCTTTTTCTGGTGCTGGGGTTGGCCGCAAGTGTGGCGAATGCCGATATCAGGAGCGGCTTGGTGGGGTACTACCCTCTTGATGAAGGGCAGGGGGACATCGCTCACGATATGTCGGGCGCGGGACACGACGGGACCCTTCATAATGGCATAACATGGATTTCACAAGCCTACCAAGGCGGCGGCGTCAACTGTGACGGCACGGCCGACACCAGGATTGAACTGGGGACCTGGAATCCGGCTGAAGGAACGGGGCGGCTTTCTCTGGCATTATGGATCCGGTGGGCCGGCGGAGGCGGCACGTATCAAGGCCTGATCGGCAAGAGGGATCTATGGCCTGATACCACGATGTTTCAGTTTCAGGTCAGGCCGGAAAGCGGCGGCACCTTTCGTATTGAGACCGGATCAGTTGCGATCGTTTCACCCAGCAACACTCTGAATCCAGTCGCCCAAACCTGGGTGCACGTAGCGGCCACCTTTGACGGAACCACGGCCAGGCTGTACCTCAATGGGCAGGAAGTAGCGTCCGGCGCCTTTTCCTTCTACGCCGCAGGCGAAGGATCCAATATGGGCATAGGCTGTGTTACCGGCGGTGGCGCAGGCTACAGCGGGAATGGCGAAGTCTTCCTGGGCGATATGGACGAAGTCTGTATCTACAACCGGCCACTGTCGGTGGAGGACCTTGCGCTTGTCATGGCCGGCATCGGTGGCGACGCGGCTTCCAATCCCAGCCCGGAAGATAAGGCCACCGATGTACCGCGGGATGTGGTCTTGAGTTGGGAGCCGATGGAAACGGCGGCCACGCGCGATGTGTACTTTGGGACGACCTACGACGATGTCAATGATGCCAGTGTGCTCAACCCGGGGGATGTCCTGGCCGGCGCGGATCAGATAGATACGACCTATGATCCCGACGGCCTTCTCGAATACGGCCAGACGTATTACTGGCGGGTCGATGAGGTCAATGCGACACCCGATAACGCGGTCTTCAGAGGCCGGATCTGGAGTTTCACGACCGAACCGTTCGGGTATCCGATCGAGAGCCTGACGGTCAAGGCGTCCACTGAGCAACTCGCCTCGCCCGCGACCAGGACCATCGACGGCTCCGGCCTCAACGCGGATGACCAGCACTCCGACGATCTGGCACAAATGTGGATGAGTATCGGCGTGCCGGCCTGGATCCAATACACCTTCGACAAAGAATACAAGCTCGATGAGTTGTGGGTGTGGAACGCCAACTCCCAGCTCGAAGCCTACATGGCCTTTGGGGCCAAGGACGTCACGATCGAGTACTCCACAGACGGCGAGGTCTGGACTCAGTTGGAGGATGTGCCCGAATTCGCCCGGGGGACAGGTCTGACGACCTACACTGCCAATACCATCGTCAATTTCGGCGGAGTCACCGCGAAGCACGTCAGACTGACCGTCAACGCGACCTGGGGCAGTCCCATTGCAGCCAGCCTGAGCGAAGTGCGGTTCTTCTACGTGCCCGTGCAGGCGCGGGAGCCGCAGCCGGCGGACGGAGCAACGGACGTCGGCGTGGACACCATGCTGAATTGGCGGCCGGGCCGCGAGGCGGTATCACACGCCGTATCCTTCGACACCGACAGCAGCACCGTCCTGGATGGCTCGGCCCTGCGCGATACCGTGACCGAGCATAGCTACAATCCCGGGCCCCTCGATTTGGGCACGATGTACTACTGGAAGATCGACGAGGTTGGCGACGCCGAGGCGTATGAAGGCGGGCTCTGGAGTTTCACCACCCAGGAGTATGTCAGCATTGATGATTTTGAGAGCTACACGGACAACATCGAAGCCGAAGAGGCTATTTGGCAAACCTGGATCGACGGTTTGACGAACCTGACGGGCTCGGTCGTCGGGTACTTCGATGCCGTCAACGGTACCTTCGGTGAGAGGAGCATCGTCAACAGCGGCAGTCAGTCGATGCCGCTTGAGTATAACAATGCGAGTTCGCCATACTACTCCGAGGCGGATCGCGAGTTTGCGCCCGCTCAGGATTGGACGGACCGCGAAGCCAACACCCTCGTGCTGCACGTGCGAGGCAACGCCCCCGGCTTTGAGGAGACCACCGACGGCCAGATCATCATGAACGCCACCGGCGTCGATATCTGGGACACCGCCGACCAGTTCCGCTATGTCTACAAGAACCTGAGCGGGAACGGCTCGATGGTGGCCCGCGTCGACAGCCTGGTTCGCACCGACGGCTGGGCCAAGGCAGGCGTGATGATCCGCGAGAGCGTCCATCCCGGCTCGAAGCACGCATTTGTGTGTCTGACGCCGGACTATGGGGTCTCGTTCCAGCAGCGTCCGGAAACCGGCAACGTGATGGACCAGGTGTCGACAGAAAACGTGGTCGCCTCGTCTTGGGTGAAGCTGACCCGCACGGGCGATGTCTTCACCGCTCAGGAATCGGCCGACGGCGTCACATGGAGCGATGTCACGTTCACGGCGCCGGTGAATGTCTCAATGGCTGCCGACGTCCTGGTCGGTCTGGCCGTCACCAGCCACAATGCCACTGCGGTCACGGCCGCCGAATTCTCCAGCCTCTCGACGACCGGCAACGTGACGGGCCAATGGCAGATCGCCGAGATCGGTGCGGAGCAGCCTGAGGGCAACTCGACCGAGCCGATGTACGTGACGATCGAGGACAGTGCCGGCGGAAGCGCGACGATCGTGAATGCCGATGAGGCGATCACGCTGCGTTCCATGTGGCAACAGTGGGCGATCCCGTACAGTGACCTGGCCGGCGTGGATTTGAGCAAGGTCAGGGCGATGCATATCGGCATCGGCAACCCCGACGCACCAACTGTCGGCGGCACCGGCATGGTCTACATCGATGACATCGCCGTCGGTCGGCTGCTTGCTCCGTAGTCGCACGTTTGGAAATCGCCACGACCCAGCCAGTCGGCGCTCTTGCCGATTGGCTGGGGTTCTGGTCGGTGTTTCCGCCGCTTCGCCGCGTCGGTATCCGGCACGTTTCGCATTGTCAATTGCGACCGGTCGCGGTACAGTCTCAGGTTGAGATCGTGAGTCTTTCTCTCGAGCGGATTGAAGGCTACAATGGCGGCGTTGATTCCCCATGGCGGGGACAATCATATTCAGAGGACACCAAACGCGACGTGTCGCATTTGGGAACCGAGCACGATGGAGTAGATTATGGTCGATCGAACGAGAGCGACGCGAAGGGAGTTTCTAAGAGCGACGGCATCCGCCGTTGCCATGCCCTATGTGATTAGCGGCTCGGCCCTGGCCGGCCCGGGTAAGACGCCGCCCAGCGAGCGAATCCGGATGGGATTCGTGGGACTCGGGGGCCAAGGCTCCGGACACCTTCTGGGGGGCGCCTGGACCTACGTGCCGGGCGGGTACGTAGCCCGCACGGATGTGCAGGTGCTTGCGGTCTGCGATGTGCGGCGGGAGCGGCGCGAGCACGCCCGCCAGCGCTGCAACCAGGTCTATGCCGAGAGATTCGGTCAAGCCGACTACAACGGTGTGCAGGCCTACAACGACTTCCGCGAAGTCCTCGGACGGTCCGACATCGATGCCGTGCTGCTGGCGCTGCCGTACCACTGGGCCGCGCCGATGGCGACGATGGCGTTGCGGGCGGGCAAGGATGTGTATTGCGAGAAGCCCATCGCCATCACCATCCGCGAAGGACGCAACCTGTTGGAGACGGCTCGTCGATACAATCGCATCTATCAGGCGGGCATGCAGCAGCGATCGGAATACGACGGCAAGTTCCGCATAACCTGCGACCTGGTTCGCAACGGTCGCATCGGCCAACTCAAGGAGGTTTACGCCTATCGCTTGCCCGGGGCGTTGTTCCCGACGGCCTGGACCTCCGACCATTCCGTGCCCGTGCCCGACGGATTCGACTGGGACATGTGGCTGGGCCCGCTGCCGTGGCGGCCATTCGGCGGTGAGGCCGGGCATACGCTCTCCGGGCTCTTCGTTGGAGACGTCAACTGGAGTCCCCATCACTACGACATCATCCAATGGACGGTCAATCCGGATCCGAAAGCGCCCATCGAGGTCGAGTTCGACAACGGCAACGTCCACTACCACTACGCCAACGGCGCCGTGGTTCACTCGACCGGCTATCCGGGCGAGCCCGTGGGCGGCGAAGGCGGGGCTTGTTTCGTCGGCACCGAAGGCCGCATCGCGGTGGACCGCTCGAACCTAGTCTCGTACCCCGCCAGCATTCTCAAGCAGCCGCTTGGCCCGGACGATTCCCGCGTCTATCACGCCACCAGTCATTCCGGGAATTTCCTCGACTGCATTCGGACGCGTCGGGCCACGATCTGCAATCCCGAAACGGCCGTGTACACCATGAACGCGATCCTCATCGGGGGCATTTCGCTGGCACTGAAACGCGCAGTGACGTGGGACCCGGTCAAAGAGGCGTTTGTCGGAGATGACCAGGCCAATCGCCTGCTGTCTTACAGCAAACGCGCCCCGTGGCGAATATGAGTTCATGCTATCTTAAGTCGTTGTCTGCGGTGTAACTACAAGGACGTCCAAATGAGAAGAAATCGTTTGCATCACATAGCTGCATGTCTCCTGGTTCTTGTTGTGGGCCGCGCGTATGCGGATCAGGAACAGGACCTCATCTCGATCCTCCAGTCGGAGGCCGGTGCCGCGCAGAAGTGGGACGCCTGCTTCCAGTTACGCATGGTCGGGACGGCCAAGTCCGTTCCCGCGCTGGCGGCCCTGCTGGGCGAGGAACGCCTTTCGCACGCCGCCCGCAATGCGCTGGAAGGTATGCCGTGTGCGGAAGCGGGCAAGGCCTTGCGTGAAGCGTTGGGCGCGAGCTCCGGCACGATCAAAGTCGGCCTGATTGACTCGCTTGGTTGGCGCCGCGAGCCAGAAGCTGTTGCGCTGCTGAGACCGCTGCTGTCAGATACCGACGCGGCGATTGCGTCGGCAGCGGCGTCGGCCCTGGGACGGATCGGTGGCAAAGAGGCCATGCAGTCGCTGGAGAAAGCCCTTCTAGACCAGCAGGCCGTGCTGCGCGAAGGCGTGGCGGATGCCTATCTCAAGGGTGCGGATGTGCTGTGCCGCGGGCAAGACCGAAGACAGGCATCCTTCATCTATCGAACGGTTCTCCATTCCGACTTGCCCGGCCACGTGCGCGGGGCCGCCCTGACGGGATTGGCGCAGTGTGGGCCGGTGGCGCAAGAGTTGATCTCGGCCTTCCGCAACGACGATGCGCAGTTGCCCATCGCGGCGGCGCACGTCGTTCGAGAGACGGCCGGGGAGCCGACTCTGAGGGGGTTGGCGGTGGCCTTGCCCGGCCTGCCGACCGATGCGCAAACGCTGTTGATTCGAGCATTGGCCGCACGCCGCGCCAGCGGCGCGCTCCGGGCCGTCACAAGCGTCTGCAAGAGTGATGACGGCCCCGTACGTCTCGCCGCTTTGGAGGCGCTCGGGCCCCTCGGGAATGCGGATTCCGTCCCCATCCTCCTCGGTGCAGCAGTCCAGGGCACGGAAGCAGAACAGGCGGCCGCACGAGGCAGCCTCGAAACCCTGCAGGGAGAAGGGGTCGACGAGGCCCTGATCTCTCGCATGAGTAATGCGGACAAGCGGGAAACGGTTGAAATCGTTCAGGCCCTGACCTCGCGCGACGCGACGGATGCCGTGCCGACGCTGCTCCGGACGACCGGCAGTGAGAGTCGCGAAGTTCGAACTGCGGCCGTCGATGGCCTGGGCGAACTGGCCGGCCAAGATAACATTCCTGCGCTGGTCGATTTGCTTGCGAAGGCTGACGCGGAGGACCGCCGCGGCGTCCGCAAGATGCTCGTCGCCGTAGCCCGGCGTTGCCAGGCCGACGAGCGCGTTTCGCGAGAGCTGGTGACGAAACTTGATGCGGTCGAGGATGATGAAACGCGAGCGTCGTTTCTGCTGGCGCTCGGCGAGATGGGCGACAACTCCGCTCTGCCGACACTCCGCAAGGCGCTTAAGGATCCCAAGGATGCAATCAAGCGAACGGCGATTGTCGCGCTGAGCGGCTGGCCGACTGCCGAGCCGGCGCAGGATTTGCTCGAGATCGCAAGGGAGCAAGGCAACACCACGCATCAGGTCCTTGCCCTCCGCGGCTTCATTGATCTGACGCAGAAGGACAGCTCTCTCGAAGCAGGTAGGAGGCTTCAGTGTTACAGGACCGCACTTGATCTGGCGGCGAACGCTGCGGAGAAGAGACGCGTTCTCTCGGCTCTGGCGGCGGTCAAGACGCCCGAATCGCTGGAACTGGCGGCCTCACAGGTGGCCGATGCGCAGGTCCGGGAAGAGGCCGCACTGGCGACAGTGACGATTGCCGCCGAACTCTACGCCGGCAACGCCGAAGCGGTCAAGCCCGCTCTCGAACGCATGGTTGCCGCCGACATCAGGGACGGCACGAAGCAGCAGGCCCAGAAGACACTCGATGAGATCGAGGCCGTCGAAAGCTATCTCGTCCAATGGGAAGTGGCCGGGCCGTACGTCCAGGAGGGAAAGAATCACGCGCAACTCTTCGACATTCCGTTCGAGCCGGAGCAGCCCGATAGCGACGTTCAGTGGCGGAAGATGCCGGTCTCAAAGAACGGCCAGCACATCGGCTATTTGGACCTGCTCAAGGAATTGGACGGCGGCGAACAGCGCGTGGCGTACTTGCGGACCCAGTTCGAATCGGGTGAAGCAAAATCCGCGACGCTGGAGGTTTTCAGTGACGATGGCGTGAAGGCCTGGCTGAACGGGAAAGTCGTCCACGCGAATAATATCGCCCGACCGATCATGCCCGAGCCCGATCGCGTCAATGTCACGCTACAAAAGGGCGTCAACAAGCTGATGCTCAAGGTCACCCAGAACAACCTGCCGTGGGGCGCGATCGTCCGCGTGCGGGAAGCAAAGACGGTGGAGCCCAAGCTCGGTGAGGGTTTTCGCTTGCACACAATCAATGCCGATTCGCGATTCGAGGCGGCGGGCATCCTCGATGTGAACCGCGACGGCATGCTCGACATCTTCTGTGGTGGGTTCTGGTACGAGGCTCCGGACTGGAAGCCGCACTTCGTCCGTGAAGTGCGGGAGGAGGGGGGCTACCACTATGACTTCGCCAACCTGCCGCTCGACGTGGACGGCGACGGCTGGACGGACATCGTCAACGCGGCCTGGCACAATAAGATGGTCTTCTGGACGCGCAATCCAGGCAAGAGCGACAGAGCGTGGGAACTATTCGAGGTTGATACGCCGGGCAATATGGAAACCGCCATGGCGTACGACATCAACGGCGATGGGCAGCTCGACATCCTGCCGAACATCATGAGCCAGGCGGCGTGGTACGAGGTTCATCACGACGGCTCGGCGCCGCAGGGCGTGCGATGGGAGAAGCACGCGCTGCCACAAGAGGCTGCGGGACACGGTCTGGGGGCAGGCGACGTGAACGCCGACGGACGCTGCGATGTCGTGACACCTCGCGGCTGGCTCGAACAGACAGCCGACGGCTGGCAGTGGCATGCCGAGTTCGAGCTCGGGCACGCCAGCATTCCGATCCTCGTCCACGACGTGGATGCCGACGGCGATTCGGACATCATCTGGGGCCTGGGGCACAACTACGGCCTGTCCTGGCTCGAACAGACCGCCGATGGCGGCCAGCGCACGTGGCGGAAACACCTCATCGATGACTCCTGGTCGCAGCCGCATTACATGCTGATGGCCGATTTGGACAATGACGGCAAAGATGAGCTCGTCACGGGCAAGCGCTACCACGCTCACAACGGCAACGACCCGGGCGGCAACGATCCGGTCTGTGTCTACTACTATGATTTTGACGCCACGGCCGGGAAATGGACGCGCCACACGATGCACGAAGGCGGTCGTGTGGCCCTGGGGATCAACACCGCCGTGGCGGATATGGACAACGACGGGGACCTGGACGTGGTCGCGCCCGGCAAGAGCGGGCTGTACCTGTTCGAGAACCTTCTGAAGTAGTATGGCCCGGTGAGCAAGGACCGAATGCAGTTAGGAGATACGCACGATGGCGAAGCCGAAAATTGCGATGATTGGAGCGGGGAGTCTTATCTTCTGCAAGACGCTGACGATGGATATCCTGGCCACGGAGGCGCTGCAGAACACTGAGATCTGCCTGATGGACAAGGTCAAGCCCAGGCTCGACAAGATGGAGGCCTTCGTCAAGGAGGTGGTCAAGAAGAATAAGCTGCCGACGAAAGTGACGGCCACGCTGGACCGCCGCGAAGCGCTCGACGGTGCGAAGTACGTCATCAATATGATCCAGGTCGGCGGCGTCGATGCATTCCGCATGGACTACGAGATCCCGCTGAAGTACGGCGTGGACCAGTGCATCGCGGATTCCATCGGCCCCGGCGGCGTCTTCCGGGCGCTGCGAACGATCCCGATCCTGGCCGAGATGTCGCGGGACATCAATGAATTGTGCCCGGATGCGATTCTGCTGAACTACGCGAATCCGATGGGGGCCAACTGCTCGGCCCTCGGACGAGTCGCCGAGGCGCAATTCATCGGCCTCTGTCACGGGGTGCAGACGACCCTGGACCTGATCAGCCGCTATGTCGATGTGCCCAAAGACCAGGTCGATTTCGTTTGTGCCGGGATCAACCACATGGGGTGGTTCCTGGCGATCCGGGATAAGCGCGACGGGCGGGACCTGTACCCGATCCTGCGCGAGAAATGCGAGAGGCCGGAATACTACGTCAACGAGAAGGTCCGCTGCGAGGTGCTGCGGCACTTCGGCTACTTCATGACCGAGAGCACGGGGCACCTGTCGGAATACGTGCCGTGGTTCCGCAGCAGCCGCAGGGCGCTGGACTTGTACTGCGATCAGCCGGCCTTCGGCGGGGCCTCCGGAGCCTACTTCAACTACTGCAACATGCTCGCGGAAAAGTACAAGAGCGTCGACTATCTGGCCACGGAATCGCGGAAGATCGAACGTCGCAGCATCGAATACTGCTCCTACATTCTTGAAGCGGCCGAGACGGACAACGTCTTCCGCCTCAACGGCAACGTGCGCAACGATGGCTACATCACGAACCTGCCGCAGGGCTGCTGTGTCGAGGTGCCGGTATTTGTCGATGCGCGCGGGCTCCACCCCGTGAGGATCGGCGATCTGCCGCTGCAGTGTGCGGCCCTGAACCAGAGCAACGTCACCGTCCAGCAGCTTGCGGTCGAGGCCGCACTGACGGGCAATCCCGAGTATGCGATGCAGGCGATTGCCCTGGACCCCCTGACCTCCGCCGTCTGCACGCTTAAGGAAGTGCGGGAGATGACGCGCGAGATGCTGAAGGCCCAGCAGAAGTGGCTGCCGGAGTTCAAAGGCAAAGAGCTGCCGGCGAAGCCGGTTGTCGAAATCTGCGACGATACGACGCCGGTGGACGTCCCGCTCGATCCGGCTCTGGCCATCGTGCATCGCTTCGGAGAACTGGCAAAGTAACGAGCGAGGCTGGAACCTCCGCTATGGACGCGTGCAGCCGTGGACGACCTTCCTGCCGTTGTCGCCGGCGTGGAGAATCCATGTCGCTATCGATATCGTTCGATTCGGTGTTCGCCCGAGCAGACATCCTGAAGCACAACGAAGGAGCCGATGAGTGTTCCCTTGACTGGCTCGCCGTCTACACGCAGGTCCGGGGTCTCACTTCCCAGGCTGGGCAGATGGACCTCCGCCTTGACGTTCGCCGGCAAGACGAGGTTCAGCACAAACGAGCGGTCGCGTGCGGACTCGAAGTCCATGTGGATGGTTCCTCGGATCGTAGGCAGATCGAGGCTGCCCGTTTTCAAAGAACCGACTTGCGGCTTGACGCGGACCTGCGCGAATCCCGGCTCGATGGGTTGAACGCCCATCAGACAGCGCGGGATGATATTGGCGGGGGCCGCACCCCAGGCATGGTTCCAATCCTGGTTGGGCTTGTACTTATTGTCCCACGCCTCAAGCGTAATCGTGGTCCCCACATCGTAGATCATGTGCGGCCAGCTTCGATCGCTGGTGCGGTCCGTCATGAGCTCCAGAGCGTAATCACCCGCACCGCCTGCATAAAGGGCCTCCAGCAGATATTGAGAGCCGTACACGCTGCAGACCATGCCGCGACTCTTGATGAATTCGGTCACTGAAGCGACGTGCTCCGGCGGCACCAGGCCGAAAGCGAGCGGAAACATGTTCGCGTGCAGCGCGCTGTGGCGGCTTCCCTCGCCGTCCACGTAGATCCCCTTGGCCCTGTTGAACAGCTTTTCGTTAAACGAGGACTTCGCACGATCTGCGGCTTCGACAAAACGCTGAGCGTCCGCTATCTCGCCGAGGGCTTGGGCGATCTCGGCCATAAGTACGAGGGCCCGATAGTGGAAGGCGTTGACGACCGTGTTGATGGGCCGGAACTCGAAGTCGTCCGTCTCGCCGTAGCCGCCCCGGAGGCCAAGGATATTGCCGTGCGGCCAATCCACGATGTCACGCAGTTTTCCTCGGAAGTGAATCGATTGCAGCACCTCGTCGGTCACCAGACCGGTCTGCGTGCTGATCAGGCCGTCGTCGCGGGCCAGGGCGATCAGCGTCTTGGCCTTCAGGTCGTCGTAGAAGTGCTCGATAGAGTCTGTGTCGCCCGTGCACATATAGTCGGCCCAGGCCATGAGAACCGAGTGCAGAATCCACTCGGTGGGCCAAGTGGGGTGCGACATCAGGTACTCATGGGTGTAGCGAGCCATCGTGTACTCGCGGTCCACGGCGTAGTGGCAGAGCTGATTGATGTATGCATCGGCCTCGTAGGGGATCCTTTCGCGATCGCCGTCGATGTAGACGCCGCAGAAGCTCGTGGCCTTGATGCTGTATTTGCACAACTCCCACACATCATTGAGCACCTTGTTGGAGCAGGTGAATCGCGAGGCCTCCTCGTCGAAGGGATAGTGCACGGCGATTTGCCGGATCGATGACGCGTCGAGCGAAGAGGGACTGCCGATCACTTCACAGTATCGAAAGGGCATGACCTCACCGACAGTGCCGGGCATTCTGATGGCCTGGGGTCCCGTGTTTCGCTTGTCCACAGGGATCGGCACTCTGTACGTATGTGTATCCGCGTCGAGTGTCAGTGTTATCATTCGATAGCGGCGTGAACCACCCGGCTCTCGATGGATCGTGCAGTCATCGAACGGCACCTCCCCCAGATGGATCTGCACTTGTTTTCCGGCCGTTGGACTGGTCAGAGTCAGTTCGACCGTGCCGAATGCGGCCCTGCCAAAATCCACGAAGTAATGCCCCTCGGCCTTCCGGATCAGCCGTGCCGGGCGGACTTTTGTCGTCGCTAACGGATAGCGCGCCGTCGCATGGGTTTCGCTGAGTACGCCCGTCCGGAACGTCTGTGCCTGGGCATAGGGGCTCGCTTGGTCCGCCCCATTCCACACGCGGACCTTCCAGAGACAGGTCGTATTCAATGAAAGGGGTTTGCCGGCGTACTCGATTCCGATAGACCGGGCGGAAGCTGTCTTTCCGCTATCCCACAGATCGCCTTCGTCGCGATCGAGCCGCTCACGACTTGACGCCACCAGGATCTGGTAGGCCGTTTGCGTATCACTGCGGACGCGGGAGCGAACGACCCACCCGAATTCGGGCCTGGGATCGGTGATTTTGGCCAGTTCCGGATGGCCCATGAGCTCGCACATCAAGCCGGAGGGCGCATCGGGCTTTTCGGGGCTTGCTGCCCCGGCGGCCGATCCGGTCACGGCGATGCCAATAATGAGCATGTAATCCAGCATTGATCCCCTGTGCAAAACAGCGTTCTTGACGGTCGTTCTCACGGTCAGGACTCCTTGAGGATTCTGGATAGCGACAGCCGTCGCAGCACGAAGCTCCAAGAACCTCGATCGTATCTGTCTTCCGCACCGACTGCAACCGCCAACCTGGGATGCTGCACAATCAGCAGGGGGGGCAGCAGGAAGAAATTAACCACCCGGCTTGCGTGCAGAGCCAGGCTCTTATATGATCGGGCCTTTCAGAGGTTTGCTGCCGTACTGACAGTGGTGCGGCTTGCTGGTGGTTGAGATGGGTAACGTCTGGGCCGTGCTCCAGCCTCGCATACATGCAGGCAGAAGCCAGGCCCGGGCAGTTGCGGCCGTCCGTGGCAAGGCGGTTCGGGCCCTTTTGCCGCATGCAGGCCGGTGAGGTTATTGGATGGATAAATACGTTTGTGTACACGGGCACTTCTATCAGCCGCCGAGGGAGAATCCCTGGCTGGAATACGTCGAGTTGCAGGATTCGGCGTATCCCTACCACGACTGGAATGTCCGAATCACCGAGGAATGTTACCGACAGAATGCTGCCTCGCGCATCCTCGGCCCGGACAAGAAGATCATTGAGATCGTCAGCAACTACGAGAGTATCAGTTTCAATTTCGGCCCAACCCTCTTGTACTGGCTCCAGTCGCATGCCCCGGATGCCTACGAGTCTGTTCTGGAAGCCGACCGGAGAAGCCGGGAGAGGTTTTCCGGGCACGGCTGCGCGATCGCTCAGGCCTATAACCACAGCATCCTGCCGTTAGCGAATACGAACGATAAGCATACCCAGGTGATCTGGGGCATCGAGGATTTCAAAGCGCGCTTCCAGAGAGAACCGGAGGGGATGTGGCTGCCGGAAACGGCGGTTGATATCCCCACGCTGGAGGTGCTGGCCGAGTATGGGATCAAGTTCACCATTCTGGCGCCGCGCCAGGCGAAACGGGTACGAAAACTCGGCAGCGGACGCCGCTGGAAGGACGTGAATGAGGGCAATCTGGATACGAGCGTTCCGTACGTGTGCAATCTGCCTTCCGGCAAGCAGATGAGCCTGTTCTTCTACAACGGCCCGGTTTCTCACAGCATCGCTTATGGGGGATTGCTGCACAGTGGCGAGAACTTCGCCGCACGGATGATCGGCTCCTTTCCAAACGACGGAGAAGAACCTCGCTTGGTCAGCGCGGCCACGGACGGTGAGTCGTTCGGCCATCATCATCATCACGGCGACATGGCACTGGCCTACTGCCTCCATCGGATCGCGACCGACAACACAGCCACGATTACCATCTATCCTGAGTATCTCGAGAAGTTTCCGCCGGAGCATGAGGTGGAGATCTGGGAGAAGAGTTCGTGGAGTTGCGTGCACGGGGTCGAACGATGGAAAAGCAACTGCGGTTGTGCGGCCGACCAGACACGCTCGGGGCAACAGCAGTGGCGCGCCCCGCTCCGGGAGGCCTTCGACTGGCTTCGGGACAGGTTGATCACCGTCTACCAGGATCGCATGGGCGCCTATCATCCGGATCCCTGGCGGATCCGAAACGATTATATCCGTGTCATCAACGACCGCTCCCCGGAAAACGTGGCTGGCTTCATTGGGGACACGGTGGGCAGGGAGCTGGATCCCAACAACAAGAGCACGTTTCTGAAACTCCTTGAGATGCAGCGCAACGCCATGCTCATGTACACCAGTTGCGGGTGGTTCTTCGACAATATTTCCGGCATCGAGAGCGTGCAGGTGATGATGTACGCCTCGCGAGCCATGCAGTTGTGCAGAGAGGTCCAGAATTGGGACCTGGAAGCGGACTTCAAGAACATGCTGCTGAATGCCCCGACGAGCCGCAGGCCGTTCAACAACGGCAGGGAGGTGTATGAGGCCTATGTCGAGCCGGCGCGCGTCGACCTGCATCGCGTCGGCGCGCACTTCGCGTTGAGCTCGGTCTTTGAGGAGTCCAGCGAGGAGGAAGCCGAGATCTACTGCTATTCGGCCCACATTGAGGACTTCCAACATGTCGAGGCGGGCGTACAGGTCCTGACGACGAGTCGCACGAAGATTCAGTCGAACATTACGCTCGAGGAGTACTCAGTCGATTCGGCCGTGCTGTACCTGGGGGACCACCACCTGTTCGCGGCGGTGCAGGGCCGCATGGCCGACGAGCAGTTCGAACGCGTCCAACAGGATCTCGTGAAGGCCTTTCGGAAAGGCGACAGCAACGAGGTCATGCGGCTGATGAATGTGGCTTTTGACGGGAAGAACTATTCGCTGTCCCACCTGTTCAAAGACCAGCAGCGGGAGATTCTCAACCGGCTTCTCGAAGGAACCTGGGAAGAGATCGAGAGTTCGTTCCGCCATATCTACGAGCACAATTACGCGATCATGCAGATGATTCGGAACATGAACATGCCGCTGCCGAAAGCCCTGTCGGCTCCGGCCGAGTTCATCCTGAACGAGGACATCTGTGCCGCCATCCAGGACGATGAGGTCGACCTGAATCGATTGCGCGACCTTGCCGATGAGGCGGAGCGACTGTCCCTGGCCCTGGACAGGGAGCGATTGAGCTTCGAGGGCAGCCGAAAGATCAATCTGATGGCGAGCCTGTGGGAGGATTCGCCCGAGGAGGTCGATCTGCTGGGGTCCATCGAGAGATCGCTGGAGATCCTTCACATGCTCACGCCCGAGATGGATCTTCAGCACGCACAAAACGTATTCTTCACGATCGCCAAGCACAAGTATCCCGAGATGAAACGCAAGGCAGCGGCGGCCGATGAGAAAGCGAGCCAATGGATCGAGCATTTCGGTCACCTCGCGCAGCGCCTCGGCCTGGTAATCCCGTAACGAATGCCAAGTGAACAGGCAAAAGGGCAATCTTGAGAAGCCCCTCCGGCCGGGTCAGGTTCGACGCTCCTGCCGGTTGACCTGTGGAGACTGATTCTATGCTCAGACGACGATCGAGCGGCATCCTGATGCACGTCACGTCCATCCCCTCGAAGTATGGCATCGGCGACTTCGGTCCCGATGCGTACAAGTTCGTGGATTTCCTCAAAGCGGCGGGCCAAAACTACTGGCAAATCCTGCCGTTGAATCACACGACGGCCAAGGCGGGGTACTCACCCTACGGCAGTTCTTCGGCGTTTGCCGGCAATCCGCTGTTGATCAGCCCGGACCTGCTCTGTCGCGATGGGCTTCTGACGCGTGCGGAGATCTCCCGTCCTCCGGCCTTCCCGGCCGAGACGGTGGACTATGACAAGGCATCGTCCTACAAGGACAAACTGCTGGCAACAGCCTTCGAACGTTTCCGCAGAACGTCGAAACCGTCTGACTACGAGGCGTTCGTGGAGAAACACGCCGGGTGGCTGGAGCCGTTCGCCAGCTTCGTGGCACTCCGTCGACACTTCAAGGAACGAGTGTGGTCTGATTGGCCGCCCGCTATCCGGGATGGCAAGGTCGCTGCTCTGGAGGCTGTCAAAGACCAGTTGCGCGTGTCTATCGAACGGGAGCGCTTCCTGCAATATGTGTTCTACCGGCAGTACCTCCATCTGAAACGCTACTGTAACGAGCAGGGCATCCAGGTGGTCGGAGATGTCCCGATCTACGTGGCCTACGACAGCGCCGATGTTTGGTCGCACCCGGACCTGTTCAAATTGACCAGGTCGAAGAAGCCGCGTTTCATTGGCGGCGTCCCGCCGGACTACTTCAGCGAGACGGGGCAGCTTTGGGGCAATCCGGTCTATGACTGGCGGCGCCTGGAGGAGACGAATTTCGACTGGTGGATACAGCGCATGAAGCACAATTTGCTTCTGTTCGACTTCGTCCGGATCGACCATTTCCGCGGGTTTGTCGCCTACTGGGAGGTGCCCGCAAGCCACAAGAACGCGATACGGGGCAAGTGGGTGCAGGCCCCCCACGCGCGCTTCTTCCGCGAGCTGTTCCGGCAGATTCCCTTCGCCGCCATCTTTGCCGAAGACCTTGGCTATATCACGGCTGACGTGAGAGAGGTGGTGGCCCGGGACCATTTCCCTCGTATGAACGTGCTGCAGTTTGCCTTCGAGGGCGACCCCGCGCGGAATCCGCACATGCCGCACAATCACGTCGAGAACTCGATCGTCTACACGGGCACGCACGACAACAATACGACGCGCGGTTGGTTCGAGAAGGAAATCAAAGGACTGGGGCGAAGGCGTTTGTTTGATTACCTCGGGCACAAGGTCTCCGCCCGCGACATTTCGTCGGAGTTGATGCGCCTGGCGATGCGCTCGGTGGCAAGGGTCGCCATCATTCCCATGCAGGACGTTCTGGGGCTGGGGGCAAAAGCACGAATGAACCTCCCGGCCAGGACGGACGGTAACTGGCGGTGGCGAATGCCTCCGGGGCAAATCACGGCCGCCCGGGCCGGTCGGTTAAGAAACCTGACGGTTACCTACGGCCGCGTGTAAAGCGACCTCCAGGTGGTTTCACGCTCCGACGGTCGTCGGCCCGCTCAGCAGTATGGAGACAGGAAAATCGCTCAGAATGTCTCCGATGAACGTCTCGCCCCGTGCGCTGTATGTCTTGCCCGTGATCGCATCGCGCCACTGCCAGGGCGCTTTCGAAGGCAAACCGATCCGCGTATCTTCCCACACTTGCCTGCCCATTGGGAATCGGCCAGGCTCGATCAGCGGGGTCAGGAACCGCGGCGCCACGATCAATGCGTAGCGGTCATGCCATACGCGGAAGAACGCGACGATGTGCCGCACGCAGGCTCCCGTGACGGAGGCCGGAAGGTAATCTCCCGCTTGGAAGAGGTCCTGGTTCTCCCGGCGAGCCTGCAGACCTCGATGAACCAGGAAGAGCTTGATGCGTCCGTCCTGCTTCGAATCCATTAGCTCGCGGGCCAACTGGGCGCAACCGTTCGCAGACGTCTCCTGGAGTTCCTTGAGCAAACCCGCCCGTCTGGCGAAATCGACAGGCCGGCGGTTGTCCGGATCCACGAGGTTGAGATCCCACGTTTCAGTTCCCTGGTAGAAATCCGGCAGTCCCGGACACGTTATTTTCAGGATGGTCTGCGACAGAGAGTTGTAGATGCCGTACTCGCTCACCTCTCGTTGAAAGGGCACAAAGTCGGCCCAGAAGCGATTCGCCTCCGAACGATCCAGAACCCTGTCAACGAACTGGAGGCATGCCGCTTCGTAGGCCACATTCGGCTGCTCCCAGGTACTGTGAACCTTCGCTTCGCGCACCGCCTTGGTCATGTAATCTTTGATGCGCCGGGTAAAACGGTCGTACTGACATTCATCGAAGGGCAAGGCGCCGACGAGGGTTTGATAGAGCAGGTACTCGTCGTTTCGGTCCGGAATCGAGAGGCCATTGTCCCGCTGCTTGTGAGGCTCATTCAAGTCCGCCCAGCGCGTCACGGCGTTGCGCCAGCGCTCCGGGATTTCTGAAAGGACGTTGATCCTGGCACGGACGTCTTCGGCCCGCTTGGAATCGTGTGTGCTCGTGGCGTTCATCGCCTGCGGCCAATCTCGTGCGCGGGCCTGATTAAAGCGGTGGAACCGGTCAAGGGAAAGACCGAGTGTGTTGGGATTGCCGCCCACGGTGTTGAGAGACAGCAGCCGGTTGTAGCGGTAGAGCAGTGTGTCCTCGAAGCCCTTGGCCATGGCCGGACCGGTGAACTGCTGAAACCGCATCCGAACGTGCTGCCATGCCTCCCGAGTTCGGCGGTCCGGGGCATCCTGCCAGTCGGCAAGCAGCAATTGGCCGATCCGGTCGATATGTCTCGCGCAGTCAGCGGCCCGCTTCTTCGCCTCGTCGACGGCCGCTGTAACATACGCTTTGTCCGATTCCGCGAAATGGTGCGCGTCGACATACGTACGATACACAGGAAGCGCCGCTATGACCGCAGTCAATGCCTGTCGTGTGGACTCGGCATCTTGCAGGCTGTCGTCCGTCGAGGCCCGCGCGAACAGATGCGCCAGGTACGTCACCTCGCCGGCCATGTGCTGTTCGAGGGTTTCCCGTTTGGCCTCATAAAGCAGCGAGGCGTAATCCAACTCCGTACCGATGAATTCGTGATAGGTTTGTGTGAGCGTCCGCTCGTTCTCCTGCCGGCAGAAGAGAGCATTGACGTAGTTGCAGAATTCGTAGCCGGACGTGCCCTGGATCGGCCAGTCGGTGGGCAGGGTTTCGTCGAGTTCGAGGATCTTCTCGATCACAAGGTAGATCTGCGGCAACGTCTCACGCAGGCGATTGAGGTAGCCCCGCGGGTCGTACAGCCCGTCGATGTGATCGATGCGGAGCCCGGTAATGACGCCGGCGCGGGCCAGTTGGAGGATCTTTCTGTGCGTGTGCTGGAATACCTTCGGATCCTCCATGCGCAAGGCAATGAAGTCGCTCAAGTAGAAAAACCGGCGGTAATTGATCGTCTCCTGCGCATCCTGCCAGAAGACGAGTTTGAAGAATTGCTCGTCGAGCAGGCGGAACAGGGGGCTTTGCTCCACCCCGCCCTGTACGGGGCGGTTGAACCATTGCAGGGTTTCATCAATGTCGGCACGGACTTGCGGGTCTTGGTCATACAGCCGCAACAGTGTACGCTTGGCCTCGTTGAATTCTGCCGGCCCCTCCGTACGGTTCTCCCTTCCGCCCCGTCGGGCGAACAGGTCCGATACTCGCATAAGGATATAGGGTCGCCGGTGGCCCCCGCTTTGGGACTCACCCGGCCGGTCGCGGTCGCCCTGTAAGACGGCCGGATACGACCGCACGCACAAAGGGAAACGCCACGCTTCGTACCGCACCCCAAACCCGTCGCGGTCCAGGACGAGACGGATCTCTCCTCGCCGGAGGGCCTCGGCGAGCGGCCTTGCCAGGAACGGGGCCAGCACTTTCGTTCGCAGCTCCGGGCCCGGGTGGTCTCGAAAGACATCGAAGAACTCGTGGAATGCGCTGTCGGGGCCGTGCTCAAGAACATCCATGAGCATCCCGTTCTGGCTCGAGTAGGCCATGTGATTGGGCACGATGTCTTGCACCCATCCCATGTGCCGAGCCCGGACCTCGGCGGCGAGGCTCTGGAATTGTTCCCACGTGCCTAATTCCGGATTCAACTCATCCGGGCCGGTGACGTCATATCCGTGGGTACTGCCCTGCGTCGCTTTGAGGATGGGGGACACATAGAGGTCGCTGATGCCGAGTTCCGAAAGATAGCCGATGACGGCCTTGGCGTCTTCGAACCCAAATGCGGGGCTGAGCTGCAGTCTATAGGTTGCTGCCGGAATGTGCATGGACGATCTCTCCGGTGCCTACCTCTCCTACTGACGCCATCCGGTGTGCTCCGCGCGCTACTCTGCAGATACGGTTGGCTCTACATGCTTGGACTTCGTGCTTTGGCCTTCCGGTGATTCGTCGGCCATGCTCTTGAAGATGACCATCGCTAACGGGGGAAGGGTAATCGACAGCGTGTAGTCGAACTTTCCGTAGAAGGACTCGGGCGAAGCCTCGACACCGCCCAGGTTGCCCTGGCCGCTACCGCCGTAATCGGCGGCATCGCTGTTGAGAATCTCGGTCCACAAGCCGGGGTGTGGAACGCCCATGCGGTAGTTGTGGCGGGGTACCGGCGTGAAGTTGCACACGACGGCCAAAAAGGTGGAGCCAGCCTTGTCCCGGCGCAGATAGCTGATCACGCTGCTGTCCGCGTCGTGGCAGTCAATCCACTCGAAGCCTTTCCCGTCAAAGTCCGTCTCGAACAGGGCCGGTTCGGTGCGGTATAAATGATTCAGATCGCGCACCCATGTCTGCACGTTGCGATGCCCCGGGTCGTCAAGATGGTGCCAATCGAGACTGTGGTCGTGGGCCCACTCGCGGTGCTGGCCGAACTCACCTCCCATGAACACGAGCTTCTTGCCGGGATGGGTGTACATATAGCCGAACAGCAGCCGAAGATTGGCCAGCTTCTGCCAGATGTCGCCGGGCATTCTCCCGTAGAGCGAGCCCTTGCCGTGCACGACCTCATCATGCGAGAGTGGCAGGATGAAGTTCTCGGAGAAGGCGTACCAGATGGAGAAGGTCAGCTTGTCCTGATGGTACTTGCGATAGATGCAGTCCTGATTGAAGTATTCGAGCGTATCGTGCATCCACCCCATATTCCACTTCATGCCAAAGCCGAGGCCGCCGGTCTCGATGGGCTTGGTCACCATCGGCCAAGCCGTGGATTCTTCCGCGATGGCTTGGCTGCCGGGGAACTCCTGGTACACCATCTGATTGAAGCGCCGCAGGAACTGAATGGCCTCGAGGTTCTCCCTTCCGCCGGACTCATTCGCGATCCATTCGCCATCCTTGCGGGAGTAATCCAGGTAGAGCATCGAAGCGACGGCGTCGACGCGCAGGGCGTCGGCATGGTATTTGTCCAGCCAGAACATGGCGCTGCTGATGAGATAGGCGCGCACCTCGTGCCGGCCGTAATTGAAGATGGCGCTCTTCCAGTCGGGGTGGAACCCCAGGCGCGGGTCCGCGTGCTCGTAGAGGTGCGTGCCGTCGAAGTAGCCCAGGCCATATTCATCCGTGGGAAAATGCGACGGCACCCAATCCAGAATCACGCCGATGCCGTTCTGATGCAGCTGGTCGATCAGGTACATCAGGTCCTGGGGACAGCCGTACCGACGCGAGGGGGCGTAGTAGCCGCCCGTCTGGTATCCCCACGATGCGTAGAACGGATGCTCCATCACGGGAAGAAACTCCACGTGCGTGAAGCCCATGTCCTTCACGTACTCGGCCAACTGCGGCGCGATCTCGTTGTAGCTGAGCATTCGGCTCGGATCGTTCGGATCCCGGCGCCACGAGCCGAGGTGGACCTCGTAAATGCTGACGGGCGCGTTGAGCGAATTGTGCTGCGTCTGCGTCTGTCGCCAGCGGTCGTCCCCCCAGTCATAGTCCATGTCCCAGATCACCGACGCCGTGTGGGGCGGCAGCTCCCAGAAGAAGGCAAACGGGTCGCCCTTGTCGACCGTGTAGTTGTTGTGCTTCGAGACGATATGATACTTGTACACGGCCCCTTTGCCGATCCGCGGCACGAAACCTTCCCAGATCCCGGAATTATCCGCTCGGGCGGTAAGGGGGTGCCTTTGCGGATCCCAGCGATTGAAATCGCCGACGACAGATACGGTCGCGGCGTTGGGAGCCCAGACGGCAAAGTGCGTCCCGCGGACGCCGTCGCGCTCGATGACGTGGGCGCCCAGCTTCTCGTACAGGCGAAAGTGGTTGCCTTCTTTGTGCAGATAGATGTCGTGGTCCGTCAGCAGGCTGAAATCCGTCAAGACCTGGCTCTGCTCCTTCATGCGACCTCCATGGACGCGTTCACAACCCCGCCTTGGGTATCTGTTCGATGCCGCGAACCGGTATCATCAGTCAGTCCGGGCGATTGTTCGGTTCATAGCCCAGTCAATGATAACGAAATCCTTGCCGGTGTAAAGGACTTGGGCGAGATGATCGTTCCCCCGGGCCCGAATCTTCATGGCCGATGACCTCGAGTACGGACGTGGGGATCGTCATTGGGAGGGCCAAATACAAGACGCAACGCCCTATAATACCATCGAGACGTCAAGTGGTCGCTTTCGCGAGCCGATGAGGTAGCAGGACACCCGTGGAATTCGACCGTAGATTTTCGGGGCACTGCCCGGGACAGCAAAGATGAGAAACGCGTTTTCCCTCGTGGAAATGGTGATCGTCGTGGCCATGATAGGGATCGTGGCTGCACTGGTCATCCCCAGTTTCAACGGGCAGACCCTGCAAGCGAAAGAAGCGGCCGCCAAGGACGACCTGCGAGCTCTCCGAAATGCGATCGAGTTCTATGCGGTGCGCCACCGCGGCGTGCCCCCGGGCTATCCGGACGACGACCGCGCTCGCGCGCCGACCGAGGCGGCGTTTCGCGCCCAAATGAGTGGCCCGGGACGCTGCTTGCGAGCGATGCCCGAGAACCCGTTCAATGACTTGGATACGATGCACATCATCGGGAACAGCGAGGCGTTTCCGTCTGACGCTACCGGTACCTACGGCTGGATCTACCAACCGGCCACAAAGGTAATCCGTCTGGACTGGCCCGGCCATGACGGCGGCAGCGTCCGATACTTCGATTACTGACCAAGCGGCATGAAGACTACGGCTCCGTGACTTTGAGCAGGCCCTCGCACCACTGCCGCAGGTCCCATGGGCCGACCCGAATGTCGGCCGTGACCACGTAGACAGCGGCCCGGCATTCATCCGGGACCTTGATTTCGAAATCAGCCTCGACTTCCTGTCCCGGCTCCGCTGTAACGCTCGCTTCCGGCGGCTCTACGCCGAAGCCTCGCGGGGCGTGTGGAGCGACCGCGAACGTGCTTGGCCTGCGAGAGTGATTGAGCAGCTTCACTGTGAGCCGCACCGACTCCCCTGGCACAGCCTGTTGTCCGTATGGATATATCCGAGCCCACTGTTCGTCGATGCCGTAATTCGGCTCGTCCCACGGAAGTAGATCCCTCAGCAGTTCTTTTCGTTCGCCGAGGGTCTCAACCAGGCGATCCAACTGCCTGCGATCGAAGCGGAAGGGCTCGACAACGTGCTCGTTGATCAGCAAAGCCTCCGATGGAATCGTATCCTTCAGGAGAGCGAGGCAGTAAGAGTATCCCATGTCGTCGTGAAGAAGGTTGCGGTTCTGCAGGCAGTAGTCGTCGAGCCCGGACGGCGTGAAGGAATCACCGATGAAGAAGATCTTCCCGCCTGTGTCTCGCTCGACGAGCAGGGCGTCGTGATACAAAGTCTGGCCCGGGAAGTCGTAGAACGCGAGCGAAAACTCCTTCCATCGCATGCGATGGCCGTCCGGGACGATCCGGAGCCGATCCAGCGCATTGGCCGTGAGGCAAGGCAACCGATATGCCCCCGGCCTCTTGAGAACGTCCTCCAGGATCGGCGTGGCGTACACGGGGCAGTCATACGTCTGCAAAAGCTCATTGACTTTGTCCGTGTGGTCGTCGTGGTAGTGTGTGACGAACAGGCCGTCGAGAGATTTCAGCCGGCCTTGCTCTTTCAGCTTAGTAATCTCATCAATGATGGTTCGCGAACCGCAGTCGATCAGCAAGCCCGCTCCATCGCCGGCGAGAACCAGACGGCTATTGTGAATGGCGACGACCCACTCAGGTGGCGACTCTTCGACGGTAGCGGCATAAGGCATCCATCGTACCCTGTCCGGACTTGCCAGCGCTCGCACGGCCAGGGTGTCGTACTGGTCGCGGAAATACCAGCGGCCTGCGCTAATGGACAGGTAGTTCTCATACGCTGCCTTGAGCCGTTGAATCAGGCGGTTGATCGCCGCCGTCGGCTCTCTGATCACGGGGCCGCGAGCGGGCACAAGCACATCAGGCTTCTGAGCAGCGGCTTTGCGCAAGCTCATGAGCAGATCGCCGATCCTGCCGGCATATCCGTGATATCCGCCGATGCGGGCCTGCGGTACGGCGTCCTGCAGGCTGTACAGGTCCAACAGGCGGCCGTCGCCATGGATCAGGTCGCCGACGAAGCCGTATTTGACGCCATCAATCTCGATGAAATAGGAAACCGCGCCCCGCGTATACCCCGGTGTATCCAGAACGTGTACCGTGAGGTCCTGCCATGCGATCTCGTCGTCTTGCCGTACGGCGCGATCCACGCGCAGGGGGGCCGTCATGATCCTCGTGCTCTGCTGCGCGTAATCGTGGAACCGTTTCTCCCAGAAACTCGTCCAGAAATCGGCAACCTCGGTGAATTGCTCGGCCTCCCCGGCCGGCACGATGGATTGCGCTCCGCTCTGCACAAGCGCCCGGCCCGCCCAGGCAACATCCCGCCGGGCGTGAGTAAAGAGCACCATATCGGCCGTTTTCCAGGTTTGCGCTGGATCGCCGTAGACCACGAGTCTGTGGTCGTCACGCTCGATGCACACGCCGTTGACGGCGTCGCGATCAACCGTAATGCCGGAAGCAAGAACCTCCTGATCCCCGGCACGGCAAACGCACGCGGTCATGACGAGCGAGGCACAAATATACACGACAGTGGGGCGTCTCTTCGCGAGAATCATGGTTGTCCTCCTGACAGACCAGATGGAGGCTATCAGACAGCCGATCAATCATTCACCGACCCGGGCGTCGGGATCGTCGCGTGCCAGTTGTTCGGGTCGTTACCGTATTGCGAGGGAAATATACAGTTGAGCGAAGGGCCGAGACCGTCGGCTTGCATAGGCCACGGATCGACACCGCCCGGAAACTCCTCGCCGTGCGACCCGTCACTATAACCGACGCGGCTCACCTCGATCCAGTAGCGCGTGCCTCTGTCGTCGACGTCGCCGGGCCGGAGCAGTTGGACCGTCTCGCCCT
>Ga0207752_1000159_pt1 | contig 31046 bp, 29 predicted proteins | sample Pon2CUnioCityCA_6_FD_187272 | JGI IMG/M metagenome (GOLD analysis project Ga0207752, IMG submission 187272) | Marine sediment microbial community from Union City, CA, USA - Pond 2C Sediment 2 (SPAdes) | ecosystem: Environmental > Aquatic > Marine > Intertidal zone > Salt pond sediment ... | reverse complement strand
GGCCTGTCGGGGTTTACACCGAATACGCTGACCAGCGAGCAGGCCCTGTTTGCCGATTTGCGGGTCACCCGCCAGCGCGGCTGGTCTCTGGACGACGAGGAGCGCCACACCGGGATGCGCTGCATCGCTGCGCCGGTGTTCAATCAGTGGGGCGAGGCGGTGGCCGGGCTGTCCGTCTCCGGGCCGACGCAGCGCCTCGGCGATGCCGTGCTCGACGCGGTGGCGGCGGCGGTCTGCGCCGCGGCGCGCGAGCTGACCCTGCGCAGTGGCGGAAAGCCGCGCGACGGCAGCTAGCGGCGCGTCGCCTGCGGCCGCTGGCGCAGCGTCGCGAGGGCCTCGAAGGGCTGGCCCTTGCGCAGGCCGCGCAGCAGCACCTGGCTGCCCGGGCTGCGGGCGGTGGTGGCGCGCAGCAGGGTCTGGGTGTTGCCCAGCGGCATGTCATCGATGTGGGTGATGATGTCGCCGGCCACCAGCCCGGCGCGCTGTGCCGGGCTGTCGGCGAATACGCCGCTGATCAGTACGCCCTCGATGCCGGCCTCGACCGCGCGCGGCACGCCGTCGAGGCCGTGCACCCGCACCCCCAGCCAGCCGCGGATCACCCGGCCGTGCTGGACGAGCTGGGCGAATACCTCGCGGGCCAGCGCAGCCGGGATCGCGAAGCCGATGCCCTGGGCGCCGCGCTCGGTGCCGAAGATGGCGGTGCTGATGCCGACCAGCTCGCCGCGCGGGTTGACCAGCGCGCCGCCGGAGTTGCCGGGGTTGATCGCCGCGTCGGTCTGGATGAAATTCTCGAAGGTGTTGATGCCCAGCTGATCGCGGCCGGTGCCGCTGACGATGCCCATGGTCACCGCCTGGCCGACGCCGAAGGGGTTGCCGATGGCCAGCACCACGTCGCCGACGTGCAACTGGTCATCGGCGGCGAAGCGCATGCTGGGCAGCTCGCTGGCATCGATTTTCAGCACCGCCAGGTCGCTCTCCTCGTCGCTGCCGACCAGGGCCGCGGGGTATTCCTCACCGCCGGGCAGAGTCACCCGGATCTCGTCGGCGCCGGCGATTACGTGGGCGTTGGTCAGCAGATAGCCATCGCTGCTCACCAGCACCCCGGAGCCGAGGTTGGTGATGGTGCGCGATTGCGGCCCTATGCCGGGGTCGTCGAACAGCTGGCCGAACAGCGGCTCTCCGGAGGGGGCTGTGCCGCGGCGGTGTTGTGCGGTGAATACGTTGACCACCGCCGGCGCGGCGGCGCGCACCGCATCGCGATAGGATTCGCGCGGCGCGGCGGCTGCGGCGGCGGGCGCGCCTGCGGGGGCGGCGACCTGCTGCACGACCACCGCCGGGCGCGCCGGGCCGCTGTCGGCATCGCGCAGCAACAGGTGGGCCAGCAGGGCGATCAGCAGGCCAAAGCCGGCGGCGCGTGCGGCGAACAGCAGCTCGTCTCGCCAGTGCGCCAGCCAGCCGCCGTCGGCGGCGGGGTTTTCGCGATTTTTCATGCCGCTATGGTAACGCTCCGATTTGCTAGAATGCGCGCCTTTGACGGAGTTGGGCATGGTCGATCGCGGCGAACTGGTGGATTACTGCGATGCGCTGCTGGAGGCGCGCCGCTTTCGCGATTACTGCCCCAATGGCCTGCAGGTCGAGGGCCGCGCGCGCATCGGCCGGCTGGTCTCCGGGGTGACCGCCTCGCTGGCGCTGGTCGAGGCGGCCATCGAGCGCGGCGCCGACGCGCTGTTGGTCCACCACGGCTATTTCTGGCGCAACGAACCGGCGCCACTGACCGGCAACAAGCGCGCCCGCCTGGCGCGCTTGCTGGCGCATGACATCAATCTGATCGCCTATCATCTGCCGCTGGACGCCCACCCCGAGCTGGGCAACAACGCGCAGCTGGCGCGGGTGCTGGACATCGGCGCCGCAAAACCGCTCGGCGGCGATGATGAGCTGGTCTGGAGCGGCCAGCTGGCGGCGCCGCTCGCGGCTGCGGATTGGGCCGCGCAGATCGCCGCGCGGCTCGGTCGGCAGCCGCTGCATATCGATGGTGGCGGCCACCCGGTGCAGCGCGTCGCCTGGTGCACCGGCGGCGCTCAGGGGATGATCGATGCCGCGCTGCGCTGCGGCGCAGATGCCTATCTGAGCGGCGAGGTTTCCGAGTCGACGGTGCACGTGGCGCGCGAGTGCGGGCTGCATTTTTACGCCTGCGGGCATCACGCCACCGAGCGCTACGGCGCGCGAGCGCTGGGTGAGCATTTGGCCGAGCGCTTTGCATTGCACCATGAGTTTGTCGATATCGATAACCCGGCCTGATGGTGTTGCTTGTTGCTTTTTTGCAACAGATGGTCGGGATGCGGTGAGTATTTTGTCGCTGCACGACAACGAATGACGTGGACGGCGCGCAAGGTTTCCTAAATTTGTGGTAGGATGCGCGAATTTTTCCGGGCGAGTGCAATTGCGCCGCCGAGAGCAGGAATGTTGCGCTGCAATGTGGCGGCGCGATCCCAGATTTTCAAGCTAGGCAGTGGAGATAACCATGGCGACTGAAGGTGTGGCGACACAGGGTTCGTTCACGACTGACAACGTCGACCGCAAGCGGCGCCGCTTCCTGACCGCGGCGGCCAGCGTGGTCGGCGGTGCGGGTACGGTGGCGCTGGTTTGGCCGTTCGTTTCGTCCATGTCCCCCTCGGCGCGAGCCAAGGCGGCGGGCGCCCCGGTGGAGGCGGAGATCGGCAAGCTGGAGCCCGGGCAGATGATTACCTACGAGTGGCGCGGCAAGCCGGTGTGGATCGTGCGACGCCCGCAGGCGGCGCTGGACGCGCTGCCCGAGGTGCTCGACGAGCTGCGCGACCCGGATTCCGAGGTACCGCAGCAGCCGCCCTATGCGACCAATGAGTACCGCTCGATCAAGCCCGAGTACATGGTGCTGGTCGGCCTCTGCACCCATTTGGGCTGTGCGCCGACCTATCGCCCGGAGCTGGCACCGGCGGATCTCGGGCCGGGCTGGAAGGGTGGTTTCTTCTGCCCCTGCCACGGTTCGCTGTTCGATATGGCCGGGCGCGTCTACTCGGGCGTGCCGGCGCCGACCAACCTCGAGGTGCCGCCGCACAAGTACCTGTCGGACAACAAGATTCTCATCGGCGAAGATGACCAGGGGGCGGCCTGATGAACAAGTTCATGGAATGGGTGGACGCCCGCTTCCCCGCCACCAAGATGTGGGAAGAGCATCTGTCCAAATACTACGCGCCGAAGAACTTCAACTTCTGGTACTACTTCGGCTCGCTGGCGCTGCTGGTGCTGGTGATCCAGATCGTCACCGGCATCTTCCTGACGATGAACTACAAGCCGGATGGCGAACTGGCGTTCACCTCCGTCGAGTACATCATGCGCGACGTCAACTGGGGCTGGTTGATGCGCTACATGCACTCGACCGGCGCGTCGATGTTCTTCGTCTGCGTCTACCTGCACATGCTGCGCGGGATGATGTACGGCTCCTACCAGAAACCGCGCGAGCTGATCTGGATCTTCGGCATGCTGATCTACGTCGCGCTGATGGCTGAGGCCTTCATGGGCTACCTGCTGCCCTGGGGGCAGATGTCCTACTGGGGCGCGCAGGTGATCATCTCCCTGTTCGGTGCGATTCCCTTCGGCCTCGGCGACGTCATCACCCTGTGGTTGAAGGGCGACTACATCGTCGCCGACGCAACGCTCAACCGCTTCTTCGCGCTGCACGTGATCGCCGTGCCGCTGGTGCTGATCTTCCTGGTGATCTTCCACATCATCGCCCTGCACGAAGTCGGCTCGAACAACCCCGACGGCGTCGATATCAAGAAAAAGAAGGACGAGAACGGCATCCCGCTGGATGGCATCCCGTTCCACCCCTACTACTCGGTGAAGGATCTGGTCGGCGTGGCCGGCTTCCTGATCGTGTTCTTCGCCATCGTCTTTTTCGCACCGGAGATGGGCGGCTATTTCCTCGAACATGCCAACTTCATTCCCTCCGATCCGCTGAAGACGCCCGAGCACATCGCCCCGGTGTGGTACTTCACGCCGTTCTACGCGATTTTGCGCGCCATCCCGGACAAGCTCGGCGGCGTGATCGCCATGGCCGCGGCCATCGTGGTGCTGTTCTTCCTGCCCTGGCTGGATCGCAGCAAAGTGCGCTCGATCCGCTACCGCTCGACCGCTTTCAAGGTGCTGTTGACGCTGTTCTGCATCGCCTTCGTGGTGCTCGGCTACTTCGGTATGCAGGCGCCGAGCCCGCTCGGCACGGCGATCTCGCGGATCTGCACGCTGATCTACTTCGGTTACTTCATCGGTCTGTTCGTGATTAGCAAGAACGAGAAGACCAAGCCGGTTCCGGAAAGGGTGACGTCCTAATGAGCATGAAGAACTTTATCGCCGCCGTGGCGCTAGCCCTGCTGCCCGCCACCGGCTTCTCTGCCGGCGCCGGCTTTCCGCTGGACGATGCCAACATCGACATGAGCAACCAGGCATCGCTGCAGCGCGGCGCGCGCAATTTCGTTAACTACTGCATGGGTTGCCACAGCGCGGACTACCATCGCTACAGCCACGTCGCTCGCGACCTCGGCCTGCCCGAAGATCTGCTGCAGAGCAACCTGATCTTCACCACCGATGCCGCCGGTGAGCCCACCAAGGTCGGCTCGCTGATGTTCAACAACATGAACGAGCAATACGGCGCGCGGGCCTTCGGCACCATGCCGCCGAACCTGGCGCTGATCTCACGCTCGCGCGGTGTCGACTGGCTGTACACCTATCTGCGCACCTTTTACAAGGACAGCAGCCGTCCGATCGGGGTCAACAATCTGGTGTTCCCCGATGTCGGCATGCCGCATGTGTTGTGGGAGCTGCAGGGCGAGCGCGACGCGGTGTTCGAAACCGTCACCGACGACGACGGCAACGAGCATCGCCAGTTCGTCGAGTTCAGCCAGCTCAGTGAGGGAAGCCTCAGCCCGGGTGAGTACGATGCCTTCGTGCGCGATCTGGTCAACTTCCTCGCCTACCTCGGCGATCCGGTCAAGTTGGAGCGCCAACGCATCGGTATTTGGGTGATGCTCTTCCTGTTCGTATTCCTCGGCGTGGCCATCGCGCTGAAAAAGGAATACTGGAAAGACATCCGCAAGTGAGCTACCGGGCGCCGTGGCGCCCGGCCAATACGGACGGACCCGGTGCGGGTTCGTCCGGTTTTTTTTTAATCGGTCCGCGTACTGCGACGGGCCAACCAGCGGGGTAATCCTGTGTCCGCGCTTGCTAATCGGAGATCGGTGATGATGCTTTTCTCGGTGCCGTCCAGTCCGCACAGCCATCGTGTGCGCATCGTGCTGGCGGAGAAGGACATCAGTGTGGAGATCGAGGATATCGACCCGGACGACAAACCCGAGGATCTGCTGCACATCAACCCCTACAACTCGGTGCCCACTCTGGTCGACCGGGATCTGGTGCTGTACGACTCGCGGGTTATCGCCGAATACCTCGACGAACGCTTTCCCCACCCGCCGCTGATGCCGGTCGATCCGGTGTCGCGCGCGCGCGCACGGCTCGCTCTGCACCGCGTCGAAAAGGACTGGTACAGCCTGCTCGATGACCTCGAAGGCGGCGATGACGCGCGTCGCGAGGTGGCCGCCAAACAGATGCGCGAGAGCCTCACCGCCTCCGCCGATGTGTTCGCGCACAAGCCGTTTTTCCTCTCCGACGAATACACCCTGGTCGATGCCAGCATCGCCCCGGTGCTGTGGCGGTTGCTGGAGTGGGGCATCGAGCTGCCGCCGGAGGCCGCCTCGGTGGAGAGATACGCACAGAGTATCTTTGAGCGCGACGGCTTCCAGCTCAGCCTTTCCGAGGCCGAGCGGGACATGCGCTAGCCCCATGACAGAAGGCATGTCGTCCAGCCGGCCCTACCTGATCCGCGCAATTTATGAGTGGATCAGCGACAACGAGCTGACTCCCTACCTGCTGGTGGACACCAGCGTGGAGGGTGTGGAAGTGCCGCCTGCATACGTGGAAAACAACAAAATTATCCTCAACATCAGCCAGATGGCGGCGCAGGGCCTGCATTTGGGCAATGACAGCGTCAGCTTCAGCGCGCGCTTTTCCGGGCGGCCCATGTCGCTGGAGATTCCCACCCGCGCGGTGCTCGCCATCTACTCCAAGGAAAACGGCCAGGGGATGATGTTCGCCGAAGAGGGCGGGCCGCCACCGGATTCGCCCGGTGGTGGCGATGGCGGCGATGATGGCGATGATGGCGATGATGGCGGCGACACAAAGCCCGGCGGCGCCAAGCGCCCCAGCCTCAAAGTGGTCAAGTAGCCACCGCGGCCAGACTGACTGCACCAACCAACCCGGCGCACCCGCATCGGCCCGCGGCGCCCCCCGCCGCGCTCGGCCGACAAACCATTCAGCCGTCGGCGCGCTCAGCCGCCGCCGAAAAGGGTGGCGTCGATCAGATCGCACAGGCAATGGATGGCCAGCAGATGCGATTCCTGAATGCGCGCGGTCACCGGCGAGGGGACGCGCACCTCGACATCTTCCCCGGCGAGCAGTCCGGCGATCTCACCACCGCTGCCACCGGTCAGCGCGAGCACGCGCAGATCGCGGTCGTGAGCGCTGTGGATCGCCTGCAGCACGTTGCCCGAGTTGCCGCTGGTGCTGATCGCCAGCAAGACGTCACCGCTCTGGCCGATGGCCTCCACCTGGCGGGCGAAGACCCGCTGGTAGCTGTAGTCGTTGGCGATCGAGGTTAGCGTCGGCGTGTCGCAGGTCAGCGCCACCGCCGGCAGCGCCGGGCGCTCCAGCTCGAAACGATTGATCAGTTCCGAAGAGAAGTGCATCGCGTCGCAGGCCGAGCCGCCGTTGCCACAGCTGAGCACCTTGTTGCCGTTGATCAGCGCCTGGCAGATCAGCGCCGCGCCGGCGGCAATCGGTTCGCCGAGGCTCAGCAGCGCCTCCTGCTTGACGGCGATGCTCTGTTCAAAGTGGGCCTGTACCCGGGCGATATGATCCATTGCTGTCTCCGCGCGAGCTGTGCGCAAGGGGTGTGTGGATGGGGCGGCACCTCGCCTCGCGGGCTTGTGTATGCGCCGCGAATCAATCGGCGCGAAAAGCGTCGGCGACCCACTCGATGCAGCCGAAAGGCTCGTTTCCGGCCGGCGCCACACCGATCGCATCGAAGCGGCAGGGGCTCTGGTCGAGGCCGTGCTGTTGCAGGTGTGCCGCGGCGGCGCGCAGCAGTTTGCCGCGTTTGCGCGCATCGACGCTGGCCAGCGCGCCGCCAAAATCGGCGCGCCGGCGGTAGCGCACCTCGACGAACACCAGCGTCTCGCCATCGCGCATCAGCAGATCGATCTCGCCGTAGCGATTGTGCAGATTGCTTCCCAGCGGACGCAGGCCGCGCTCTACCAGGTAGCGCTGCGCGGCCTGTTCGGCGCGCCGCCCGAGTTCGCCTCTGCTGGTCGGGCTGGCCTTCACCGCGCGTCGCGCCGACTCACTGGGTTTCGCGCATGTCGCGCAGGGCCACCGGGCGGCCATCGCGGAACTCGGCCCACAGCGATTCGCGGCGGATGCGGCCATCGTCGAGCATGCTCAGGGTGCCGGTGAAGCCTTCCAGCCGCAGCCCCGGCTCGCGATGCATCTGCTCGATGTGCGGGATCAGCGCGTAGGCATCCGCGCCCATGGCGTAGAGCCGCGTCAGGCCGCCGCCGGCCTGCGGCCAGGCCCCCTCGACCTGCTCGCGCAGCCCCTGGCTTTCGGCGTTCGGGGTCAGCAGCCACGGGATGTCGACGAAGCGCAGACCCTCCAGATCGCGGTCGTCGCGCGGGCTGACCTTGCCGCTGAAGATGCGCGAGATGCTGTACACCGGCAGGTCGCCGGCGTGGTGAAACTTCAGCTGCGGCATGATCAGCCGCCCCTGGCGCGGGCCGGCGGCGAGGAAGATCAGGTCGGCATCCTGGCGGCGGCGCGGTTCGAATTTGAGGTTCTGACCGAGCAGGCGCTCCAGCAGCGCGCTGCGTTGCCTGCTCTGGGTGAGGTGCAGCAGGTGGCGGATGGGATCGGAAAAATCGTGGCCGTCGCTCTGGTAGCGTTGCACCGCCAGCAGGCGACCGCCCTGGGCGGCGATTTCCTCGCGAAAGGCGGCCGCGACCCGATCGCCCCACTCGCCCCCGGGCAGCAGCGCCACCGCCTTGCCGTGCCCCTGCTGGGCGGCGAAGGCGGCTGCGGTGCGCGCCTCGTCCTCGGGCAGCAGGCCGAACTGGTTCAGCAGCACCGGCGGCACCAGATAGGGATCGCTAACGTAATTCAGCGCCAGCGTGCGGCGCGGCAGGCTGAGCGTCGAGGCCAGCGATTCCACCGCCGCCTTGCGCAGCGGGCCGACCACGAGGCGCGCGCCCTCGTTGATGGCGCGGTTGTAAACCTGCCAGATGTCGGCGGCGCTGGCGCCGGTGTCGTAAACGTTGACGTCGGGTTTCAGGCCCTCTCGCTGGTCGGCGTAGTAGGCGGCGAGGAAGCCATCGCGCAGCGCCGCCGCAGCGTTCGCCAGGCGCCCGCTCAGCGGCAGCAGCAGGGCGATGTTGTTGGGGTGGGCGGAGGATTCGAGGATCTGTGCGACCAGCTGATCGCTGAATTCACCGTCTGCCGGGTGCCCGGGAAACAGGCTGCGCCAGCGTGCCATCAGCTCGTTCAGATTGCCGCCGCGGCGCTGCGCATCGCGCAGGCTGTAGATCAGTTCCACCCAGCCGCGATAGTCATCGTCGCCCGGGCTGCTGGCCACGCTGGCCAGGCTGGCGTCGTCGAGTGGCTCCAGCTGGCGCCAGATCTCGCTGCGGTTGCGGGCGATGGCCGCCTGGTCGTCGAGCAGGTGGTGCAGGGCGGTGCGCGCGCGCAGCAGATTGGCGATGTCGCCGATCTGCCCGTGGGCGCGGGCGCGGGTCTCCAGCTCGCGGCGACGCAGCGGCAACTGCACCGATGGCGGGCTGTTGTCGAGCAGCGCCAGCGCCGCTTCCGGCTGTTGCCGGGCCAGCGCTGCCTGGGCTTCGACCAGTCGCTCGCGCTCGATCAGCAAGGGGTCCAGTGGCGCCGTTTTCAGCTGCGCCAGGCGCTGCAGGCCCAGCTCCGGGTAGCCGTGGTCGAAGAGCACTTCCACCGCGCGCAGCAGCCAGCCCTGGCGCTCGGCTGGCGCCTCCGCGGCGCGCGCCAGCTCGGTGTAGTGGCGCACCGCAGCCAGCGGCTTGCCCTCGATCAGCAGGGTGTCGGCGCCGGCCTCCAGGGCGGCCGGGTCGGGCGGCGCCTCGGCGGGCTGCTGCGGCGCCGTGCCGCAGCCTTGCAGCGCGGCGGCCAGCAGCGCGGCGGCCAGCAGCGGCGCCGTGGCGCGCGCGCTCTGGCGGGGTGTTTGAGGGGATGATTTCATGTCGGGCTGTGGCCGTCGGCTGATGCCGGTAGAATCCGGCGGCACAGTATCTTGTCTGGCCCAAATCGTGTCAATTTCCCGCGACTCGCTCACCGATTCTACAACCGGCTCATCCGCCGCCCGGCCCCCTGGCGTATCCCCTGGTGCGCCCCCCGGTGCGCCCCCCGGTGCGCCGCCTGATGCGACCCCTGATGCGACCCCTGATGCGACCCCCGGCACGCATTCGGATGAGCCGCCCGATGCGCGCCCCGCCGGCATCGCCCCGGCGACGCTCTACGTGGTGGCGACGCCGATCGGCAACCTCGCTGACATCACCGCGCGCGCCTGCGCGGTGCTGGCCGCGGTGGATTGTATCTACGCCGAGGACACCCGCCACAGCCGCCGCCTGCTGCAGCATCTGGGCATCGCCACGCCGCTGCAGGCGCTGCACGATCACAACGAAGCGGAGCGCGCCGAGCGCCTCGCCGAGCGCCTCGCCGGTGGCGAGTGTGCGGCGCTGATCAGCGACGCCGGTACGCCGCTGGTCTCCGATCCGGGCTACCGGGTGGTGCGCGCCTGTCAAGCGGCCGGCGTGCGCGTGGTGCCGGTGCCGGGGCCGTCGGCGCTGCTGGCTGCGCTGTGCGCCAGCGGTCTGGCCACCGACCGCTTCGCTTTCGAGGGTTTCGCCCCGGCCAGGGCGGCGGCGCGGCGCGGCTGTTTTGCCGCGCTGGCCGGCGAGTCGCGCAGTCTGGTGTTTTTTGAATCCAGCCACCGCGTGCGCGAATCGCTGGCCGATATGGCCGCCGCCTTCGGCGCCGAGCGCGAAGCCTGTCTGGCGCGCGAGCTGACCAAGCGTTTCGAGACGCTGCGCCGCGCCAGCCTCGGCGAGCTGTGCCGCTGGCTCGACGCCGACGCCGATCAGCGGCGCGGTGAGTTCGTCGTCATCGTCGCCGGCGCGGCGCGGCGCGAACCTGGCGATGAGGAGCTGCGTCGTGCGCTCGAAGCGCTGCTGCCGGAGCTGGCCCCGCGGCGTGCGGCGGCGGTGGCGGCACGTCTTTGCGGGGTCTCGCGCAATCGCGCCTACGATCTGGCGCTGCAGTTGCGCGGCGAGGGCGATGCGCCGCGATGATGATCGGCGGCGCTAGCCGGGAGATGGCCGCGGCGCGATGGTCTTTTGATCGCTGCTTGGCGGGGCGGGGGTTTGTGGTATCTTCGCGCGGCGGAGTCGGCCGGGCAGTCGCTGCGTCGCTAGCGCGGCGTGGAGGAAAGTCCGGGCTCCACAGGGCAGGGTGCCAGGTAACCCCTGGGGGGCGCGAGCCTACGGAAAGTGCAGCAGAGAGTAGACCGCCAAAGTGGCGCCCACGGGCGTCGCCGGCAAGGGTGAAAGGGTGCGGTAAGAGCGCACCGCGCGGGTGGCAACACGCCGTGGCACGGTAAACCCCACCCGGAGCAAGGCCAAATAGGGGGACGATGGCGTGGCCCGCGCCGTTCCCGGGTAGGCCGCTACAGGCCTGTGGTGACACAGGTCGCAGATGAATGACTGTCCTCGACAGAACCCGGCTTACAGGCCGGCTCCGCTCCCACTCGGGCGGCGCATCGCGCGCCGCTGTCGCAGCCAGTAGGGCTGCTGATCCGTCAATTTTACCGCGTTCGCGGCAAGCTTAATGTGAATCCTCATCTTTCCCGGGCAACCGCCTGAGATGGTTCGGCTTTTCTTTTGGTAATTTTTGCGGCCTGTGGAAAAGTCGGCTAAGTCTTTGTGCGCGCGGTAGAAATCCCTGCGGTTGTAAGGGTTACTTTCTTGACACTTGTGCCCCTGTCTCCCTATATTCGCGCCCATTGTGGGGAAAAGTGGGGAGAAGTGGGTTATCGACCACATAAAGTGGATCTTTAGCCCAATACGCAAAAGCAATGTTCCGTGGCGTCGCCAATCTGAATCTTGATGCCAAGGGGCGCATGGCCATGCCCAGCCGCCACCGCGAGCGCCTCATCGAGAGTTGCGCCGGCCAGCTGGTGATCACCATCGATCGCGATCCCTGCCTGTTGATCTTTCCACTGCCCGAATGGGAGCAGGTCGAGCGCAAGCTGATGCAGTTGCCCAATCTCAACAAGACCGCGCGCAGCCTGCAGCGGCTGTATCTGGGCCATGCCCACGAGGTCGACCTGGACGGCCAGGGGCGGATGCTGCTGCCGACACCGCTGCGCGAGGTCGCCGGGCTGGGCAAGCGGGTGGTGCTGATCGGCCAGGGCAACAAGTTTGAGCTGTGGGATGAAGAAGCCTGGACGCGCCACCGCGACCAGTGGCTCGAAGAGGCCCGCGGCAGCGATGGCGACGAACTCTCCGATTCACTCGGCAGCTTCTCGTTATAACCATGCACGCCACACTCCACCACAAGCCGGTACTGCTCGACGAAGCGCTGGCGGCTTTGGCGCTTGATGGTGTGCCGGGCGAGCGCGCCGCGAGCGTATTCGTCGATGGCACCTACGGCCGCGGCGGGCACAGCGCGGCGATTCTCGAACGCCTCGGCGCAGATGGCCGGCTGCTGGCCTTCGACCGCGATCCGCAAGCGGTGCACGCGGCGCGCGTGCGCTTTGCAGATGACCCGCGCTTCGCCATCCACCACGGCAACTTCAGCGAGCTGGGCGAAGTGCTCGCCGGCGAGGGCCTGCTCGGTCGCGTCGATGGCCTGCTGCTCGATCTCGGCGTCTCCTCGCCGCAGCTCGACGATCCGCAGCGCGGCTTTTCCTTTGCCGTCGATGGCCCGCTGGACATGCGCATGGACGACAGCCGCGGCCAATCCGCCGCCGACTGGCTGGCCACCGCGGCACAGGCCGAGATCGCCGATGTGCTGTGGCGCTACGGCGAGGAGCGCCACAGCCGGCGCATCGCCCGCGCCGTGGTGGCGCGCCGCGCCGAGCGGCCACTGCGCCGCACCGGCGAGCTGGTCGAGCTGATCCGCGCCGCCAGCCCGGCGCCGCGCAAAAAGGGTGGCGAGCGCCACAAGCACCCGGCGACGCGCAGCTTTCAGGCCATCCGCATCCACATCAATCGCGAGCTGGAATCGGTCGAGGCAGTGCTCGAACAATCGCTGGCCGCGCTGCGCCCCGGCGGGCGGCTGGCGGTGATCAGCTTCCACTCGCTGGAGGATCGCATCGCCAAGCGTTTCATTCGCGATCACAGCCGGCCGCCGGCGGCGCCGCGCGGCCTGCCGCCGGATCCCGACTGGCGCGCCCGGCTGCGCGCCATCGGCAAGGCGCAGCGCGCCGGCGAGACGGAGATCGCCAGCAACCCGCGCGCGCGCAGCGCGGTGCTGCGCGCCGCCGAGAGGCTGGCGGAATGAGCGGCAGTTCGGTCAGCGCACTGATCCTCACCGCGCTGGTGCTCGCCAGCGCGCTGGGCGTGGTCTACGCCAAGCACGAGAGCCGGCGCCTGTTCGTCGAGCTGCGCGGCGCCGAGCGCGCCATCGATGAACTCAATGTCGAATGGGGCAAGCTGCAGCTGGAGCAGAGCACCTGGGCGACCCACGGGCGCATCGAAGACATCGCCAGCCGCGAGTTGCAGATGCGCGTGCCCGACTACGCCGACATCGTGATGGTGCCGCGATGAACCGCCGCGACGCGCCGCAGCCGAGCTTCCCCGGGCGCCGCCGTGCGGTGCTCGGCATCTTTGCGCTGCTGGGCCTGGCGCTGGTGGCGCGCGCGGTCGATCTGCAGGTGCTGCGCCGCGATTTCTTGCAGGAGCAGGGCGAAGCCCGCCAGCAGCGGGTGCGCAGCGTGCCGGCGCACCGCGGCATGCTGCTCGACCGCAACGCCGAGCCACTGGCGGTGAGCACCCCGGTGGACTCGGTGTGGGCGGTGCCCGAGCAGCTGCTGGCCGCCGAGGCGCAGTGGGGCGAGCTGGCCGCGGCGCTGGGCGTTTCGCACGCAGCGCTGGCCGAGCGCGTCGAGGGCGCCGCGCACAAGCAGTTCATCTACCTGCGCCGCCACGTTTCGCCGGAGGCCGCCGAGCGCGTCGTCGAGCTGGCCGTGCCCGGCGTCAACCTGCAGCGCGAGTACCGCCGCTACTACCCCGGTGGCGAAGTCAGCGCGCACCTGCTCGGCTTCACCGATATCGACGACCGCGGCCAGGAGGGGCTGGAGCTGGCCTACGACGCCTGGCTGGCCGGCGAGCCGGGTCTGCGGCGCATCATCCAGGACCGCCGCGGGCGCGTGATCGCCGACATCGAAAGCGTGCGCGAAGCGCGCCCCGGCCGCGATCTGCTGCTGTCAATCGACAAGCGCATCCAGTATCTGGCCTATCGCGAACTGAAGGCGCAGGTAGCCGCGCAGCGCGCCCGCGCCGGCTCGGTGGTGGTGCTCGACGTGCGCAGCGGCGAAGTGCTGGCGATGGCCAACCAGCCGGCCTACAACCCCAACAATCGCGGCGAGCGCCGCGGCGCCCGCTCGCGCAATCGCGCCGCCACCGATCTGCTCGAACCCGGCTCGACGATGAAGCCGCTGACCCTCGCCGCGGCGCTGGAGACCGGCCGCTTCGACCCCGCCGAGCTGATCGATACCGCGCCCGGTCGCTATCGCGTGCGCTATCACACCATCAAGGATCACCGCAATTACGGCGCGCTGGATTTCACCGGCATCATCCGCAAATCGAGCAATATCGGCGCCACCAAAGTGGCGCAGCGGATGAGTGCCGAGGAGCTGTGGCAACTGTTCGATGCGGTCGGTTTCGGTCGCGTCAGCGGCAGCGGCTTTCCCGGCGAGGGCAGCGGCGTGCTGCCCCACGCCAGCGACTGGGGCGCGCTGGAGCAGGCCACGCTGAGCTTCGGTTACGGCCTCTCGGTGACCCCGCTGCAGCTGGCGCGCGCCTACGCGGCGATCGCCGGCGACGGCCTGCTGCCCGAGGTCAGCTTCCTCAAGCGCTTCGAGCCGCAGCCCGGCGAGCGGGTGCTGTCGGTGGCCAGCGCGCGCGCCGTGCAGCGCATGATGGAGACCGTCACCGAGCCCGGCGGCACCGCGGTGCGCGCGGCCATCAACGGCTATCGCGTCGCCGGCAAGACCGGCACCTCGCACAAATCCCAGGTCGGTGGTTACGCTGAGGATCGCTACGTCTCGGTGTTCGCCGGCTTCGCCCCGGCCAGTCGCCCGGAGCTGGTCTGCGTGGTGATCATCGATGAGCCCGGCGCCGGCGAATACTTCGGCGGCGCGGTGGCCGCGCCGGTGTTCTCGCGGGTGGTCGGCGGCGCCCTGCGCCTGCTCGGCAGCCCGCCCGACGACCTGCCCGCCGGCAGTCTGCGGGTGCGCGACGATGGGCTTTCCGCCCGTGGCGGTGAAACGTGATGCCCGCGCGCCGCCAGCCCGCCGCCCGCGCGAGCCTCGATCAGCTGCTCGTCGGCCTGCTCGACGCCGCAGCGGCGAGCATTCCCGCAGTGCCGGTCGCCGGACTGGCCAGCGACAGCCGCGAAGTGCTCGCCGGTGGCGTTTTCGTCGCCCTCGCCGGGGCCAGCCGGCACGGTCTGGATTTCCTCGACGCGGTGCTCGCCGCGGCGCCGCTGGCGGTGCTCGCCGACGCCGCCGACGCGCGCTTCGACAGCGCCTGCCGGGCGCGCATCGCCACCGCCGGCGCGCTGCCCGTGGCGGTGCCCGGGCTGGCCGCTGCGCTGGGCGAGATCGCCGCGCGCTTTTACACCCGGCCGGGCGCCGCGCTGGCGCCGATCGGCGTCACCGGCACCGACGGCAAGACTTCGGTGAGCCAATTCATCGCCGCCGCGCTGGATGCTCCGGGGCGGCGCTGCGGGGTGATCGGCACCCTCGGCAACGGCTTTCCCGGCGCGCTCGCCGCCAGCGACTTCACCACCCCGGACGCCATCGGCCTGCAGGCCGCGCTGGCGGATCTGCGCGCCGCCGGCGCGCGGCGCGTGGCGATGGAAGTGTCGTCGCACGGGCTGGCCCTGCAGCGCGTCGCCGCGGTGCCGTTCGAGATCGCCGTGCTGACCAATCTCGGCCGCGATCACCTCGATTTTCACGGTAGCCTGGATGCCTATCGCGCCGCCAAGGCGGCGCTGTTCGACTGGCCGGGGCTGCGCTGCCGGGTGCTCAATCTGGACGACGATTTCGGTCGCGAGCTAGCCGCCGCAGCGCGGCCCGGGGTGCGCGACATCGGCTACAGCGCCAGCGCTGCCGCCGGCGCCGAGTTCGCCGCCGCGGATATCGACTGCGCCGACAGCGGGCTGCGATTCACGCTGCGCACGCCGCGCGGCTGTCAGCCGGTCGCCACCCGCCTGCTGGGCCATTTCAACGTCGATAATCTGCTCGCCAGCGCCGCCGCGCTGTCGGCCTGCGGCCTCGACGACGCGGACATCGCCGCGCGGCTGTCGGCGCTGCAGCCGGTGGCCGGACGGCTGGAGCGCTTCAGCGCAGCGGGGCGGCCGACCGCGGTGGTCGATTACGCGCACACCCCGCAGGCGCTGGCGGCGGCGCTGGCGGCACTGCGCCCGCATTGCAGCGGTGCGCTGTGGTGCCTGTTCGGCTGCGGCGGCGAGCGCGACCGCGGCAAGCGCGCCGAGATGGCCGCCGCCGCCGAGGCCGGCGCCGACTGCGTGGTGGTCTGCGATGACAACCCGCGCGGCGAGAATCCGCAGCGCATCATCGATGACATCCGCGCCGGATTCGCCCGCCCGCAGGCGGTGCGCGTGCAGCGCGATCGCGCCGCGGCGATCGCCGAATCGCTGGCCGCGGCGGCCGCCGACGACTGGCTGCTGGTCGCCGGCAAGGGCCACGAGGACTACCAGATCGTCGCCGGCGAGCGCCGCCATTATTCGGATCGGGAAACGCTGCTCGCGCTGCTCGACCCGGACGGCAGAGGGGGTGGCGCATGATCGCTCTGCACCTGTCCGATGCGGCACAGATGATGGGCGGTCGCCTGCTCGGCGCCGACGCGCCCTTCAGCGGGGTGTCCACCGACAGCCGCAAGCTGTTGCCGCTGGAGCTGTTCTTTGCCCTGTGCGGGCCGCATTTCGACGGCCACGAGCACGTCGCCGCGGCCTTCGCCAGCGGTGCCGCGGCGGCGGTGGTGGCGCGGCGTCTGGAGCTCGGCGGCGCGCAGATTCTGGTCGACGATCCGCGCCTGGCGCTCGGCCGGCTGGCGCAGGCCTGGCGGGCGCGGATGAGCGCCCGGGTGCTGGCGCTGACCGGCAGCAACGGCAAGACCACGGTCAAGCAGATGACCGCGGCGATGCTCTCCCCGGTGGCGCCGACGCTGGCCACCGAGGGCAATCTGAACAACGACATCGGCGTGCCGCTGACGCTGCTGCGGCTGTCTGCCGAGCACCGCTTTGCGGTGATCGAGATGGGCGCCAATCACGCCGGTGAAATCGATTATCTGAGCCGCCTGGCGCGGCCCGATGTGGCGCTGGTCAACAACGCCATGGCGGCGCATCTGGAGGGCTTCGGCAGCCTCGATGGCGTGGCCATGGCCAAGGGTGAGATCTACGGTGGGCTGGCGGATAGCGGCATCGCGCTGATCAACGCCGACGATCGCTACGCCGATCTGTGGCGGCGCATCGCCGGGGCGCGGCTGTTTTACACCTTCGGCTTCGCCGCCGGCGCCGATCTGCGCGGCGAGCGCATCGCCGATGCGGCTGCGCCGGGCGGTCGACTGCGAATCACCGGGCCGCGCGATTTTTGCGTCGAGCTGCGCCTGCCGCTGCCCGGTGAGCACAATGCGCGCAACGCGCTGGCCGCCGCGGCGCTGGCGCTGTCCGCCGGCGCCGACGGCGATCAGCTGCGCGTCGGGCTGGAGTCGCTGGCGGCGGTGCCCGGTCGGCTGGAATTCAAGCGCGCGGCCTGCGGCGCGCAGCTCATCGACGACAGCTACAACGCCAATCCGGATTCGCTGCGCGCGGCGCTGGCGGTGCTCGCCGAGCAGCCGCTGGCGGCCGGCGGCGAGCGCTGGCTGGCGCTCGGCGACATGGGTGAGCTGGGCGAGGAGGCGCCGCGCATTCACGCCCGAATGGGCGCGCTGGTGCGTGAGTCGGGGGTGGCGCGACTGTTCGCCGCCGGGCCGCTGGCGGCGGCCGCGGCGGATGCCTTTGGCGCCGGTGCCAGCCAGCACGCCGATGCCGCCGCCGCGGCCGCGGCCATCGGCGCCGAATTGCATGCGGCGGTCTGCCTGCTGGTGAAGGGCTCGCGCGCGGCAGGCATGGAAGATGTGGTCGCCGCGCTGTGCGCGCCGGGCGCGCGCGAGAGGGCCGGCTGATGCTGCTGTTGCTGCAGGACTGGCTGAAGGATCTGCACGGCGGTTTCGACGTGCTGCGCTACATCACCCTGCGGGCGATCTTTTCGGCGCTCACGGCGATGGCGGTGTCGCTGCTGCTCGGGCCGCGGGTGATCAGCTATCTGGCACACATCAAGTTCGGCCAGGTGGTGCGCGAAGACGGCCCCGAGTCACACCTGTCCAAGGCCGGCACGCCGACCATGGGCGGGGCGATGATCCTGATCGCCGTGGCCGTGGCCACGCTGCTGTGGGCGGATCTGGCCAATCGCCACGTCTGGGTGGTGCTGCTGGTGACGCTGGCCTTCGGCGCCATTGGCTGGATCGATGATTACCGCAAGATCGCTTTGGGCAACTCGCGCGGCCTGAGCGCGGGCGAGAAGTACGGCTGGCAGTCGCTGATCGCGCTGGCCGCGGCGTTGGCGGTGTTTCTGACCGCTGGCGAGCCGATAGAGACGACGCTGATCGTGCCCTTTTTCAAGAGCCTCACCTGGGAGATGGGCTGGCTTTTCGTGCCGTTTGCCTATTTCGTCATCGTCGGCACCAGCAACGCGGTCAACCTCACCGACGGCCTCGACGGGCTGGCCATTCTGCCCACGGTGATGGTCGGCGGCGCGCTGGGCATCATCGCCTACGCCACCGGCAACGCCATCTGGTCCGACTACCTGCTGATCCCCTACGTGCCCGGGGTCGGCGAGCTGATCGTGTTCTGCGCCGCGCTGGCCGGGGCCGGGCTGGGTTTTCTGTGGTTCAACACCTACCCGGCGCAGGTGTTTATGGGCGATGTCGGCGCGCTGGCGCTGGGTGCCGCGCTGGGCACCATCGCGGTGGTCGTCCGCCAGGAACTGGTGCTGTTCATCATGGGCGGGGTGTTCGTGATGGAGACCGTTTCGGTGATGCTGCAGGTGGCCTCATTCAAGCTCACCGGGCGGCGCATCTTCCGCATGGCGCCGCTGCACCACCACTTTGAACTCAAGGGTTGGCCCGAACCGCGGGTCATCGTCCGTTTCTGGATCATCACCGTGATTCTGGTGCTGGTCGGCCTGGCAACGCTGAAGATCCGCTGAGATGCTCGACGAACTGCGCGACAAGAAAATTCTGCTGGTGGGGCTCGGGGTCTCCGGGCTGGCCAGCGCGCGCTTTCTCGCCGCCCGCGGGATCGCCTTCGACGTCGCCGACAGCCGCCGCCAGCCGCCGGATATCGAGCAGCTGCGCAAAATTGCCCCCGGCGTCAAGCTCGCCCTCGGCGGCTTCGACCCGGCGCGCTTCGCCGGCTATCAGCTGCTCATCAAAAGCCCCGGCGTGGATCCGGCGGAGCCGGCGATCATGGCCGCGCTGGATGCCGGTGCCGAGCTGCTCGGCGACATCGAGCTGTTCGCCCGCGCGGTGACTGCGCCGGTGATCGCGGTGACCGGCTCCAACGGCAAGAGCACCGTGGTCAGCATGCTTGGCGAGATGGCCCGCGCCGCCGGCCTGCGGGTCGCCGTGGCGGGCAATATCGGCTACTCGGCGCTGGATGCGCTGGATGCACAGGCGGCGCTGTACGTGCTCGAACTGTCCAGCTTCCAGCTGGAGACCACCCGCAGCCTGGCGCCGCTGGCGGCCAGCGTGCTGAATCTCTCCGAGGACCATCTCGACCGCTACCCCAGCTTCGACCACTACGTGCTCACCAAGCACCACATCTACCACCGCGCGCGCCACTGGGTGATCAACGCCGATGATCCGCTGACGCGGCCCGACGACATCCCCCCGGCAGAGGCCTGCGAGCACGTCGTGACCAGCTTCGGCGACAGCGGCGAATACTCGCTGGTGCCCGGCGTCGGCGGCGAGTGGCTGAGTGCTGACGGCGAGCTGCTGATGCCGCTGGCCGAGTTGCGCGTGCCCGGCCGGCACAACGGTTACAACGCCCTCGCTGCGCTGGCGCTGGGGGATGCCGCAGCGCTGCCGCGCGCGGCGATGCTCGCCGGCCTGCGCCGGTTCGGCGGCCTCGAACACCGCTGCCAGTGGCTCGGCGAGCGCGACGGCGTGGCCTGCTACAACGACTCCAAAGGCACCAACGTCGGCGCCACACTGGCCGCGCTCAATGGCCTCGCCGCCGCCGCCCACGGCGCCGCGCCGCGCCACGCGAAGGTGGTGCTGATCGCCGGTGGCGAGGGCAAGGGGCAGGACTTCACCCCGCTGCGCGAGGCGCTCGCGCAAACCGCCCGCGCGCTGGTGCTGATCGGCCGCGACGCGGATCTGATCGATGCGGCGGTCGGCCACGCGGTGCCCACCCTGCGCGCTGCGGACATGGATGAGGCAGTGGCGCGCGCGGTGGCGCTGGCGGTGCCCGGCGACGCGGTGCTGCTGTCGCCGGCCTGTGCCAGCTTCGACATGTTCGACGACTACAGCGCGCGCGGCCGGGCCTTTGCCGCGGCGGTGGGGAGGTGGCTATCGTGAGCTGGACGCGCCTGCTGCTGGGCGGCCGCGATCGCCGCGGCGCCCCCTCGGCCGATACCCTCGACTGGACCCTGCTGGGGATAGTCGCGGCGCTGTTGCTGATCGGGCTGGTGATGCTCGCCTCGGCGTCGATGTCGATCGCCGAGAGCCGCACCGGCAACCCCTTCCACTATTTCAATCGCCAGCTGGTCTACCTGCTGCTGGGTCTGTTGCTGGGCCTGCTGGCGTTTCGCGTCAGCCTCGATCGCTGGCAGCGCAGCGGGCCGATGCTGCTCGGTCTGGGCCTTGCGCTGCTGCTGCTGGTGCTGGTGCCGGGCATCGGCAAAGAGGTCAATGGCTCCAGCCGCTGGCTGTCTCTGGGCGTGCTCAACGTGCAGGTCTCAGAGGTTTTCAAGCTGTGCTTCATCGTCTACCTGGCCGGCTATCTGCTGCGCCGTGGCGAAGAGGTGCGCAACAGCTTCAGCGGTTTCCTGAAGCCGATGCTGCTGGTCTGCCTGGCCGCTGCGCTGCTGATTTTCGAACCGGATTTCGGCGCCACGGTGATCATCAGCGCCACCGCGCTGGGCATGCTGTTTCTCGCCGGCGCGCATTTCTGGCAGTTCCTGCTGCTGTTTGTCGGCCTCGGCGGCGCCGGCGCGCTGCTGGTGCTCGCCTCGCCGTATCGACTGGCGCGGGTGACCAGCTTTCTCAACCCCTGGGACGATCCCTTCGACAAGGGCTTTCAGCTGGTGCAGTCGCTGATCGCCATCGGCAGCGGCGCGTGGAATGGCGTCGGTCTCGGCGGCAGCGTGCAGAAGCTGTTCTATCTGCCCGAGGCGCACACCGATTTCCTCTTCGCCGTACTCGCCGAGGAGCTGGGCCTGATCGGCGTGCTCTGCGTGATCGGCCTGTTCGCCGCGCTGGTCTGGCGGATCCTGCAGCTGGCGGTGCGCGCCGAGCGCTGCGCGCTGCCCTTCGGTGTCCACCTGGCGCAGGGGATGGCGATCTGGCTGGCGCTGCAGGCGTTCATCAATATCGGCGTCAACATGGGGCTGCTGCCGACCAAGGGCCTGACCCTGCCGCTGATGAGTTACGGCGGCTCCAGCCTGCTGATCACCTGCCTGTCGCTGACCCTGCTGCTGCGCGTGGCCCACGAATGCGCGCTGGCCGAGGCTCAGGCCATGCCGCGGCCACAGCGTCGCCGGGACGATGGCAGCGGCGGCCGGCGCGCAGCGCGGGAGGCAGTGGCATGAGCGCGCGCGGCGATCTGGCCAATGATCGGCGGCCGGTGATGATCGCCGCCGGCGGCACTGGCGGGCACGTGTTCCCCGGCCTGGCGGTGGCCGATGAGCTGCGCGAGCGCGGCGTGCCGGTGGTGTGGATGGGCACGCGCAGCGGCATCGAGGGCCGGCTGGTGCCGGCGGCTGGCATCGATGTGGTCTGGCTGGATGTGGCCGGCCTGCGCGGCAAGGGCTGGCAGGCCCGACTGCTGGCGCCGCTGCGCCTGCTGCGCGGCTGTGGCCAGGCGCTGCTCGGCATCATCCGCCACCGCCCGCGCGCGGTACTCGGCATGGGCGGTTTCGCCGCCGGCCCCGGCGGGCTGATGGCGCGCCTGACGCTGCGCCCGCTGGTGATTCACGAGCAGAACGCCGTCGCCGGGCTGACCAACCGCGTGCTCGCGCGCATCGCCGGGCGCGTGCTCAGCGCGATGCCCGATGCCTTTGGTGATCGCCCCAGCGAGCTGGTCGGCAACCCGCTGCGCGGTGCCATCACCCGCCTGCCGGCGCCGGCAGATCGCATGGCCGCGCGGCGCGGGCCGGTGCGTTTGCTGGTGCTCGGCGGCAGCCTCGGCGCGGCCTCGCTGAACGCGCTGCTGCCGAAGGCTATCGCCGCTTTGTCGGTGCCGCTGGAGGTGCGCCATCAGGCCGGGCGCGACAAGCTGGAACAGGCCCGCGAGGCCTACGCCGCGGCCGGTGTCGAGGTCGATGCGGTGGCCTTTATCGACGATATGGCCGCAGCCTACGCCTGGGCCGATCTGGTGGTCTGCCGCGCCGGTGCGACCACCCTGGCGGAGATCGCCGCAGTCGGCGTGGCCAGCCTGCTGATTCCCTATCCGCACGCGGTCGATGACCATCAGATGGCCAACGCGCGCTATCTGGCCGAGGCCGGCGCGGCCGAGCTGCTGCGCCAGCCGCGGCTCGACCAGCAGCGCCTCGAAGCCGTGCTGCAAGCGCTTTGCGAAGACCGCGCGCGGCTGCTGGAAATGGCCGAAAAGGCCCGCCGGCTGGCGCGCACCGACGCCGCCGCGCGAGTCGCCGATATTGTTTTGGAGGTGTCGCGATGAACGCCCGCTTCAGCAATCAGCCGGGTGCCATGCGGCGCATTCGACAGATCCATTTCGTCGGCATCGGCGGGGTCGGCATGGGCGGCATCGCCGAGGTGCTGCTGGAGCTGGGCTATCGCATCAGCGGCTCGGATCGGGCGCGCAACGCGCTGATCGAGCGGCTCGAATCGCGCGGCGCCACGGTTTATCCGGGACACGCCGAGAGCAACGTTGCCGAGGCCGATGTGGTGGTGGTCTCGACCGCCATCGGCGATGACAATCCGGAGGTGCGCAGCGCCCGCGAGCGGCGCATCCCCATCGTGCCGCGCGCCGAGATGCTGGCCGAGCTGATGCGTTTCCGCCAGGGCATCGCGGTGGCCGGCACCCACGGCAAGACCACCACCACCAGCCTGACCGCCAGCGTGCTGGCCGAGGGCGGGCTCGACCCGACCTACGTCATCGGCGGGCGGCTGAACAGTTCGTCGAGCAACGCCAGCCTCGGCCGCGGCGAGTGGCTGGTGGCCGAGGCCGACGAGAGCGATGCCTCGTTCCTGTTTCTGCAGCCGGTGATTTCGATTGTCACCAACATCGACGCCGACCACCTGTCGACCTATCAGGGCGACTTCGCCAGGCTGCGCCAGACCTTCCTCGAATTTCTCCACCACCTGCCTTTCTGGGGGCTGGCGGTGCTGTGCATCGACGACCCGGAAGTGCGCGGCCTGCTGCCCGAGCTGAGCCGCCCCTTCATCACCTACGGCACCGCCGAGGATGCCGACGTGCGCGGCGTGGATATCGTTCAGCGCGGCTTCGTCACCCACTTCGCGGTGCAGCTGCCCGATGGCCGGCGGATCGACGATGTGGCCCTCAACCTGCCCGGTCGGCACAACGTGCTCAACGCGCTGGCGGCGATCGCCGTCGGCCACGAGCTGGGCGTGAAGGGCTACATCATGGCCCACGCACTGGGCGATTTCGCCGGCATCGGCCGCCGCGCACAGGTGCAGGGCGAGCTGGATTTCGGCCGCGGTCGCGCGCTGCTGGTGGACGACTACGGCCACCACCCGCGCGAGCTGGCGGCGATTATCGATGCGGTCCGCGAAGGCTGGCCCGAGCGGCGCCTGGTGGTGGCCTTTCAGCCGCATCGCTACAGCCGCACCCACGATCTGTTCGACGACTTCGCCGAAGTGCTCTGCGCGCCGGACGTGCTGCTGCTCAGCGAGGTCTACCCGGCCGGCGAGTCGCCGATCCCCGGTGCCGATGGCCGCGCGCTGGCGCGCGCGGTGCGCAATCGCGGGCGCATCGACCCGATCTTTGTCGAGGATGTGCACAGTCTCGCCGACACCCTCGCCGGGGTGCTCGCCGACGGCGATCTGCTGCTGACCCTTGGCGCCGGCAACATCGGTGCGGTTTCCGCCAGTCTGATCACCGACATGGCCCCTGCGGCCGGAGGCCCGGCATGAACGCCGCGACACTGCCCGATCCGCGCGACTTCGGCCGCGTCGCGGTGCTCTACGGCGGCTGGTCGGCGGAGCGCGAGATCTCGCTAAAGAGTGGCGAGATGGTGCTGCGCGGGCTGCTCGAAGCCGGCGTCGACGCCCACGGCATCGATGCCACCGCGGAGGTCCTGCGCCGGATTTCGCCGCAGGACTGGCAGTTCGCCTTCATCGTCCTGCACGGCCGCGGCGGCGAGGACGGCGTCGCCCAGGCGGCGCTGGAGCTGGCGGAGATTCCCTACACCGGCTCCGGCGTGCTCGGCTCGGCGCTGTGCATGGACAAGCGCCTGTGCAAGGAGATCTGGCGCGGCGCCGGCCTGCCGACGCCGGACTGGCGCATCCTCGAAGACGAAAGCGACTGCCGCGCCGCGCTGGCCGCGCTGGGCCTGCCGCTGGTGGTCAAGCCGGTGCTGGAGGGCTCCAGCCTGGGCGTCACCCTGGTGCGCGAGGCCGGCGAGCTGCTGCCGGCCTGGCGCGAGGCGGCGCGCTACGGCTCGGTGATGGCCGAGCGTTTCATCGCCGGCCGCGAGCTGACCGCCAGCATCCTCGACGAGTGCGCGCTGCCGCTGATCGAGATCGAAACGCCGGCGGTGTTCTACGACTACCAGGCCAAGTATTTCGCCGACAGCACCCGCTACCACTGCCCCTGCGGCCTGCCGGAGGCGGACGAGACGCGCTTGCAGCAACTCGCTCTGCAGGCGTTTTCGGCGCTCGCCGCCGGCGGCTGGGGGCGCGTTGATCTGATGCTCGATGAGGCCGGCAATCCCTGGCTGATCGAGGCCAACACGGTGCCCGGCATGACCGATCACAGCCTGGTGCCGATGGCCGCGCGCGCCGCCGGCATCGAGTTTCCCGAGCTGCTTGTGCGGATCCTCGCCAGCGCCGCGCGCGGCACGGCCGGCAGGTCCTGCGCGAACGATGCCAAGCCGGCAGCCGGCGATCCGGGGGATGCGCCATGAGCGCGCTGGCGGCAGCTTCCTCACGCGGTTTCGAGCGCCCGTTGCCGGTCGCCAGCGGCGCCGCGCCGCGCTGGGCCAACGGCCTGTTCGGCGTCACGCTGCTGGCGGCGCTGCTGTGGGCGGCGGCGGATTTCTTCGGCGACGAGAGCCGCTTCCCGGTGGCGCGGGTGGATGTCACCGGCGATCTGCAATACGCCGATCGCGAGGCGATCCAGCAGCTGATCGCGCGCTTTTCCGGCGATGGCTTCTATCGCCTCGACCTGGATGCGATGCGCGCCGCGCTCGCCGCACAGCCGTGGATCGATGCGGTCGGCATCCGTCGCCAGTGGCCGGAGCGGATCGTCGTCGAGGTCAGCGAGCGGCGCCCGGTGGCGCGCTGGGGCGAGGATGCGCTGCTCGCCGCGGATTCCGGTGTGTTCCGACCCCACCAGCTGTCGGCCGTGGCTGACGCCGACGCCGACGCTGAGCGCGCCGGCGCCTGGCGCGAGCACTTTGCGCGGCTGCCGCTGCTGCGCGGTGGCGAGGGCCGCCACGCGGTGCTGCTCGGCTGGCTGCACAGCTTCCAGTCGCGTCTGGCGCCGGTCGGCGCGCGCGTCATCGCGCTCGCCGAGGATCAGCGCCGCAGCGTGGAGCTGCGCCTCGCCGTGCCGCCGGGTGCGGCCAACGCTGCGGCTGACGCGCCGCTGGCCGCGCAGCCGGATGCGCTATCGGCAGCGCCGCTGGCAGATGGGGCTGCGGCGCCCGCGGCGCCTCGCAGCGAGGTGCTGGTGCGCCTCGGCCGCGAGCGGCTCGTAGAGCGCGTGGCGCGGCTGGCCAGCATCTATGCCGATTATGTGATCGGTGATCCGGCGGTGCGCAGTGTCGATCTGCGCTACGCCAATGGTTTTGCCCTCGGGCGCGGCGCACAGCGCGCCGTGGCGCCGGATCAACGGCCCGCCGCCGCCGCGGCCACGGCTGCCGGTGATGCGCCCACCAACTCGCCTGCCGGAGCAGAGTGAATGTCCAAGAAAACGGGAAAGCAGATGATCGTGGGCCTGGATATCGGCACCTCCAAGGTGGTGGCGATCGTCGCCGAGATCGGCGATGACAGCGAGATCGAGATCGTCGGCATCGGCCAGCATCCGTCGCGGGGGCTGAAAAAGGGCGTGGTGATCAACATCGAATCCACCGTGCAGTCGATCCAGCGCGCGGTGGAGGAGGCCGAGCTGATGGCCGGCTGTCAGATCAACTCGGTTTACGCCGGTATCGCCGGCAGCCATGTGAAGAGTCTGAATTCGCACGGCATCGTCGCGATCAAGGACCGCGAGGTGCGCGCCGGCGATGTCGAGCGGGTGATGGATGCGGCCAAGGCGGTGGCGATCCCGGCGGATCAGCAGATCCTGCACGTGTTGCCGCAGGAGTTTCTGATCGACAACCAGGATGGCATCAAAGAGCCGGTGGGGATGTCCGGCGTGCGCCTGGAGGCCAAGGTGCACCTGGTTACCGGCGCCATGTCGGCGGCGCAGAACATTATCAAAAGCGTGCAGCGCTGCGGCCTGCAGGTGGATGCGGTGATCCTCGAACAGCTCGCTTCCAGCTACTCGGTGCTGACCGATGACGAGAAGGAGCTGGGTGTCTGCCTGGTGGATATCGGTGGCGGCACTACCGATATCGCGGTGTTTACCGAGGGCGCCATCCGCCACACCGCGGTGATCCCCATCGCCGGCGATCAGGTCACCAACGACATTGCGGTGGCGCTGCGCACGCCGACCCAGCACGCCGAGTCGATCAAGGTCAAATACGCCTGCGCGCTGCGCCAGCTGGCCAATCCGGAGGATGCCATCGAAGTGCCCGGGGTCGGCGATCGGCCCGCGCGGCGGCTGGCCCGGCAGACGCTGGCCGAGGTGGTCGAGCCGCGCTACGAGGAGCTGCTCGGGCTGGTGCAGGCGGAGCTGCGCCGTTCCGGTTTTGAGGAGATCTGCGCCGCCGGGGTCGTGCTCACCGGCGGCAGCAGCAAGATGGAGGGCGTGGTGGAGCTGGCCGAGGAGGTCTTCCACATGCCGGTGCGTCTCGGCGTGCCGCAGCGTGTCAAGGGCTTGGCCGATGTGGTTCGCAACCCGATCCACGCCACCGGCGTCGGGCTGCTGTGCTACGCGGTTGCGGATCGCGAGCGCGGTGGCGGCGAGCGGCTGGAGGAGGGTGATTCGCCCGGGCTGTTGCGCCGGATGAAGGCCTGGTTTCAGGGCAATTTCTGACCCGGATGGTCAGGACAGAGTTTTGTTTTCAATTTTTTTTCAAAGGTTTCTGCGACACCTGCGGGGGTGTCGCCCACTGCGGAGGAGAACGTCATGTTCGAGTTGATGGATTCTTATAGTCAGCGTGCGGTCATCAAGTTGATCGGCGTCGGCGGGGGCGGTGGCAACGCCGTCGAACACATGGTCAGTTCGCACATCGAGGGTGTGGATTTCATCTGCGCCAACACCGATGCGCAGGCGCTGCAGCGGGTCAATGCGACCACCGTGCTGCAGATCGGCACCAATATCACCAAGGGCCTGGGCGCCGGCGCCAATCCGGACATCGGCCGGCAGGCGGCACTGGAGGATCGCGAGCGCATCGCCGAGGTGATCGAGGGCACCGACATGCTGTTCATCACCGCCGGCATGGGTGGTGGCACCGGCACTGGCGCGGTGCCGGTGGTGGCGCAGGTGGCGCGCGATCTGGGCGTGCTCACCGTGGCGGTGGTCACCAAGCCGTTCCCCTTCGAGGGCGGCAAGCGCATGGCCATCGCCGAGGAAGGTATCGCCGAGCTGCGCCAGCACGTCGATTCGCTGATCACCATTCCCAACGAAAAGCTGCTCTCGGTGCTGGGCAAGGGCACCAGCCTGCTGGACGCCTTCAAGGCGGCCAACGATGTGCTGCGCGGCGCGGTGCAGGGCATCGCCGAGCTGATCACCCGGCCGGGCCTGATCAACGTCGATTTCGCCGATGTGAAGACGGTGATGTCGGAAATGGGCATGGCGATGATGGGCACCGGCATCGGCCGCGGTGAGGAGCGCGCGGTGCAGGCCGCCGAAGCGGCGATCTCCAGCCCGCTGCTGGAGGACATCGATCTGCGCGGCGCGCGCGGTATTCTGGTCAATGTCACCGCTGGCATGGACATGGGTATCGGCGAGTTCGAAGAGGTCGGCAACACGGTCAAGGAGTTCGCCTCCGAGGATGCCACGGTGGTGGTCGGCACGGTCATCGACCCGGAACTCGAAGGCGAGATGCGCGTCACGGTGGTGGCCACCGGCCTCGGCGAGCATCGCGCCGTGGCGCCGGAAGCACCGGTCAAGCCGGCGCGCGATGGCAAGGTCGATTACACCAAGCTGGATCGTCCGACGGTGATCCGCCAGACGCCGAAGGCCGAACCGGCGAAGGCCGAAGCCGCCGCTGGCGGTGGTGATCTGGCCTATCTCGATATCCCCGCGTTTCTGCGTCGCCAGGCCGACTGAGCGGCGTTGGCGACGGTAGGCGGCAGTGGATGATGGGGCCGGCGCGCAGCCTTGCCGGCCGGCCGCAGCTTGCACTGCCGAGGCGGGCATGACCCGCCGCAGACGGCGTTACCAGGGTTTAACCTTGGTGGTGCCTGCGGGGAGCATTGGGTACAATGCGCGCGCTTTTGGGGTGCCCCTTCCGTGGTTGTGCCCAATGGCTCTGCGGCGACGACGCCCGGTGGCCGAGCGTGATTTCCACCAATGGTCAGGGGCCGAGGGGCCGCGGGAGTAGCAGCGGTGATCAGACAACGCACATTGAAAAACGCGATTCGCGCCACGGGCGTGGGTCTGCACACCGGCAAGAAAATATACCTCACGCTGCGCCCGGCGGCGGAGAACACCGGCATCGTCTTCCGCCGCGTGGATTTCGACCAGCCGGTGTCCATTCCCGGCCGCGCCGATCACGTCGAGGATACCCAGCTGGCCACTTCGCTGGGCCGTGACGGCGTGCGCATCTCCACCGTCGAGCACCTGATGGCGGCGCTCGCCGGGCTGGGCATCGATAACGCTTACGTCGATGTCTCGGCCAACGAGGTGCCGATCATGGACGGCAGCGCCGGGCCTTTCGTGTTTCTCGTGCAGTCGGCGGGCATCGCCGAACAGCGCGCCGCCAAACGCTTCATCCGCATCAAAAAGCCGATCGTCATCAAAGAGGACGACAAATGGGCGCGCTTCGATCCGTTCAGCGGCTTCAAGGTCAGCTTCACTATCGAATTTGACCACCCGATGTTCAAGAATCGCGCGCAGACTGCGGAGATCGACTTTTCCACCACCTCCTTCGTCAAGGAGATCAGCCGCGCGCGGACCTTCGGTTTCATGAAGGATATCGAAGCCTTGCGCCAGCGCGATCTGGCCCTCGGCGGTAGCCTCGACAACGCCATCGTGGTCGATGAGTACCGGGTGCTCAACGAAGACGGCCTGCGCTATGAGGACGAGTTCGTCAAGCACAAGATCCTCGATGCCATCGGCGATCTGTACCTGCTCGGCCACAGCCTGATCGGCGCCTTCTCCGGCTATCGCTCCGGCCATGCGCTCAACAATCGTCTGCTGCGCGCGCTGCTGGCCGATGAGAGCGCCTGGGAAGAAGTCACTTTCGATCACGTCGACGAAGCGCCGATTTCCTACGTACAGGCCATCGAACTGGCTACCTGAGCCACCGCCGGCGCCGATCCATTCATTCCCCGGTATCCGCTCCGCCGCGGCTCGCCAGACGGCGCAGTGCGGCGCCGAGGCGCTCGTCGGTGCAGTGCGCAGCCAGATCGCGCAGCGCGCGGCAGCTGGCCGGGCGCAGTTCCGGCGCCTGCCGCGGTGCGCGCTGCGGTGCGGCATCGCTGGCCGTGACCCGGGTGCGCAGGCCGTGGCATTCGATGCCGGCCTCGCCCAGACGGCGCGTCAGCTCGGCTTCCATGAAGCGCAGTCGGGTGACCCAGGCAGGCGCATCGCAGGCCAGGGAGAGTTTTCCGCCGCTGAACCCTGCAACCTTTACATGAGCGCGCATGGCCGGTGGCAGGCAGGGGTGAAGAAGCTGCTCAAGGTGCTGATTCTGCCTGCTTTTCTTTAGCCAGTCGGGGTTCAGCGAACTGTGAATATCTTTCATTGCGAGCGCTCGAGGTGGCGGACATTTGTGACAGTTCGCACGTGTCATCTACCCATGTGACACGCTTTCCTCTATGATTTGAACAATTTTGTGACGTGGTCAACGCTAAGCGATGAACATCATTCTCGTCTCCGGTCCCAGTGGCAAGTCTCGCATGCTGAGCGTCGGCACACCGCTGCAGGTGCTCATGCTCACCGTGTTGCTGCTGGCTTTTGGCGCCGCCCTCGCCTATGGCGGCTATCGTTACGGCCACGATCGGCAGGTGGCGCAGGTCGCGCCTGATCCGCACAGCGAAATCACCGCACAGCAGCGCGCGATCAGCGAGGCACGCCGCGAAATCGGTGCCGAGGTCGATGCCCTGACTCGCCGCCTCGGCCAGCTGCAGGGCCACATCACCCGCGTCGATGCACTCGGTCAGAAGCTGGTCAGCATGGCCGATCTCGATGAGGGCGAGTTCGACTTCAGCGCCGCGCCACCGGTCGGTGGTCCAGAGACTCGCGATGCCTACGCCGCGCTGCGCGTGCCCGAGCTGGAGCAGGCGATGGATGCGCTGGTCGATCGGGTCGTCGAGCGCGAGCGCCAGCTGGAGGTGCTCGAACAGTTCATCCTCAGCAAGAATCTCGAACGCGAGGTCTCGCCCTCCGGGCGGCCGATCCGCTCCGGCTGGCTGTCCTCGCCCTACGGCAAGCGCACCAGCCCGTTCACCGGCGCCCAGCAGTTCCACAAGGGTGTGGATTTTGCCGGCAAGCTGGGCAGCGACGTGATCGCCGTGGCCGGCGGCGTGGTGGCCTATTCCGGGCAGCAGCCGGGCTATGGTTATCTGCTGGAGATCAATCACGGCAATGGTTACAGCACCCGCTACGGCCACAATATGGAAAACCTGGTCGATGTCGGCGAAGCGGTGAAGAAGGGGCAGGTGATTGCGCGCATGGGTTCCACCGGTCGCTCCACCGGGCCGCATGTGCACTTTGAGGTGATCAAGGACGGCCGCCACATCAATCCACACAAATTTATCGCCCAGCGCTGATGCGGCCACGCTGATTGGTCAGCGTTGCCGCCAGATCCGTTCTCTTTTGTCGGGGCCGCTTACGCG
>Ga0207752_1000158_pt1 | contig 31185 bp, 21 predicted proteins | sample Pon2CUnioCityCA_6_FD_187272 | JGI IMG/M metagenome (GOLD analysis project Ga0207752, IMG submission 187272) | Marine sediment microbial community from Union City, CA, USA - Pond 2C Sediment 2 (SPAdes) | ecosystem: Environmental > Aquatic > Marine > Intertidal zone > Salt pond sediment ... | reverse complement strand
ATGGCAGTCACGTTGGGTGCGGCTGCCCTGGGGGTCGCTGAGGACAGTCTGGAGGTGGCCGCTCAGTTCGCCAGCGAACGGGTCCAGTTTGGGGTTCCCATCGCCGAGAAGCAGGCTATCCAGAATTACGTCGCCCAGAGCGCCGCCGAGATCGAATCGCTCCGCTATCTGGTCTATCACGGCGCGTGGCAAGTTGACCAGGGCGGCGGCCTGGCCTTTGAAGCCTCGGTCGTAAAAGTATTTGCTGCTCGGGTCGCACGTAGCGTAACGAACCGTATGGTCCAGGTCATGGGCGGGTACGGCTATATGGAGGACTATCCGATGGCGCGCAAGTACCGCGATGCTCGAGCGCTTAGCCTCATCGGCGGGCCGACCGAGTTGCACAACGTGCGCATTGCCGAAAAGGTTTTCGCCGGCCGGGACGTCGAGATTACGCCGTGAGGAGGGTGCTATGGACTTCACGTTTTCTCCAGAACACAAAGCTCTGCGAAGGATGATCCGGACGTTCGCCGAGAATGAGATTGCGCCCATTGCGGCGGAGATCGACCGCGAGCATCGGGTTCCGATGGAGGTCATGCGGATGCTTGGCGAGACCGGCCTTCTCGGAATCTGCTTCCCGCAGGAGTATGGGGGGATGGGGGCCGGCGAGGCGGGCTACTGCATCCTCATGGAGGAGCTGGGGCGCTTCTGTACCTCGACGGCGACGAATGTCGGTGCGCATATTGGCATCGGCGCCATGGCGATTCACCTCGACGGTGACGAGGAGCAGAAGCGGAAGTACTTGACGCCCCTGGCACGAGGCGAGCAGTTCGCTGCCTTTGGACTGACCGAGTCGAACGCCGGCTCGGATGCGGCAAATATCAACACCCGTGCCGTCCGCGATGGAGACGAATGGGTTATTAACGGAGGAAAAATCTACATCACCAATGGCGGATACGCGGACATCATCACGATCATGGCCGTTACGGATCCATCGCGTGGTGCTCGGGGAGGTATAACAGCTTTCATAGTCGAGACGGATTGGCCCGGCTTTGAGGTGGCGCGGGAAGAGGATAAGATGGGCATCCGTGGTACGAGCACCGCTGAGCTCGTCTTTGACGACCTGCGGGTGCCTCATGAGAACGTGCTGGGCAAGGTCGGCGAGGGTTTCGTCACCTTCATGAAGTCTCTCGACATGGGACGGTTGACCCTTGGCGCAGCTTGTCTTGGCGGGGCCCAGGCGGCGCTGGACTGGTCGATCGATTGGACAAAGACGCGGGAACAGTTCGGCGCGCAACTGGCGCAGAAGCAATCGGTCCAGTGGATGATCGCCGATATGGCAACGGAAGTCGAGGCGTTGCGCAGCCTGGTGTACCGTGTGGCGTGGTTGGTCGACGAGGGCCAGCCGTTCACACGGCTGGCGGCGATGTGCAAGCTGTACGGCTCGGAGGTCGCTTCGCGGGCGATCGACATGGCGCTCCAGATCCACGGTGGCCTGGGCTATACGCGTGACTTCCCCGTCGAGCGGGCCTTCCGTGACGCCCGCATCGCCGAGATCTTCGAGGGGACGAACGAGATTCAGCGGATCGTCATCGCCTCGCGTCTCTTCCGCGAGCATGGCGTGCGAATCAGCCCATAGCAGCAGGGGGAGCAAAGGAGTATAGGACTATGACGCAAGGGGGCAAGTCGCGCGGATATGGAGACACGGCGAAGGAGATCGGATGATGAGGATTGTTGTTCCACTCAGAAGAGTCCTCGACCCGGCGGGCATTGTGGCCCATCGACGACTGCGCCGACTGTTCATCAACCGAGAGGAATACCTGATCGAGCCGGCCGATCACTGCGCGTTGGAGGTGGCGTTGCGTATCAAGGATGATCTCGGCGCAGAAGTGGTCGCCGTCTCGGGCCAGCCAGAACCGGATGACGAGACGCTGCAGCGCGGGCTCGCGATGGGGGCGGATCGGGCGATTTACCTGTCTGGCGAGGGGTTTGAGAATGCCGATGAGGCTGTGATGGCTCGAGCCCTGAAAGCTGTGATCGAGCGGCTGGACGGGGCCGCTCTAGTTATCGTCGGGATGACCACCCTCGACACTGGTCAGGGACAGCTGGGCCTCCGTCTTGCCGAGTTGCTGGGATGGCCCCAGGTCACCGGCGCCTGGTCAGTGGAGGCAGCAGACGGACGGCTGGAGGCGGTACGCCGGAGCGGAGACACATACGTCCGTGTCGCTGCCGATCTCCCCGCCGTGGTGACGGTACCGGCGTGCGCGCTCAAGCCGCGGTATCCAGACGGCGTGCGCTTGATCAACGTATACCGCGGCGAAGCGGGAATGGCCGAATCCCTGGAGGAATGGGATGCGGCTGACCTGCTGACGGTCGAAGAGCAGGCGCCGCTTTTCGAGAGCCGAGGACGCGATTTCCCGGTGGAGCGGGAGCGCGGGACGCGCGTGGAGGGAACGGCCAAGGAGGCAGGCATGGCCGTGGCCGAAGCGCTCCGACAGCGGCTGCGCAGGTAGCGAGGAGGGTGTGGCATGGACGCTTCATACCTTGACTTGATGATGGCTCAGCAGGAGGAGGTGTTTGAGGAGGCCGAGGGTGGAGGCGGGGTGTGGCTCGTCGCTGACCTCTCAGGTGATGAGATCGCGCCCGTGACCCTGGAGGCTATCGGTGCGGCTCGCACGCTGGCCGACTCGCTAGGGGCCTACGTCTACGCCGTTCTCCTCGGCGATGGCGTAACCCCTTTGGCGCAGACGCTTTATCAGGCCGGCGCGGATGGCGTGCGGATCGCCGACCATGTTGGTCTGGCGGACTTCGCCGTGGCCCCTTATCTGGACGTTCTGGCTGGCCTATTCGAAGAAGAGCAGCCGGAGATCGTCCTCTTCGGGGCGTCCGACGCTGGGCAAGCGCTGGCGCCGCGACTGGCGCAACGAATGGGCGGAGGGTTGATCGAGCACGTGACGGCGGTCACGCTCGAAGAGACCACCCGGGCGGTGGAGGCGACATTCCCTGTCTACGGAGGCGAGTACTTCGAGGTCAGAGCTTGCCCGGAGGCGAGACCGCAGGTTCTCACCATCGAGCCGGGGGCATTCGGAGAGCCATTCCTCGACGAGTACCGCAAGGGAGAGCCCACGACGCTTGACGTCGAGCCCGTAGAGCCGGCCGTGCGCGTGCAGGGTCCCGCCGACGGATTTGAGCCGCCTGAGGTGTCGCTATCCGAGGCATCGGTAGTCGTGGCCGGTGGCCGCCAGGCAGACAGCTTCGAGCTGGTTGAACGACTGGCGGAGAGGCTGGGGGCGCAGCTTGCCGGGGATCGCGGCGCATGGGATGCGGGTTTCATCGGCGCCGAACAGATCGTGGATGTGCGGGGGGCAACCGTTTCTCCCGAGGTCTACGTGGCGGTGGGCATCCGGGGGGATACGTTTCACAACGCGGCAATAGAAGGCGCGAAGTTCGTCGTCGCCATCCATCCGGATCCTGACGCGACCATCTTCGAGATGGCTGACTTGTGCGTGGAGGCGAGGCCAGAGGAGGTGTTGCCCTCACTGCTGGAGACGCTTGAATAAGCAGTAGTCTCTGAAGTGCCGTGCCCGTTCCGAACAGCCCCTGGGAGCCTTCATATTCCCAGGGGCTTTGCTCTGCGACAGGACTGCGACAGATTCACGCGACTTATGCGACATCAGTTCGCTAGGATGCTTGCCGGGTCGCAGTGAAGAGCGAGGCAGGCAACCCCACAGGACGTGCTGCGGGACCCCATCTGGACAACTCTGAGGTGACCAAGTATACTGAAAGATCGTTCTCACTATCAGAGGAGGATATGGTTGGCGCGCTATCGGCTTTTCCACGAAGCTCTGAGGGTGTTGTGGCCGCTGGGAAGGCTACTCTACTGGGTGGGTAATCGACCGCTCCTGAGGCCGCTGTCACGGCCCTTGGTCAAGGCTCTGAACAGCGAGGCGGTCATCATCCCTGTGCATGAAACGATATCGGGACCGGAGAGCGTGGTCTTACCCTACCCGATGCTCACTCCGCTCATAGAGCGAGCCAGTGTGCGTGTCTTGATGAACGAGTGCATCTGTCGTCGGGGGGAGAGTTGTCAGAATTTCCCGCAGGACTTCGGCTGCCTCTTCTTGGGCGAGGGAGCAGCCCAAATCCGTCCAGCGATGGGACGACGTGTTGACGCTCGCGAGGCGATAGATCACGTGGGGAAGGCGATGGAGATGGGCCTTGTTCCGCTCATCGTCCATACCACATTCGACGCCTTGATGCTGGGGATTCCGTACCGACGGATGCTCAGTATATGCTTCTGCTGTGACTGTTGCTGCACAGTACAGCAGGGTCTGCGGCTGGGTCCCCCGGCGTTCTGGGATATCGTGTGGCGTCTCCCGGGACTCAGCGTCGAGGTCGGAGCCGGCTGCGTGGGGTGTGGAGAATGCGTTGATGTGTGTTACGTCGAAGCTCTCTCAGCTCACAATGGGCGCGTCACTATCGATAGCGGGCGCTGCAAAGGGTGCGGTCGTTGTGTCGCCGCATGCCCAACCGGTGCGATTGGCTTACAGATGGAACAGGAGGTAGATACTCTGGCCCTTCTGCTGGATCGGATTGCGCGCCGAACGGACATCGGATCGGCGAGCGATTCGAGGAACGAGAGGTTGATCTTAGGCCGTGAATAGATAACAATGTCCTTTGAGTTCGTCATATTCGATCTCGACAATACACTTTATTCCCGCGGCAGCGGCGTTATGGAGGAGATTGGTCGCCGTATCCAGATCTGGATATGCGATCAGCTGGATTTGAGTTGGGAGGAGGCGACCGGGGTACGGCGTCGTTACCTGCGTCGGTATGGTACCACCATGGGAGGGCTGATGACAGAGCACGAGGTAGACATCGGCCGGTACCTCATGTTTGTGCACGACATCCCGATCGAAAACTATCTGGAACCGAATACCACGCTGGCGGAGATGCTGGTGGAGATCCCGCTCCGGAAGGCAGTCTACACCAACGCCACTTCCGAGCATGGGCGGCGCGTCCTGCAGGCCCTCGATATCGCAGATCAGTTCGAGCGGATCATTGGTATTCGGGAAGTCGGCCTCTGCAATAAGTTCAATCGTGAGGCTTACGAACGGATGCTGGCCCTCCTGGAGGTTGAGGGGGAAGCATGTATTATGGTTGAGGATTCCCCTCGCAATCTGCCGCCAGCCAAAGCCCTGGGTATGACCACGATTCTGATTGATCACGAGGAGGGCGGCAGGTACATCGACGTTCCTGAACGCTGCATCGATTTCGCGGTAGACAGCGTTGAGGAGGTGGGGCGCGTGATTAACGTGGTTCTAGAGGGCGGCAAGAACGGGCCATGACCCACACGCCGCGACGGGTTGAGACAGCTGTGAGAGACACACCCATTGTACAGATCGCCGTTGCATACGCTGGTTTTGGTACGCTGGGATTAAGCGTCGGCCTCCGAGGCGTGGCCTGGCCCTACATTCGTGCGGACTTCGGCCTTCCCCTGGATGCCGTTGGCGTACTCGTCGCTGCGGCGACTGTGGGGTCTATTTTCTTCAGCTTCAACGGCGGACTGATCGCGTCCAGGATAGGCGTTGGACCGCTCTTGGCTGTGAGCAGTGTGGCGGCGGCCCTGGGGTTGCTGGGCTACGGCGTAACACCGGCCTGGTGGTCGATGGTGCTGGCTGGACTGGTAGCAGGGGCTGGTAATGGTGCATTGCACGTTGGCCTGAACGCGCATTTCGCCGCTAACCACGGGGTGGGTGTAGTCAACGGGCTGCATGCCTGTTTCGGCATCGGAGCGACGCTCGGACCACTGGTTATGAGGGCTATTCTAAGAGCCGGCTCCTCGTGGCGTTGGGGATATGGCGCGGCTGGCTTGACGATGGGGATGGTGGCTCTCTATTTCGCTATCACACACGACCGGTGGAGCGGGTCATCGGAGAAGGTGATAGGCGAAAACCAGAGCGGTGGTAGAAGTAGTTTGGAGACTCTGAGCCTTCCAATCGTGTGGGTAAGCCTCCTGGTCTTCTTTGTCTACACGGGCATCGAGTCCACGGCCGGACAATGGGCCTACAGCCTCTTCACCGAAGCGCGCTCCGTGGCGGAGAGTACGGCTGGCTTCTGGCTGAGCGTCTACTGGGGAGGTCTGGCCGCCGGTCGGCTGATACTCGGCAGGGTTGTCGACAAGTTTGACGTGGCTTCCGTGTTACGCCTCTGCATCCTGTGCGTAATCGTCGGGGCTGGGTTGATCTGGTGGTCCCCCGCAGATGTGCTCAGCTTCCTGGGGCTGGCGTTGGTAGGCTTTGCGGAGGGGCCGATCTTCCCCTCGTTAGTCTCCGGTACCTCGCGCCGTGTCGCTGCCGGTCACGTGGACAACACGATTGGATTTGAAGTAACAGCGGCGAGCTTGGGGGTTGCGGCCCTCTCCAGCTTGGCCGGCGTCCTGGCGGCTAGGAGGTCGCTAGAGGTCATCGGACCTTTCTTGGTTGGGTGTGCCGTCTTGATGTTCGTTCTCCATGAAATCGTCGTGCGCCGCGAGAAGAATACTACGGCTTAGCGTCCGCGAGGGGAGAGCCATTCGCCTGGGGCGTGGTTGTTTCCAAAGGTCGCTTCGAACTAAGAGCCTGTCTTAAGAGAACCTCTGCTCCGATGGGGAGTTGAAGCAGTGCGTAGCTCCTGATGCGAGCTTTATCCATCCATATAGCGTCACCACCTCTAAGTACACCCATATGTGGGGGCTAATGTAACTCGACGTTGCTCTAGATGTCTGGAGAAGAGCAAATTCTTGACGCTCGGGTCCTGGTGTGTTATAATGAATGCGGTTTTTGGAAGGTTCCCCACAGTTTGCTGTGGGCTATCACGTGTCGTACTTTTTACAACTTACTATGCTTACTTTTGATGTCTCTACCCTTCGCAAGGCCCCACTTGGTAAGTCGCTGACCCTGGACATCGACACTGGGCCTCAGGTGCTGGAAGACATAGAGGTAGATGTTCTCCGAGGCACCGTCGAGGTCGTTCGGGTTCAAGAAGGCCTCTTCGTCGAGGGCACGGTGGAATCACGACTGAAGTTGGAGTGCGTCCGCTGTTTGGCCCCCTTTGCTTTCCCCGTTACTCTAGAAATCGCTGAGTTGTTTCGAATGCCCGGTAGCGATCCCAGGCCGGACGCCGTCTACGCTGTGAGCGAGGACGGTGAACTCGACCTCACCCCCCTAATTCGCGAACACGTCTGGCTAGCTATTCCAATGAAGCATCTCTGCGATCCTGAGTGCAAGGGCTTGTGCCCTCACTGTGGTGTGGATCTCAACCGTGAGACGTGTGAGTGTGAGGATGTTCAGGTCGATCCACGCTTGGCGCCGTTGAAGGAACTCCTGTGATCAAAGGATAGTCTATGGACATCATTGATGAACTGGTAGAAAAGGGCGAAGATCAGGGGTACTTAACCCTGGCCGATATTCTGGAGGCGCTGCCAGAAGCTGAGGAAGAGCTAGGACAGCTCGACGACATTTTCATTTTAATGCAGGGAGCCGGGGTAGAGGTTTACGAGGACGAGGACGAAGCGAAAGAACAGACGGACTCACCATCGGAGGAGTATTCCTCGAACGGGGGCGAAGCCCCGGATCTGAGCAGGATTTCGACGAGCGACACGGTCGGCTTGTACCTCAAGGAGATGTCTCAAGTCCCGCTCCTCGCGACTGAGGAGGAGGTACGATTGGCCAAGGCCATCGAGGCAGGGCGGAAGGCTCGAGAAATCCTGAACAACAACGGCGCAGGTAAGAAGGAGTGCAGGCGTTTAGAGAAGGAAATTGAAGACGGAATTGCCGCGCGCGAGCATCTGATCAAGGCGAATACTCGTCTGGTGGTTAGCATCGCTAAGAAGTATATGGGCCGCGGCGTCCCATTCTTGGACCTGATCCAAGAGGGGAATCTCGGGTTGATGAAGGCAGTGAAGAAGTTCGACTATACGCGAGGCTACCGCTTCAGCACCTATGCTACCTGGTGGATCCGCCAGACAATTACACGCTCAATCGCCGACCAGGGCCGCACAATCCGCGTGCCTGTGCATATGTCGGACCGCATTCGCCGTCTCTACAAAACGGCTCGCAAGTTAGAGCAGGAGTACGGTCGACAGCCGACGCCCGAGGAAATCGCGGAGGAGATGGACCTTGAGCCACACAAGGTGCGGTGGATGCTGCGGGTCTCGTGGCGGCCGATGAGCTTGGAACGGCCGATCGGCGATGAAGGTGACAGCGATGAGTTGGGCAGTTTCATTGAGGATCGGACAACGCCGATGCCGACTGAGAATGCCTCCCAACGACTGCTTGCCGAGAAGATCCAGGAGATGTTGACCACGTTGAGCCCTCGCGAGGCTCGCATCCTGCGGCTTCGATTTGGGCTGGTCGATGGCTGCAGCCATACGCTGGAAGAGGTCGGCCAAAGATTTGGATTGACCCGGGAACGCATCCGGCAGATCGAGGGGAAGGCCCTCCGTCGCCTGCGGCACCCCCGCCGGAGTCGGGAACTGCAGGACTATCTGTAAGACGATGATCATGACGCGTTACGGATGTGCTATGATGATGTGCAGCTTGCCGTGGCGGGCTGATAAGGAGGACCCCGGCCCGCGATAGGCCTCTGCGCGCCTTCGGCCACACGGCATAAACCGCCAGCCCTCCCGCTGGCGGTTTTTCGTTTGTTACAGTGTGCACAGTATGCTAGAATTGGATTTCGTTGTGGAGAACTGAAGGAGGAACATTATGCCTGAACATATTCTCGTCGCCATCGCCTGGCCCTACGCCAGCGCGAAGATCCACGTGGGAAACGTCACGGGCTCACACCTGCCCGGCGACGTCTTCGCACGCTACCATAGACTGGCTGGCGACCACGTACTGATGGTCTCCGGATCTGATTCGCACGGCACGCCTATCACCGTCCGCGCTGAAGAGGAGGGGAAGACGCCTCGCGAGGTCTTCGAGCGGTTCCATGATAGCTTTCTGGAGCTGTTCCAGCGTCTGGGTATCAGCTACGACCTGTTCACTCATACCGACACAGAGAACCACCACCGCGTCTCCCAGGACTTCTTCCTTGCCCTGCTGGACAACGATTACCTATACAACGAGACGCAGCAGCAAATGTACTCCAAGGAGCAGGGACGCTTTCTCCCCGATCGTTACGTCGAGGGAACTTGCCCGGTCTGCGGCTACGAGTCGGCCCGGGGAGATCAGTGCGACAATTGCAATACCCTCCTGGACCCCGAAGAACTGGTCGAGCCGCGCAGCGTTCTGGATGGGAGCAAGCCGGTCCTTCGTGAAACGGAGCATTACTTCCTCGATCTGCCGCAGCTGGCGCGGGCCGGTCTGAGTCAATGGCTTGCCCTGGACAAGGAGCATTGGCGTCCCAACGTGATCAATTTCGCGCGTAACTACGTCGGCGAGGGGCTCCAGGGACGCCCCATCACCCGTGACCTGGAATGGGGGATTCCCGTGCCCCTCGAGGGATGGAGAGACAAGTGCCTCTACGTCTGGTTCGAGGCGGTGATCGGCTATTTCTCGGCCAGCGTCGAATGGGCCCATAACCAGGGAGATCCGGAGGCCTGGAAGACCTGGTGGTATCAGCCCGAAGCCAAGACCCTCTACTTCATCGGCAAGGATAACATTCCTTTCCACGCCGTCATCTGGCCGGCAGAGCTGATGGGGGTAAAGCGACTCTATGAGGAGAGCCCCTCTCACGTACTCAATCTCCCGTACGACGTGCCGGCCAATGAGTTCATGAACCTGGAGGGTCGCGGGATGTCTGGCAGCCGCAACTGGGCTGTCTGGATGGACGAGGCCCTCGATCGTTACGACCCTGATGCGCTTCGCTACTACCTGACGGCGGCTATGCCGGAGACGCGCGACACCAACTGGATGTGGGACGAGTTTGTTCAGCGTAACAACAAGGAGCTTGTGGGCACGTGGGGGAACCTGGCTCATCGTGCACTGACCTTCGCCTTCAAACACTTCGACGGTGAGGTGCCTGCACCGGGAGAACTGGACGACATCGACCATGAGCTGTGGGAGAAAGTCGAGGCAAGCTTCGATACGGCGGGCGAGTTGCTGGCCGGCTGTCATTTCCGAGCCGCGTTGGTCGAGATAATGGGACTGGCCCGGGAAGCAAACCGCTATCTGGATGAGAAAAGTCCCTGGTTCCAGATCAAGGAGGATCGCCAGGCTGCCGGGACGACCATCTACGTCGTCCTCAAGGCCATCGACTCGCTGAAGATGCTCTTCGCACCTTTCCTCCCCTTCTCGTCTCAGCGATTGCATCAGTATCTTGGCTACGACGATCCGCTATTTGGCAGGCAGTATACGGAGACCTTTGAAGAGGACGGAGGTCGGGTTCACGAGGCGCTGTGCTACGATGACGGTGACGCTGCGGGAGAGTGGAAGCTCAGCGAGCTGCCGCCAGGGCAAAGCCTCAAGGAGCCGGAGCCCTTGTTTGAAACCCTGGACGAGGACGTCATCGAGGAAGAGCGGGCGCGACTGGGAGTGGAGGCGAAGTGACGTGAACGAAAGATTCGTGCAGACGATCTTCGCCCGGCGGAGCATCCGCAAGTACACAGGAGAGCCGGTCAGTGAGGAGGCCATCGAGATCCTGCTCAAGGCAGCAATGGCTGCCCCATCGGCCTCCAATCGGAAGCCGTGGCAGTTTGTCGTGGTGACCAGGCGAGAAACCCTCGATGCACTTGCCGAAGCCCATCGTCACGGCAAGATGCTCTTTGAAGCGCCTCTGTGTACCGCCGTCTGTGGCGACTTGACGGAGATGGAGCCTCATACCCAGTACAACGAAGCCCGTGTTCATCGGGAACGGTGGTAGCAGATCGGGAGACGGGTTAGCCAAGCGGGGTGACCATGGACGTACGACGCTTTCTCGGATGGGCCAGTGATGACGATGTGCTGGTCAGGATCGACAGACCCGTCGATCCTGACCTGGAGGTGGCACGTCTCATATTTGCCCTAGACGGCAAACCGGCGCTCTTCCAAGAGCTTAGCGGTCTCCCCGATTGGCGGATGGTGTCGGGTATGTGCGCGCAGCGGGAGACTTTCGCCGCGGCTCTGGGCTGCTCCGTCGCCGAGTTGATCCCGCGGATGGCTGAGGCTTTGGAAGCCCCGCAGGCCCCTCCGGTACTCGATCGGGGGCCATGCCAGGCGGTGGTCGATCCGGTAGACCTCACTCGGCTGCCCATCCCCCGCTACCACCCGAAGGATGGCGGCCCCTACATTACTGCGGGAGTGAGCGTGATCAAGGACCCCGTCCTCGGTCGCAATATGTCTTTCCACCGGCTGATGGTGCTGGACGAGACCCGCTTTGCCGCCCGTATCGTCGAGAGACGAGGGACGCACACCGCATTGACCAGACTGAAAGGGGATCTCCCGGTAGCGATAGCTGTCGGTGCACCGGTTCAAGTCCTGTTGGCGGCAGCGATGAGCCCTGCCAAGGGGGTGGACGAGCTGGGCATCGCCCACGCTTTGGCGCCAACGCCTTTGGTCCGCTGTCAAACTGTCGATCTGGAGGTCCCGGCTGGTGCTGAGCTCATCCTCGAGGGTCGGATTACCGGCGAGGTAGCGGACGAAGGGCCGTTCCCGGATTTGACAGGCACGATGGACCGGGTACGCAGACAGCCGGTTATCGAGATTGACCACGTCACACACCGGCGCGATCCTGTCTTCCACGCCTTACTTCCAAGCGGTATGGAGCATAAGAATCTGATGGGGATGCCTCGCGAGCCGACGGTTTTCGCCGCGGTCAACGACGTTTGTCGGTGCACGGGCGTCTACGTCACTCCAGGAGGCATGTCCTGGCTCCACGCAGTGGTGCAAATTGACAAGCAGGATGACGAAGATGGACGGCGCGCGATCCACGCCGCCTTCCGAGGGCATACGTCACTGAAGCACGTCGTGATCGTGGACGAGGACGTTGACCTGTATGACAGCGGGCATGTGGAATGGGCCATTGCCACCCGTTTCCAGGCAGATCGAGACCTGGTCGTCCTTCGCGACCAGCCGAGCAGTAGCCTCGATCCATCGGCCTCGCAGATGCCTGGTCAGAAGGCACGAACGGCCAAAATGGGCTTGGACGCCACGATTCCATCGGGGGATCCACGGAGTGACTATGAGCCCGTGACCTATCAGCGAGTTGACCTGGCGCAATATGGTGTGGAATCCTAGGTATACTTGTGCGACAATGTTTTTTAATGTATCATGAAATTGAGCCGCGCCGATAGAATCGGCCTATCGGCTGATTCTGGAAATTCGAAGGCCACGATAAGGCAAGGAGGATGCAATGGATCTCATCAAAGTCGCATCCGATTCTCGCTCGACGGCAGTGGCTGGCGCTATCGCAGGCGTTATGCGAGAACAGGACAACGTGGACGTACAGGCCATCGGTGCCGGGGCGGTCAATCAGGCGGTCAAGGCTGTGGCTATCGCACGCGGATACCTTGAGCTGGACGGGATTGACATAATTTGTATTCCCTCCTTTGTCGAAGTAGACATAGAGGGACAGGAAAGAACCGCAGTGCGGCTGCACGTCGAGAGGCGGGGCCATGAGGGCCCCCCGCCGACGGTGGAGCCAGAGGAAGAGTCTGAGTCAACATCGGAGCCAGGACCAGAGCCAAGCGACCCTGCATATTGACAGCTTCCGATGGTACAGCTACTCCGTCGGAGCTTGTTCAACGGGTCCGTGGGCGTGGATCGGGTACGATCGCCGTCGCCACCCACGACACGCTAAAAAACGTAGCTGACGGCGGGTAGCGTCTGGCACGACGCTGGAGATGATCAGCGACGCCAGGATCAAGTTGGAAGGAAAGGTGAGCGTCTTGACCCTCTGGGTTGGTGTATCGGCCCAGAGGGTAGTCTGCTGTGTGGATGTCTCCGGGGTGTCCGCGAGTCAGTGGAGACGTCCAGTTTCCAGGTGGTAGTGAGATAGCGCAGGCTCGACAAGTTGCAGAAGCGGCCTCTCTGGTCGGTTGCCCGAGCGTTGGGAGCTTCTCGGTCACTTCCCCGTGGAACTCTCCTTGGAGTGCTTCATCGGCCGCGAAAGGCGCATTCAGTCCCCTGCTTGGAGCTGAGCCCCGAGAGACAATAGAGAGGATTGTCGAGGTGCGAACGCAGATCTCGTGCTTTGCCGGTCACGGGGACATGGCAGCCTGGCCCGAGACGCGATTCGTTTGGCAATCTGTCGTAAACGTCTATAATCACCCTGATTGACTGTAGAGATAATGCTCCCTGTCCCTGCAGATTGGGGCAAGTGGATTGAGTAGTAGGAATAATGTTAGAGAAACTTGCACAAATAGAAGAACGATACGAAGAGCTGACCCAGCTGATGGCTGACCCCGAGATTGCACAAGACCACCACCGGGTGGCGGAGTTGGCCAAAGAGCGATCCGACCTGGAAGACGTGGTCACGGTCTACCGAGAGTTCAAAGCGACGACCGAGGAACTGAACGACACGGTTGAGATGGTAGAGGAAGACGACCTCGGACCCGAGCTCCGAGAATTGGCCGAGATGGAAATCATGGAGTTGGAGGAGCAGCAAGAGAAGCTCAGGCAGGAATTGCGCCGACTTCTCATTCCTAAGGACCCCCGGGATGCCAAAGACGTCATCGTCGAGATTCGTGCTGGTGCTGGTGGAGATGAAGCAGGGCTTTTTGCTGCCGACCTGTACCGTATGTACACGCGCTATGCCGAACAACGAGGCTGGCAGACGGAGATTCTGAGCTCTCATCCGACCGGAATTGGAGGTTTCAAGGAAATTGTCTTTGGGGTGAAAGGACGCGGTGCATTTTCGCACTTCAAGTTCGAGAGCGGCGTGCACCGTGTTCAACGTGTGCCCGTTACGGAATCATCAGGTCGCATTCACACGTCGACAGCGACTGTGGCGGTTCTCCCGGAGGTAAGCGACGTCGAGGTGGAGATCAACCCGGCAGATCTGGAGATGGAGGCTTACATATCCTCGGGTCCGGGGGGACAGCACATGCAGAAGAACGCGACGGCTATCCGTATGACGCATAAACCTACTGGTATCACGGTGGCATGTGAGTCGGAGCGTTCGCAGACTAAAAACAAGAGACGAGCGCTGTCTATCTTGCGATCCCGGCTCTACGAGCGGAAGCTCCGCAAGCAGCGGCAGAAGCGCGCAGAAGCTCGGCGCATGCAGGTCGGCACCGGAGACCGGAGCGAGAAGATCCGCACGTACAACTTTCCCCAGAATCGAATTACCGATCACCGCATTAACCTGACCGTATATCAGCTCTCTGACGTGCTGGATGGAGAACTCGATCCTTTCGTTGAAGCGCTGCGCGCCGAGGAGCAGGAGAAGCAGCTAGAGGCTCTGGGCGAGGTTGAGTAAGCACAGCGTCGTGGTTCCGAGACCAGAAAGAAGCCTCAGGGCTCGACGGATCGAAGAAAGGGAACGAGCCCGGGAAGGGGGAACGACCCGTTCCCCCACGAGCGCATCACAAGCCCTTCAAGAGGCTGCCACCTCCCTCCATGGCGTCTCCGATAGTCCCCGCGTCGAATCCGAGATTCTCCTGATGCACGTCACGGGGTCCTCGCGTGCCCGGCTGCTGGCCCACCCGGAACGCACCCTGACGTCTGCTCAGGTGGCACGGTATGGGAAGCTGGTCGACGATCGCGCTGCAGGGTATCCCCTTCCCTATCTCACCGGCGAGATCGAGTTCTACGGTCTCGACATTGAGGTTACGCCTGAGGTTTTGATTCCTCGACCGGAGACCGAGACTCTAGTCGATCTGGCGCTGGAGCGACGGCCGAACACAGTGGTGGACGTCGGGACTGGCTCCGGCTGCATTGCAGTGGCGCTGGCTGCCCATCTGCCAGAGGCTGCGGTATACGGGATCGATATCTCGCCGGCAGCGTTGGCGGTCGCACGTCGAAACGCGGAGAGGTACGGCCTCGGCGAGCGGATCCGTTTCCTTGTAGGAGACTTGCTCGATCGTCGCCCAGGGCCGGTCGATCTGATTGTCTCGAACCCTCCCTACGTCTCCGCGGACGAATGGGCATCACTTCCCCCTTCGGTTCGCGACCATGAGCCCCGCCTGGCGCTGGACGGCGGACCGGACGGACTGGAGGTCGTGCGTCGGCTCATCTCTCAGTCCCAGGGACTTCTGGAACCGGACGGTGCGCTCCTGATCGAGATCGGCGCTACCCAGGGAGACGCGGCAAAGGAAGCAGCCGAGACCTTCTTCCCCGAGAACGGGACTTCTATTCGGATCCACCCAGACCTGGCTGGTCACGATCGAGTACTGGAGATCCAGACGTGATCGAACTCCTCGCGCTCGACGTGGATGGCACGCTCATAGACGAGTTCTTGAGCATCCCCGATCGGATACGAGAGGCTGTCCTTCAGGTCCATCAGCGGGGCGTCACAGTGACGCTGGCTACTGGCCGTATGTTCCAGTCCGCTACTCCGTTTGCGCGCGAACTGGAGATCGAGGCGCCGTTGATCTGCTATCAAGGCGGGCTGATTCAGGCCCCGAATGCCAGGAAGCCCCTCTACCGGGCGACGATGGACCGGGATATCGTGAGGGACGCCCTTGCATGGCGCGCTCAGCAGGGGTGGCACGCCGTCCTTTACGCTGACGACGCCCTGTTCATCTCCGAGTGGCGATATCCTGAGAGCTTCTACCAAGACTTGCTGGGAGAGAATCTGTACAAGGTCGACAACCTCGCCTCGCTGCTCGAGCATTGCGAGCCGGTCAAGTTCCTCTTCATCGCCGATCCTCCTGAAGCTGACCAAATCGAGAGGGCTATGCGGCAGCGTTTTGGGGGGCAGATGGAAGTTGTTCGCTCCCACGCGAACTTCGTCGAGGGGAATCCCTTGGGTGTGTCTAAGGGGGATGCGCTTCGTCGGCTAGCTGACCACCTGGTTGTGCCTCAGGCGCAGGTGATGGCTATCGGCGATCAGGGTAATGACGTTCCGATGCTTGAGTGGGCCGGCATCAGTGTGGCTATGGGGAATGCCAGCCTTGAGGCAAAGGCCGCGGCCGACTGGGTCGCGCCTTCTTTCTCGGAGCACGGTGCGGCCGTCGCCATCAAGCGCTTTATCCTGGACGCTTAGCGTCCCCCGAAGAGCACCCTTCTTTTTCCACAACCAGGAAGTGAGAGAGCCCAAACGCGCGCAACAGCGTCTGCTCGAGCGTGTACGTAACGCTGCGGAGAAGAGAGCCTAGCGCGGCTGTGCGGGCGACGATGTTGTCGTAGCCGGGGTAGATCTGCGTATGGTGGACGATCCGTGCCGGGAGCCCCTCGAACAGGCAGCGCAGATCACGACTGGTGTAGGCGCGAACGTGGGGAGCTAGCCGGTCGCGCAGGGATGTCGGGAGCCAGTTGACCAACGGTACGTTCCCGAAATGATACTGACCCCGCCAGAAAATACCGTGCGTCTCGAATGGGTACAGTCGATTGGGGACGAAGATCAGAAGGCACCCGCCTGGCCGTGCCACGCGCACCATCTCCTCCACACAGGTTCTGTCGTCCTTGACGTGTTCCAACACCTCGTGGGAGAAGACGACGTCGAAAGCTCCGTTGGAAAAAGGAAGTCGCTCGCCAACAGCCTGGGTCACCCCCAGTGCTCGCCCCCGGGCCTCCATCGCCCGCTCGTGCTCGATTTCGACGCCGAAGACGTGAGGGGTATGTCGCAAGAACGCCTGGGTGTACATCCCCACGCCACATCCTACATCGAGCACGCGCCGATTGTGGAGCTTGGTCCACTGGCGCACCAGCTGGAAGCGTCGCTCCTGCCCCGCACGCCAGACGTAGCTCGGATGGCCGCGGGTAGCGGCTTTATCCTCGGTGTTCACCCCTCCCATACTGTGAATAGCTCATTCTCCACCCCGAGGTGTGAGAGCACGCGCCCGAGGGTTTCATCGATCACATCTTCGACAGTCTGCGGATGTCCGTAAAAGGCGGGGATGGGAGGGAAGATGGTGGCGCCGATCTCAGTGGCCTGAGCCATCAAGCGGAGGTGTCCGAGATGGAGTGGGGTCTCACGTACCAGGAGGGCCAGGGGACGTCTCTCCTTAAGCGTTACATCGGCTGCCCGTCGGATCAGGTTAGCAGCGTAGGAATTGGCGACTGCTGAGAGAGTTTTGATGGAGCAGGGGGCAATCACCATCCCCTCTGTCGTGAATGACCCGCTGGCAATAGGGGCTGCCAGGTCATCCGGTCGATAGGCAACGTCGGCCAGCGCCTCGATTTCTTCGACCGTCATATCGACCTCACGGGTGATGATCAAGCCAGCTGCGCGGCTGATGACCAGATGGGTCTCGATCTCCGGGCGCTCGGCGAGGAACTCGAGTATCCGGATGCCGTAGATCGCGCCGCTCGCGCCAGAGATTCCAACGATTAAGCGCTTCGTATCCATATCAATAGCCCCTTCCCTTCTCAACGCGCTCCGTTACGTGGAGCGCGACGGTTCCGAGCGCCAATCTGCGACAACGCAGGTTGCGCAGTCCCACTTCCTCCATCGTCTCCGCCAGTTCGTTAGGCGTGAGAAACCCCTCGACCGAGCGGGGGAGGTAACGATACGCTGCTGGCTGACCGCTCAGCACCCCCGCGACCCGCGGCATCAGATCGGCAAAATAGAAGCGGAATAGCGCCCTGAAGATGGGTGTCCGCGGCCAGCTCATCTCCAAACAGACCACGCGGCCCCCACGACGAACGACGCGGCGCTGCTCTGCCAGAGCGTGCGGCACGTCGACAACGTTGCGCATCACAAAGGCACTCACTGCGCCATCGAAGTCCTCGTCCGGAAAGGGCAGGGCCAGCCCATCGGCCTGGCCCCAGCATATCCGCTCTGTCCCGAGTTTGTGACGACCGACGTCCATCATCAGCGTCGTCGGGTCTACGCCGACGACCACGGCATCGGGCCACCGGTGCACAATGGCCTGGGCCATGTCGCCGGTGCCAACGCCCACGTCAAGTGCGCATCCCCCCGGGGGGAGTCCGAGGGCGTCGGCGGCGAGTTTGCGCCAATGACGGTCTTGCCCCAGCGACAGCAGACGATTCATTGCGTCGTACTGACGGGCGATCCGCGCGAAGAGCTCCGGAGAATCGCCGGGGCCAGTGAACTCGGCGTTGGCGTCTCTACTCACGGATTGGGCCGTTTCTCAGCACCCACGTCTTCAATCCTATGCGCCGAACCGTCAGCAGCAACGGCATCCCTCGCCTTCTTCCTCACCCTCACAGTCGCAGGCTTCAGCGATTGCCTCAATCTCGACGCGTCCCCCCAGCGGCAGTGCAGCGACCTCCACGGCCGAGCGAGCTGGCGGGTTCTGCTCAAAGAACTGAGCATAGACCTCGTTCATACGGGAGAACTCCTCGATGTCTTGAAGGAAGACGGTGCACTTGGCCACGTGTTTGAGGCACGAGCCGCTGGCCTCGAGGACTGCTTCCAGGTTCTTCAACGCCTGCCGGGTCTGACTCTCGATATCGGGTCCTGCGAAATCCTTTGTGCCGGACACGATACCCAACTGCCCGGCAGTAAATACGAAATCGCCCAGGCGTACGCCCTGGGAATAGGGCCCGACGGCAGCCGGTGCTTCGTCTGTGGCAATGATTTCCTTGCTCATCTTTGACTCCTGTATCGACTACATGTGTCATTGAATTACAGCTCTCGCAAGGCGTCCGCCATAGCCTCCACAGCGGCTGCCAAGATTCGGTGCATTACTTCGTCCGACGCCTCGTAGGGGCCACCGAACGAGCCATCGCCCGGCGCGTCACGGAAGTCAGCGGCGGAAGCAGCGTATGTTCCTATGGCGTCGACTACGGCATCAAGACTAGCACCGTCTCGGCATCCCCCTCGACCTGGGCCCGTTCCCATAACATCGGGTGGTACTCGACATCCCGCCAGGCATCGATCATATCGTCGTAGTGGCGATGGAACGGGTGACCGGACTGGCCGGTGGTATGCATCGAGACCGAGCGAGTAAGATCGGCGAGGTCGACAATCTGACGATAGGACGCGAGGGTTCGGACCGAAAAGGGCTCATCCATATCATAGTCTGCCTGATTGACCGTGGCCAGACTGCCGTCGACTGGAAATGGACCGCGGTTGAATATGGCTTCGATGGGTTTGATGCCAGACTGCCCCAGGCTCTGGTTCTCGAAGGACGCGGTGTGCATATCACCCCAGCGCCACCGGTCCATAGCGGCCCCTTCCGTCTCAGAAAGCTCCTCTACGGCCTTCCCCAGAGCTTGCAGGAGAATCTCGTCCCGGGTTTCCACCTGCGAGGTCATTTTGTCGTCGAACCAGGGTGAATCCTGCTCGGGCAGCAGATTCAGGAGTGCGTCCACGAGCTCGGGGCGGGCCTTCGCCAGGAGATCCTCTCCTAACTCGTCGCCGAAGGTGGCGTCGATGAGATGGATGCGAAAGACCTCGAAGAGAGCCGCGCCGGCACTGTCTCTCGCAGCACGTCCATCCCAACGGCGGAGTAGATCGACGGCCTCCTCCAAGTGGGGCTTGTCCGTAGTAATCGACGTGACGAGAGGCAGCACCTCCTGCGCCCAGACGGGGGCATCGTCGCCGTGAACCGCCTTCACGTCTTCAATAGATAGAGAGGGATCAGCCTCGATGAGATCGCAAATTCGCTTCGCTCGGTAGCCGGCCCCCCAGTCCTTGGTAAGGAGGTAGGGATAATCCGGCTCTACCACTGCGTTGTTGGCGGTAGCGATGTAGCCTTCCGGGGGGTTGAAGGCCCGCGGGAGGTCATCGTAGGGAATCGTGTCCACCCATTCATGGTCTCCCGTCCAGCCAGGTACCGGTCTCGTCCCATCCCCCGAGGCGCGGATGGGGATGCGCCCGGGAGCTTGATAGCCGATGTTGCCCTCAACGTCGGCGTAGACGAAGTTCTGACTGGGTGCGTCCCAATACGACAGCGCCTCTCGGAACTCCTCCCAGTTGCCAGCTCGATCCAGGAGCAGGACGCTGTGCATCAGTGTGCCGGGCTGGAGCCCGGTCCAGGAGAGCGCCAGGGGCTGCCAACCGAATGACCAGTCCTCCTCGGTGCCTGCTCCCACGTCGTTGATGATCGGCCCGTGATGAGTGGTGCGGATCTCCATCACGACCGGCTCCTCCTGCCCTGCTACCTGGATCTCCTCACGGATGATCTCCATATCCCGCCACTCACCCTGAAACTCGTACTGATTGGGATTCTCGGGATTGACCCGCTCGATGAATAGATCCTGTACATCGGGGCCGAGGTTGGTGACGCCCCAGGCGATGCGATCGTTGTGTCCAATGATGACGCCGGGCGCACTGGCAAACGACGCGCCTACGACGTTGTAAGGGCAGTCTGGGCTCAGAGGGTCGCAGTGGAGGCCGATTTCATACCAGATTGAGGGCATCTGGATCCCCAGGTGCGGATCGTCGGCCAGGATGGGCATCCCTGTCTCGGTGCGGCTGCCGGCGATGACCCAGTTGTTGCTCCCCAGACTGTCTCCGGTGCCGAAGGCAAAGGGTTCCAGGGCAACCTCCGGCACTGACCGAAGCGAAGCCTCCGTCAGGGGACGGGGTACAACGACGGGATGTTTCTCCGAGTAGGGGGGCACCAGGTCTCGGACAGCGGGCGTCCCCAGCCGAGCGGCGATATGCGCCCGTAAGAGCTCAGTCGACCGATTGCCCGAGAGATCCCAGGCCATCACCTTGGCCCAGCTGACGGTGTTTAGCGGGGTCCACGGCTCCGGCTCAAACGTCGTACCGGTAAGCCCCAGAATGGCAAACTCCAGCCCCAGAGATCCCCTATGTCCAGAAACATAGGCATTGACGCCTTCGGCGTAGGCCTCCAGCACAACGCGGGTTTCGTCGTCCATGTTTTCCAGCTCTCGAGCTGCGGCGCGATGCCACCCCACTGTGCGGATGAAACGATCGTTCTCTAGCGCCGACTCGCCAAGAATCTCCGAGAGCCGACCTGAGCCGGCACGTCGGTAGAACTCCATCTGCCAGAAGCGGTCCTGAGCATGCACGTAGCCCTGAGCAAAGAAGAGGTCATGAGGGTTGGATGCGTAGACGTGCGGTATGCCCCAGCTGTCCCGGATGACGGTAGCCTGGGCCTGCAATCCATCTGCCTGGATTGTGCCATCGACCTTCGGCCAGGAACGGCGGACGGTCACTACTCCATAGCTCAGACCGACGAGCCCGACCGTCAGCAGGAGTGCAGGCAGCATCCATAACGGACATCCTGGCTTTTGCATATCCCCTCCTTTCGGACTGCAGAGCACGGCTCGGCAGTGCGGATTATATCGTTGCGAAGATGGCTAGTCAAACAGAGGCAAGGCGAGTTGGTTCTGGTAAGCTGCCTTGAGGGGCCCTCACTGAGGTTCGAGGAGATGACCCCGGCGTCCAAATACGTTGCCAGTTGGTGATCGGCCTATCGAGTAAGGGGACCCCCCTTTGTCCCTTTCAGCGATGAGCGTCAATGGAGGGAGGCTTTCGCGACCAGAGAAGAAAGCCCTGAAGGACGAATGCACTGACAGTTGGGCCCCGCGTCGCTACAGTTGCTCGGTGTCCGGGCCTCACTTTCGGTTCTGCTCTATGCGTGCCAGTATCTCGTTGACGACTTCGTCTAAGGATCGGCCGGTCGTGTCCACTGGAGTCAGCTCCATCTCGTCCAGCAACCGTCCAGCCTTCTCTCGAATCACTTGCTCACTGGCGGGGTGCCGCTGCGCCAGAGCGAGCAACTCCGCCGCCCAGGCCCCCTCGCCCTCTCGAACGAAGAGGGTGGACAGATTGACCAGGATCTTGAAGATCAACGGCAGGGTTTGGGTCGCCTGGGCAATGGTCAATACCTCGGCGAAACACTGCCAGGCTTCATCGTCGTCTTGAAGCGTGTGAGCGATCTCGCCGAGGTTGTTCAGACAAGCCATGACGATCCACTGATCGTGCATTTCTCGTCCGATGGCAAGTCCCTCTCGATAGAGCCTCTCCGCGTCAGCGTACGCGCCTGTTTCATATGCCAGCTCGCCGAGGTTGCTCAGGGCGATCGCCTGTCGTCTGCGGTTGCCGATCTCCCGGCAGACATCGAGGCTCTCCTGGTAGGCAGATTGAGCTTCCTCGACCTTGCCCTGAACGTGGAACACCGTCCCCAAGTTATTGAGCGCGACGGCGACCTTATAATGGTCACCTGTCTCCCGGGTCAACGCCAAGCACCTCTCGAAAAGGGTTTGCCCGGTCACATAGTCGCCCTGGTGGCAGGCGACATCTCCAAGCCAATTGAGAGGAGCGATGATGAGGCGCGGATTGTCGCTCTCCTGCGCAACCTCCAGACTCTCTTCCAGCAGCGCTGCCGCTCCATTCACGTCTCCTGTCCGATATCGAACCACGCCCAGGTGGACGAGGGAGTGGGTAATTCCCCAACGATCGCCAATCTGTCGAGACAGGGCGAGGCTTCGCTCAGAGAGGTGCACTGTTTCCTCGTAGTCTCCCTGTCTATGGGCGAGACGGGCCAGGTTGATCAAGCCAAAGACTCGTTCGGCCGCCGCGTCCAGGGGCGCGAATAGAGCTAGACTTCGCTCCAGGGTGGCTCTGGCTCTCCGATATTGGCCCAGTTGAAGGTAAAGGGCCCCCTGACGAGAGAGTAGCTTCCCCAGTAGGTGTCTTCGCTCCGGGTCACCAGTCCATCGTTCTACTGCCATAGAGAGCAATTCAATGCCTTCTTGGAACCGACACTGGAAGTCGTGGAAGAGATACAGGCTCTCCAGGCTTTGCTCGACCAGCGAAGCGGAACCGTGTGCCACCGCCAGTTGCCAGGCTTTGCGTGCGTTCTCAATCTCCGAGGCCAGGGCGTCGAAATCATATTTGCCTCGTACCCGTCTTAACTGTTCCCTCTGGCGCTCGAGAAACGCTGCGAAGTAGCGGGCGTGCTCCATCTCTGTCTCGGTCTGCTTCTGCGGACTAGCACTCAACTTGTCGTGGGCATATTGTCGGAGGAGGGCATGCATATCGTAGCGCTCGGACGCAACGCGACCGAGCAACGACTTGTCTGTCAGCGCCAGGAGACTGGACAGCGATGCCCCGGTAATCTGGAGAGCGGCTTCGCGGCGAAATCCCCCGGAGAAAACGGACAGCCGGGCGAGAAGGTCCTGCTCCTCTGGAGATAAAAGCTGCCAGGAATACTCGAACGTGGCCCGAATGCTGCGCTGCCGTTCCGGGACGTTTCGCAAGTCAGTGGACAGGATGTCGATGTTGTGCTCAATTTCCCGAGCGATGTCTCTGCAGGAGCGTACCCGGATCCAGGACGCAGCGAGTTCGACACCGAGTGGTAGGCCTTCCACCAACTGACAGATGCGAACCACGTAGGGCGCTGCACCATCCGACAGAGAGAAATCATCATACACGCGGCGAGCTTGCTGTCGGAAGAGCTCGACCGCGCTGTAGTCGTCCAGTGAGTCAGTGGATTCCTTCGACTGACTAGACTTTTCAGTGCTGTTTCCTTCTATCTTCGGATATCCCAGACCGTCGACCGCGTATACCGACTCCTCTTGTAGGTTCAACCGTTCTCTTGAAGTGGCTATGATGATCACGCCTGGCGCACGTCGAATTATCTTCGACACCAAGTCGGCGCCCTGTAGAATGTGCTCTATGCTGTCCAAGACGAGCAGCAGCTCTTTCTCGCGCAGGTAGTCCAGCAGCTGTTCTTCAGGATCCTGCTGTTCGCGGAAGGAGAAGCTGACGGCGTCAGCTATCGCGGAGACGAGCAACTCGAGCGAGCTGACCGGGGCGAGCGAGACGAAGGTGACTCCGTGGACGAAGCTTCCCATCTGGTCCGCTGCGGCCTGGAGGGCCAGTCGAGACTTGCCAATTCCCCCAGGACCTACAAGCGTCACCAGTCGACAGTCTGGATCCGCCAAGAATTCGGCCAGCTCCGCCAGCTCCGTCTCCCGGCCCACGAAAGGAGTCGGAGAAGGAGGCAGAGGGGTGAGTAAATGAGATTCCGGGCCTGTAACTGGTTGGCTCGCCGAGTCGCGCAGTTGCTCGTATAGTGCCGTGGTCTCGCCTGTCGGCTCGACACCTAGTTCCTCACTCAGGGCCTGACGACACGCTTCATACTGGGCCAGGGCCGCGCTCCGTTGCCCGTCGAGGGCGAGGAGGCGCATCAGCTGCCGATGCGCCTCCTCCCGCCACGGCTCAAGCGATACCTGGCGCCAGGCATATGCCTGGGCTCGCCCGTAATTGCCACGTCGTTCGTGGTGCCTCGTCAAATAACGGAGTGCGTCTACGACCTCGCGGTGAAACCATTCCCGTTTGAGCGAAGCCCATTCCTCGAAGATGCTGCTGTCGCTCAGGAAGAACTGCTTCAGGAAGTCCCCCTGGTATAGCTCGGCCCTTCTTTCCAGCCGACCCACGCACGGAAGACAGCTCTCCAAGCGACGATGCCGATGGCGTTTGCAGGCCTCGACGAGAGCCGCAAACTCCGCGACGTCCAGCCAGTGGTCGCTGTCGCGATTGAACTGGATTGTCCGACGGCTTGCCAGCAGGAAGGGTGGATCCTCATCCTGATCACCGATTGCCTGGCGCAGGTAGGAGAGCGCCTGGCGTAGGTTCTGGCGAGATCGAGGTTCGGGCTCATCAGGCCACAGTAGCCCGGCCAGAGCATCTCGGCGGTGAGGACGATCTGCTTCGACGACCAGGTACGCGAGAAGGGCCCGAGCCTTGTCGGTGGCGAAGTCAGTGATGGGTTCCCCGCCCAAGGCCACCCGATAGGGTCCCAACAGAGAGATAGAAAGTCGATTCACACAAGTAACCGGTACAGGTAAAGGCCAGGCGAGTAGTGGACAGGGAGATTATACTATCACTTGGCATTCTGAGCAACGACGTCGCCGTTCTGACGTTTCTTTGACGATTATGTCGTAAGATGAGGGCAGAAGATGGGGATTATGACCAAACGATGATACGTGAAGGTCCGAGTCCCGAGGGCGCTTGACGCGTCCTCGGGCGATTGTGAGATTACGGCTGTATTCAACGCGACATAGAATATGGACAGAGTGCTATTTGGTGGGATATTGCCTAGCCGTCTGTGATTAAGCGAAACACGAGCGGCATCCTCCACGAAGTGGCAATCTATAGCCAGTCATTCACGCCGCTGCTTGCACAGGAATTCTCGGCTCTGATCCAGGAAACGAGTGAATCACGGAGAGTGTGATGAATAGAAGAGACAAGCGCTTCGCTGCCGGTCTGCTGCTCACTGTTTTGCTGAGCGTCGTATCGCTGGCCTATCCTCCAGGTGGCGCTCCTGAAGCGGAAGCAGGTGCATCAAATACGCCCGCCAACGCTGAGGTTGTCGCGTCGCCGGAGCCTCCGAGCTACCTGGTGTATCTCCCCCTCATCTCGAAACCGGGTTTGCCCTCGCCCGGCGACGCCATCATCGTGAGCTGGGCGCAGGTGAAGGAGAGCGATTCCCGGGACGTGCTACTCCACTGGCGAGTCCCCCCGGATGGAAGCGCAGCGCTTGCGTCACCCTTGTCTTCGCTGGCAACAGATAGCTACGCCATTGACCGGCGCACGGCCGGCAGCACAGCCTGGCAGACTCTCGGTAAGGCAGGGTTTGCATCTGATGTGACAGAGATGGAGGCTATCCTGGGCGCAGACTTGGTCGAGCAACTGGGTTACGATCTGAGCGGCGACCCCTCGGGCACCCCCCTGACCGCCCAGGAGATCTATAATCTGTTAAAGAACGACCCCACCCTAGCCCAAGTGCTCTCGCAGTCCTACTACCGGGTCGGCCTCGTCACAGGGACGTCTTACCTAGACCGCGATGCGCCGAACGACGTGACGCTGGAGTACCGTGTACGCGACTTGAGTCCCGGAGGAGAGGTATTTGAGCCGGCCTCGGTGCCTCCAGAAGATCCCGACATCCACCCTCCCTTCAATCTGCGAGAGACGTGGGAGGGGCCGGATGGACTGGGACAGGCCCCGAGTGCCCGTCCAGACGACGCGCCTGAGCGGTATAGCTGGCAGACCAGCTCCGACTACCGACCTTGGGACGGCAAGGTTTACATGATCTGGGACGTGCCCGAAGAGGATGTATCGAACGACGGACGCGTGGAGGATGGCCGTCGGGCGATGAACGTCGCTGGCTACCGCGTCTACCGGTCAGCCCCGGGTCTCAACCGGTGGTCGTCGGTCAACCCGAGGAAGGTCCGCTGCGCGACAGCGGCCCTATGTCAGACGTTGGTCGGCGTGGCGCCAGAGCCCTACGAAAGCGCGTTCCCGGCCCACTACCTCGTGGACGATCTCCATGAGAGCAGCCCCGATCCCACCAGCGTTTACAACAATTGGGACTACAAAGTCTGCGCCGTGGACATCCTGGGCAATGACGCTGAATGCTCCCAGGTGTTGACCGTCGACGTGCGCGAGCTCCAGCCGCCCGCCGCCGTTCAGGACATCAAGGCCACGGTGCTCAGGGACCAGTCGGAGGTCTCCATCAGGTGGACCTACAGAGACACGCTGGAGCTCAGCCCGCCGCTGCGCTTCTACGTGACGCGGAGCCCCACGCTGACCGCGCCGCTGGAGGAGTGGAGTGTGGTCAAGGAGCGCGGCAGCCTCGTGGACTACCTCGAGATTCGCAATACTGGACCGGTCACCCTCTCGGTCACGGACCGCCCGCCCCGTGACCAGGTCTTCTGGTATCGCGTCCAGGTACGGGACGATGCGGGCAACTGGTCCTCGGAGGGTATTGCCGTAAAAGCCGCACGGTACACGCGTACGGCGCCCACCCTCCCGGAGATCCCATACGATAAAGCTGCCTGCGAGAACAATCCTTTGCCCCTCACACTCTCCGGGCTCGACGATAACGTCTTCCTCATCAACCTCTATCGCAGCTTTGACGTCACTGGTCCCTTCGAGCTCGTCGAGCGGTTCGAGGTCACACAGGGGGCCAACAACTGGGTCGAGATCAGCGATGACTTCCTCCCGCCATACCCTACCTATGCCTATTACCGCCTGGAGGCTGTCGATGACCACGGCAACGTAAGCGCGTCGGAGGAGTACTGCGCTCAGCTCGGGGACGGTCCGTTGATGAGTCCCGGTCTGCCCATCATCACCACCGGGGTGGCGTGCAATCCCGAGGAGACCTGCGAAATGACCACCTCGGTAGGTGGCTCATCAGCGGGTAAGATGCCAGTCGGTGTGGAGTTCAGCCTGCCCGGCGAGGACGGCGTCCCGCTGACCATCACCAAGTCCATTACTGACGCGTATACAATCCCAGTCAACGACGGTGCATGGATAAACGTCACGAGTTGGTATGACAACGACGATCCGACGATCTCCGACACGGTCACCACGTGGGACCGGGTGTTGACCAACGAGTTCTTGGACACCGATCGAAACTTGAATGGGCTGGGTCCTTTGGTTTCAGCTCGGTGGATGACCGACACCACGGTGACGCCCCACGAGCATTACGTCCGCCTCAACATCCTGTATGACGATTCGTGGACCCCGCCGGTGGCTGTCTTCCGCAGGGCGGCGGGCGGCAATTGGCTGCAAGTGGGTAACGTAGCGGCACGGCAACCGCACGCCTATGAGGACCGATCTGACCCCAGTCCCGACCAGCGCTATGAGTACGTCATTCTCCTACTGAGCCCCACCAGCCACGAGTTGCTAGGTTACTGGACGCCCATCACGGTTGAGCCCCTGGTCACCCATCCACCGGCGGCTAGGATTAGTAGCGGGATCAGCTACCCTCCGGGCATCGATCCGCGCTGTAGTGTGTCACGGTCATCATCAGGACCCAGTACAATCTACCTGCAGAACGACTGGGAGCTGCACGACGTGACGTATTTGATCGCTCGGGACGGCGATCCGGACTGCCCGCCATATATGCAGGTAGCCAGGCCGGATCTCGACCACGCCTATGGCACCGGTACTCTTACCAACGGCACGGAAAGATGGACCGGTGTGGGCTTTACGGACATCGCCATCGACGACAGTTCTAACCATACAGACGGACGCATCGTAACCAATCTCGCGCACAGAGCCACCCCCGGAGGCGGATTCCGGATCTACGTGGATGACGTCGAGTTCACCTCCACCGACGTAAAAGCTGAGATCGAGGTCACATTGCCGTCCAGAATCAAGGTGGAGGTACCCGAGTCGGATCGCACCGATACGATCTTCGGCGTCTTCTCCGGGTTGACGACGAACTTCCGCTTCGATCCGCTCCCTTTGGGTGCCGGCGTCACCGTTATCGATGAAAACCTACCGTGGCGTCTCCACTCAGATGTAAGCAGAATCGATGAGTCGCAACTTGACCCGGGTGAGCCGGTCACGACCTCCTTCCGCTTCGTCGGTGGTGGGGGAACGGTCAGACCCGACCGCAACCTCGCCTTTATGCGCCCTTCCTACGAGTCAGCCAATGCGACCATCACACCTGACGGCCTGACCGGTAGATTCTTTGCGGAAGAGACCATCGAATACGCCACCAGCTTTCCGGCCCACTTCATCGTCTCAGGCAGTGGCGCCACGGTGAGTATCTCCAACAGCCAGATCACGGGTGGGGAGCTGTGGGACGCTCAAGTGTCGCTGACCTATGACACTCGCCGGACGGTGACCGATTACGCCGTCTATAACCGCACCTGCAACGCCCGGAGCGCGGACCACTACAGTCTCTGCCGAGGATTCCTGAATATGTTCGTCGCCAAGGAGCGAACGCTCATTCTGACGCCCGACCCCGCTGGCAGCTCCATCAACATCGGCCCGAACGGCTACCTCTCGGCCACGGTCACGGTGGATCAGAAGACGACGTGGCCCTCCTTCTGGACCGACCCAGAGCACGGCACTCTGTTCATCGCTCCGGCAGTCTTCCCCGACAGCCCCACAAGCGGGGCGCCGATGCCCGCCGAAGTCGCTTGGCAGCAGCTGCCCGACCCGGATACCGGTGGGACCTTCGACCCGGGGCTGAACCTGCACAGCGAAGACGCATCCATTTACTACACTTTCTTCGATCCCCCCGAGTTCCGCGGATCAGCGATGAACCTCTACGTCCGCAAGGGGGGCGTGAGCGGTCACGTGATCATGACCGACACCGGGCCGCGGACCAACCAATGGGGCTACAGCGAGAACGTGCAGCGGATAGAGCTGCAGTTCCTGGACAACACGATCCTGGCCCCACCGGAAGCCTTCATCACGGACTTAACCCTGCCATACCCTACCGACGCGACGCTGCCCCTCACGGTGACAGTGACAGATGGATCGAATCGACCCCTCTCGGGCATCTTCCGCGAGGAGCCGATGGATATCACGCACCGCTACTGGTCCTTCACGGAGACCCCCACGGCCTGGGCCTACGACTGGGCGGAGCCGAGTGACTACACGGCCAAGATCACGGGTGTGCTGACGAAGGTGCTGCAGCTGCAGGGCAGCAGGGCCGCGGTACCCGGGCTTCAGCCCGCCGACGCGCAGCCCACAACTGCCGATGTCGAGCTCACCTTCAACACCGAGTGGCTCCCCGACGGCGACGTCGGCGCCCTGCGGCTGCTGGCGCCGGACGCCATCGATTACCGCACCGGAAGCTTCCGCTTCATCCTGAGCGCAGTCAAGCTCAGCCGTTACTATAGCGCCATCCTCGATTACACCAGCGACCCCAGCACCCTGGGAATCGACGTGGACGACACGATGGACATGCTTCCTGAGGAGCTACTCGATAGTGCCTACAACCTCACCGGCGATTCTCTGGCAGCGTGTGCTGCCACGACCGTGGATGGTTGTGGTCTCGTCGTCCTCGATGGCGATGTCGGCGTCGATTACTTCGGCGAGGTGAAGAGCGACGTTGTCACATCCCAGGCAATCACCGCCGACATCCCGGCGGTTGACAACGTCGTCGGCGAGTTCCCGCTGGCTGCCAATATCGCGATCTCCGTGACCAAGTGGGTTGGCATCCAGAGCGGATACGTGCCCTGGGTATGGCCGGTACTCAACCAGGTGCTCGACGTTGACCTGCCGGTGAAGTTCCTGGGAAACACCGAGGGCGGCATCCTGGTCGCCCTGATCCGCGACGTCGGCGTCTTCCCCGATGAGGAGATCTTCAGGGCTGACGTCGCGGGAATCGTGGACGTCCGCTGGGATCTCAGCACAGGGTATAACGACCAGGTGGGCCTCTATCTTGGCTACGGAGCCAGTCAGGCTGCGTTCCGGGCTCTGGCGATGAACCGCCCCAGATGGTCGGGGGGCATTCGCCCCTACGACCAATGGTCGAATGTCTCGAGCGACGTCGAGAAATGGGCCGACAAATTCGGATACACTCGGACGGCCGGTACCGAAAACGACCCTGTCGACCTGGCCGAGGAGATCTGGCCGGATTGGTGCGACGCGTGGTCGGGCTCCACCTGTACCGATCGCAAGGAATACGGTGAGGTCTTCACCGTCATCGAGCCGGTGCTCAAGGACCTGGGTAGTCAGGAGGCCTACGGCGTAGCCGGTGTCCAGGAGGGTGCATCCCTGGCCGCTAGTAACGTCGCAATGAACGCCGGTAGCCTCACCGCCGTGCTTCGCCGTGAGGGGCTCGGGCTCGAGCTGACACAGCTGGAGGGCGGTGGCCGCATCCAGTGGGACATCTGGGACTACAGCTACGAGTACGAGGATATCGAGCTTGTGGACATCGACTTCTTCCTGAGGGCGAACTGGCTCCGGTTCGAGATGGACCAGGACGGCGAGATCGAGGTCGTCGGAGATACGTACGCCAACCTGCTCTACGACTGGGGCGTCGATGCCTACGTCCATGCCCTCGCCACCCCGGTGAACGACGAATGGCGCTTTGAAGGTGTGGTTGACGCCGAGCCCATCGGCATCGCGGGGCTTTCCGCCCTGGAGCTGGACGGGACCTTCGGCTCGGGTCCCTACGTGGTGCCCACCACCGGCGCTATCGAATACGTCTCTTACTTTGGCGGCAACTTCGAGGCCTACTTCCTCGACTACCGGGTGGGCGGCGGATTCCTCTATGGCGTCGTGCCTCAGGAAAGCGCCATCCTGCGCGAGGCTGGCTTCGGCGAGATCATGGACACCCTGGGCAACGAGGGGAGTTACGCGGGGATATACGTCTACGTCTTCGGCGACTTCCCGATCGCGGGAGATACCTGTCTCCTGAAGGCAAACGCCGGCGGCGAAGTCCGGTTCTGGTACTTCTGGAGCGACGACATCTGGGGTGGCACGATGACGGGCTTCGTCCAC
>Ga0207752_1000157_pt1 | contig 31253 bp, 22 predicted proteins | sample Pon2CUnioCityCA_6_FD_187272 | JGI IMG/M metagenome (GOLD analysis project Ga0207752, IMG submission 187272) | Marine sediment microbial community from Union City, CA, USA - Pond 2C Sediment 2 (SPAdes) | ecosystem: Environmental > Aquatic > Marine > Intertidal zone > Salt pond sediment ... | reverse complement strand
CGCATGACCGAGCTAATGGGCTCGGGGTGCTTGTCGAAGCCGACCATGACCTCGTCGAATGTATCCGCCCTGTACTCCCAGAGCTTGCGATCGGGCCGGCTGAACGTCTTCGCTTCGGCGTCGTCCGACCAGATGGACAGCAGGAAGTAATCGGGTTTTCGCGGCGGGTTCATCTGCTGGCATTCGCACGGATGATAGCCGTAGCCGATATAGGAACCCCACCACACGATGCTGCTGACCGGCAGATCGCTGTTGCATCTCCAGTCGTCCGCGACGATGCGGCGGAAGGCCATGCCGCTGCCGGCCTTTTCGGTTTCGATGGCGAAGGCCAGGTCGATCGGCCGACCGCCGAGCGGGTGATCCTTCGGGTACATCAGGGCGTTCCAGGTGCCGTCGTACGGCTCCTCGGCCCTGACCCAAACGGCCGCGTCGTTCCAGTGCTGCGTCGAGGTCTTCCATCCCAGCCGCGTGGCGACGCTGCCCGGTGGGTGAACCAACATGGCCTGAGCACTGAGCCAGTAGACGACCGGATTCCTCTCCGTGCCGGTCTGCTGGAAGGCCTCGGCCGGATCGATTTTGAATGTGTACTTGTAGACCATCAAATGGTTGTTTCGCTCGAAGGTGTCGTTGGCCGGGCTGTAGTAGCTCTCGGCGGGGCCTTCGATCGGCTCGACCGTGAATTCGCCACGGGAGAATTCCTTGCGCCACAGGACCGCTCCGGGCATGCTGTAGCCCGTCGGACTCCGGCCGGCCGAGATATCCTGCCGGATGCTCAGTGTGAACGTGGCGTTCTCCGGACTGCTGCTCGACAGGATGTCGTGATACCACGAGGCCCACAGCGTGATCTCCGTCACCGGGCCCGTCTCTTTGCACTCGAAGTCATCGGCGCAAATCGTCGTCGGCCAGGTGGGCGGGAGGTCCTTGGTGATGTCCACATCGATGCCGGAACTGGTGATATCGGGCTCCTGGAGCCATTTCTCGCTCGCGCCCGAGCCCACGGTGGCGAGGGATTCCTCGTCCTCGTAGTGCGGCCAATCACGGATCCCCGTGAACGGCTGCTCCCACTTGATGTACTCGGGGTCCGTGTCCAGCTCGAAGGCCATATCGTATTTATCCAGCCGCTCGCAGACCAGTGAATCCGTGATTGGCTGGGCGGTCGCAGGGTCGAGCTGGAATCCGGCCCGCAGCTCGTCGGTCCGGAATTCCGCCTTCACGGCCGCATCCATCCACGGCTCCGGTCGGGTCTTCCAGCCCCACGGATTCTCCGGTTCGGGGTAGCCCGTGTACACCGCTGTGATGCTGATCCAGAAGGTGTTGTCATGGGTGTTCGTCAGGTACCGGTCCTGCCAGAAGGTTTCCTGCGGCAGGAGCCTCACGAGGTACTGGAAGGTTGTCTCCGACGGCTTCTGCGGGAACTCGTCGACGCCGACTCTCTCCTCCTCAACCCTGCTGTGCGGGACGTTCACGACCCAGAGCACCTGCCCGGGCCGGCTGAACGGATATCGATTGTCGGCCGGCACGTTGGTCCAGAACGCGATCCGCCACGATTCGGGCTTCGATTGGGGCGGCTCATCGTTCTGCCATCGCTCGTAGGAGCCCCACCAGTGCACGGACGTGACGGGCATATCCCCGATGCAGCGGAAGTCGTCCGCCACCAGATTCCACGTAGTGGACCAGAAGAACAGCCGGCTGCTGTAAGCGGGCTCGTCCCAGCCGCAGTATACCGGCATGCGCGACGTCAGGTCCTGCTCGATAGGCGGCTGCGACCACTTCAGGTGATCGAGCGGCGGCTTCGGCTTCGGCGGAATGACGGCGCCGGTGATCTCGACCTGGTAGTCTTCCACCTCGCCGTCCATGGCCGGGCCGTAGTACTGAAGGCCGCGCATCCTGCTGAAGCGGAAGCGTGCAAACGTCCGGCTCTCGACGGCGCCGAGCGGCACGTCGAACGGCAGCGTGTTGAGACCCGAGGCCAGCGCCTGGTCCACAAAGACCTGCTCGTCGGGGTCATCCCAGTCGCCGTCCGCATTGTAGTCGATCCACGCGTTGAGTACGCCGATCGTGGAGGCCGTCACATCGACGATGGCGGTCTGGCCGGCCGTCAGGTCGGTGGTGAAGACCACGCCGTCACCGTCATCATTGCCGTCCTGGTCGTCGCCGGTGGCGTTGGCGTTCGGCTGACCGTCCGCATCGGGGTCAACGCTCCTGCCGAGGTGCACGCCGGGCACGATGGTGTGACGGGCGCCGTTGCTGACATGCAGCGTGGGGTACGTCGGGTCCGGCGCGTCGCCGAAATCGATATCCTCCGGCGGCTCCCCGGTGATGACAAACGACAGGTCCATCCGCTGGCCTTCGGACTCATGGCCGTCCGGATAGCTCATGGGCAGCCAGCCCAGCGTCGGGTGACGCCATACGGCAGCATCTTCGTACTGCAGGTGCCGCATCGTGGTCTTCCATCCAAACGTGTACTGGGCGTCCTGCTCGGGGATCAGCTTGATCTCCAGCCAGTAGATCGTGCCGAGCCTCTGGATGAACAGATCGTCCTCGGGATCGAAGCAGATGTTGTACTGGAAGGTTCGCTTGTGGTTGCCGCGCTCGTAGAACTTGCTGGCCGGATCGAACCAGCCTTCATAGATGTTATTTGTGACCTCGGAGACGTCGTAGGTGAAGCGCTCGATCTGCTTGGTCCAGAGCAACTGGTCCGGGCGACTCCACGGCGTCTGGCTCGAAACAGGTTTGTTCGAGTAGATGCTTACCTGGAACGTCAGGCTGTCGGGCCCCATGGGGGGCAGGACGTCATCGGCGTACGAGGCCCAGAAGTGGATATCCAGGATCGGGCCGTTCTGGCCGCACCGGAAATCGTCGGCCAGACTCGACCAGAACATGTCCACGTCGATTCCCGTCTCTCGCTTGTCGGGCAACTGGGCCCAGTGCATCTTGTGCGGGTCCTCCTCTTCCCAATCGCAGATGGGTATGGTCTCCTTGACGTAGAGCAGATAGTCTTCGGTCTCCCCATCCTTGAAGACGCCGTCGCCGTTCCATTCGAGCGGGACCTCGCGCTCGCTGATCGTGAACCTCGCCCAGGCGTAGCCGGCGAAGGGCCCGATCTTGAAGTTCGGGGGATTCAGCCCGGACAGCGGCCCATTGTAGCCGTTGGGGATGCGGAAATTGACCAGCACGTGCTCCGGCACGTCCGTGCTGCCGCACGCCACGGTCTTCTCCCATTTGCCGTCATGGTTCCAGTCGATCAGGAGGTTGACGTAGGCGTCTCGCCCGTCGGTGGTTGTGTTCTCCACTTCGATATCGATGGTCGTGCCCCATATCGTGTTGAAGCAAGCGTTGCCCAGAGACTCGAGCCCGGAAAAGATCAAAGGATAGACGTCCTCGAGGCCGGCCGGTCCCTTGATAGTGTACGCACGGGGCTGGAGCAGGCCGGCGTCGCCATCGGTCATCTTTTCGTCCTGGTCGTGCTGATCGGGATTGAATGTGGGGCATTTGCCGGCGTTGCCGTCTCGTTCGAGGTCCACCCTGCGGCCGAATCGCATGCGCCCTGAGCTGTCATGCTCGATCCAGGCCGCCGGGCCCACTCCCACGCACGTGGGGAACAGACCTTGAATCCCAAGCGACGGATAGGCGGTCACCCCTTCCGGTGCGTCGCCGAAGTCGCGTTCCTCGGCCGGCGGGACAAAGCCGTCCTTCGGGACGCAGTCGTGCTGAATGTCGCCCTCCACGCTCACGTTCTCGCCCCGGATGTCAATCGACACCCACTGGGGGCAGTAATCCTGGATCTCGTAGCTCGTGCCGATGAACGTCGAATCGCGGATTTCCGTCCGCTGAATGACGATGCGCTCCTCGATGTACTGCTCCGCCAGCCCGGGGTTCCTGAGGTCCGGCAGGGGCGGCGCGTCCTGGTCCTCGGGCCAGGTCGGGTTCGTCCAGTTCACCGATATCTCGACCCAGCCGCTGCCCAGCTTCTCGTCGCGCAGGCGGACCGTCGCACCCACTTCGATTACCTTCTTACGCTCCCGATTGATCTCGCCGTTGAAGAACCACTGGGCCAGCCGGTCCGTCTGTGGGTAGTAGTACCACGTGCCGTGGTTGAACCCGGTTCCACCGCCGTCCCGGATTTCTCCGCTGCTGCCAAGCTCCACCGTATACTGATCCTGCACGGCCGAGGCGGACCCCAACCCCACGAACAGGGTAATGAGGGTGACCACGACCGCGTACTTGCTGAGGTCCCCCAAACGCGATACGCGGCGTCCGGGGGCCCGGTTGAATCGCTTGTTGAGCCCACTCATAACAGTACCTCCCATCATTGACTTGCCGTCGGCGAGTCCCTGTGGCACGGGCTGGGGTCCCCAACGCGACATTCCGCGTCCGGTGGGGCTCCCATGGCCGTGGCGTCGGTCGCGCCGATGGCTCCTATTAGACGTATGGGACCCATAGGGCAGGCGCAGGGCCCGCCCCAACGAATGTCGAATCGACTTGCGATGCCCCATCCTCCAGCAAAAAGTGCGGTTTGGAAGTGAAAATCACTCCCACCGGCTCCCACCGTATTATTTCTCTGACGGGTCAGCGTACCACCTGAAACCGGCGACATCAAGAAGAAAGTTATCGGACTGCCCTTCTTCACCCCAAAATGCCCATCCACTGGTATCCCTGCCGATCCCCAAACGCGAATACGGGCGTCCTGGGGCCCCGGATCGTTGACCGGTAAAACTATGTGCCAGACCCGCCCCCTTGTGTAACGGACTTCTTCAAGAATCTTTCTCATAGGGCAGCGGTCCCTTTACGACGCAGGGCGGATGGAACCCTGTTAGTTTCGGACGGCTGGCTGCCTTTTCTTGAGTATAGGGCTTGTGAGGGCCACAATAGTGGCTACACGTGGCTTTGCCGCGGGATGGGATGTCCTTGAGAGACCAGCGGACTATGGGAGTACATGAATGGCTGTCCTAACCGTGGCAGTGCTGTGTTTTTCGGGCGGATGTGATGAGAAGCCTACAGTCAGCAAAGAGCAAGTTCGGCGCGCCGCCCGCGACGGTGACTTGCCGCCGGTTCAATCGTTGATTTGGGATGATCTCAATAGTGGCGACGAGACGCAGACCTCGTGTGACGGCTGATCGCCGGGGGGGGCGGACATCAACGCGGCGACCGCGTACGGCGATACGCAGACAGCGGCGTGCCGCCGAAGAACTCGGTCTGCAGCGACAGTCAATTCCCGCTCAAGGCATCCTTCGCTCCTGTTGTCGACGTTTGCAGACCCGGCAGAGCAAAGGTTGACGACTGGGGGGAATGAGCATAATCTGAGGTCATCTGTCTTGAACTGAAGTGGAGCAACGAGAACACAAAGGAGTGTCGAAGATGGCCGAGGAGAAAATTGGGGAGATCGTGGATTTCTTTGCCCGCCCCGTCGTGGCCGCCATCCAGCTCACGGGCGCGTTGAACGTCGGCGACCGGCTTCACATCAAGGGGCATTCGACCGACCTGGAGGTGACCGTCGAGTCGATGCAGGTGGACAACGCCCAGGTCAGCGAGGCCAAGGCCGGCGACGGCGTGGGCGTGAAAGTCTCCGATCGCGTCCGCAGGGGTGACGCCGTCTACAAGATCGTCGACTGATCTACATGATGATCGATGGTTGTTCGTGCCGCGACAAAGACGTCGCAAGACCAGCCGCGGCCGCAGAACCTGCCTTGAGCGAAGTCGAATGGGCCGAAGCCTTCATTCTGACTGTTGATATCCCAAACGGACCAATCCGCCCGTTTGAGTGAATCATGCCCGTATCACTCCTTGGCTGGATCGATCTTTGCCTTGGGCGGCGCGGGGGCCGGCGGTTCGAGCGGCGCGTACGTCGTCAGTTGAAACGCCATGTCGATGGGCTGGAAGTCCCCATCGCGCATCAAGGTCCCGCTGCTCCACTGAGACCCGATGACGGGTGGCCACGAGGCCCCCGGCGTTGGCGGCACGAGCTCCTGGATCAATGTGGCGGCTGCGTTGGTGGCCTCCGTGCGTGTCTTCCAGGCGCACATCCTGCCCGGTTTCCCTTCGTTTGTATCATAGACGGCCGTAATGCTCAGCCAGTAGACTGCGGGCTCGCCGCTATTGGGCGGAGGCGGAGTCGGATGGAACCACTGCTCCTGCGAGAGCAGATGGGTGAACTGAAAGCAGGTCTCGCCGAGCTTGCCTTGATCGTCTTTCTCATACCCGGCCAGGACCCATGTCCAGCTCGTGCAGTAGCTCTCCCAGATGAGTGTGTCCGGATGGGGGAAGGTCTCGAAGTTGTACGGCTCGGGATCGGGCATATTCGTCCAGATACCGATGTGGAAGCCCAGCGGCAGATCGCCCGGCAGGAACGGCTCGGTCCAGCTCTCGAAGGTGCACCACCAATGAACGCCCGTCACGGGGCGGTCGTCGGGGAGCAGCCAGTCGTCAGCGGCGATCTGTTGCAGATGCATGGCGGACGGCATGTGCCCCGCCTCGAAGGTGTACGGCTCCACGGTGCTCACCGCCAGCGGCAACTGGCTCCAGATCAGCGCGGTCTCGCCCGACGCCGGGTAGGGCTCGTACTGCTGCACGATGTCGACGCGATAGTCTTCGACCTCGCCGTCCGTGGCGGGCCCGTCGTAGCTGAGCACCCCGCGAGAGTTGAAACGGAACCGCGCAAACGTCGGCCCGGAGACGGCGTCGGCCGGAACGCGGAAAGCGAGATGGTTGACGCCTTCGGTCAGGAGCGTATCGAAGAAGATCTGCTCGCCGGGGCCGGCGAAGCTGCCGTCGGCGTTGAAGTCGATCCATGCGTTCAGGTATCCCCGGGCCGACGCCGTGACCTCAATGGCGGCGTCCATATCGCGCTGCAGGGCCGAGGTGAAGACGACGCCGTCGTCATCCGCCCCGGTGGCGTCGTCGCCGGTGGCCGTGAGGTTTGGCTGCCCGTCCGCCTCGCCGTCCACACTGCGGCCGAGAAACAGCCCGGCGCTGATCGTGTGTCGCGCCCCGTCGCTGGCCAGAAGGGTGGGGTAAGCCGGATCGGGCGCATCGCCGAAGTCCACGCTGGACCCTGTGGACGCTCGGCAATCCGCGCACGAGCTGCCCGCGCCCAGCCACGTGAAAGGCGCCTCGCAGTTTTCTTCTAACGTCGTATAACAGAATCCTGTGCTGCGATTGCAGCAGGCCCCGAGCAGGGTCTCGGTCTTGGCAAGACATTCGTGGTACGCGCCGCGGAAGATATAGGCGTTGCGTCCGCTGATTTCGATGCCGGTCCACTCCGGATTGTAATCGTCAATCGTGCAGGGCTTCTCGGTCTCACTGGATCCTTCTCTGAGCATCCAGTTGTCGATCGTCAAGAGGCCTGAGCTGGAGATGGCCTCGTCCTCGTCGGCCAGGGTCGGGACATCCTCCGGGTACGGCGGACTGCTGTGGCCCGATTGCGACCACTGGGCCGACGTCCAGATAAAACGGATGCTCGCATACGTTGAGCGGGCGGTATCGACGGCTTCCACGTAGACGTGGTAATACAGGCGTGCTTTGCGACTTGTGTCGAAGTCGCCATTGTGGAACCACATTCGATAGGTGTCGCTTTCGGGGTAATAGTACCAACCCTGCCCGTCGCCGTCGCTGGTGGTCACGTCCCCGTTCGTGTCGAAGACGATCCGGTACCAGACGCCGGGGAAATTGCTCGGGTCCTCGATGGACCAGCGAGCGCCAAAGGTCGGCCCCTGTGATAGAATGATTGCGATGGCGGCGGCCACCAAGAGCTGCGATCGATGCCTTTTCATGTTCCTGTCCTCTGTGCCCAATGTCCAGGCTCGCAACGGCTCGACGCGTGCGAGCGGACCGTCCACGGTTCCGGCGCAGGGACATCCCTGGCCGGCATCAGCCTATCCATCGGCTTTCAAGGGGACCTCCTCCAGCGGAACCGCCCCCCGGCGTATGTTCCCCAGTCCATGAGATGGCGGTGGGCCAAACCGGCCGACCGCACCTACAGTATGCCTCCCCCGGCCGCGAAAGTCCAGTAAAATCGTCGATATCGCGGCTCTCCGATTCCGATCCGCCGCCGGCAAATTGGCTTTGTTTCCGCGGTTGCATGAGCAATGCGTTTTGCTGTAACCCGTTTACGGGAAGTCGCTTAACGTCGATATGGCCGGTTGGAGATTGGCTTTGTTTCGCACGGTCGGCCTCGGCGCACCGTGCTCCCCGATTCCCCAGCCATGCCTGCTGAATTGGCTTTGTTTCGCACGACAGCCCCCTCGCGCCCGGCGAGCGCGGCCTCGGTGTCCATCGCCTGCCCCTCTTTGTCCTTGCGAGAAGCGAAGCGCCGAAGCAATCTCGATCCCGCGAATTGGCTTTGTTTTTCCGCAGGCATGATCTGTCCTGTTCCGTCGTAAGCCCTATTGCGGACAGTATTTAAGCCTAATTCCGCCCTCTGCACATTGGCTTTGTTTCGCACAGTCCCGTCCGTCGCTTCCGCCCGGCGGGGCTCCGGGAACGGAAGGATGGAATGATGGAATGCTGGGACATTGGAATAGTGGAATGCTGGAGCAGGTCAGCCGCCAGCCGCACGCGGGCCGGGGATTTCTTCGGCTTCCGTTGTTCCGCCACCTGCGATCTGCCATTGCGTGCTTCCTAATCTCACTGTATTCGTTGTGTACGCACCATACACTAACCGTGCTTCGGCGTCAAGTAAAAAACAGTCGAACCGGTGATGAGCCCAGCGCGGCCTTCGGCCGGAACCAGGATTGCCTCTCGCCAGGCACGCCAAGACTGCAAAGAACCGACGACGGATGGCCGAGGGCGGAGACGGCGAGGACTTGTACCCTTGGCGATCGGTGTGGCTTTGCGAGACATAATTCGTTCTGTTGCAGTCGCTTATGAGAAGCCGCGAAGAGCACGGGGAGTACGAAGAGATCGCAACCGCAGAGGACGCCGAGAACGCGGAGCGAAGAGTCAATAATCAATCATCGATAATCAATGAAGGGGTCCTCCGGCCGTACTGCTGCTTGCCACCTTCACGTATCCTTCAGTACTTTTTCGCTTGCCTGCTGCGCAGACATCCGTCATAGTATTCGAGAGAGATGTATCCCTGATTAAGTTGCGGCGAATTGGTGTGGGCCCAGCGTGGGCTGGACCGATATGGAGAGGTCGAGATGACTGGGATGGCAGCGGAAAGGCAAATAGGGCGCGCCCCTCGTATCCTACGGTTTTCCCTGATATCGCTTATTCTTTGTCTACCTGCATTGGCGGGGCAGCCCGGACTTAGTGGGGATATTCCTGTGTGGAACCCAGGTGTGTGGAACCGCGGGGAGGCTCTCCTGATAAGGGAACTGTGCGACAAGACCCTATCCTGGCTGAGCGCCCCGAGTGAAGCTGCAGGTGCGGTGTGCGATAAGGTCGCGGAGTCCCTGCTCTCGTTTGATCAGCCGCACCCGACGTCCTATTTCGCTGCCGCGCAGTCGGCGTGGCTGCGCGGGCAGCCGGAAGTGGCGATCGCGAGGTTGAAGAAGGTTGTTGACGAACAGGGTGATAAGGACGCTCCGCTGCTGCAGTTGCCCGTAAGCGTGATGGGACGCCTGTGGATCGCCAGCATATTGAGATACTCCGACTCCCTGGAATCCGCGCGGGACACGTATGCGGAGGTTTTGGCCCTCATTTCCGGCGGGCAGCCAGTAGCCGGCCTTGAGTGGAAGACTGGCGTGATGGCATTCTGCCACCTTTATATCGCGGAGATCGAAGCGGACCATCTCGGCAACCGGGAAAAGGCCCTCTCGCATCTTCGCAGGGCAGAGGCCATTGCGACTCACTCAGTCTACGGGCATTGGGCCCAATATGAGAGAACCAGACTGGCCCACGGCAAGGCAGAAGCCAACCGTCAGTTGTCGGGAGATCTCGCGATGATGCCCTGGGATTACGCAGCGGCGCTTCACTTCACGCTAACGGGATTGACTGTAGGTCCTCTCGCAGATCCTCCTGATGTTCGTGAGCGGATCAAATTCATCACAGAGGCTATACGCAAAAGAGTGCTGGAAAAGCACGTCTCCAGGAGCGAAAATACGATCATGCACTTCTCATCGGCGCATTACTATGAACTGACAGGAGACCTGTCCGAGGCAGCAAAGCGATACGCGGAGGTCTTTGAGGAGGACTCGTTTGTCTCGCCGGTCGCAGGCATTTACGCGGCGAGGATGAGGAAGGCCGAAGGGAAGGCCGGGGAAGCCAAGGAACTCCTCCAGCGCGTGTGCTCGCGATATCCCCGCTTTGAATCTTCGGCGAAGAGTACTGAAGAATCCTGGAAATAACCGTGAGCCGCGACGAGTCACCCCAAGCAGAGCGTGCAAGACCTCGAAGCAGGACAGTTCGCCTGCTGGCGGGCACGCTGGTGATCGTATTCGCGCCGGAGCTAACCCATATGGTCTTTCTTCTTCGGACAAGAGGCAGTCTTCTCCCAGATATGGGCAATGCGGAATCGTTGGGTTTCACGATCCTTCACCTGATTATCGCTCATGCCCTTCAACTGCCTTTCCTATGCCCTCTGTGTGTCTTTTGGTACGGAGTAGTGCGCCGGGAACCCGGACTTGTCAAAGTCGGGTATGGGATGCTGGTGCCCATAGCGATTGTCGTAGCGTATCTCTTCCATCCCGTTGGTCCATCTTCGGGAAAGCTCGTGCTGGGGCTGTTCTATCTGACCAGCCTACTGTTGCTGTTGAACAAGGACCTGCTGCGCAATCCCGGGCAGACAATGGACAACCGATGACGCGCCTGCTGGATTGCCATTATCCATCGTCGGTCACCTCCATGCCTGGCCGGTGCGAAGCTGTGTATCGTTTCCGTTGACGATCTGTGATGCGTCTGGTGAGTGAGGCGCAAAAAGAAAGGGACAGCCGCGGTGCGAGCGTCGGCTGTCCCTTTGGATTGTCGGGTCGTGCGGTTACACGGCGTGGCGTCGGCGGAGCCAGCCCACCAGCGCGGTGCCGAGACTGCCGAGCAGAATGGCGCCCGGGGCCGGGATGACGGGCACGCCCGTGGCGTGGATCGTGAAGTCGTTTACCTGCCCGTGGTCCTCCAGGAGGATGTGCAGGTAGTGCGTGCCCGGGGCGACGTCCGTGAGACCCAGCGTGTACTCGCCGAGGATCGCCGGTCCGGAGGCGAGGCCGCCGAGCTGATAGACGCCGTCGAACCAGACGAACATGCCGTTGTCCGCGCCCATATCCACCGTCAGGGATTGCAGACCCGTGGGGCCGGCGTCGATGGCGTAGATGACGCCTACCTCGGTATTCACGGCCCACGTGTTCGGGATGACCTGCGGCCCGCTCCAGTTGCCATTCAGCGAGCCGGGATTGCCCAGCCAGTCGCCCAGGATGCCGGCTGCGGCCGACAGGTCGGGCTCCGGCGCCGGCGAGATCGTCGGATCGCCGTCAGCGAGATCAGCGCCGGGAAACAGGTACGACGAATCGTACGGATTGGTTTGGTCGAGGACGGTCCCGATCGCATTGTTGTAATAGCCCAGCGTCGTGCCGTCGATCAGCGTGATCGAGGGTGCCGAAAAGGCCGGCGAACTGAAAACGCCGGTAGCTGCCAATACGAGTGCGGAAAGGAACGCCCAACGTGCGATTGTGTTGCTCTTCATCACCATGTTACCCCCCGGAAATTCTACTTCTTGGTCATCTTGGTGAGCCCCCCGGCTCGGAACCCTCCCTGGTGACATACCCCCATAATTAAGCCTGATTGTATCGTAATAGAATGCGTGAGTCAAGCCGGTTCTTGCATGGGTCCTCGATAATCAGCCGGGGGTCGCCGCCGAGAGGCACGAGCCTCTATTTTCCCGGACCGACCGCGTGCGAAAGATGTATTTTTTTGAATCCGCCCGCCGATATGTTATTCTCGTGGTGTGCATAGACTTGGCGTCGTGGCAGGTCAGCACGACAAGGAATCTCTACATGATGCGGCCGAGAGGGCCGCATGGAGGAGACATGGTCACACGGGAACGAACCTCTCTGTTTCTGCTGTGCGCGGGCACGGCGGGCTTATTGTTATCGGCTCTTGCTTCGCGTGCCGGCATCGCTCGCGAGGCCCACTGGATCGAGGGCGAGGACTCCGTCGAGTCGTCGTTCAACCGGCACGGGTGGTATGAGAGCAGCAATATCGCCAAGGGCCTTCTCTCGCCGGGCGTGCCGGGCGTATCCGAGGGTGATTGGCACACGCACTTCACGGGCAGCGGCTCATCCGAGCAGGCCGTCGCCACATATCGGTTCACCATTGCCGAGGGCGGGACGTATACGTGGTGGATTCGGCTCAATCCGTTTCGCAACAGCAACGGCGGCGCGAACTACAGCTATCGTTTGCGGCACTTCCGCGGCTCGTGGACGGGCTGGGCGGACCTGGATGTCTCGGAGGCGCGCGACGGGATGATCGACCTGGTCGATCCCGGCATCGACATCCGTTTTATCGGTTGGTGCTTCGGGGGCCGATTCGAGTTGGACCGCGGCTCGCACGATTTGGAGGTGCGCCTTCAGCGACGCCCCGGCGACGAAGACAATCACGGCGGCATCGACGTCATGGCGTTCGTGAACTTTCCATGGTCGCCGACGGGGACGGTGCCGCCGGATACGAATGCGCCGGCCGCCGGGCCCGACACGTGGTTCACGCTGATGGCCGGGCCGGACCCATTCTCTGCTGATTCCATCATCGATATGAGTCGCCTGATCGACAAGCCCGCAGGCACGCACGGTTTCCTGAAAAACCGGGCCAAGGACTTCGTCTTCGAGGACGGCACGCCCGTGAGGTTCTGGGGCATCGGCGCCTCCATGACGGATACGGTCGAGGCCCGGGAACGCCAGGCGCGGTTCTACGCAAAGCACGGGATCAACATGGTGCGCCAGCATCCCGCGCAAAGCGTGCTCGGCTCGCTGCGTCGTGACGGTGACAGCCGGACCTTCGACCCCGAGCGGCTCGACCGCTTCGACCGCTGGTTCAGCATCCTCAAGGCCAACGGCATCTACATGACGTGGTCGATCTTCTATCACCACGTGGTTCTGCCGGACGAGGGCATCGATCCGGATCTCTACAACGAGCTGCCCGACCGCGGCGCAGGCAAGGACACCTACGGCCTAGCCACCTTCATCGAAGAGTACCAGGATTCGCAGTGGGAATACGCCCGCCGGCTGCTGAGCCACGTCAATCCGTATACCGGCCTGGCCTACAAAGACGATCCGGCTCTGGCGATTGTGGAAGCGCGCAACGAGGACAGCGTATTCTTCCACAATCCGCTCGGCGACGGGTTCGTGCGGGGCGAGTCGCACCCGCATCACGCGGCGCGGCTCAAGCGGATGTGGCAGCAGTGGGTGAAGGCGACGTACGGCAACGACGCGGCCCTCGCGAACGCGTGGGGCCCGGGTCTGAGGACGACCACGACAAAGAACGGCGACGGCTCGGTGCGCAGTTGGCCCGATTCCGTCGATGAGACGAACATGTACGTCTATGCCGCCTGGGAAATGGAGGCGGATGGGCCGAACTGGAATAAGAGCGCCGAGCGCAAGCGCATGGGCGATTTCATCCGCTTCTTAGCCGAGATGCAGCGCCGAACGTACGAGACGTATCAACAGCGGCTGCGCGACTTAGGCTATCAGGCGGTGACGGTGAGCACGGCGTGGGACGCGGGCGGCCCGGCCGCTTCGGCCGCCAATCTCTGGACCGACGACGCCATGGGCGCCATCGACCGGCACAACTATTGCGGCGGTGGGGCGGGCGGCCACGGCATCACGACCGGCTCGGTCAGCAACGATACGCATCTCGACAAGGCTGGCCGCGGCCTCCTGTCGAGCGGCTTGTGGCAGGTCGAGGACAAGCCCTTCATCATGACCGAGTGGACGCAGAAGCCACCCAACCAGTGGAAGGCGGAGATCGCACCGCTGATGGCCTTCTACGGCATGGGCCTGCAAGGGTGGGATGCGTCGTATCACTTCGCCGGCTCGCGCAGCAGCATGGGCGACGGCTGGCCCGGCATGAGCTCGTACGTCACCGAGACCCCGCACTACATCGGCCAGTTCCCCGCCCTCGCCTTCGCGATCTACAACGGCCACTTCGAGGAAGGATCGATCGTCGCGGCGCGGCGGTTGTCCACGGCGGACGTCTTCGCCGGCGTCGATGCACTCGAGCAGAAGCACGGGACCGTCGGCTACGATGAGCACGAATTGCTGGCGCACGGCTCTACGCCCGTGGAGGCGCTCGCCGTCGGACGTGTGACGCTCAAGGTGGCCGATGGGCAGGGGCCTTCGGACCTGCCCGATCTTTCCCGCTGGTTGAGCACGCGCACGCGAACCACGCGGAGTCAGACCGGACAGCTTACGTGGGACTACGCCAACAAAGTCGTCACGGTCCATTCGGACAAGACGCAGGGCGTGATTGGCTACGCCGCCGGCGGGACGTATGATTTGCCCGGCGTGACGATTGAGGACGTGGACACGCCGTTCATCGTCCTGCTGTTCACGCCGCTGGACAATCGGGCCTTGGTCGAGTCCGGGCACATCCTGATAACGGCCATGGCGCGCGACAAGCAGCTCGGCACCGTCTACAACGAGGACGGCACGGAATTGCTCGAGACAGGCGGCCCGCCGTTGCTGCTGGAGCCGGTGCAGGCGACGATCACGCTCAAGGGCGGCCCATTGACCTCCGTGAGGGTCGTCGACGTCTACGGCGTCCCGACCGACACGGAGCTTGAATGCGCCGGCAACACGGTTCGCATCGACGGTCGTTTCGCCACGTACTACTACGAAGTCCTGCGGCGCTGAGATTCGCTTCCTGCGCTCGCCTCAACTGGCGGCATGTTGATCGCAATAAAGTGTTCGGCGGGGTCGGCGTGCAGCCGATCGTGAGCGATCAATCTTTCGGCCGGTCCCGATAGCTCAGCGGGACGATCAGCACGGCGCAGTCAGCCTTCGAGGCGATTTTCTCGGTGACGTTGCCGAAGAGGGTCTTCTGGAGCCTGCCGTGGCTGTGCCCGTGGCGACCCATCACGATCAGGTCGATCCGGTGCTCGCGCGCGAACTGGAGGATCTGCTGAGAATCCTTGCCGATCCGCATCTCGACCTTGAGTTCGAGCCCTTCCGGCAGGTGGGCCCGGTAGATCTGGTCGACGCGCTCGTCGATGTCGTGCTTGGCCTTGTTGTCCACATCCTCGACCTCGTAGATGTAGGTCTTCCAGAACTGGGCGTCCGATTCCGGGATGACATGGAGCAGGTACAGTTCGCTGCCGGGCCGTCGCGCTGCGGCGTCGACGGCGAACGGAAACGCGAAATCCGCATTCTCCGAGAAATCCGTGCAGAACAGGATTCGCTGATAGTGCGTCTTCGTCAGGTCGATCGTCTCCATCGTGTTCAGGACCTTCCAATCGTCCACCATGCCGCTCACCGAAACGTGCGTCGACTCGGCAGATTATACCGCCGTCCCGGAACATAGGAAATGGCGCGGCGCAGGTTGTCGCTGAAGTCGCGCGGCTTGCCGTTCGCCGTGTGGCTCGTGGTCCTTTGCAGCAATTCGGTCCCGAGCCGGACAGATGGTTGCGGCGGTGGGCGGTAGGTGGTAGGCTTGAGGTACGTACATTGCCTCTGTGGGAAGGAAGCATCTGGATTGGGAACTGTTTGACAAGGAGTGGAAGATGCCATCGATCGAGGTTGATACGTCGTGCGATTTGTCGGAGCCGGGCATGAAGGAGACCCTGGCCGCTACGCTCTCCCGTCTGATCGCCGAGGGGCTCGGCAAGCCCGAGCAGTATGTCATGGTGTGTATCCGCGAGAGGGCGACGATGACAATGAGCGGCGAGGCAGGCCCCTGCGCGCTGGTCGCGGTCAAATCCATTGGCGGCCTGAGCAAGCCGGTGAACCAGGCCCTGGCCGACAAGATCACGCGAACGCTTCGGGACAAGTTAGCCGTCCACCCGGATCGCGTCTATGTCGTCTTCCAGGAACTTACCGGCACACATTGGGCCTGGAACGGCAAGACCTTCGCGTAGGCCATGCGGCCAGCGGAGCGAAAGGGCCGGCGCGCCGTTACCCGCCGGCCCTTGTGGGTTTGGCGTGTGGGCAGTTCTCGCTATGGCCTTGTTGCCCGCCGGTAGACTCGGATGTCGTCCATCAGGCCGGACCAGAAGGTGTCGGCGGTGCGGTCCTTGCCGGTGCCGATTTGCAGGCTGCCGCTCGAAGCCGCTAAGTTGGGCTGCGTATCGGCCGCCACTTCGACGCCGTCCACGCGCAACGCCCGATTCGTCCCGTCCCAGACCAACGCCACGCGGTGCCACTGGTCGTCGAGAAGCCAGGCGTCCGAAGTCAAAGACGTGCCGTCCTGCCCGGATGCCTTCAGGTCCGTGGTCAACATGCCGTACTGATTCAGATAGAGCCAATCCGCCCCGCCGAACTGCGACACGATCACGCGATTAGGCGCCCCGCCCTTGACCCAGGCGATGACACTCAACGGCCCTGTGGCCGGATCGAGAATAGAGTCCACCGTCCGCATGAAGTTCTCTTGGCCGTCGAACGCCAGCGCGCCGCCAAGGACGCCGTTGGGCTCCCAGACCACGTCTCCAACAATCATCGCATAGTGCTCGCCGACCCAGTCGATAGCCACGCTGCCCGCACCTTCATCCAACGCCCAGTGGGCAACCAGAGTCGGATCGACAAGCTCGGGCCCAATATAGTCCGCTAGCGCAATCACGTCGTTGAGGTCCACGATCCCATCGCCCCAGGCATACGGACCTATGTCACACACCGAATCGCTTTCGCCCCAGTGCTCCATGAGAATCACCACGTCCTTGCCGTTGACCTTGCCGTCACCGTTGAAGTCGACCATCGGCAGGATCGGCGCGCACCAAATGCCATGACCACCGGGACTGCCCGGCCGGTCACTGTCAAAGAACAACGTAGAGCCATCGGCAGAGATGTATGCAATTTCCTCACCGGTGGGGCCATTGACCATCGGTCCAAGGTTGACTGCGTGTCCCCATGGACTCGAGCGTGTTGCCCGTTTCGCAACATACAAATCGAGGATGCCGCCGCTCCCTCCAGGTCTGGCCGAGTCAAAAAAGAGTAGGAGACCGTCCGGTGAGAGGCTCGGATGGGTGTCCTGCACCGCGCTATTGACAACATGTCCAAGGTTGTCCGGCTCGCTCCAAGGATCGGAACATGAGGCACGTGTCGCCACCCATATGTCATAGTGTCCCAGACCACCAGGCCTATTAGAGCTAAAGTACAATTCAAGACCGTCTGCAGAGAGGTACGATATGAGTTCACCCTTTGTGCTATTTACCGTCGGACCGAGATTCAATGCGGAACTCCAGCCGGCGTTTATACTCGTCCGGGTTGCCCGCCAGATGTCCCAGCTACCGTATCCGTCCAGTTGTTTCGAGGTGAAGAGCATCTCCAGTCCGTCGGCTGTTGTTACGCCCGGCACGGATTTGACAGACTCGTAGGATGAGACATCATCATACGGCCCAAGGTAGGTCGCGACACCCCAACTGTCATGTCGCGTTGCCCGAGTACTCACCCAAAACTCGTAAGGATTATCCCAACTTGCGTTCCGACAGAAATACAGGGACAAGTCATCATCTGAGGTTCGCGCAAAGAAGTCGTTGGATGAGGAGTTGACGCCTGGACCCAGTGGCTTCGGTGTCCCGAAGTCGAAATCTGCATACAGTGGCGGTGGCTCGATACCGGGGAGCAAGCAAAGTGTGAGTAGTGACGTTAAGAGCATGGGGATTTCAAATGGTTTCATGGTGGACCTTCCCTTCTGCCCGAAGGCGATGGATGCTGTAATGATTCCATTGTCACGTCTCCCAACAGAGAAGACGAGTCGATAAGGAACTGTCTCGGTCCTGACAAGTTTCAGAACCGTCGGTGTGCCGAAGCGGAGCCGGGAGAACCATCCCTGGCCAAGGATGACAGCGTACCGGCTCATGTCGGCATGGACATTGTCCTCATCACGAAGGTATTTGAACTGCTGCGCGCGTCGCAGATAGTGATTGGGGTCGGTAGGATCGGCTTCGATCTGTCTGGTATAGTACTGCACCCGCTCACGGTAGTGTTTGTCCATGATGGCAATGATCCTGGGGGTCTCATTGGCGTCATTGCCCATGATGCGGCGAAACAGAATCCTCGCGTCCAGTCCTACATGCTTGCTTTCTAAGATCGGCACGAGGAGCTGACGGGCCGCGGTGAGGTCGCCGTCCTTGACGAGCTTGCGGGCCTCGGCCAAGTCGTTCACCTGCCTGGCGCCTTCGGCTTCCGCGAGTTGGAGTTGATGCCGGTTCCAGAGGGAGGAGATGATGACAGTACCAGCCACGACCGCCACGGCCAGCACGGCCGTGACCTGCAATCGGTTCCGGCGGAGGAACTTTTGGAGGCGATACCCTGCGCTTGGCGCGTGCGCTGCCACCGGCCTGTGCTCCAGGTGTCTCTGGATGTCGAGCGCCAGGCCGGAGGCTCCCTCATAGCGGCGGGCGCGGTCCTTCTCCAGGGCCTTCATGACGATCCAGTCCAGGTCGCCCCGGACAGCTCTTCGCAGCAGGTCCGGCGTACAGCCCCGACGCTTGGCGATGTCTGTGAGGGTCTCCCCAAGCGTGCTGAGTTTCGTGGAGGGTTTGACGGGCTCTTGCTCCCGGATCACCCGCTGCATCTCCAGATAGCCCGCCTTGCGGAGTTCCTCCTCGCTGAACGGCGTCGTCCCGGTCAGCAGTTCATAGAGCAGCACGCCCAGCGAATAGATATCGGAGCGACCGTCGATGCCCAGGTCGCTCAACTCCGCCTGTTCGGGGCTCATATAGGCCGGCGTGCCGATGATATGGGCGTAGCGGGTGAACAGCGTCTTCTCTGTCAGACGCTGGTTCGTCGCCTTGGCGATGCCGAAGTCGATCACCTTCGGGACAGGTATCCCATCATGGTGCGCGACCATCACGTTAGAGGGCTTGATGTCCCGATGGACGACTCCCTTCTCATGGGCGTGCTCTACGGCGTGGCAGACCTGGACAAACAAAGCCAATCGGTCCTTGGTGCTCAAGTTATTCGCATCGCAGTATTCGGTGATGGACACGCCTGTCACGAGTTCCATGACGAAGTAGGACCGGCCCGTCTCAGTGGCTCCCGCGTCGAGGACCTTGGCGATATTGGGGTGGTCCATCAGAGCCAGGGCCTGGCGCTCGGCCTCGAAGCGGGCGATGACCTGGCGAGTGTCCATACCCAGCTTGATGATCTTGAGGGCCACCTTCCGGCGGATGGGCTCGGTTTGCTCGGCCATGTAGACCACCGCCATCCCGCCCTCACCGATCCGCTCCAGCAGTTTGTATCGGCCAATGACCGCGCCGGGACCCTCCGAGATCGGGGACTCGTCCAACGTTACGTCCTGGGCCAACGCTGGGGTATCCAGGAAGTCGCCCGCGTCGTCGTGCGCGCGGAGGAGAACTCCCAGACGCGAGAGCAGAGCGGTGTCGGACCCGCAGGCCTGCCTGACGTAGGCGGTCCGCTCGGTCAGCGATTCGTATTTGATCGCCGCCTTGAAAATGGCCTCTTCGTTCTGCTGCGGGCTCTTCACTGTGGTTGTCCTCCAAGGGTGTTCCACCCAACAATGCGAGATTCAGTCGCGAATCGTCCGAAGAAAAGGGCGGAAATCTCAAAAGAATATTGCGGCGACAGCCGTCGGGGGCTGTCCGTCCAGTGCTCGAATGCGGGCTCATTGCCCCTTGCTGATCTCGGCCCGGAGCCACGCTCGGGCGTATGCCCAGTTCTCGCAGGCGGTGGAGCGGGAAATGCCGAGCGCCTCTGCCGCCTGTTCCAGGGTCAGGCCCGCGAAATAGCGAAGTTTCACCAGTTCCGCCTTGGCGTCGTCTGTCTTTGTGAGCTTCTGTAGGGCCTCATCCAGGGCAAGGAGGTCCTCGTCGGCTGCTTGCGTGGAAGGATCTGCGTCGGTCAGACCGACGCGATGACGATGACCGCCGTGCTTGGCGCGTCGCTTGCGGCGGGCGTTTTCCACCAGGATGCGACGCATCGCCTCCGCGGCGGCGGCGAAGAAGTGGCCGCGATTCTCCCAACTCTGAGGTCGGTCTCCCGTGAGCCGGATATAGGCCTCGTGCACCAGGGCGGTGGCCTGGAGTGTCTGGCCGGGCGATTCGTGTGACAGCTTCTGAGCGGCGAGGAGACGGAGCTCCTCATAGACCAACGGCAAGAGTTCGTCCGTAGCCTTCGCGTCCCCCCGTCCAATCGCGTTCAAGATGCGTGTGACGTCCGTCATACCGGCTCCCCACCGTTCGGGCCTCTGACGGGGACATTCTGTCACATGCAGCGGGAGATTTCAAGCTTCCGAAGCGGCGGGAGCCTCAGCGCGGAAAGTTGCATCCGTCTCGGCGGTCAACATGCCACCTTTGTCGGACGCCTGTGAGAGGTAGACCAGGGGCAATCTGCGCTATTTGCCGTAGGCGGCTTTGGGGTCGTAGACCTTTTCCGCGACGAATTCGAGGTCGGCCTTGCTGGAGGGCTTCAATGCCCGATAAAAGCAGGATTGATAGCCTACGTGGCATTGGCCCTGGTCGACGGAGACCTTGAGGATCAGGCAGTCCTGGTCGCAATCGACGAGGATTCGGTGAACGGTTTGGACGTGGCCGCTCTGCTCGCCCTTGGCCCAGAGCTTCTTGCGGGAGCGGCTGTAGTAGACGGCCCGGCCGGTCTCGATCGTTCGGTCGAGGGCCTCGCGGTTCATCCAGGCGACCATCAGGATCTCGCCGGTCGCGGCGTCCTGGGCGATGGCCGGGATCAGGCCGTCGGTGTTGAACCGGGGCGAAAACTGCAATCCTTCTTCAAGCTGTTTCGAGTCCAATAGCGTTCACCTTGAGAATGTTGGCGGTTAACGTCTTGTCGCAGCATGTTTTAGCGACTATGATTTAGTATGACAAGCGATTTCTTGGAGGCCGGCTTTGTCGAGTGCACAGGATGTCCGAAAAAAGCGGCATTTGTCGCTGATCGTCCGAATTACCGTGGCGACGGTTGCGATTGCCTGGGTCCTGCACGGTCAGGACTGGGGGGACCTGGCGGCGGTCTTTCAGCGGCTCAATCTGTGGGTTTTCGCATTCGCTCTGGCCGTTTTCGCGGCGGCACAGGTCATTATCGCCCTTCGCTGGCGGCTGCTTTTGCGGGCGCAGTCGATCCATATCGGTATAGGGGCCGCGATCCGGCTGTTCTTCCTGGGGCTTTTCTATAACAATGTGATGCCCGGAGCAGTGGGGGGCGATTTGCTGAAGGCCTGGTATGTGACGAAGCACACGGACAAGCGGCTGGAGGGGGCGTTGAGCGTGGTCGTCGACCGGGTCGTTGGACTGGCGGGGCTCATCCTGATGGCTGTTTTGACGTATTCGATATTCCTGGAAGGGGGCATTGCGGGGCGGACCGGGGCGGAGGAAGCAAGGCCGCCTGGGTGGATCTCGCAGCATAAAGGGGCGATTCTGTGGTTCGGCCTGGCCGTTGTGGTGGCGCTAATGATCGTACTGGCTCATCCTCACGGGCGGGCGCGGCTCGGGCTGGTCGTGCGACGGGCTCTGGTGCGGGGGGTGGAGCTGTTGCGGGGCGTCAGAGGTGCACTCGTCGTATACTGCTCGAAACCCTGGACGCTGCTCTGGGCTCTGCTGCTGACCTTCGTGTCGCAGAGCATTGTGATCGCGGCTTTCTGGCTGCTGGGGGGGAATCTGGGGATTGAGGCGGGGCCGAAGTACTATTTTGTGATCTTTCCGGTGATGTGGGTGGTGGCGGCGGTGCCGATCAGTATCGCCGGGCTCGGCGTCTTCGAGGCGGGTATGGTCGAGTTGTTCGTGCTTCTGACCGGCACGGCCGCCGAGGAGGCCCTGGCGGTGGCCTTCTGCCAGCGGTTTGTCTGGGTCCTGGCCTCCCTGCCCGGCGGGCTTATCCATCTGCTCGGCGCCCATCTGCCTCGTGAGATTTCTATTGACTCGCGAGAACCCCTGAACTAACCTAATCACTCGATCGAACGCGGTTTTCCGGTCGCCCGCGGGGGAAACCGATTCTTCGTGAATGGGGCAAAGGGTAGTTGTTGACACATGAATATCGGCAGAAGGTTCAAGAGCTACTTCTTTCGTGGGTTGGCCGTGCTGCTGCCGACCATGCTGACTCTGTGGATCTTGGCCTGGGGCTATCAGCTCATACAAGAAAACGTCAGCATTCACATCAATCGGGGTCTGGTCAAGGCGCTCGTATGGCTTGACAGCGGCTCCGAGGAGGCGCTGAGGCAGTACGAGGCCAAACTGGAGGAGATCTTCGTCACGGGCCTGGCGGGCTCGGTTGTGGGTTTGCTGATTGCGGCGGCGGCAGTGTTCCTGGTTGGGGCGCTGCTGGCCAGCGTTGTGGGCAGGGCGCTGTGGCGGATCGTCGAAGCGTTCATCATGAGTACACCGGTTCTGCGACGGGTGTATCCATACGTCAAGCAGGTGACCGATTTCCTGCTCACCCAGGAGGACCATAAGAAGGTGTTCTCCCGGGTCGTCGCCGTGGAGTATCCGCGCAAGGGCATCTGGTCCATCGGCTTCGTCACCGGCTCGGGCCTGCGCCGGATCGCGGACAGTGTGCACGAAGAATGCCTGACCGTCTTGGTACCGAATTCTCCGACGCCGGTGACCGGGTACGTGATTGTCGTGCCCAAGGCCCAAACGATCGCCCTGGACATGACGATCGAGGAGGCGTTTCGGTTTGCGGTCAGCGCCGGTGTCGTCACGCCGGACAACGGACATTCGAGCGCTTTGCCCGCGGCGCATGTCAATGGGGCCGCGGCAGGAGCAATAGGAACAAGCGAACGGTCTTAAATTAAGGAGAGAAACATTGCTTTTTACAATCACCGGAAAGCACGTTACGATTACGGAGGCCATGAGGAGCTACGCAGAGGAGAAGACGTCGAAGCTTCCGAGGTACTACGACGGCGTCAACCAGGTGGAAGTCATCGTCGACAGCAGTCATGGGGCAAGCAAGGTGAGCGTGGAGATCATCGCGAGGGGCGAGCACGGCAACGTCTTCGTGGCTACCGAGGTGGGCAACGATGCCTACCAGTGTATCGATGGGGCGGTGCATAAGCTCGAGGGACAACTCCGAAAGAAGAAGACAAAAGAACGCGACGACAAGCACAAGCGTGTCGGTGAGAGTGGTGATTTTACAGAACCGACGTACCCGCAATAGCAGTGTCGGCATTGCGGTTGGATCGTGGGATGGTTGCGGCAAAGGATAAGACTGGACGCGAAGAATGAAGTTCGAAGAATTTGTGTGTTTCAAGGCGACAATCGCTCATTTGCAGGCGACGGATCGGGATGGCGCGATTGCCGAGTTGGTATCGGCGCTGGTCACGGCGGATCAGATCGCGGCCGAATCGGCCAAGGACGTGACCAAGGCTGTGACCAAGAGAGAAAACGAGGCGAGTACGGGGATGGGCAAGGGCGTCGCCGTGCCTCACGTCAAGCATTCGACCGTCAAGCAGGTCGTCGCCGCCGTCGGTCACAGCAGTACGGGAATCGACTTCGCCTCGCTGGATGAGCAGCCCGTCTACTCGGTGATTCTGCTGATCAGTCCTCTCGATAATCCGGACAAGCACCTGCAGGCAATGGAGAACATCTTCCGTCATCTCCAGAAGGAGCGGTTCCGCAAGTTCCTTCGGCAGTGCCGAGAGCCGGACGCGCTGCAGGACCTGCTCAGGGAGGCCGACGAGAATCCCTCGTGGTGAGCCGGACCGGGTTGGCCTGAGGCGGGAAGATCCGATGCAGATGGGAGAAAGGGTCTTGGAGAAACTGGTTTGTGAGACAACTGTCGAAATCAGGAACGCCGACGGCCTTCATATGCGCCCCGCCATGCAATTCGTCGATCTGGCCGGCCGGTTTGCCAGCGACATCACCGTCAGCAACGACGAAACCCACGCGGACGCAAAGAGCATCATGCAGATGACCATGCTGGCGGCCGGGCGGGGCACCCGCCTGCGTATCCGGGCGGAGGGCTCCGACGCGGAAGAGGCCATCAACGCCCTGCGTGAACTCGTCGAGACGCACTTGTTCGGTGAGCCGCCGCCCGCAGGTAAAGATTGACGAGATCCAGAAGATCCTGATATGGAGATAAAGAAGGGAATAGCCGTCTCGCCGGGAGTATCGATCGGCAAGTGTCTCATCGTAGACTCCGAGGATTACCGGATTCCCCGGCGGGAGATCGACTCCTCGCAGAGGATGGCGGAGATCCAGCGTGTTCGTAACGGGTTTCGCGATGCGATCGAGGAGTTGACCGCGCTCGAGCGGGCTCAGGACGAGGCCGGCGGCGGACGCATCAAGGATATCTTTGCGGTGCATCTGCGTTTCTTGCGGGACCGGAGCCTGCGACGGCGGATCACCGACTTGGTCCACGCGGAGTCGGTGACGGCCGAGTACGCCGTCTCGACGGTGCTGCGGGAGATCGCCTCACACTTCGAGACGGGCGTCAAAGACGCCTACATGCGCGAGCGTGCGGCCGACATCTACGATATTGAAAGACGTCTGCTCAGGCGACTGTTGGGGACCAAGCGGGAGGATATCCTGCACTTGACGGAGGAGGTCGTGGTCGTGGCGCGGGAGCTCAGCCCCACGCAGACGGCCGGCTTCAACAGAGACTACGTTCGCGGCATTGCCTCCGATGCCGGCGGGCGAACGAGTCATGCGGCGATTGTCGCGCGTTCCCTGGGGATCCCGGCGGTCGTTGCCCTGGAGGACCTGACCGAGGTCGTTCGCGGCGGTGATACGGTAGTCATCGACGGCAACCGGGGCATCGCCATTGTCAATCCGGATGACGAGACGGTTCGCCAGTACGAGGCCTACTCGCGCGAGTTTGTGGCCCTCGAGCACAAGCTCGACGCCATCCGCGAGAAGCCCGGCGTCACGCGCGACGGCGTCAGAATCAAGCTGCTGGGCAATATCGAGTTTCCGGATGAGGCCGAAGCGGTCCTCGAGAAGGGCGGGGAGGGTATCGGCCTGTACCGCACGGAGTTTCTCTACCTCAATCGGCCCACCGAGCCGGTCGAGCAAGAGCAGTATGAGGCGTACGCCGAGACGGTGCGGGTCTTCCAGGACCGGCGCGTGGTCATTCGTACGTTCGACCTCGGCGCCGACAAGTACACCCAGAGCCGCCGTGCGGCCGCCGAGCCGAACCCGTTCCTGGGTCTGCGTTCCATCCGATTCTGCCTGCAGAACCTCACGATGTTCAAGACGCAGCTCCGCGCAATCCTGCGGGCTTCCGTGCTCGGGCAGGTCAAGGTCATGTTCCCGCTGATCACGAATATCCAGGAGCTGATGCAGGCGAAGATGATCCTGCACGACGTGATGGAGGACCTCGACGAGGAAGGCATTCCGTACAACCGGGATATCGACGTGGGGATCATGATCGAGACGCCGTCGGCGGCATTGACGGCCTCGACCCTGGCCCGGGACGCTGATTTCTTTAGTATCGGTACGAATGACCTGACGCAGTATACGCTGGCGGTCGACCGGGGCAACGAGTTGGTCTCGACGCTGTACTCCGCCGCCGATCCGGCCGTGCTGCGGCTGATGCGCACGGTCATTCAGGACGCGTACAAGGCCCAGATCGACGTCTCCGTCTGTGGCGAGACGGCCTCCGAGCCCGAGTACGTCATGCTGCTGCTCGGGCTGGGCGTTCGGACGCTCTCGCTGACGCCGCCGATGATCCCGGAAATCAAGCAGGTCATTCGTTCGGTCACCCTGGAGGAATGCAACGCGCTGGCGCGAAAAGTGCTGGCGATGAACTCGGAACGTCAGATCTCCGGGTATCTCCGCAACGCGGGCAGGAAGGTCCTGCCGGAGGCCTTCTGATGGGTCCGGACGGGTGCACGAAGCCGACAGCGCGGCGCAACGCCGGAGTGGTTGAGATGAGTGGAAAGTGGTCCGTGTGCAGAGAGGAATGGGCATAAAGGCTTCGAACGAACATCCATGCTGTTGTTCCGCGGGAGGGCAGCCAGACATGTCCGTCCAGACGCACGCCACGGCAGCGATCCGGTTTCGAATCGCCGGGCCGGTGCGGTTCCTTTCCCACGCGGAAACAGTTCGCGTTCTGCAACGGGCCTGTGCGCGGGCGGCACTGCCGGTGCGGTACACGGAAGGGTTCAATCCGCATCCGCGGTTATCCCTGCCGCTACCGCGGCCGGTGGGCGTAGAAGCGGATGAGGAACTGCTGGTCGCCAGGGTGTGGGAGGCCGGGCCGGTTGAGGATCGGCCCGAGCGCGAGGCCGCGATAGGGCTGGCTCTGGCCGAGGAGCTGCCCGAGGGAGTGGAAGTGCTCGCCGTGGCCCTGACCGCGTCGAACGCCTCGTTCCATCCGCGCTGCGCCGAGTACATCCTGCCCGTTTGCGGGGCGGACGATCCGGAGCGTGAGGCCGCCTTGGAGGACGCAATTACGAGGGTGATGAACAGTCAAAGCTGCGCGGTGGAGAGAGCCTCTCCGGGACGTAAGGCGCCCCGGCGGATCGACGTCAGGGGCTTTCTGTGCTCGATTCGCCTGGAGAATGCGAATCTCATCGTGCAGCATCTGACGGGCGCGTCCGGATCCATACGCGTCGAGGAGATCCTGCATCTGTTCGGATTGCGGAGGCAGGATTTGGCCGGGCCCGTTCGGAGAACGAAAGTCACATGGGAGACAACACAATTTGACAATACGACACAATGGAACTGTTTGAAGACTAGGGCAGAGGATATAGAAGATGACACGTGAAATGTTAGTGAACGTCGCCGAACGCGAGGAGTGCCGGGTGGCCGTCGTGGAGGGCGGCGCGCTGGAAGAGCTCTACGTCGAGCGGGCCAGCGTCGGTACCCACGTCGGCAATATCTACAAGGGCAGAGTCGTCAACGTCGAATCGGCGATCCAGGCTGCTTTCATTGATATTGGGATCGAGAAAAACGGTTTCTTGCATATCAGCGATCTGCATCCCCGTTACTTTCCGAAAGCCAAGAACAACGTGCTGGAGACCATCGGTCGGCGGCAGGCCCTGAAGGATCGCCCCCCGATCCAGAGCTGCCTTCGCCGCGGCCAGGAGATCGTCGTCCAGGTCACCAAGGAGGGGCTTAAGACCAAAGGACCTACGCTCAGCACCTACCTGGCGCTGGCGGGAAAGCACCTGGTCATGATGCCCTGGATGAAGAATTGCGGCATCTCACACAAGATCGAGGACGAGGAGGAGCGCAAGCGACTGTCGGGTATCTTCGAGGAGTGCAAGGCCCCGAAGGGGCACGGGTTCATCATTCGCACGGCCGGCGGGGGCGCTTCGAAACGGGACATCCAGAACGACCTGCGATACCTCAACCGGCTCTGGCGCGCCGTCCAGAAGCGGATGGACACGGAGAAGGCCCCGGGGGACATCTATCAGGAATCCGACCTGGTCATTCGGGCCCTGCGGGATATTTTCGGGAGCGAGATTTCGAAGATCATCTGTGATTCGGACGTGACGGTGCGCAAGATCAAGGACTTTCTGTCCATTGCGACGCCGCGGCTCAAGCCGAAGGTGGTGCACTACGACGAGAAGATTCCATTGTTCCATAAGTATCATATCGAGGAGGAGATCGCCAAGATCCAGTCGCGCGAGGTGTTGCTCAAGAGCGGCGGCTCGATCGTGATCGAGCAGACCGAGGCTCTCGTGGCCATCGACGTCAACAGCGGGCGTTTCCGCCGCCAGAAGAGCGCCGAGCAGATGGCGTTTGAGCTCAACACGGAGGCGGCCGGCGAAATCGCCCGGCAACTGCGGCTCCGCGACCTGGGCGGATTGATCGTCTGCGACTTCATCGATATGCGGAACCAGAAGCACCGCAAGGAAGTGGAAACGGCCTTCCGCGAGGCGGTCCGAACCGACCGGGCGCGGTCCAAGATTTTGCGGATCAGCCGCTTCGGCGTCGTCGAGATGACTCGCCAGCGGATGCGCCCGTCGCTGCAGTTCAGCACGTACCTTGCCTGCCCGCACTGCGGGGGCATGGGGTACGTCAAGAGCCACGAATCGCTGGCCCTGGAGATCATCCGCTTGCTGAACCTGACGGTTTCGAAGGACCACATCCGCCGGATCGAGCTGACAGTCTCGCAGGAGGTCGGCGATTACCTCCAGAACGAAAAGAGGGCCACCATCGCCCAGATCGAGCAAGTCTCCGAGAAACGGATCATCATCCATTCGTCGCCCGACTATTCCGGTGAACAGCGCACGCTGCTGTGTCTGAACGAGCGTGGCAGCGAGGTGAAACTCTGAACGGTCCGAATGCCATTGCCTCTGTCCCGTTGGGCGAAGCGAAGGATCCGGTGGGCGCACACGACGCTGTCCGGCGTTCTTACGCTGATGGGAGAGTGTTCTGATTAGCAGTTGTTTCGGGTTGACCGATTGTTTATCATGGCATTCTTATGGCATCCAATGAACATGGAGACGGGTATCGCGCTTATGTCGATGCAGGCAGGATCTCATCGCAGGACGCAGCTTGTCCGTGCAAGCGTGGGCAGGGCGCCGACGTTGTAGCCGCAGGGGGGCCGAAGGTCGTGGAATTCGATCTCGATTATGCCCGGCGTGTGATCCGGGCCGAAGCGGAAGCCATCGCGTCGATGACGCCGATTGTCGATGGGGCGTTCGCGCAGGCCATGGAGATGATCTACCACTGCACGGGCTCGTGCATCGTCAGCGGCATCGGCAAGGCCGGCATCATCGGGCGGAAGATCAGCGCCACCCTGGCCTCCACCGGGACGCCGAGCCATTTCCTCCATCCGGCCGAGGCCGTCCACGGCGATCTCGGCCGCCTCCGTAGAGAAGATATCGTGATGGTCCTGAGCTACGGCGGCGAGACCGACGAGATCATCCGACTCATCAATCTGGTCAAGCAGCTCCAGATCCGGCTGATCTCGATCACCGGAGACCGCGATTCGACGCTCAGCCGACACAGCGACGTCGTCCTGTGCATGGGCCAGGTGAGCGAGGCCTGTTCGCTGGGCGTGGCGCCGAGCGTTTCGACGACGTGCATGCTCGCCGTCGGCGACGCGCTGGCGCTGACCGTCATGAAGGCGCGTCACTTTAGCGTGGAGGATTACGTGCGCTTCCACCCGGGCGGCTCGCTCGGGGCGAAGCTCATGACGGTCGAGCAGTCGATGATGTTCCGACCGGGCGAGAAGCTGCCGATTGCCGAGAAGGATGATACGATCCGCCAAATGCTTGACCGAACTCACGACGTGAAGCGGCATGGGGCCGTCATGATCGTCGATGCAGAGGGCCACTTGGCCGGGATCATCACCGACGCCGACCTCCGCAGGCTGGTGAGCAGTGACGGTCCGGCCGCTTTTGACCGGAAGGCCGGCGACGTCATGACAGCTAACTGCAAGAGGATCCGGGTCGATGCACTGGCCTCGGAGGCCACGGCCCTCTTCCACAAGTATCGTATCGACGAGTTGCCTGTTGTAGACGCCGATGACCGGCCCGTGGGTATGATCGACGTGCAGGATATCGTAACGATCAAGGTTGTCGGATAGCCATGGCTCAGAAACGGCAGACGGATCTCGGGGCCATCGAGCTGCTCGTGCTCGACGTGGACGGCGTGCTCACGGACGGCCGGATCATCATCCATGCCGATGGCGGCGAGAGCAAGTGCTTCCATATCCTCGACGGGCACGGCATTCGGATGTGGCAGCGGGCGGGGCTCAAGGTGGCCCTGCTGAGCGGGCGTCTCTCGCAGGCGACCGCGCGCCGGGCCGAAGAGTTGCAGATCACGCAGGTGGTGCAGGATTGTCATTTCAAGCTGCCGGCGTTGAAACAGCTTCTGAAAGATCTCCGGGTGCCCGCGGAGAGGGCCGCATACGTCGGCGACGACCTGATGGATCTGCCGGCCGTTCGGCATGTGGGCTTCGGCGTGGCCGTCGCAAATGCGGTTGACGAGCTCAAGGAGCATGCGGATTATGTGACCACGCGTGCGGGCGGCCAAGGGGCGGTGCGCGAGGTGATTGAACACATCCTGAAGAGCTCCGGCCGATGGCAGAGCCTGATGGAGCGCTACCTGACGTAGCGATACTCGATATCGATCATGGGCCAGAGAGTGCGCCAATTCGTTGTCGGTCTGCTCGTTCTGGGTGTGCTGGTGGGCGTCTACTGGCTCTACACCCGGTTCGGCAGTGCGCCCCCCGGCGCCACCGAGGTGGCGCGAGCGCTTCCGGAACCCTTGGCGGATGCCGGCGACGACAGGGAGATTGGCACGATTGCCGGCGTGGGCGTGCGCCGCGTGCAGAACACCCGGTTTGCCCACCGGAACGAATTCAACGAGGTGGACCGGGAGTTCGGTTTCGAGGAGCTACTGCACGAGGAGGGCGATCAGTGGGAAATCACCGACCCGTATATGGATCTGTACTTCCCCAAGTTCCGCTGTCGCGTGACGGCTGACCGGGGCAAGGTCCAGGTCGAGACCGCGTTCGGTCAGCCGATGGCGAACGACGCTTTATTCTCCGGCAACGTCGTCATTCACATCCTCCCCTCCGAGCCGAACGATCCCTGGGAATGTTTCATTCACCTCGACGATGTCGGGTTTGTCGCGGAGAAGTCGCTGTTTTCGTCCGCCGGGTCCGTTCGATTCCTCTCTCGCAGCGCACAGCTCACGGGCCGGGGCATGGAGCTGTTGTACGACGAGCCCCGCAGCCGGCTCGAGCTGTTCCGCATCTTTGACCTCGACACGCTGCGGCTGAGAAGCAGCGAGTTCGGCTCGGTGGCCGAAGTCGCTGCGCAGCCAGGCTCCACAGAGACGGCAACGTCTGCGGATCCGAATGCGACGCCAGAGATGCCGGACGCCAACGGTTTGCCGACGGACTATTACCAGTGCATCTTCCGCGAGAATGTCACGATCGAGGCGCCCGACCGCATCGTCAAGGCAAGGGACCTGCTTTCGATCAATAACATTCGCTGGTCCGGGGCGGGGGATTCCGGCCGCCCGGCGGCGCAGGGCTCCGCGGCCAACGGGCGCAAGCCGACCCCATCGGCGCGTCCGAAGGCGCTCGATACCACCGCCTCGCCGCATCCGGCGATCAGTGCACTGCCGGAGGATCTCTTCGATATCGTCGTCACATGTGACGCCGGCTTTGCCGTCACGCCCATGGGAACGACGAGGGAGTTCGCCGAGCCCTCCGATGTGGATTCCCCCCCAGAGCCGTCGGTCACGGCATCCGAGCCCTCCGATGTGGATTCCCCCCCAGAGCCGTCGGTCACGGCATCCGAGCCGG
>Ga0207752_1000156_pt1 | contig 31348 bp, 26 predicted proteins | sample Pon2CUnioCityCA_6_FD_187272 | JGI IMG/M metagenome (GOLD analysis project Ga0207752, IMG submission 187272) | Marine sediment microbial community from Union City, CA, USA - Pond 2C Sediment 2 (SPAdes) | ecosystem: Environmental > Aquatic > Marine > Intertidal zone > Salt pond sediment ... | reverse complement strand
CGGGAAAGGGCCAGCGCCCGCCGCCCCAGCCGGTAGGTGCCGGCAGCGGCGATAAACACGTGCAGCAGGATGCTGGCGCTGACGGCGTAGGGAGCCGGAAACAACAACCAGAGTGGCCAGTTCAGGGGATAAAAGAAACCCACCTGGCTGTTAGCCAGGAAAGGGACACCCATGAAAAGCTGCGGGTTCCACAGCGGCACCCGCCCTTCGCGCAGCGCGGCCGCGGCCGCATCCCAATAGGGATAGAAGTAGAGAAAGGTATCCCCCCGGGCCAGGATCAGGTTGGTAAACGCCATCCGGTGAAAGAAAAGCAGGATGAGCAGCAACAAAAGCAACAGGGGCAGCATCGTAAAGCGCCGCCGCACATCCGCCCCGCCCTCAGCTCGTAGTAGCCGCTTTAGCGGTTTGACGACTGAAGTCGTTACTACGAACCTGTTTGGCGAGTCCTCATCCGCGGGCCGCTCCGTTTGTAGTAACCGCTTTAGCGGTCTGACTACTGAAGTCATCGCTCCAAACCTGAACTTAGCCATCGGGCACCGTCTCCGCCCCTCCGATCAAGACGTAAAGCACCATCTCGCCCGTTGTCAACAATGGTTGCGCCTCGTAACCGGCTGCTGCCACCGCCCTCAATACCGGCCGGGCAAGCGGAGTATCCGGCAGCACCAGGTACCGCTCCCCGTCCGTCCCCCCAAAAACACGCAAATCCTCAGCCAACCCGGCCGGATGGGCGAACCAGTTCACGTAAACGCCCGTATCAAAGAGATAGTAGCGCCATTGCCAGTTAAACCAGTGATCGTAAAGGACGGTACCGTAAGGGCTATCATCAAGGAAAGCAGCAACTTCCCTAGCACCACTGTCGGCCCCCGGCCGGCCGCCCACCGCAAAACCGCCCGCGCGAGCCGACCAGGCTCCCGGCAGGTGCATCAGCACCAGAAAGCCGAGCAACGCCGGCGCCAACCAGGAGCGGGCCGGCCGGGGCACTTCCGGCCCCAGGAACGCAACCAGACGCGAGAGAAAGCGCCCCAGCACGAGCGCCAGGATGGGAACCACCGGCAGCAGGTAACGGTCCCACACCGGCACCGCCAGAAACCAATGGAGGGCACCATATCCGAGAAGGAAAAGGACGAAAAGCTGGTCGTACGCCGTCGGCCAATCCTGATGGTAGATCAGCAACGCCAGGAAAGGCGGCAGGGCCAGCAGAAGCAAGAAGAGGAGGACCGGCGAACCGAACAACACCTGCCACAACTCCCCCCACGCTGCCAGCCGCGGCCACAACTCCCAGGACCAGGCCAGGCGCACGCCACCGTAGCTCTGCATCTGGGCACTCCACAGGGTAGAGCCGCCACCACGGGCGACGTCCCAGGCGATCAGAGCCAGCAAGGGCAAGAGAAATCCTGCCAGCCAGCGCCGCCACTGCGCCCATCCCCAACCGCCCAACCAACCCAACCCCAGCAGCAGCGGCAGAAAGAGCCACGCCTGATGTTTGGTGGCGACCGCAAGCCCGAAAAGGACGCCAGAAGCAAAAAGCAAAAAAGCAAGGACTGAACGGCGCCCTCCAATCCCCGATCCCCGATCCCTAATCCCCACACTCTGGCCCACCATCGCCGACACCAGCAACGTCACCAGGAGCGGGTCCGTAAAGGCCGTGGCGCTGAACTGGATGGTGAACGGCGAGAGGGCCACGAAGGCTGCAGCGGCAACGGTCGCCAGGGTGTCCCGGTACAGCTCCCATACCAGCCGGCCGGTCAAGGGAACCAACAACAGCGAAGCCACCAACCCGGGCAACCGCGCCACCCAAGGTGCCGGGGTCGCCAGCAACGGGTAAAAGAGTGCCTGCACGTAAAAAAGCAGGGGCGGTTTATCCACCACCTGGCTCTGCAAGAGGGGATCGCGCCAGACCCCAATCAGTCGCGCCCAACTGGCAAAGAGCGCTTCGTCCGCGTGGAAGCTGTTGGCAAAAAGCCCCTGGAAACGCAGGGCAGTCGCTATCAGCACGAGAAGAAAGAGCCAGTGGCGTTTGTTCCGCATAGAGATTGGAGATTTGAGATTAAAGATTGGGACACCAATCGCTTCGTTTTACACTTTGCGGACGGGATTATACCTGAGGATATATCTTCTTCCCATGTCCGCCTCGTCCGCATCCGCTATAATCCATGTTGACGACAAATTAGCCTTTAGCGAGATCTGGCGAGCGGATAACCTCCAATCTCCAATCTCTAATCTCTATCTATGACCTTCATCACCAACCTCGAAAACCTGATTTTAGATATGGACGGCGTCCTCTGGCGTGGGGAAACGGCAATGCCCGGCCTGGTCCCGTTGTTTGAAACGCTGGACGACCTCGGCCTCGATTACGTACTGGCCACAAATAATGCCACCAAAGTGGCAACCCAATATACCGACAAGCTGGCCCGCTTTGGCGTAGAAGTGCCTCCGGAAAAGATCCTAACATCCGCGGAGGCGACCGCCGCTTACCTGCGCGAGGAGTACCCGGCCGGCGTCACGGCTTATGTCGTCGGCGAAGAAGGGCTGCACCGCGCCATGCGCGAAAAGGGATTCAAGCTTCTGGAGGCGGACGGCTTCGTCGGGGCCGAGGCTCGGACGGAACTGGTGGTAGTCGGCTTCAACCGCCACGTCTGTTACGCTCAACTGGCCAGCGCTGCCCACCTGATCATTAATGGTGCCCGTTTCGTCGGCACCAATCCTGACCCCAGCTTCCCCAGCGAAGTGGGGCCGCTGCCCGGCGCGGGCGCCTTACTCCGTTTCATCGAAACCGGCACCGGCGTCGAGCCGCTAGTGGTCGGCAAGCCCGGCCGGGCCGTATTTGAGGAAGCACTACGCCGGCTGGAAGGCAAGCCTGAAAACACGGCAATGGTCGGCGACCGCCTGGAAACCGACATCATGGGTGCCCGGGGAGCAGGCTTATATACCATCCTATTGCTCTCTGGCGTGACCGGCCGCGAAAAAGCAGAGAATAACGAGATCCGGCCGGACCTGATTTGTGAGAATATTGAGGAGCTGGCAGCCGCGCTGCAAGAAGGGAAACGATGAGCGAAACAGAGAAAGTCAATCTGTACGATCTCAGCTTTCAGGAATTGACCGACCTCGTTGTGGAGATGGGCGAGCCCCCATTCCGCGCCCGGCAGCTCTGGACCTGGCTCTACCAACATTACGCCGCCGAGTTCGCCGAAATGACCAGCCTCTCCAAATCCTTCCGGGAACGGCTGGCAGAAGGTGCCACCCTCGACATCCTCCACCCCGTAAGTGAGATGCACTCCAGCGATGGCCAGACTACCAAAGTGTTGTTCCAGTTGCCGGACGGCCAGCTTATCGAGACGGTACGTATGGATTACGAGAAACGGCACACCCTCTGCATCAGTACCCAGGCCGGCTGTGCCATGGGTTGCGTCTTCTGCGCTACCGGGCAGATGGGCTTCTTCCGCAACCTCACGGCCGGGGAGATTGTGGCCCAGGTGACCTACTTCGCCCGGGAGCTGGCCCAGGAGGAAGCGCACGTCACGAACATTGTCATGATGGGCATGGGGGAACCGCTACACAATTACGAAGACACCCTGGAAGCAGTCGAGCGGCTCACCGACGACGAGGGGATGAACCTGGGTGCCCGCCGCATCACCATCTCCACCGTCGGCCTGGTCCCCGCCATCCGCCGTTTTGCCGACGAAGAACGGCAGGTTGGGCTGGCCATCAGCCTGCACGCGGCCACCGATGAAGAACGGGACAAGCTCATTCCTATCAACCGCCGCTGGCCGGTGGCCGAGTTGATGGACGCCATCGACTATTACATCGAGAAAACCGGCCGGCGGGCCACCATCGAGTGGGCCCTGATCTCTGGTGAAAATGACACCATCGCGCAGGCACGCCGGCTGGGCGAATTACTGGCCGGCAAGCTGGTTCACGTCAATCTCATCCCCCTCAATCCGACCGAAGGGTATGGAGGCGTTCCCTCCTCCCGCGCCCGCGTCGACGCCTTCCAGGAAGAGCTGGCGCGCCATGGGGTCAGCAGCACGGTGCGGGTCCGGCGGGGCATCGACATCCAGGCCGGCTGTGGTCAGCTGCGCGACCGGCTGGTGAAAGAGCGCGCCCAACAGGCCGAATCTGTCGAGCTCGACACTGGCTCGTAGTAACGGCTTCAGCCGTCTGGTAAGTTCAACCTTTAAAGCAGTTCCGACAGACCTGGCCTAAGGCAGATAGGTAAACGGATTTTCCCGATTCTTGAAGTACCGGATCTCAAAGTGGAGATGCGGGCCGGAGGAACAACCGGTATTGCCTGACCAACCGATGATATTCCCCTGGTAAACAGTCTGCCCCGGTTTCACATTGAAACCATTCATATGGGCATAGAAGGTTTCAAACCCGTTTCCGTGGTTGATGACCACCAGGTTACCGTAGCAGTAGGGACTCCAGGAAGCATAGGTCACCGTACCAGTATCAGATGCATAAAGCGGGGAACCGGTCACCATACCCACGTCAATCGCCATATGCCCGTACCACGGATTTTGGGTAATCCGCCGGACGCCGGTCGGCCAGATAAAGGTACCGGTACCCGGTACCGCCACGTAAATACCCTGCATCGCTTCAGGCGAACTGCCGCTGGAGCTGACGTAGGAAGGCGGATCCCAGACGAACACCTCGCGCACCGCACCGGGAACCAGAATCTGGGTACCGGGATAGAGGCGATAGGGAAATTCCAGATTGTTTGGTTCGTAGGCGATGATATCTTCCACCGGGACATCATACTTCTCTGCCAGGCCTTCCAAAGTGTCGCCCTCTACCACGTCGTGGAGCACCCCGTCCACCGGCAGGATAATGATATCCGTCCCGGCCCATAACTGGCCGGCATCGTTGCTCAGGAAAGAGTTCCCGCCCAGGATCGACTCTTCCCTAATCCCGAACTGATTGGCAATACTGATTGCCGTGTCGCCGGACTCTACGGTATAGGTGATGAGATCATGGGACGGTTGCTGGGGTTTGTAGGTGATGGGAATCGGAGCCGGAGCCAGCCCGGTATCTTGCTGCACCGGCAATGTGCTCACGTCAAATCCCGCCGCAGATTCCGTCTCTGGTTCCGCCAGAGCCGTGGTGGCATCCACTGCCTCCGCGGTTACCTCAGCCGTATCCAGGGCAGCCATAGCGGTTGCCGGTTCCGCTGTTGGCTCCAGGGCCAGCAGTTCGTCTACCGCTTCCGTTCTGCTGACCAGCGCCAGCAGCAAGGCCAGAGCCAGCAACACCAGGTGTCCACCGAATCGTTGAAAAAAAGAAGGCTGATGATCCATAGCTAATTCCTCTTCCGGGAAACCATTGCCGGCAGGTAACCTCCCACGCGACTATCTCGTCGGAATCCAAGAAGTGATGCTATCATAAAGGCTCCCGGCAGTAAAAACGGGCCTCCCGAGGGAAGCCCGTTTTCTAAATCCCTGCTAATACCCCCGGCTGGGGGCGCGGAGGCGTTTACATATCTTTGGTCAGTGACTCCAGGAACTCGTAATTGTCCTGGGTGCCCCGCATCCGCTGCAAAACGGCATTGGTGGCACTGCTCAAATCATAACCCGGCGTGTCCATCAGGTGGCCCAACATCCGGCGCATCGTGTACACCCGCTGCAGTTCGTCGCCGGAGAGCAGGAGCTCTTCCCGGCGTGTGCTGGAGCGTTCAATGTCAAAGGCGGGGAAGATGCGACGTTCCTGCAGGCGCCGGCTCAGCACCAGTTCCATATTACCGGTGCCCTTGAACTCCTCATAGATCACATCGTCCATCCGGCTGCCCGTGTCCACCAGGCAGGTACCCATGATCGTCAGGCTGCCGCCTTCCTCAATATTCCGCGCAGCGCCGAAGAAGCGTTTTGGCGGATAGAGGGCCGTCGGATCCAGACCACCGGAGAGGGTGCGCCCGCTGGGAGAGACCGTCAGGTTATAAGCGCGGGCCAGACGGGTAATCGAGTCCAGCAAGATAATCACGTCCCGGCCGGATTCTACCAGCCGTTTGGCCCGGGCCAGGGCCATCTCCGCCACAGCACAGTGATTCTTCACCGGCTCGTCGAAGGTTGAGCTAACCACCTCCCCTTCGACCGAACGGTCCATATCCGTGACCTCTTCCGGACGCTCGCCGATCAGGGCCACAATCATGTACAGGTCGGAGTAATTTTCGGCAATCCCGTTGGCAATATCCTTCAGTACCGTCGTCTTACCCGCTTTCGGAGGCGATACAATCAGGCCACGCTGGCCCCGCCCAATGGGAGACACCAGGTCAATCAACCTGGTCGAGAGAATATGCGGCTTTGTCTCCAGTTTGATCTTCCGGTCAGGGAAAATAGGGGTCAGTTTCTCAAAGCGCGGCCGGCGGCGTGCTTCCTCCGGATCGAGTCCGTTAACCGCCTCTACCCGGAGCAGGCTGTGGTACTTCTCATTCTCTTTCGGTTCGCGCACCTGACCAATGATCATGTCGCCCGTCCGCAGACCCAGGCGCCGGATCTGCGAGTTAGAGACATAAATGTCACTGGCACTGGGGTGATAGTTGCGGTCGGTCCGTAGAAAGCCCATCGGCTGCTTGTCATCGTGGATGACCTCCAGCACGCCTCCCCGAAACTCCAACCCCTTCTTGAGCGCTTCAGCCCGCATGATCTCATAAACCAGCTCTTGCTTCTTCATCGAGCTGAAGCCGCTGATTTCAGTGTCGCGAGCAATATCCCGCAACTCAGTTAATCGTTTTGATTCTAATTCTGCAATATCCATCTACTAATCTCCAGTTAGGTGCACCTTGACTCATAAGCACCCACCCACTCTACAGGCACAGTTGCCTCATACAACATGCCGGGAAAATCTGTTGGCCCAGACCCACACTTCAAGCATGAAGAGCTATCCAGCTAAATTCAATACTTTTTCTGCAAGGCTCTACTACCAGACCCTACCCGTTACCATTTTCCGGACAGCCACTAGAAAGTGGTTTATCGTGGTATCCGGTCTCCAATTGTGTTTGTTCTTGATCTCTTCTCTATATTCACCAATACCGGTCGCTCTCCTCAAAGTCATACATTTGGCACCAAGACATAGGATAAGCTCGCCGGTTTGCTTAGTAAGTAAGTGTTAGCTGGGGACGCATACGAATATGGGCAGAGGCAAACTCGAGGGAATAAATAGGTATCTTAACGGGCGATGTCAGTATATCACGCCCGCGAAAAGGCGTCAATCTGTCTAACGCACTTCCAATCATACATCTGTACCACTTCCATCATGTAGGGTAAAAGCCGGCAGGCGCCTCGACTGCACCTACCCGGCCGCAGCAGATACACCGGCCGTCTCGTCCCGTAAAAAGGCCTCTGCCCGCTCCACTAAATTGCGATCACCAATGAAGAAAGGCACCCGTTGGTGCAACGAGTCCGGCCGGATATCCAGGATCGGCCGGCTCCCATCGGAAGCGTAGCCACCGGCCTGTTCAATCAAAAACGACAGTGGCGCTGCCTCATAAAGGAGGCGAATCTTCCCTCGTGGTTTCTTGGCATCGGCCGGGTAGATAAAGATCCCCCCGCGCAGCAAATTCCGGTGGAAATCCGCCACCAGCGAACCGATATAACGTTCGGATAATTTGGGAACACCCTCTCCCTCTGAGCCCTGCAACCACCGGATAAAACGCTGCACCCCCGGCGACCAGCGACTGTAATACGCGTGGTTAACGCTGTAATATTGCGGTTTCTCAGGTAACATCATCTGTTCATTTGAGAGCAAAAACTCTCCCAATTCCGGGTCGAGGGTAAAGCCATGAACCCCGGCACCCGTCGAATAGACCAGCATGGTACTCGCCCCATAAAGCACGTAGCCAGCCGCCACCAGATTTCGGCCGGGCTGCAAGAAATCCTCCAGCCGCCCACGTTTCTCCCAATCCACGCAGCGAAAAATGCCAAAGATAGTGCCAATGCTTACGTTTACGTCGATGTTGGAAGAACCGTCCAGGGGATCATAGAGCAGCACATAACTACCTTTCTCGTAACCATCTGGAATAGACATTATCTCTTCTTGCTCTTCCGACGCCAAGGCGCACAAGCGGCCGGTATGGTCGTTAAGCCGGTAGATAATGGCATCGGCATAGATATCCAGTTTCTGCTGCTCTTCTCCCTGGATGTTGGTGCTACCGGCCCGTCCCAGGACATCTAACAGGCCGGCTCTATTCGTCTTGTGGGCAATCGCCTTCGCCGCCAGCGCTATGTCGTAAAGGAGATTAGTAAATTCTCCCTTGGCTTCTTGCGGCTGATTTTCCAGGATGAAGCGTTCAATCGTAACGATCTTTTCCGGTCTTGGCGCGTTTGCCATAGTCCCTCCTCTGGCAACAACTCAATATGGGAAATGTGGGAAATCGGTTTTCAAGAAACGCCAGCACTCAGCTCAGGAAATATACAAGATAATACGCCATCGTCACCGACCAGATCAGGCTATCAATCCGGTCAAGGGCACCGCCATGTCCCGGAAGCATGTTGCCCGAATCTTTGACGCCCGCCTCGCGCTTAAGCAGAGAAATGCCAAGATCACCGGCCGGGCTGACAATCGACACCAGCAACCCGAGGATCAGCGCCGGCGCCAGGGGCAACTCCAAAAAGAAGGCAAGCACCACCGTCAGCACCGTCCCCAGCACAATCCCGGCCACATACCCTTCAACTGTCTTGTTCGGACTGAGCCGCGGGGCCAGCTTGCGCCGGCCAAACCAGGTACCGATCAGGTACGCTGCAGAGTCGGCCAGCCAGGTGGAAAGCATGGCAATAATCGTCCATTGTAACGCCATCTCACCCAGGCCACGCAGCCGGAAGAAGTGGGCGCTGAGCCAGCCCAGCAATATCATTCCGGCCATCACGGCTACCCAATCGGCCACCACCGAACTACTCATCCGGCGCTCGTAAGACCACAAGGCATACAACATCGCCCCAAGCAAGCTCAGCACCAGCGCCGGTGCAAACAAACCCAACTCGGGCCACTGGCCTGCGACCAATTGCAGAAAAACGGCCGGCAACAGAACGCGCCGCGGCACGTGCCATCCCAACTTGCCCGTCAGGTTGACGTATTCCAATGTAGCCAGCCCAATGATCAGCACCAGGGGAATAAAATAATACCAACCACCCAGGTAAATGAGAAAAAGGGCCAGGGGCCCCACCGTAAATGTCGTTGCTGCCCTTCTTAAAAGCATCGCACCGGGAGAAGCTGTATTAGCTTTCTTCTGAAAGACCACCAAAACGTCGCTCCCGTTGGCTATAGGCCTCAAGGGCCGCGTATAGCTCCTCTCGGCCAAAATCGGGCCAGTAAGCAGGGGTTGCATAATACTCGGCATACGCGGCCTGCCAGATAAGAAAATTGCTGATACGCAATTCACCGCTGGTGCGAATCACCAGGTCGGGGTCTGGCAACCCGTTCGTGAACAGGTAAGCGCTAAATAGCTCTTCCGTTAGCTCATCGGGTGAGACCCGGTCCGCCAGCATTTCCCTGACAGCGTGCAGAATTTCGGCCCGTCCCCCGTAGTTAAATGCGACATTCAAGATCAGGCGCTCGTTATCTTTGGTCAGCTCGATAGCGTCCAACACCTTCTGCTGCAGATCAGGATCAATCCCATTCAGATCCCCGAGGTGGTGAAGACAGACGCCCTGGGCGTGTAACTCGCCCAATTCCTGATCCAACACGCGGGTGAAGATCTTCATTAATCCCCGAATTTCGCGCTCCGGCCGGTCCCAATTCTCCGTCGAGAAAGCGTAAATCGTCAGTATCTTGATTCCGAATTCGACACAGGCATTAATGATCCGGCGTAAATTCTCCGCGCCGGCCCGGTGGCCGGCAACACGGGGCAACCCTCGCTGCCGGGCCCAACGGCCGTTGCCATCCATGATGATTGCCACATGCCGGGGGATGGTAACTGCCGACAGATCAAGCGGCTCTTTCTTAGTTGTCGGCATCATACTTCCATAATCTCTGCTTCTTTGGCGTCACAGATATCGTCAATCTCTTGGATATATTTATCCGTCAGCTGCTGCAACTTCTCCTGGCCATCGTAGAAATCGTCTTCGGCCACCAGACTCTCATTCTTGAATTCCCGCAAATCGTTCAATGCATCGCGCCGGATGTTGCGCACCCCCACCTTTGCCTCCTCCGCTCGCCGGCCCATCTGGCGTGTCAGATCCCGGCGCCGCTCTTCTGTCAGGCGAGGCATCGTCAACCGGATAATCTTGCCGTCATTACTGGGAGTGATGCCAATGTCAGATTTGAGGATCGCCCGCTCGATATCCGAGAGAATATTGGTATCGTAGGGCCGGATGGCCAGCTGCTGTGGTTCCGGCACAGAAACCAGGGCGACCTCCCGCAAATTCACCTCCGCCCCGTAGGCCTCTACGGTTACTCTGTCCAGCAGATGAGGTGACGCCCGGCCGGTGCGAAATGTCGCAAGATCCGACTCGAGCGATTTAATCGCTCCCACCATGCGAACTTCAGCCTCTTGCAGCAACTCGCGTATCATTGGGTCCTCCTTCTATACGTGAGGGCAATCCACGGCCCCCTACAGGCGTTCAAAGTCGCCGATAACTGTACCGACAGACTCCCCCAATACCAGTTTCTTAACACTACCGTCTTCCCACAGATTTAGCACGACAATCGGTAGATCGTTTTCCATGCAAAGAGAAACAGCCGTGCTATCCATCACCCGCAGGCGAAGATTAAGGGTATCAATGTATGAAAGCCGGTCAAACCGGCGGGCATCCGGATTTTCAACCGGATCTTCGTCATAAATCGCATCTACCTTGGTGGCCTTGATTAACACGTCGGCCCCAATTTCCATGGCTCGCAGCGCCCCGGCCGTGTCTGTCGTGAAATACGGGTTGCCCGTACCACCACCGATAATTACGACACGCCCCTTGTCCAGATGGCGAATCGCCCGCAACCGGATATAGGGTTCGGCAACCGTCTTCATCTCAATCGCCGTTTGCACCCGCGTCACGATCCCCTGTCGTTCCAGTGCGTCCTGTAGCGCGAGCGCATTCATCACTGTAGCAATCATACCAATGTGATCAGATGTGGAGTGCTCCATGCCGTGGTCAATGCCCATGGCGCCACGCCACAGATTTCCGGCACCGATAACGATAGCTACCTGAACGCCCAGATCATAAACCTCCTTAACGATCTCGGCAACTTCTGCGGCACGCTTGGGATCAATGCCAAAACCGCCAGGACCGGCCAGCGCCTCGCCCCCCAATTTCAGCAATATCCGCTTATAAATAGGCGTCGTCATAACTTTAGCTCCGTAAGTGAGGATGACACAAATTCGATAATAAAACAAGGGCGTTCTTGCGAACGCCCTTGCGCATAAGCCGGCTTACTCGAGCGCTTCGCCCAGCTCATAGCGGACATAACGCCGCAAAATGATGTTTTCGCCGAGAACGCTAATCGCATTGTTGATCAGATCCTGAACCGTAATCTCTTCATCCTTGACAAACGGTTGTTCCAGCAGCACTGTGTCCTTGTAGAACTTATCAAGCCGCCCGGCAACAATCTTCTCAATAATGTGCTCTGGCTTCCCTTCCTTTTCCGCCTGTGCCCGCAAAACCTCGATCTCCCGATCAAGATCTTCCTGGGGTACCTCTTCTCGAGAAAGATACTCAGGAGCCATCGCAGCCACGTGCAGGGCGATGTCGTGGGCGACATTCTGGAACATCTCGTTCCGCGCCACAAAATCGGTCTCGCTATTCAGCTCCAGCATGACGCCCACCCTTTGGCCCAGATGGGAATACATCTCGATCACGCCTTCATTTGCCTCGCGGTCGGCCCGCTTGGCCGCCCGCGCCAGGCCCTTCTCGCGCAGCGCATCCACTGCCTTGTCAAAATTGCCATCGGCAGCCACCAGCGCTTTCTTGGCATCCAGCACGCCGGCGCCGGTCGCCTCGCGCAACTCTTTAATCTGTTCAATTGAAACGTCCATTAATCTCTCTCCTTACAGTACAAGTGACCGGCACCTGCGTTTGGTGACGCCGGTCACTCTTTCTCTCTTTATGATGTATAGCAGGCTATGGGTTGGAACTGCTACTCTTCCTCGCTGGAATCTGCGCCCTCGCTGGCATCTGCGCCCTCGCTGGCATCTGCGTCTCCGCGAATTTTGGCCAGGGTAGCTTCACCCAACAAATCTTCGTCTGTCAGTTCTTCCTCGTAGGCTTCAAACGTCTCATAATCCTCTTGATCGTAGCCCCGGATCTCTTCCACCAGCGCTTCCTCGCGCAACATCAGACCTTCCAACGCCGCGTCAGCCATCTTCCCGGCAATCAATTTGATCGCGCGGATGGCATCGTCGTTGGCCGGAATCACGTAGTCGATCACGTCTGGGTCGCAATTGGTGTCTACCATTGCAATGACCGGAATTTCGAGGATATTCGCCTCGCGCACGGCCGTCTCTTCATTATTGACGTCGACGACAAAGAGCAGGTCCGGCAGCTCCGTCATCTCCCGAATACCGCCCAGACGATGGTTGAGCTTCTCGATCTCCCGTTCCAGCATCAGGCGCTCTTTCTTCTTGAGGAGTTCCAGCTCGCCCTCATCACGGCGCTCTTCCAGCTCTTCCAGGTACTTGATCCGCTCTTTAATCGTCTGCCAGTTGGTCAGCGTACCACCTAGCCAACGCTCCTTCACGTATGGCTGGCGGGCACGCGCTGCCTCGCGGGCAATCGTATCCTGCGCCTGGCGTTTCGTACCGACAAAGAGGATGGTACCTCTGTCGGCAACCGTATCACGCACCAGATTGTACGCTTCCTCAATCATGAGGACGGTTTGCTGCAAATCTAAAATGTGAATGCCGTTGCGCTCCGTGAAGATGTAAGGCTTCATCTTAGGATTCCAACGACGGGTTCTATGTCCAAAGTGCACACCTGTCTCCAGGAGCGCTTTCATCGAAACTACGGCCATGGGGTTTTCTCCTTTTAACTTGTTTTAGGCCTCCGCGCTCTTCAACCTCTCCGGGACTTACACGGCCTTTGAGCATCTCGTCTGTCCTTCCGGGGGAATCGTCCAAACAGATGATACTATGTAAGCACAACCAGGTAGAGTCAGAACGCGTGCGTATTGTTGGTACCAAACACGGCACCATCCCTGATTATAGCTAAATGAGAGAGGAGTTGCCACTATTCAACCAGGATAGAAATCGCCGGAGATTAAATGCTCACTTTTTGTTCATCCCCCTCGCCTTTGTCACCGCCACCCCCTTACTTCCACTTGGTCAGGATCGTCTCCCGCTGGAACGCCTGCACGCCCACATACACAAGTACCGCGTCCAGCACGGCGACCACCAGGCCCACCAGCAAAACCACTTCCTGGTCAATCAGAATCAGGCCCATCGACTGGCCGATCAGGCCGGCAATCAACGGCAGGATGACAATCATCGAAAGCTGCTCGGCAACCCGCGGATCAGAGACGCGGGAGGAGATAAGAATCGCCACGCTGACAGAGAGCAGTGTGAGCAGGGGCCCCACCACAAAAATGGCGATCAGCCACAGCGGATCGAACAGATAATTGCGAGCCTCTGCGGTCAGCAGTGACCACATGGCCACAACATAAATCACGTAACTGAGCCACGTCGCTGCCACGGCCGGAATAATCGCCGCCAACGCCTTTCCCGTCAGCAGTTCCAGCGTCGTCACCGGGGTCGCCAGCAACGGTTCCAGACTCCGTGCCGCTTTTTCGCCCACGATGCTGTACGCAGCAATGGTTACCGGTATTGCCACCGGCAGAATCATAAACATCAATGTGTAAAGATTGATAATATACACCTGGCCGCAGGCAGCCTCGCTCAGTCCCTCACAAAGTCCCTCGACACCAAGTTCGGCGCCACTGAATTCGCCCTCCGGTACGTCGGCAAAGCTGCCCGTAGTGGCCATCGTTATTACCGGCAGGGCAATGAAGATTAAGGGCATAAAAGCAACAGAAAAGAGAACGATACGGTTCTTGAACACTTCCGCCCATTCCTTACTGATAATTGTCCGGATCTTATCCATGATTATTACTTCACCAATTCCAGGTAGATATCTTCGAGAGAATGACGCAATTCACCCACGAACTGCAGTTCGGCCCCAGCCTCGACCAGCGTCCGGATCAGTGCCGGGTTCTGATCCTCCGGTTCTTCAATCGTGGCGACCAGTTTGTTGTCTACGGCCTGGACGCGCCTGACCCCCGGCAGTGGCTCCAGCAATGGCACGTACCGTGCCGGTTCGTCTCCCAGGTGAAACACCACCTGGCGGTCATAGAGCCGCCTGCGCAACCCAGAGGGCGTATCGACCACCAGCAGGTGCCTGTTAATCACCGCTATCCGGTCACATAACCGTTCCGCTTCATCCAGGTTGTGCGTGGTCAGAAAGATCGTGCGCCCTTCCCGGCGCAACTCCTGGATGAACTCCCGCACCAGGCGGGAGGCCTCCGGATCGAGACCGGCCGTTGGCTCATCCAGAAACAGCACGCGCGGCTCATGTAAGAGCGAGCGCGCGATGGCCAGCTTTTGCTTCATCCCTTTGCTGAAGGTTCCGGCTGCGTCCTGGCGTCGCTCCCACAATCCCAGCATGCGCAAGTACTTCTCCACCTGCTCTTCAACCGCCTTGACTTCATACAGGCGTGCATAAATTGCCAGATTCCGTTCGGCGCTTAGCCGGTCATAGAGACCGGGCGTCTCGGTAAGGATGCCCACGTGGCGGCGGATCTCCTGGTCTTCCTCTCCGATCCGGTAACCGGCCACGGTGGCCGTCCCGCTCGTCGGCGCAATCAGGCTGGTCAACATCCGCACGGTAGTCGTCTTGCCGGCACCATTGGGACCCAGGAAGCCGAAAACCTCCCCGGCCGGAATCTGCAGGTTCAGATCGGCCACTGCCAGGTGCTCGTCAAATTTTTTTGTTATATTCGTCGTCTCAATCATCGCTGTACTCTACTGTATTCACACATCACATGCCATCATTGCCCCACCTTCCTATACGTTACTGGAAGCGACTTTGTTCCAGTTTCTCAGGGGTGAGCTCAACCTCAACCGCTTCGATGACAGCCGGTTCTGGCGCTGGCCCCGGCTCTGGTGCCTGCACATTCGCCGCTTGTACCGGCCGGCGCAATAGAAATATGATACCCACGCAGGCCAGCGCGAACACGGCCAGTACGCCCTCTGCCACGTAAATATCCCAACGGACCGTTGTGAAAACGACCAGTGCGTCCAGCAGGGCGTGCCAGGCAATTGCCACGGCCAGCCAGCGACCTTGCCGCCCCCTGATAAAACCCTCCATCACCAGCAAGGACAGGGACAGGTGCGCTGCCAGGGCAAAGAGCCGCTCAGCCGGGGCCAGGAGGGCATCATACCACGCGCCATCCAGCAACGCCTGGGCCTGTGCCTGGGCCAGCGGGAACTGCTCGGCCGGCACCAACGCAGTAAAGTACCCATCCCGCATTCCAAAAAGGGCGACCGTGTTAACCAGCGCCAACAGGCCCAGAATCATTGCCTCAATCCCGCCATGCCCGGCCCCCAGCATCAGTCCCGCCCGCCACCGGCGCGCGTCTCTTGCCCAGAAACGATACGTAAGGTAGCGGGCCACTTCCTCAAAGAACCCGGCCGATAGCCCCAGAAAAAGAGATACCACCAGGAGATTGACGATAACAGAGAGATCCGCAGGCAACCATCCCGCCCGTTCCACCAGCAGGTTAAATGGAATGTGCAGCAACTGGGACCCGACGAAAGTAGCAGCGCCCATGCCGAACAGCCCCCAGTCGACCTGGCGCCGGCGTGCCAGCACCGAAGCCAGCCCGAGGGGTAGGGCAATCATCAATAATGTTCCCAGAAAGTAAAGAACCGCCATTACATCCTCGCCGGATCCGGATGACACTGTTCGTCAAATGCACACTCCGCTATAATTCTAGGCGGGTTTGGTCAAATCGCCAATCTCAGCCGGCCCTTCCGCCGCCTGATCCCAGTTTCGCCAACCGGCACAACATGGAGACACAATGCCTGAACAATATCCCGAGTTTCCAACCGAAGAACAGATCCAGGCTTTGATTGAAGCCGGCGAGATCACCCGGCTCCAATCGTTACTGGCCGAGTATCACCCCGCCGACATTGCCGATTTGCTGGATGAATTGCCTCCGGAATACGCGCTCGTCCTCTTCGATCTGCTTGATCTGGAGACCGCCAGCGAGGTGCTGGACGAGACAGGGAGCCTGGTACGCCAGGAACTGGTGGAAAAAGTAGACGACGAGCGGCTGGCCGACCTGCTCGACGAATTACCTATGGACGACGCTGCCGAGTTCCTGGAGGACTTGCCTGACCTCACAGCCGACCGGCTACTGGGCCTCATGGAGCCGGAAGAAGCCAGCGAGGTCCGTACCCTCCTGCGCTACGAAGAGGAAACAGCCGGCCGCCTGATGTCCACCGACATCGTCGCCCTGCGCCGCCAGTGGACGGCAGCCGAAGCGGTGGATTACTTACGCTCTCTGGAGGAAGCGGAAACCCTGCATTACCTTTACGTAGTCGATCGCTACAATCATCTCATTGGAGTCGTGCCCATTCGCAACCTGATTCTGGCGCGACCAGAAGCCACCGTTGGTTCGATTATGATTCCTGATGTGGTAGCCGTCCAGGTTACCGCCGACCAGGAGGAGATGGCCGAGTTCATTTCCCGCTACGATTTTGTGGCTATTCCCGTGGTTGACGCAGAGAATCGCCTGCTGGGCGTGATCACCGTAGACGACGCGCTGGACGTCCTCGCCGACGAGGCCACCGAGGATATCCAACGCCTTGGCGGTTCCGAACCGCTGGCCAACCCTTACTTTGCCGTCTCCATCTGGCAGGTCGTCGCCAAGCGGGTCGTCTGGCTGCTACCCCTCTTCGCAGCCTCAGTGCTAACCGATACCGTCGTCAGCGTCTACGGGCATCTCCTCCAGACCTTCGTCGTCCTCACCCTTTTCATCCCGGTAGTCAGCGCCACCGGCGGCAACGCCGGTTCGCAAACAGTAGCGACCATCATCCGGGCCATTGCCGTAGGCGACGTGCGGCTCGCCGACCTGGGCCGGGCGTGGCTCCGAGAGCTAAGCATCGGCATCATTCTGGGAGTCATCCTGGGCACGGCCGGATTGGTCCGCGCCCTCCTCTTTGGTGCCAATATGCGCGTGGCACTCGTCCTGGGGCTGACCCTGCCACTAGTCATCGTCGTGGCCAATTCCCTGGCGACCCTCTTTCCCATCGTCGCCGAGCGCCTCCGGCTGGATCCGACTGTGGTCAGCGCCCCCTTGATCACCACGCTGGTCGACGCCACCGGGCTTTTCATTTACTTTACCCTGGCCAGTCTGTTATTATCGTAACCGGCGGGCAGCCATCCTCTGCCCATTCACGCAATCTCTTGGAAGTGCAGGCAATCCATGGATCCAATCACCATTCCCGAAGGGCTCGTTAAAACGTTGCAGCAAGCAAACTCCGTCACTGTGTTGACGGGGGCGGGCGTCTCGGCCGAAAGCGGCGTCCCCACCTTCCGCGAAGCCCAGACCGGGCTCTGGTCTCAATATGACCCCCAGGAACTGGCCACACCAGGCGCATTCCGGCGCAACCCGCAACTGGTCTGGGAGTGGTATGCCTGGCGGCGCGAGCTAATTGCGAAAGCGATGCCCAACCCGGCGCACCGCGCATTGGCCGAGCTGGAACGCCGGGTTCCTCACTTCACCCTGATTACCCAGAATATCGACGACCTCCACCGGATCGCCGGCAGCCGCCAATTAATCGAGCTCCACGGCAACATCCGGCGCACCAAATGTCTCGAAGAAGACGTGGTGGTCGACCACTGGCAGGAAACGGGTGAGGTGCCACCACGCTGCCCGCGCTGTGGTGGCCTGCTCCGCCCGGACGTGGTCTGGTTTGGCGAAGCACTCCCCCGCCAAGCGTTGGCCCGGGCAATTGAGGCAACCCGCAATTGCGATCTCTTCTTCACCATCGGCACCTCGTCCCTGGTGCATCCCGCTGCCGCCCTCCCCTATGAAGCGGTAGAGCACGGAGCGGTCACGGTTGAGATCAATCCTGACACGACACCCGTAACGGGCTGGATGGATTACGCGCTCCGCGGACCCGCCGGCAGACTATTGCCCGCTCTCCTGCAGGCAACCTGGCCCGGCAGCGACTCGGAATAAGAAAAAATCAGCGAGCAACCGCCAGTTGCCATCAGCGTCCCATCAAGACCCGGTTTCGCCACAGTAGGTAACCAATTACAGCCACCGCCACCCCCAGGAACAACGCCGTCCCGCTCAACAAGGTCCCGAAATCCAGCCAGAACTTCTCCGGGAACAGCCGGATCAGGCTGTCACTGTAGCGAAAGGTCCAGCTTCCCGGCGGGAACAGCAGCTCATGAAACTGCACGAAGAAGATATCCCAGGCCAGCAGAATGAAGAGCCCAATGAAGAGAAGCACCAGCGTGGTCGCCATCCCCCCCTGCATCAAGGCCCGGTACGCCTCCGGCCGGGTTTCGGGCCGGGAAAAGAGGAAGGCCAGACCACCGAGCACGATCGCCGTTGCAATCCAGTTGAGCCGGCCGATCGCATCGGTCACGTTTTTCACATCCACCATGTGACTGATCTCCGCCTGGTTATAGAGAGGCCCGCTGCCATCTGGTAGCTGTTGTTCCTCCAGCAGATAGATCACGTCCTCAGCCGCCTCTGACCGCTGCAGATAATCTACAGCTACCAGGGCCAGCTCGCGTCGCTCCTCCTCGCCGAAGGGCTCCAATGCCAGCCGCGCCCGTTCCGCCTCATTGTAACGGTTCAGGTCCTCCGGAAAATTCTCTTTTCCGTACTCATAGCGTACGTATCCTTCCGCCGTGTTAATGAAGAGACGAATCGTGGAAAAGCCGAGGAAGAAGGGCATCGTCAGAATGACAAGCCACCTGACGATGGTAATCAGTCGTTGGTTCATAATTTCATCCTTTCGTGGGTCGCGAAGTAACTGTAACCAGCATGAGATTGTCTGCAACTCATCCGCCCAACCCCGGCAGCCCGGCCGGTCCCTCCTCTAACAAATAGCGCAAGACCAGTGAATCCACCATCGTCTCCAGCGGCGCCCGCTGGTCCGTGAAGACCACCTCGCCGGCCACCGCCGGGACCACATTGTCCGCGGCAACGGTAAGGGTCTGCTGCAGCAGAGGGGGGGCGTCCGCCGGGAGTTGGGCAAGGTTCTCGCCCACATTAGCCGCTTCCGTCACCTGTGCCGTGGCCACGAGGATCGTATTCAGGGAACCCGGCACGTCCATGGCGTGGACCGTGGGGAAAACCGTGAGCAGCGTCGCCGTCAGCGCCTCCACCAGCCGGCGGTCGTTCGGAACCCTGCCCACATTGATCGCCACCACGCCCCCGGCAGCCAGGTGGGAACGAACCTCTTCAAAAAACTGCTGGGTGGTCAGATGCCAGGGGATATACGGCACTTTGTAAGCATCGACCGTAATCAGATCGTAGGCTCCTTCCGGTAGCCGGTTAAGCTGGTAGCGACCATCGCCGACGATCACGTTCAGGTTTGGCTCGGTCATGGCGAAATACTCGCGACCGGCCTCCACAATCGCCGGATCCAGTTCGATACCGTCGATGGCCACGGGCCCAAAGACGCGCGTTAATTGTTTGGGAATGGTCCCCGCCGCAAGGCCCACGACGGCGACCCGTTCCAGCGGCGGGCCATCGGCCGGCGTGACCACGGCCGGATCGTTGAAGTAGGGCGCGGCCAGCATCAGGCTCCACACCGAAATGCGCGGCACGCGGCCACCGTCACAGTAGTACGAATGGTATGCCTGCCCCTCATTCAGCAGGAGGTAGTTGCAATCGTCGCGACGAATGACCTGAATGTAATTGTAGGCAGACTCGCTTTCAAATACCTGGCCGGGATATGACTTGAGTGGTCCTCCGCTCCACAGCAGCGCCACCGGCACCAGCAACAGGGACAGAAGCGTGGCAACCAGGGCAGCGCGCCTGTTGACGAGGAGCAGGCCACCCAGCCCAACCAGGAGGAGCAAGGCGCCGAAGAGCAGCGCCGCCAGGCGCGAGCCGGCCAGGGGAATCACGATCAACACCGGCAGGTACGTGCCGAAAAGGCTGCCCCAGGTAGAGATGGCGTAAATCCGGCCGCTGATCCGGCCCGCTTCCTCTACGTTGCGCACCCCCAGCCGGATGGCAAAAGGCGAGATACAACCCAGTAAGGTTACGGGTACCGCCAGCGCGAAAATCACGCCCACCAGGGAGCTGAGAATCGCGCCGGCCTCGACGGCAGCCAGGGCAGAAGCCGCGCTTTTCAGCAACATGCTGGTGAGCAGCAAAAAGAAAATGCTGCTGAATCCCGCCGTGGTGACCAGCCCGTAAAAAAGGCGGGGGGAAGGATACCGGTCGGCCAGCCACCCCCCGAGGAAGTAACCGGCCGTGAGGAACAGGAGGACAAGACCGATTACATTGGCCCAGACGATATTGGAGGTGCCGTAAACGGTCTGCAACATGCGGCTGGTGACAAACTCCACGGCCAGGGTGCTCATGCCGCCCACGAAGACGGTGAGGAAGAGATATTTCCGGTGGATGGTCTTACTCCTTAGAGAGCTAATTCACTGCCTTTAGGAAATTGCTGGATTCTCCATCGGCAATCCGGTCCTACAGACTCAGTAATCCGGATTTTGGAGCACCAGGAGGAAAAAAGAGATCCACGCAGAGAAATTGCCTCTGTGGATCTCCGTGTAACCTCAATATTGGATCTACAAAGACTACGCATCAAGATACCTCATTACAGCTCACTCGCCACTACCCGGCACTCCTTCCAGGTCAAAGTGCGCCAACATCTCGTCCAGGGAAAGCCGCCCCGTGTTGGCAAAAACCATCACCAGCGGCTGGTCGTAGACGGTGAAGGACTCGTCGGCGTAGCCCAGGGAGAGGCGGGGAACCGCATCCAGAAAAGCGGTAACGGCCGGGGGTGGTGTCAACGTCGCCGGCTCGAAACGATCAGGCCACAAGGAAAGAGATCCCAGGCGCGCGCTGCGACCGCTGACGTATACCGGCTCGTAACCCAGTGCCCCGGCAAACAGCAACCTGTAATACTGGCTGGAAAGCGGGTAAAGGTCGGGCAGCCGCCCCACCACCCCGTAGCCCCGGTTGGAGGCCACCGTCACGTAATCGGCCTCCGCCACAACGGCCAGGTTCTCCGCCAGTTTCTCCCGATCATCGCCCGCACCCGGACCGCCCAGCCAATCGAGGGTGGCGCCGTCAAAGCGACCGCGAGTGCGCAACTCGCCGTCCATATACACGGTGCTGGGCAGCGCTTCATCCCACTTTTCATCCGCGATCAGGGAACCGGGGAGGACATTGTCGTGCAACCAGTAGGAAGCAGATAGCCACGGATGGGGGGTGGCATACATCCCGGCAAAGCTGAGAGCGTAAAGACCGCTGGCCAGTAGCACCAGCGCAATCAGCAACGCGCGCACCCGGCGCCAGGGAATAGCCAGTAGCAAAACGGCCGCGTACAACATCAGGAAGGGAGTCAGCGGCTGCATGTAACGCATGAACTTCGTGAAAAAGCTGCCCGTGATCAGGAAGTAAGGCACCGCCCAGGCCAGCAACACCCACCTGGCTCCTTCGTCGATGGGCAGACGCTTTTGCCGCCACGCACGATAGGCTGCAACGGCACCACGCCAGCCGGCCCGGCCAAATCCGGCGAAAGCGACCACTCCCAGGACAGGTCCCATTCCCCAGCGTAGTTGCATCACGATTGGATACAGGTACGGGATCGTACCCACATACTGCCGCGTAAAGGGAAAAGAGAGATTGCCCCGGACCATGGCGCTCTGGCGGGTGATGTTTTCCAGGAAACAATTACCCCAGTTGAGGGCGGGGATGGTCAGGGGGCCGAGTTCCATGGCCGGGGTGATTACCCGGCAGCCCCAATCCAGGAGGGCGAAGGGATTGGTCAGGGCAAAGGTCAGCAAGGCAATGCCCCCGGCCGCCAGCAGGCGCCGGGTAAAGCGTTGCTCGGTCACGTGCGGATCGAGCACCAGGGCCAATATTAGAGGCAGAAAGAGCAGCACGGCCGAGAATTTCGATCCGACCGCCAGGCTAATGGCCACCGCCGCCAGCAGAAGGAAAGGGCGCGGTCGCCCACCACCCGGGCGGCGCAACTCCGCCAGCATTACCACCAGCGCGTACAGGGTCAGGACCGCAAAGAAGGTCAGGTAAGGATCGACGGCGAAGAAGTGGGCCAGTTGCACGTGCATCACGTTCAGAGCCAGCAGGGCAGCAGCCAGCAGGCCGGCCCCCACGCCGTAAAGGCGCCGCCCCAGGAAGAAGAGCAAGGTTACGGTCAGCAGGTCCACCAGCCCGGTCAACGCACGGGCAACAGCGGTCAGGTGGTCAAACTCGACCAGTTCACGGCTGTTCAGCAGATCCCGTGTCAGTAGCCAGCCCTCTGGCAGGAGGGGACGCAAAGCCGGAGCCACCGTTTCAGTTAGCCGGGTCGCGGCAATCCCCAGGTAGAGGGGCAGGTGGCCATAGGCAAAAGAGCGTCGCTCGTCCTGGAGCACCACGATCCCCTCGCTCTCAGCATCCGGCGGCCAATAAAAGGGATTGAAGGAAGATCTGTCCGGCTGCAGGGCAGTGGCCATTGAATCGGGAAACTCAATCGTGGTTCCCACCCAGGCGATGTAACGCTCGTCAGGATGGTAATGTTCGTAACCATCCCAGGCGATGCCCGTCCAACGCAAGGCGGCGGCGACGATGAGGATGAGCAGCAACAGTGGCCACTGATAACGTTTCATGGAACGCTTCTACCCTCTCAAGCGACCTTGGCAAACCTGGTAAGGGCGTGGTGGTCTCCAGTCTCCAATCTCCAATCTCTAATCTCCAGCCTCCCCCCGATCAAAAAAGGCCGAACACACGGTCCGGCCCTTTCTAGCACAAATCCGGGAGAAAGTGTTACTCTTCCACTTCTTCTTCTTCTTCTTCGAACTCTCCCTCTTCCTCTTCCTTGCCCTTGCCGATAACTTCCACTTCGTCCGCGGCGGTAGCGAAGAGCAAATCTTCCTCTTCCTCTTCTTCCTCTTCTTCGCGGTAATAGTCGAAGCTGGTTACGGCGGCCTCGGGGTCTGTAATGAGGGTCATCCCTTCCGGCAAGACGACATCGCTGACGTAGATCACGTCATCCGTGTTCTCGACCCCACTGATATCTACCTCGATCTCAGACACCAGATCGCCGGGCAGACACTCAATTTCGATGTTGTGCAAAATCTGGGTGACCTGGCCCAGTTCACGCAGCGAAGAAGGCGGTTCGCCAATGGTAATCAGGGCGATTTCGGCGTTAATCGTCTCGCGCATGTTCACTTCGTAGAAATCAACGTGGAGTACGTCGCCGCGGGTCGGGTGCTGCTGGATTTCCCGGGCCAGCACCGTCACAATCTGGCCGCCAAGGTTGACGTTAATCAACTCATTGGAACCTGCCCGGCGCAGGGCCCGCCGCAGCGGCAGACGATCGACCTGAATGTGGCGGGTGTCGCTCTGGCCATAAATTACGGCCGGGACCAATCCCTGCCGCCGCAACTGCTTTGCACTCTTGCCAAAGGTTGTGCGCGGTTCCGCTTCAAATGATACTCGCTCAGCCATTTAAAATTTCCTCTGCTTCTGGATTTAATCTCTTTACTAAAACCGTTTCTATTTGGTAAACACCAAGCGAAGTAGTATAACAATTAATGCGAAATCGTCAAAGGATTCGCCTTATTTTCCCTGGTAGCTAGTGAACGGCTAAGGAAAGGGAGCTCTGGGGCCGGCACTCCGCAGACGGCTGCCACCGGCACAAGCCGCGTTCAGGAGCGACAGGCACAGAAAAAACGGTGACTTGCCGGCTGTGAGCCGGGGCAGGTGTTGACGCGCCTGCCCGCCCGGGGTAAAAAATAGGCACTATCAATGCTGCTGGAGAAACAATGACGCAAAATGAACATCAGTTAGACGGATTTTTCGAATACGTTAAACAGGAGGGGCACCTGCGCACCGTGGATCACGCCCGGCGCTGGACCGAGGCCACCCTCAAAACCCTGGGCATCAGCCTGGACCGGGGCACCAAGAAAAAACTGGCGGCGGCATTGCCGGAGGAGCTGGCCGCCTTCCTTACCCGGGTGTTCTGGCTGCTCCATTTCCGGGATCCAAATCTGAGCAGCCACGAGTTCCAGAGGCGGGTTGCCCGTCGCAGCGGCCACACCGACGCGCGCTTCGCCCGTTTCCCCGTTCTCGCCGTATTTGGCGGCGTGAAACAGATAATCGGCGCCGACCTCCAGCAGGAGGTAGCCGACGCCCTCTCCCCAGAATTGCGGGAGATGTGGCAACAGGCGTAGCGTGCTGCCCAACAGGGTGAGCGCATCCGGCAGGAACAGGATTCCTGCACCGCGATTCTCGTCTCGGCGCGAACGCCGAGGGCAACGGAGGCTCACCTCCCGAGCCGGCGGAAAACGACCTGGCGTTCTGGCCTTGCGACCACTGTTCCTCGCCTTGTTCCTCTTCCTGCTGTGGTTGCCGCTTGCCGCCTGCAGCGGCCAGCCGGCAGCGCAGGAGACCGATACCCCTTTGCAGGTCGGCCTGCAGGTCGATGGGGAGACGTATAATTTGACCACCACCGCCGCTAATGTACGCGAGTTGCTGGAGGAGGCGGGAATCAGCACCGCACCGGCTGACGACGTCAGCCCTCCCCCCTTTACGCCCCTGCTTGACGGCATGACGGTGAAAGTGGTGCGGGTCCGCGAGGAGATCGACGTCGTCGAAGAGAACCTGCCCTTTACCCGTAAGATCGTACGCAGTGAAGCCCTGGACGCCGATGCGCCACCCCAGATTATCCAGGGTGGCCGGCCGGGCATGCAAGAGATCACGGTGCGCACCGTCTACCACGATGGGGTGGAAGTAGAACGGCAGCGCACGCGGGTGACCGTGCTGGAAGAACCCCAGGACGAAATCGTGATGATCGGCGTCGGCACTTCGGCCGACACCGTTACCTTTGCCGGCACCATTGCCTACATCGGAGGCGGCAACGCCCTGCTCCTGCAGGACTCTACCGCTTTCCCGTCCCAGCTCGACACGGGCAGCGGTCTGGACGGGCGCGTGTTCGCCCTATCCCCCGACGGCAGCCACCTGCTTTATACCCGGGTTACCACTGATACCGGTCGCTTCCAGAACAGCCTCTGGGTAATCAATACCGAACCTGGTGCCGAAGCCCGGACGCTGGACGTCGAGAATGTATTGTGGGCAGCCTGGAATCCGGCTCAGACCGAGCCTCTGCAGATCGCCTACACCACCGCCGAACCGGTAGACGTGCCTCCGGGCTGGCAGGCGAACAATGATCTTTGGGTTGGAGATGTATTACCCGGCGAGCGGGCATCTTTCGATCCCCGCGAAATCGTCGAAACCTATCCCGCGACCTACGGTTGGTGGGGCGGCGCTTACGCCTGGTCGCCTGACGGCCAATACATCGCCTACGCTTATGCCGACGAAGTTGGCGTTGTCGACCTCAACGCTCGCAGCCTGGAGGAGCGTCACCAGATCCTACACCGGTTCACCGAATACGATACCCAGGCGGAGTGGGTCTGGTTGCCGACCCTCTCCTGGTCACCCGATGGTCGTTATCTTGTCTTCAACGAGCACGGAGGCGATGATGCCGGTGCCATGCGCTTTGACGTGTGGGCCGCCAGTGTACCTGAGGGAATCTCCGCCCGCTTTTCTGAACAGGCCGGCATCTGGAGCCACCCTCACTGGTCACCATATAGCGACGCCGACGTTGGCAACGCCAACCGCAATAGCCAGATCGCTTTCCTCCAGACCAGCAATCCGTTGGATAGCCTGCGTACTCCCTACAGCCTGTGGCTGATGGATGCCGACGGTAGCAACACCCGGCGTATCTACCCCCCGGTCGGAGAAAACAGCCACTTTCCCCAGGAACAACAGTTTATGGCCTGGGGGCCGACCGGCCGGGACATCGCCTTTGTCTTCGACGACGCCCTCTACCTCTTAAACGTAGACACAGGCGCCGCGTACCGGGTAACCCAGGATGATACCATCGCCAGCCGGCCAACCTGGGCACCGTACGGAGCGGGTATCGCCTCGGCAGCGACCGGCAGCAGTGTGACGCCTTTTTCTCCCGAGAGAGGCACGCCAGGTGAGGCCATACCTCACTGAGTTTAGATTTTTTAAGATGGTCACCAGCACAAAACGAAGTGGGAAAATTAGCTGCGCCTGACCGCACGAATTTTAGGAGAATCTATGAAGTTAACCGTTATCATTCCTGTTTACAACGAAGCGTCCACGTTTCGCACCCTCCTGGAGCGGGTTCTGGCTGTTCCCATCGACAAAGAAGTCCTGGTGGTAGACGATGCTTCTGACGAAGAAACCGTGCAGCAACTAAAGGCAGCAATTGCTTCGACGGCCGAAGGTCAGGTGCAGCTCTTTACCCATCCACACAACCAGGGCAAAGGGGCCGGCATCCGCACCGCCCTGCGCCACGCCACCGGAGACGTCGTGATCATCCAGGATGCCGACCTGGAATATTTCCCCGAGGATTACGCGCGCCTGCTGGAGACCTACCGTCGCCACGGGGCACGGGCCGTCTATGGCGTTCGCGATCTCAGCGACCGCTCTTTTCTGATGCGCTTCGGCAACAACTTCCTCACCTGGTTGACCAACCTTCTCTTCGGCGCCAATCTGCACGACATGGAAACGTGCTACAAGATGATCGACCGCGACCTGATGCAGTCACTAAATCTGCAGAGCCACCGCTTTGAAATCGAGGCGGAGATGAGCGCCAAATTGCTGCGGCGAGGCGTGAAGATCTACGAGGCACCGATCGGCTACCAGCCCCGGGCCGAAGATGAGGGGAAGAAACTGAGTCCCCTCGACGGGCTGCCGGCGCTGGCCACCCTCCTCAAATACCGGCTCAACCTGCCGGAAGAGACGGAAATCGAGAAGATCGAGCAGGCGCTCCTGGGAACGGGCGCCCTCGGGGTCATCCTGCTGGCGTTTCTGCTGAAACGGGCTGCGCAGGACAGGTAAGGTGGCCGGGCCAACGCGGAGAGTAGTGAACGCCCGCCTGGGTATGGTGGCAACTATGCAGGACCGCCCGCCTGACTATTCCTTCTGGCAACGCAAATGAAATTTCGCGCGCGACGATACGCTTCCTGGCTGACCCTCCTCTTTCTCTTTCTGAGCGGGGCTGCGCTGCTGGCGGCCGGGGCGCTCAGGCTGCAGCGGGAATACCTGACCCGGGGCATTCCTCCGGGGTTCCCACCGTTCATTCCCCACGGGAGTGCCGAACCGGCGTTAAACGTCGCCCTCGAGCAGTATGAAGGAACGGCATTGGCCACCGAATTACAGCAGATTGCCCAAACCGGGGTCGACACTGTCAAACAAACCTTTTATTTCGACGACCAGCCGGATTGGGAGCAGAGCGACCGGCTGGTAACGGCGGTGACGGGCGCCGGCCTGCAACTCGTCCCCCTTCTCGACGGGAATCCGGCCGGCGATTTCGCCCCACCGCGAGACCCGGCCACCTTCGCCGCCTGGGCCGGCGAATTCGCCGCCCGCTATGGCCAGCAGATCAGGTATTACATCGTCTGGGATGAGCCCAATCTGACCAGCCACTGGGGATTCCAGGCAGTGAACCCGGCCGAGTACGCCGCCCTGCTGGCCGCAACGGCAACGGCCATCCGGGAAACGGATCCCGATGCGGTCATCATCGCCGCGCCCCTGGCTCCCACTCGCGAAACCGGCCCGGAAAATCTGGCGGAGCACGTCTATCTGCACCAACTATACGAAGCAGGTGCTGCCGGCGCCTTCGATGTGGTAGCCGGCAAGCCTTACGGTTTCGATAGCGGGCCTGACGACCGGCGAGTCGATCCGGATGTCCTAAATTTCAGCCGGATCATCCTGCTGCGCGAGGAAATGGTTGCCTGGGGAGACGAACACAAAGCTGTATGGGCAGGCAACTGGGGATGGAACAGCCTGCCGGCCGGCTGGGACGGCGCCCCTTCCATCTGGGGACAGACAGACGAGGCCACGCGCGCAGCCCGGACGGCAGACGCCGTCCGGCGCGCCCGCCAGGAGTGGCCCTGGATGGGTTTGATGTTCCTGGAGAATTGGGAACCGGCTGCTCCCGCCGTCAGCCCCCGTTGGGGATTCAGTGTCGCCGGGCGGGCGACGGCAGAGGCATTACGTGCAGTGCAGGCAGAAGCAGAGATCGCCTATCCCGGCTTCCATCCTGCCCGGGCCACAGCCCCGGCCCAGGAATACCAGGGCGAGTGGCGCTTTTCCCCGGAATTTGGGGCAGATATCCCTTCGGAAGCGGATGTAACGGCGGCGAATGCCACTGCGACCTTTCGCTTCTGGGGCACCGATCTGGGGTTGCGCGTGCGCCGGGCAGGGTTCCGCGCCCGGCTCTACGCCTGGGTAGACGGCCTTGCCGCCAATGCCCTCCCCCGGGATGAAAACGGGCCGGCGCTGGTGTTGACGGCAGCGGGTGAGGGCGAAGAGTTCCTCAGCACCGATGCGGTTGCCACGGGCCTGCCACCGGGCGAGCACACGCTGGCCCTGACTGCCCATCGCGGCTGGGATCAGTGGGCGTTGAACGGCTACAGCGTGGCCTACCATCCACCGGCCGGAGCCTATCGTTGGAGCCTGCTGGCCCTTGCGCTGACTTTCGCCGGCAGCGTGGCAGCCGCTTTCTACTTTGGGCGGATGGCGACCCGGCAGGGTGCCTGGGGCGCCCTCAGCACCCCCCTCCGCAACGGCTACCGGCGCCTGGGCAGCCTGGCCCAGCAGGGGCTGGGGCTGTTGCTGGCGGCAGTAGTCGCCCTTAGCGGCTGGCTAACATGGGGAGAGCAGGCCGCGGGCATCTACCGCCGGCTGGGCGATCAGAGCCAGCTTGCCCTGACGGCCGCAGCGGCTTCTCTCTTTTACGTCACCCCCTTCTTTTTCGTCTATCTGCTGGCCCTGATCCTCCTCTTTTTCTTCATCTATGCCCGGCCGGCCTGGGGCGTGGCGCTGGTCGCTTTCACCATTCCGTTCTTTGTCCAACCCAAACCAATGCTCGGCTACCGCTTTTCGCCGGTAGAAGTGTTTCTGCTGGTAACGCTGCTGGCGTGGGCAGCCTCCTGCTTCGTTTCCTGGAGAGCGGGAATCAGAGATCAACGTTCAAAGGCGCGTCTGCCAATTCCCAATCTCCAAGCGCTAATCTCTGCTGACTACGCCGTACTGGCCTTCGTCGCCGTAGCCACCCTCTCCCTCCTCTTTACCGAGCGGCTGGACGTGGCTACCAACGAATGGCGCGTGGTCATCGTCGAGCCCGCCCTCTTTTATCTGTTGCTCCGCGTGACGCACCTGCGAAAAAAGGAGATGTGGCGGGTTGTCGACGCCTTCATTCTTGGGGGCGTGGCTGTCGCCCTTTACGGTCTTGGCTTCTATGCCCTTTGCCAGGGGGGCGTGCTCGAGAGGGACCTTTGTGAAAGGGCGATTACGACCACGGCCAGCGGGGTTGGCCGGCTGCGCGCCATCTACGGCTCCCCGAATAACCTGGCCCTTTATCTGGGCCGCATTCTTCCGTTCCTGGTCGCCATGCTGCTGCTGGGCAGGCGCACGCCCCGGCGTCGCCGCCTTTACACCGTTGCCAGCCTGCCTGTCGGGTTGGCCCTGCTCCTCACCTTCAGCAAGGGCGCCCTATTCCTCGGCCTGCCGGCTGCTTTGCTGGTCGTATTCTGGCAGTGGCAGCGGCAGACCGGACGCAGGCTGTGGCCCTGGCTGGCCGGAGTGGTTGCCCTGGCCGGCAGCGCGCTGCTCCTGATCCTCAACTACCCGCCATTGGCCGGGCGGCTGGACGTCGGCGGGGCTACCAGCGTTTTCCGCCTCCAACTCTGGCAGGCCAGCCTCAACATGATCACGGAGCACCCCTTGCTGGGTGTGGGCCTCGACAACTTCCTCTATGCCTACCGCGGTCGCTACATTTTCGAAGGCGCCTGGCAGGAGCCTTATCTCAACCATCCCCACAATATCTTGCTAGACTTCACCACCCGTCTGGGTCTGCTGGGACTCCTCGCCGGTATCTGGCTGCTTGGTTCCCTGGCTCGTCATCTATGGCAACGAACACGGCAGGTGCCCGCGCAGTGGCGGCCCGTGTTGGTAGGGATGATTGCCGCGTTTGTCGACATGCTGGCTCATGGCCTGGTTGACCATAGCTTCTTCCTGGTGGATCTCTCCTTTGTCTTTTATTTTTTGCTGGGGCTGGCCGTCTGGCTGCAGCAGGAACTTAGCGGGCGAACGTAACCATTGGCATCCGGCCGGGTTATAATGATTTGACAAACTGATCGTTGTTCCTACAATTGGACCATTGGGAATAACACCCTTACCAGAAGGAGGAAACAGAGACCTATGAGTGATACATTGCAGCGCGTGACGGAGATCATTGTCGAGTTATTGGGCGTGGACGAAGCAGAAGTTGAGCGTGATTCGCGTTTCCGCGAAGACCTGGAAGCAGATTCCCTTGATCTGGTGGAATTGATTATGGCCTTTGAGGAAGAGTTTGAAGGGGAGATCTCTGACGAGGATGCACAGGACATCGAAACCGTAGGCCAGGCGGTAGCTTATATCGACGAACACATGTCAGGCTAATCTTTTAGCCCTCAAATCCAATACGGTGAGCGAAAGAGACGATGCGCAGGCATCGTCTTTTTATTTGACGGATTATTATGGCGAAGGAACACTGGCCACAGGCCGGAGCAACTGCCACACGGCCACCCGCAACGCCAGCAACTGGCCGGCCAGGTTGAGCCAGACCCCCGGACCGATGCCCACCTGTTCCTGCAACAGTGCCGAAAAAGCGGGACGCACCGCCAGATAGACCCAGGTGGGCAACAGGGCGCCGGCCAGGGCCGCCACTCCGAGTAGCGTCCAGAGCAAGCGCTCCCGCCGTTGCAGCAGCGGGGCCAGGGCAGCCGCCAGGAATACCAGACCAATCATGAGAATACGCCATAGCCACTCTGCCCGCTCGGTCCCCAACGCCTCCAGGGCGGGAAAAGCCAGCCAGCTCAGCGCCACGGCGAACGCGCGCGCTGCCCACGTCTGCCAGCGACCGTTGGACCAGCGCCCGCTGAGCAGCGCCAACATCAAGCCCGCCGTCACCGGCGGCAGATAGAAGAGTGAACGGCCCGGTAAGATTTCGCCGGATTGGACCTGAGGCAAGAATTTCGCTTCTTCGCCCATTTCCAGGCCGATAAAGCTCAGCCCGGCAGCCTCGTGGGGCAACCACACCATAAAGAAAGCGACGACAATGGCCGTCAGGGCCAGAAAGAGCTGTCCT